>OGYB01000167.1_pt1 | contig 55457 bp, 42 predicted proteins | sample 1576421 | NCBI WGS metagenome assembly OGYB01 (sample SAMEA3541577, study PRJEB24748) | human gut metagenome | biome: human gut; feature: human-associated habitat; material: faeces | place: China | collected 2012
ACAAAGGTAGGAAGGAAAAGAGGGGAAAAAAACACGCACGAGGCCGAATGCTTACAGTGATAAAAGTTCATCACTAAGGTGAAACGATTAAATGAAAAGGCAGAGATTGGGAGAAAATACCGGTGGAATCACTCAAGTTACAGGAACGGAATTCATTTTGTTTGCGCCATTTATAACAGTTGTAATGTTGTGCTTTCTATTGAAATATCCTATGACAAAATGATGAAGAATTTATGAATAAATCAATCATGGTAAATAATTGGTTATCAACACTTAATAAGTAAATGAAGAATTTGAAGGAAATAATCAGCCAACAGGATACTGTAACTCCTTGTGTTTTGAATCCGTTGTTTTTACGCCACAAATCTTCTGGTCCATTTGCATGCATACATCCCTCTGACCACCAGGTAGCTGATGAGAAAGGCTGTTACGGCCATGCAAATAATGTGTATTATGGCAGGAATCCCCTGAGGCAACAGCGAGGCGAACAAGTCATATCCCATTTGCACGAAGACGAAATGACACAGATAAATGCCGAAGGTCATGGATGCCACTTTTGAAAGAACAGGCGAAGAAGGTATTTTAAGCTTCTGTATGCAGACAAAAACAGGAAATGTCATCATAAATACATTGATGCCGCCGAAAAGCCATACTATTTCCAGATAGGCGTAGTTTCCCGGAAAATATTCCTGCATGATGAGGTAGCCGCCGAAAGTGATGGCGTACCCTGTCACAAACATAGGGATACCGATAGCCAGGGTTTTTCTCCAACTCCATTGCAGCGGGTATTTTACCAGATAATGGGCCAGTATCAGATAGCCGATAAATCCGGAAACATAATAAAATGAACCGAATGCATTCCAGTCGCACACTCCCAGGATATCCATATTGCCCCAGTTGCCGATATATCCCAGTGCGGGAGCGGCCATCTTTATGTAGGGAAGGAACAAGGAGATGCCCCAGATGGAAAGAAATAGCTTGATATCTTTCCGGGTAGCACGCTCCAGCCATGCATGGAAGATGGGGATGATGAAGTAGAGCCCCACCAGCATATACAGATACCACAGAGGAGTGGTGTCATAGTTGAAATTGAAAATGAATGTCCAAATCTTCGTGATAGTCATTTCCAGGGTGAAGGCGGACATGTCTATGGTAGGATTGTCTGTCGTGGTGATGTAATTCAGATAAATGAAATACAATACAGGCAGCATGACCGACCAGAAGATAAGCGGGACAACAATGCGGCCGATCCGCTTTTTGTAAAATTCACTCATGCCGTTTCGTACAGGAAACAGCAGCACTCCTGTCATCATCACAAACAAGGGCACGCAACAGCGTACGGCACTTCCCAATGCGCACCCTTGCAGAAAAGTAGGACGGTCTGTGTCAAAACGTGCCACAAAAGGGTCACAGCAATGGGCGAATACAACTAAAAAACAGGCGGTGACGCGTAGCAAGTCTATCCATCCGATGTTCTCTCTTTTATTTATTTTCATATTTTCTGTTGGGCTTATTTTTGTTCAAGCACTATTACTAAAGGACGGTGATCTGATGCTACCGGTTCATTTACTACCTGTGCGGAGGTTACTGTGAAGCCTTTCATGTTCTGTTTCAGTGCTGTAATATAATCAATGGTTTCTGTAGGGGCGGGAGCCGGAAATGTATGCTGGTTTACGTCAGAAAGTATCTGAAAATCCTGTTGCAAGTATTTTATGAATGCGGATTCGGGTTCGGCATTCAGGTCGCCGGCCAGGAAAAAAGGTTTTTTGTGAGCGGCGGCAAAGTCTTTTATAAGCTCCAGTGAGGCCATGCGGTCTTCTTCGGTGAGAGACAGATGGGTGCAACAATAAATGTAGTTGTCGAACTCTGCCATAATCAGCGCACGTGCTTCTTCCCGTCCGGGAAGTGTCATGGTTTTCAGGCTGACGGGAATTTCTTTGGTGAGAAGTCCGATACCATATTTTCCTCCGTCGTAATCAATGGCAGGGGCAAAGTAAGCGTGCATTTGCGTACGTCCGGCTATCTCGCCCAGTACGTATTTTTGTCCGCTGCGGTGGGTCATGCTGTCCAGTTCCTGCAAGGCTACCACTTCGGGGTGGATATGATTGATTACATCGGCTATGCGTTGGAAGTCGCATACATCATCCATTCCGTTTGCATTTTTAATGTTATAGGTCATTAGCCGTAACGAATTTTGTGATTGTGCCGACAGGGCTAAAAGAAGGGTAAAAAGTAAGAGCAATGTCTTTTTCATATATTCATCAGGTTTTGATTGTTTAAATTCTCTCCAAAGATAGATAAATTCATTCTTTTTTTCTTTGCCCTCAAAGATAAAAAACAAGAGAAAGTTTTTATCAGAAAGGAAATGTTTCTGTTCAACAACTTGCCGGGGCTTTATTTCTTTCCTGCCGGAGAAGCCTGTGTCATACGGATACTGCTTACCACGCCTGCGGCAATGGCAAAGAATATGGCTAATAACAAACAAGCCTGCGCCCGATGTCCTTCGGCGAACATACGGAACAACAAAGCAACCAGTGTGGTTCCCAAAGTCTGACCTAACAGACGCGCCGTACCTAGCATACCGCTGGCTCCACCGCTTCTGTGAGTGGGAGCGGAAGAAACAATGGTTACATTATTGGGCGTCTGGAACAGCCCGAAGCCCATACCACAGAGTGCCATTCGCCAGATGATATTCCATTCTGCCGGATGGGGGGGGAAGCAAATAGAGTGTGAATAGGCCGGTAGCGAAGATGGCCATGCCGATGCCTCCCAGCAATCCGGGATGTACTTTCTCTACCAGTCTGCCTGCAAGTGGTGCGGTCAGGATGGTAGCCAATGGCCAGGGGGTAAGTAGCAAACCGATCTGTACGGCGCTGTATCCCAATATATTCTGCATAAAAAACGGTAAGGAAACCATAGCCAGCATCTGGGCGGTGAATGAGGTGATGGAAGTACCGATAGAAAGAGCGAAAATAGGAATCTTCAGTAAGTCCACAGGTAGGATAGGGGTCGTTTCCTTCAGTTGGCGGCGGATGAAATAAGTGCCGATTATGATTAACAAAACCAACTGGATGGCAATGAACTTTCTGTTTTCGGCGTGTGCAAAACCTTCCAAGGTATAAATTAACAACCCGAAGGTCAGTGCGTTGGCTATTGCACTGATTTTATCAAACTTGTGTTTTGTGTCTGAAGCCGGATTATGCGGTAAGAACCGATGTCCGATCACTAATGCAGCCAATCCCAAAGGAATGTTGATTACAAAAAGCCAGTGCCAGCTTCCCAATGCTAAGATACTGCCTGCAATGGATGGACCTGCGGCGGCCGAAACAGCTACCACCATGGCATTTACGCCCATTCCGCGCCCTAGTATCTGCGGCGGGTAAATTAAACGGATAAGGGCGGTATTGACACTCATTACACAGGCCGCCCCGAAACCTTGAATGATACGGGAGACAGTCAGCATCCAGAAAGAGTCCGAGAGGGCGCAGGCCAAAGAGGCGCCTGCAAAAATGGAGATGCCGGTCAGAAATATCCGTCTGTAACCGTAAATATCACCTAATGAGGCAAATGATAGCAAGGTCATGGTAATCACCAGTTGATAGGCATTGACAATCCAGATGGCATTGGAAGGGGTGACATTGAAATCGTGTGCCAGCGTGGGTAATGCGATATTCATAATGGTTCCGTCCAGTACGGACATCATGATAGCCAGCAGTACGGCTACCACTGCGAAATATTGTTTAGGTATAAATGCGGTCTTTTCTTTGCTCATGATGCAAAATTAACGGAAATCGGTCAGATTAGGTTTAATTTCTTCTAAATAATTGCTATTCCAATGTTAAAGAACCGGGAATTTATAGAATGGTTAAGGAATAATGCTTATCTTTGCAGCCGTTAAAAAATAGCAGACGATAGTAAAAAGAGAAAATATATGGCATTTGAAGCGACAAAGAGAGAGTGGGGCGAGCTTTACGCCTTTTTCCGCTTGTTAGCGGACGGATATGTGTATGCAGGTACGCCTGATGTGAAAAGGAATGAAGTGCAAAAGCTTCCTGTGGCGATGGTACAGCGTGAGGAACATGACGGGACACGCCGTTATATTCTGGAGGATGAGGCGACCGTACGTATTTGTGGGGAAAAGATAGATAAGCAGATACCTCGTGGGGATTTTGCGGCTGTGGCAGAGTTGGTTTTTGCTGCTGTCAAAGAGAGCCGAGAGAATGATGTGATGTCTCCCGACGGTGTAGAAGAATTTTTAGATGAAGTCGCCATTTATGACTTGGAAGCAAAGACGGATGACCGTACTGATTTCTATGTTGCTTTTTACAGTATAGAGGCTCCGTTGGTAGGTTTTTGCGTTCGTTCCCGTTTGGGAACTATGTTCCCGTTGTTGGATGGAGGGCGTACCGCCAATTTGAAGTTTGAGCAGACAGGTGTTAAATTCGCTACTCCTACCGTAAACAAAATTAATGCTTTTGGTGAAGAAGATGATGTGGCAGGACGTATGTTGATGATAGAACGCTTGGGAGGAATCTTAAAATATAATGATGTGGCCGATAAGGTATTCCGTAGTAATCTTTGCATGATAGATCTTCATTTTCCCCGTATGTTGGGCGAGATGTTGCGTGTCATGCATTTGGATGGTATATCCAAAGTTAGTGACCTGACAGAAGCAATCAAACAAATCAATCCGTTGAAAATAAAGGATGAATTGATCCATAAGCATAGTTATTATGAATATAAGATGAAGCAGTTTCTTATGGCTTTGGCTTTAGGAATGCGTCCTGCCAAGATATTTAATGGGATAGATTCTGCCATATCCGGTTTTCTGTTTGTAAATGGTAATGGAGAGGTACTTTGTTATCAGAAGGCTGACCGTCAGGTATTTGCCGATTTCCTGTTTGTTAATTCCCGGTTTGAGAAAAGTTCTACTGAAAAAGATAAATACGGATATCTGGAACGTGAGAACGGAGTCTATTATTTTAAGCTGAACTTGAAAATCGGTCTGTTGAAGAGATAGGACAATGAAGGAATTTGTATTTTCCTAGAGTTAAAATGTTTTTTACCACAGATTACACAGATTGAAATACGATTTATTGCTTATTTCAATCTGTATCTGTGTTAATCTGAGTAATCTGTGGTGGGAAACTATAGCTTGAATTTCAGAATTTTTCCATTCATTCCATCTAGTAATACGGGAGTTGTTTTGTCCGGCATAAGAGTCAGCTTCTCTGTGTTTCCGGTCAGCAATTCGGTTGCCTCATATTCTCCATAACGATGGATGCCTAAATAATCAAACGCATGTTGCGGAATATTGACGGCTGAACGTGCCGGTATGGAGTCAAAGTTGACCATAATTAATATCAGTTCATCATCCTGTTTTCGTAAAAAGGCGTATTGTTTATGTTCGTTAAATACCCATCCGGCCAGATTGGCATAGGTTAAGTCAAAGAACACACCTTCCCGTATGGCTTTTTCACTGTTGCATATATTCAGCAGACGGGTATAGAATTGTTTCAATTGCTTTTCATCCTCATTCAGGAATTTATTGTCAAACTTGCCTCCATTGCGCCAGCGGCGTATGCTGTCCACACTCCAGTAATCAAAGATGGTAGTTCTTCCGTCACGCCCGCTGAAACCTTCCGTATCCATGCCATGTTCTCCCAATTCCTGCCCGAAGTAAATCATGACCGGATTGGTATTCATGCAAGCCGATACAATCATTGCGGGGATGGCTTTTGAGCCGTTTCCGGCAAAATAATCGGAAGCTATGCGCTGCTCGTCATGATTCTCCAGGAAATTGAGCATTCGTTTTTCAATACCTCCCAAGCTTTGCCAGCGTTGTGGAATAGCAGTTGCCGATTCCCATCCGCAGGTAATGGCACGTAGCGTATCATACAGACCTACTTTGTCATATAAATAGTCGAATTTGCCATTGAACAGATAATTCCTGTATTCTCCCGGATTATAGACCTCGGCGATAAAGATCAGTTTCGGATGTTCAGCTTTGATTTGCGGAATCACCCATCCCCAGAATTCTACAGGAACCATTTCTGCCATATCACAGCGGAATCCGTCAATGCCTTTGGCAGACCAGAACAGTAGGATGTCACGCATCTTCACCCATGTGTCCGGAATCGGTTCGAAGTGGTGGCTATGACCGTTCAAGTAGTCTATACCATAATTCAGTTTCACAGTTTCATACCAGTCATTGGAGTTGGGCCATGCGTCAAAACGGTCATTACCGGTTGCTTTTGCCGGAAACTCTATGTAAGGTTCCGCTGCGCCACGGTGCAGGTCAATATTGCCTTCCAGCTTTGTATCGGGAATATAATAGAAATTATTGTTGGGGCTGAAAGCTTTTGTCACATCATCTTTCTCACCTAAATCGGTTACTCCTTCAGGCTTGGCGTCTGAACCATATTGGCGGGCTACATGGTTGGGGACAAAATCAATGATGACCTTCAATCCGGCTTTGTGGCTTCGTGTTACCAGATTCTCGAACTCTTTCATACGGTCCGGGATACTGGTTGCCAAATCAGGGTCTACATCATAATAATCCTTGATGGCATACGGTGATCCGGCCTTTCCTTTTACTACTGCGGGATGATCGGGTTTGATGCCATAGCGGGTATAATTGGTTTGGGTAGCATGTTCAATGATACCTGTATACCAAATATGTGTGGCACCCAGTGTTCTGATCTCGTTTAAAGCCTTTGTCGTGAAATCGGCCATTTTTCCGCAACCGTTTTCCTCCAAAGAACCATTAGGCTTACAACGCAGGCTGTTGTTCCCGAATAAACGGGTGAATACCTGATAGATAATAATTTTTTCTTGTGTATCCATTTTATTCTTTTTTTGTTTATCTCCAAATTGTTCCATTCTCCAGGAGTAGTCTGTCCAGGAGTTCCGTTGCCGTATTGTATCCTTTTTCGAATATCTCTTCGGCTCTTTCCAGTTCTCTGTTGCTGTATTCTTCCAGTCCGTATGATTCGATCAGCAAATCTGCAATCCCTTTTTGAGGCAGTGTATTGGCTTGGAAAATAAAATGATAGGCTCTGAGTGCGATGCTTACCACATTCTTGCTATATTCATCTGCTACCAGCGGGTCTACATTGAGTGCTATCACTTTCTCGCATTCTTTGCGAATGGGGCTGACCGGCAGGTTCATCAAGATTCCTCCATCTACATAATATGTATTGTTGATGCGTATGGGGGCAAACAAGATAGGCATACAGCAGGAAGCAGCCAGTCTTTCGGCTATTTTCCCTTTTTTAAAAGAAACGATGCGTCCGTGATCCAAATCGGTGGCGGTAATAATAGTGGGGATTTTTAGTTCTTCTATCGTTTTTGACTCCAAGTTGCTGTTTAAGAAATCGATAAAACTATCCAGTTTCAGCAGACCTTGTTTGTTGATAGAAAAAGTGGTCAGTTCTTTGAATGAATGGTGCTCAAAAAGTTCAACAATATGATAAGGCTCTTTGCCGTCGGCATAGAAGACAGCGGCAAGAGCACCTGCACTTACTCCGGAAAGTATTTCCGGCCTGATGCCATGTTCATGCAAAGCCTGCATAATCCCCAAATGGGCAAATCCTTTTATAAATCCTCCGCTCAGGGCATAACCAATGTTATATTTAAATTCATTCATAGTCTGATCTCGTTTAGATACCGACAAACTTACGAATATTTTTGTGAAATGCCATAAAAAAAATACGGATTACTCAGCATATTCCGGTAATCCGTATGAAATTTATGATAACTGAATTTTGTTTATCAAGCAATACCGTGTGCGTTGACCGATCCATCAATTTTCTTGATCAGTCCTTGCAGTACAGCACCCGGTCCGCATTCGGTAAAGTCATCGGCACCATCGGCAACCATATTCTTCACTGTCTGGGTCCAGCGTACGGAAGCGGTGAGCTGAGCTACCAGGTTTGCCTTGATTTCAGCGGGATCTGTGTGAGGCAAAGCGTCCACGTTCTGATATACCGGGCATTTCGGAGTATGAATTTCAGTAGCGTTGATAGCAGCTTCCAGTTCCACTTTGGCGGGGTTCATCAACGGAGAGTGGAAGGCGCCTCCCACTTTCAGCGGCAGGGCACGTTTAGCACCGGCAGCTTTCATTTGCTCGCAAGCCTTGTTGATTCCTTCGATAGAACCTGAGATGACAATTTGTCCCGGGCAGTTATAATTGGCAGCCACTACCACTTCTCCTTCTTTAGAAATCGCTTCACAGATTTCCTCTACTTTTTCGTCAGGCAATGCTATGATGGCAGCCATCGTAGAGGGTTGTGCCTCACAAGCTTTCTGCATAGCCATAGCACGTGCATAAACCAGTTTCAGACCATCTTCGAAAGACAATGCTCCAGCTGCAACCAATGCGGAAAATTCGCCCAGCGAGTGTCCGGCAGTCATTTCAGGTTTGAAATCATCACCCATGCAAAGAGCGGAAATTACCGAGTGCAGAAAAACGGCAGGCTGAGTTACTTTAGTCTGGCGCAAGTCTTCGTCAGTACCTTCAAACATGATGTCTGTGATACGGTATCCTAAAATGTCGTTTGCTTTTTCAAAAAGTTCTTTGGCTAAAGCCGAGTTTTCGTACAGGTCTTTACCCATACCTACAAACTGTGCTCCCTGTCCGGGGAATACAAATGCTTTCATATTTTTCCTATTTTGGTTTAAAAACGTTGCAAAGTTAATTATTTCTTTCGGAACTACGGAATAATAATGAGGCAATTTGCTAATATGCTGCATTATGTACAGCATGGTAATTAGCATATTGACAAATTATTTCATTGTTTTCATCGGAACAGGTGCGTAAAAGTGATTCAGCGGGCCGTGTCCTTCGCCTATATGCACGTCTTTCCCGGCGTGGATTCCTTTGGTGACATATGCTTTTGCATGTTCTACGGCCTGCGGCATATCATATCCCAGTGCCAGAAAAGTAGCAATGGCGGAAGAAAGAGTACATCCTGTTCCGTGTGTGTTTTTGCTTTCTATCTTATCTGAGATAAAGAGATGAGGCTTGTCTTCTCCAGCTGTTTGTAATACATCGCACATCTTGTCGCCCTCCAAATGTCCTCCTTTCAGTAAAACGGATCCGCAACCGAATTTTAATAATTCCGATGCGGCAGCTTTCATTGTGTCCACATTGCTTATGCAGTGTTCCGTCAATACTTCCGCCTCACTCAGATTGGGCGTAATCAGACTGGCCAGAGGCATCAGTTCCCGGGTCAGTGCACTGATGGCGTCCTCTTCTATCAGCCGGTGTCCGCTAGTCGATACCATGACCGGATCGAACACAACGAAACGGGGTCGGTATGTACGAAGGCAGGAGGCTATGGCCTCGACGCGCAGATCCTGGCCGACCTCGGCCTCAAGAAGCTGCGCCTGATGACGAACAATCCCGTCAAGATAACGGGGCTCGCGGGCTATGGCCTCGAGATCTCGGAGCGCGTGCCGATAGAGGTCGCGCCGAATCCCTACAACGAGCGCTACATGAATACGAAGATCTGCAAGATGGGGCACATGCTCAACAACGAGAGGGAATACGGCTGTCAAGACTGCGGTTTCCATAAATAACCGCCGGACATACCCGCCGTCAGGTCGACAGATCAAGGCGGAAGTTTTTTATAAAAATATTTTACGTTACGGGAGGAATTTTTAATGCGCACCATTCAGGGAGATATGATCGGAAGCGGCCTGCGGTTTGCGATAATCGGTTCGCGTTTCAACGAGCTCATCACCTCGAAGCTCATCGAGGGAGCGAAGGACGCCCTCACGCGTCACGGAGTAAGCTATCAGGACATCGACCTTTACTGGACGCCCGGCGCCTGGGAACAGCCGGTGGTCGCCAAGGAGATCGCGCTGCTCGGAAAATATGACGCGATAATCACGCTCGGCGCCGTTATCCGCGGCGACACCACGCACCATGAATACGTGGCGGGCGAAGCGGCGAAGGGACTCGCCCATGTCGGCCTTGAGCACCGCGTGCCGGTGGCTTTCGGCATCCTCACCTGCGACAACCTTGAACAGGCGCTGATGCGCTCCGGCAGCAAGGCCGGCAACAAGGGAGCGGAGGCGGCGCTCGCCGCGCTGGAGACGGCTAAGCTGATGAACGAGATACGGGGTCTCGGGGAGGCGCAGGATTAATGCTTGACACAAAATGGGTCCGCGAACACTATGACGAACTGGCGGAGATGCTGGCTTCGCGCAGCAACGCCTTTCCGTTGGACCGTTATAAGGAGTTGGACGAGGAACGCCGCAAGGTCCTCCTCGATGTCGAAAAGCTTAAGGAACGCCGCAACGCCGGCTCCAAAGAGGTAGGCGTCAGGAAAAAGGCCGGCGAGGATACCGAGGCGCTGCAGAACGAGATCCGCGAGCTCGGCGAAGAGATAAAGGCTTTCGACGACAGGGCGGACGCGATACAGGCCGAACTTGACGAGCTGGCCCTTCGCATCCCGAACCGTCCGCACGCGAGTGTGCCGAAGGGCAAGGACGAGAACGACAATATCGAGATGCGCCGCTGGGGGACCCCGCGCGAATTCGACTTCGCGCCGAAACCGCACTGGGAGCTTGGCGAGGCGCTCGGCATCATGGATTTCGACCGCGGCGTGAAGCTTGCCGAAAGCCGTTTCACCGTGCTCAAAGGAGCGGGCGCGCGCCTCGAGCGCGGACTGATGAATTTCATGCTCGACCTGCACACCACGCAGCACGGTTTTACCGAAGTCGCGCCGCCGGCGCTCGTCAACTCGAAGACGATGACCGGCACCGGGCAGCTTCCGAAGTTCGCCGGCGACCTTTACCGCTGTGTCAACGACGACCTCTGGCTGATCCCCACCGCCGAAGTGCCGCTGACGAACCTCCATTCGGGCGAGACGCTCAAAGAATCGGAACTGCCGAAGTATTTCTGCGCCTTTACGCCCTGCTTCCGCCGCGAGGCCGGCAGCTACGGGCGCGACATGCGCGGCATGCTGCGCCAGCACCAGTTCGACAAAGTCGAGATGGTGAAGCTCTCAACGCCGGAGAAGAGCTACGACGAACTCGAGCATATGACGGGCTGCGCGGAGAAGGTACTCCAGCTTCTCGGCATCCCCTATCGCGTGATCGTCCTCTGCACCGGCGATATGGGCTTCGGAGCCGCCAAGACCTATGACATCGAGGTCTGGCTCCCCTCGCAGGATACCTACCGCGAGATCAGCTCCTGCAGCAATTGCGAGGATTTCCAGGCACGCCGCATGGGTATGAAGTACAAGCCGGCCGACGGCGGCAAGGCGCGCTTCATCCACACACTGAACGGTTCCGGCCTCGCGATCGGGCGCACGCTGATCGCGCTCATGGAGAATTACCAGAACGCCGACGGTTCGATCACCGTTCCCGAGGCGCTGCGCCCCTACGTCGGAGGGCTGGAAAAGGTCTCCCGCGTAGCGTAGGATAAAATAACAGGCGATCGGAAGCCGCATGATAAAATCTATCTTGCGGCTTCTCTTTTTTATGATACGATATATGGGGATGTTGGCTTTATTTTTATTTGACGGGAGCCGGGCTTTATTATGTTTAACAGTTCATATGGAACGACTGTGATCATGGTCGCGATGGTTGCTTTGATCTGTATATCGATACAGAAGTTTTTCAAAAAATACCTTGAAAGCGACCAATATTATTATCTGAAAGACATCACGCTCGTGGGGGCGTGGGCCCTCTGCGGCATCTGGATGCCGGACGGGCCGCTGCGCATCACGGTCGCCGCGGGCGTCGCCTCGGCCTGTATCGGCTTCTGCCAGCGGGCGACGAAGGGGAAAAATCTGCGTTTCCTCTACTTTCTGATCGGCCTCGTATTCTCTCTTTTCGGGCCGCGCATCGCCTTTATTGAATTTACCAACGGGGAATACTATTATCTCTCATACTTCGCCTCGGTCGCCATCAGCACCCTTTGGGTGGGCATATTCCCCATCTTCTTCCAGGAGATCGACGAGATACCGGGACTCTGCGGACTGCTGCTCACCGTCAGTTGGACGATGATATCCGTCGTCATCCTCTCGTCGTCGCAGAGCCTGCACGACGCCTCGCAGATCTGCATGATCGGCCTCGTGCTGCTGCTCGTCTTCTGGAGCCGCCACATCTACGCCTACCGCCGGCTCACCGAGCCGCTTACCGGGCTATGGGGCACGCTCTTCGCGGGGCTCTCCATCCTCGGCGTGAGCAAGGGGATAACCTTCTACACTCTCGCTCTGCTGCCGCTCGGTTTCTTCGCGCTGCCGATAACCGAGACCTCGATGGGAGTCATCAGCGCCGCCTTTTCCCCGCGGACGACGGGCAACCTCATACTTTACCGGAAGCTCATCACACGCGGCCACACGCATCCGGTCGCGATTTACCTTGTCGTCACGGTCTGCGCCGTTCTTGGCTGTCTCGTCTCCGCGATCCAGATCGGAATGCCGGACTTCCTATATCTTCTCGCCGCCGTCGGCGGCGTATTCGGAGTGATTTGGATGGTTTACACGTTTAAATACAAGCGGGCGAAGATGAACGGCGAGTGTCGGAAACCTGTATTATGGGGCGTCACCGTCGACAACATCTCGCTTAACTATGCCCTCACGAAGGTGCAGCACTGGATAAAGACGGAACGGACGCCTCACATAATAGTGACTCCCGACGCGCTCGCGGCGCTGCGAAGCCGCACCGACGAGGACTACCGCCGCATCGTGCGCGGCGCGGGGCTTGTCCTGCCGGACGGCGCTGGGCTTATCGGGGCGCTTAAACTTATCGGCACCCCTATACAGGAGCGCATACCGGGTGTAGAATTCACCGAACATCTCTGCCGCCGCGCCGCCTATGAGGGCTGGCGCGTTTGGATGCTGGGCGGAGCTCCCGGCGTTGCGGAGGCGGCTGCGGACAGGCTCGAGGAAAAGTTCCCCGGCCTCACGGTGGTCGGGACCTGCGACGGCTTCTTCAAAACGGAGGAGACCGGCGACATCTGTGCCGCGATACGCGGCGCGGAGACGGATATCCTCTTCGTCGGCCTGGGCGTGCCGAAGCAGGAATATTGGCTTGAGGAGTATCTCGGCAGGACCGGCGCGGTGATCGGCATGGGGATCGGCGGCAGTATGGACGTCATCTCCGGAAGACTCACGCGCGCGCCGAAGATGTGGCAGAAGGTCGGGATGGAATGGCTTTACCGCGTGATACAGGAGCCGTGGCGCTGGCGGAGGCTTACAAAGCTGCCGCTGTTCGTCTGGTATCTAGCGCTGACATATTTGCATATCGACAGCTATAAAAATGACGATATAAAGGTCGATAAGTAATTTGTCCATGATTTTAGCGATAAAATATGCTATTTTATAATAGAAATTGAAAGGATTGATCCGCGATGAAGATGGATAAGATAATCAAACAGGCTCAGAGGATGCAGGCGCAGATGGCGCTCGCGCAGGAGGAACTGCAGAACACGGTCCTCGAGGGCGCGGCGGGCGGCGGCGCTGTTAAGGCGACGGCCAACGGACATGGCGACATCCTCTCCGTAACGATCGATAAAGAGGTAGTAAATCCTGACGATGTGGAGATGCTCGAAGACCTTGTGCTCTCCGCCGTAAAAGAGGCGATCTCCAAGTCCAAGGAGCTCTCAAACGATAAGATGAACTCCGTCACCGGCGGCATGGGCGGCTTACCGGGGCTTATGTAGAGGCGCTTCGTTGTCTCTGCCGGGGCCGGTCCATAAGCTGATAAAACAGTGGAGCAAACTTCCGGGCGTCGGTGAAAAGACGGCCCGGCGGATGGTTTTTTATCTGCTCAGGCAGGAGCCGGGGCAGATAGAGGAATTTGGCCGGGCGATCATCGCTCTGACGGAGAACATCCGCCGCTGCAGTATATGCGGCGCGATAACTGATATCGACCCCTGTCCCATCTGCACCGATCCGCTGCGGAACGGGAAGTTGCTGTGTATAGTTGAAAGCGAAGAGGACTGCGTGGCGATGGAACAGGCGGGGATATTCAACGGCATCTATCACGTCCTCGGCGGCAGGCTTTCGCCGCTTGACGACGAAGAGATACCGGAAGAGAGCATCGAACGCCTGCGAAAGCGCGTTGAAGAGGGCGGCATCGAGGAGATAATACTCGCCACCTCTCCGCGCATAGAGGGCGATCTCACCGCCTACGCGATACAGGAGGCGCTCGCGGAACTGCCCGTGAAGATCTCGCGCCTCTCCTACGGCCTCCCAGTCGGGGGCAGCATCGGCTTTGCCGACCGTGTGACGCTGCATATGGCGATGGAGTCAAGAAAGGAGATGAGCTGATTTCGCAAAAGTCTGCATCAGCAGAATCGGATGATTTTCGCGCAATGTAATAAGGTTCATAGGAAATTTTTAGAGAGGAGGAAAAAGAAATGCGTCATGATATGGAACTTTCAAAAGTGATGAAAAGACTGGTCACCGCAGTAATGGTATTCATCTGCGGCGCGGCAGGCTATCAGTTTTCGCTGCTGATACTCAAGGAAAACTGGTGGCCCTCGATGTCCCTTATCCACCCGATAGGGACCAGCGTTTTTATCGTACTGCTGTCAGCAGCTTGCGGCTTTATTCTTGCACCTTTGTTTTGGTGGGCATTAATAAAATTCGGACAGTTTTTCGAATCCAAAATACAGAATGTAAGCGTGCCGGATCTGGTAGTAAGTATGGTAGGGCTCATACTGGGGCTGCTTCTTGCAAACCTGATCGCGATACCGCTCGCGAAGATCCCCGGAGGTGTCGGCGTCTATATCGCCGTGCTGCTTAACGTGGCTCTCGGATACTGGGGGCTGCGCTTTTTCGCCAAACGCGGCGACGATTTCTGGAACATGCTGACCAATATCGACCTCAAGTCCAAGCTTACACGCTCAAAGAAAAAGGGCGCCGACGGGGCCGTTATTGAAGATATCGTCGGAACGCAGGTCGTGGTCTCGTACCCCAAGGTGCTCGACACGAGCGCGATAATCGACGGGCGTATCCTCGACGTAGCGCAGACGGGCTTCCTCGAAGGGACGATCGTGCTGCCGCGCTTCATTCTCGCCGAGCTGCAGGGGGTCGCCGATTCGACCGATTCGCTGCGCCGCACGCGCGGACGCCGCGGGCTCTCCGTCGTCACCGAGCTGCAGAAGATCAAGGGGCTGACGATTGAGATCCCGGAGATGTCTCTGCGCGAGCTTGGGCGCGACAAAGTCGACGAGGCGCTCGTCGTGCTTGCCCGCCAGCTTAGCGGCAAGGTCATCACCACCGACTACAACCTTAACCAGGTGGCTCAGATAGAGGGCGTCGACGTGCTCAACGTCAACGACCTCGCGAACTCGCTCAAACCGATGCTGCTGCCGGGCGAGAAGGTCGAAATAGACATCATACGCCTTGGCAAGGAGAATCATCAGGGCATCGGTTATCTCGACGACGGCACGATGCTCGTCGTTGAAGACGGTTACCGCCATGTCGGCGAACGCGTCAAAGTCACCGTGACCTCCATGCTTCAGACCTCGGCCGGCAGAATGGTCTTCGGCCGCATACATCCGTAGCCGATGGACGCTCCTCGCTGGTCATTTCTGATAGCGGCCGGCGGCTCCGGGCAAAGGCTCGGAGGCGAGCCCAAACAGTTCCGTGAGCTGGCCGGCAGGCCGCTCTGGAAATGGTCGTGGGAGATCGCCGAAGGGCTGCGCCGCAACGGAGAGATAGATGATATCGTTCTTGTGGTCCCCCGCGAATATGAGCGGGGGATACGCAGGGAAACGGAAGATATAGAGCTCACTGTGACATGCGGAGGGGCCACGCGCTCCGAATCCGTAGTCAGAGGGCTCATGAAATGCCGCGGGTCGCACGTGCTTGTTCACGATGGGGCCCGCCCTTTTATAGGCGCGGAACTCTGCCGCCGCTTGATGGCCGCCGCCGGGGGCGTCAGCGGCGCGGTGCCGCTGCTGCCCTCGGTCGATTCGTTGAAAAAGATCGAAGATGAAAAGATCGCCTGCGCCGACCGCAGCCTCTATTTTCGCACTCAAACGCCGCAGGCATTTGAGCGCGCGAGGCTCATTTCGGCCATCGAAGCCGGCGGCCTTGACGGGACGGACGAGGCGTCGGTATGGCTCGCGGCCGGCGAACCACTCGTCAGCGTGACCGGCGAAGAGGGGAATTTTAAGGTGACGACACAGTTTGATTGGGAGATGGCCTGCGCTTTGACCGAAAGAGCTATTGAAAAAAGGACCGGACACGGGTATGATATCCACCAACTTGTTGAAGGGCGCCCGCTTATAATCGCCGGCATCCTGCTCGAGGGGGAAAAGTTCGGCCTGCTCGGCCACTCCGACGCCGACCTTGTAACGCATACGGTCATGGACGCGCTCCTTGGGGCGGCGGGAGAGCCGGACATCGGAACACTTTTCCCCGCGTCCGAAGAGATGTGGCGCGATGCGGACAGCGTGGCTCTGCTGCGCCGCGTGCTTGAACTGCTCTCCTCCAAAGGGTGGCGCGTCGACTGGGTCGACGTGACGCTCAACGCCCAGCGGCCGCGTATGGGGCACCTCGTTCCGCGCTTTATCGAAAAGATGAACGGGGAACTCGGCGGCAGCGGGGAGCGGCGGCTTTTCAACATGAAAATAAAATCTGCAGAACACTGCGGCAGCGCAGGAAGAGGCGAGTGCATGATCTGCCACGGAGTGGCGACCATCTCCCGGCTCCTGCCTCTGAAAACCGCGGTCAGAATAGATAAAATAAACAATGGAGGCCTTTTAAAAAGATGAGTGATAAGATGAAAAACAAGTTTGTTGAATATCAGGGCTTTACATTTGACGACGTGCTGCTCGTTCCGGGGTACAGCGAGGTGGTGCCGGCCAATGTCGACGTCTCAACGAAGCTGACGCCTCAGATCGACCTCAACATCCCGATATGCAGCGCCGCGATGGACACCGTCACCGAGGCTCGTCTCGCGATAGCGCTCGCGCGCGAGGGCGGCATCGGCATCATGCACCGGAACCTTCCGATAGAGAAGCAGGCGATCGAGGTCGACAAGGTAAAACGTTCCGAATCCGGCGTCATTGTGGACCCCTTCTACCGCCACCCCTCGGATTCCGTGCGTGAGGCGGTCGCCCTCATGGAGCATTATCACATATCGGGCGTGCCGGTCGTTGACGACCAGATCCGCCTCGTCGGCATCATCACCAACCGCGACCTCCGCTTTGTAACGAACCTCGACCAGCCCATATCCAACGTCATGACGAAGGAACACCTGATCACGGCTCCGATGGGAACGACGCTTGACGACGCGAAGAACATCCTCATGGGTTCAAAGGTGGAAAAACTCCCCATCGTTGACAAAGAGAACAAACTTAAGGGACTCATCACAATAAAAGACATCCTCAAGGCGAAGGCCTTCCCGAACGCCACGAAAGATTCGCACGGACGGCTGCGCGCAGGCGCGGCGATCGGCGTCGGCAGCGACGCCAAGGACAGGGCGGCGGCGCTCGTGAGGGCCGGAGTCGACGTGATAATCGTCGACACGGCGCACGGCCATTCAAAGATGGTCATCGACATGGTCAGGGATCTGCGCGGCCTCTATCCCGACCTTCCGCTCATCGGCGGCAACATCGCCACCGCGGAGGCGGCGGAGGCCCTCATCGAAGCGGGAGCGGACGGCGTAAAAGTGGGCATCGGCCCCGGCTCGATCTGCACGACGAGGATCGTCGCCGGCATCGGCGTGCCGCAGGTCGCGGCGGTGATGAACGTTGCCGAAGCGGCGCACAGACTCGGCAAGACCGTAGTCGCCGACGGAGGCATCCGCTACTCCGGCGACATCGTCAAGGCGCTCGCGGCGGGCGGCGACGTGGTAATGATCGGGTCGCTGTTTGCCGGCACCGAGGAGAGCCCGGGGGAGGCTGTCATCTATAAGGGGCGTTCCTTCAAGAGCTACCGCGGCATGGGCTCCCTTGGCGCGATGAAGGGCGGCTGCAGCAAAGACCGTTACTTCCAGGAGGGCACGACGGAGGACAAGCTCGTTCCCGAAGGCATCGAGGGGATGGTCCCACATAAGGGGCCCATCTCGGGAGTCATCTACCAGATGGTCGGCGGCATCCGCGCCGGCATGGGCTACGTTGGCGCGCCGACGCTCGAAAGGCTCCACGAGGATTCGCATTTCGTCCAGGTAACGGCCGCCTCGATGAAGGAGAGCCACCCGCACGACGTCGTCATCACGAAGGAAGCGCCGAACTACTGGGCGGAATAACTTTTTAAGTTTTTTAACACATAAGGAAAAATGCCGTTCCCGCGAGAGGACGGCATTTTTTCATTTTCATGGGCATCTATTCCGTAACGCCGAACTTTTCCCTTATCCAGGCCGCGCGCAGAGGGAATCCGTTTTCCTCATATTCACTCGCCGCTCGTTCCGCGTCGGCGCGGAAATCTTCTCCGCTCAGCCGCGCGAGCCATGCCTTTGCCAGATGGTGGGCGGCGACCCAGTCGTGTTTGGCGATCAGGCGCAGCAGGAGTTCCGAGTTTTCAAGCGCCTTGCGCGCGCCCTCCAGGTCGCCGCGTTCCGCGTCGGCGATGGCTTTCGTGCTGTACAGTATCGATCCGCAGCGGCCGCCGCGGCAGCTTTCAAAGAGCGCGGCGGCGCGGTCGATATGCGAAAATAGTCCTTTCATGTCGCCCGCGTCCAGCGCGACGTTTGCCGCGCCGGTGTGAAAGTAGCTTCTTCCCCAGTAGAGGTTCATCTCTTCGCATTTGCCGGTGCACTCGGAGAGCTGTTCCGCCGCTCTCTCCAGATCGCCAGTCCGTTCGTATATTTCTCCCAGATAGCATTTGGCGACGAGCATGCCCAAGGTATATCTTCGGCCCGTCAGAGTCATCCGTTCAAACAGCCTGACCGCGTAGAGGAATATTTTTTCAGCGCGCGCGTAATCCTGTTTCATCATATAGCCCATCCCGATAAAACGCACCGCCGTGGCGAAATAATGCGGCGCGGGAGCCGCCTTTGCCAGGCGCAGCAGCTCGCGGGCGACGCTTATCAATTTTTCCGGCTCTTCCGTCTGCAGGTACATATAGGCGTAATGTTTCAAACAGTGAATGTGCGTCTCTGTGAAGCCGTGCATCTTTGAGATGTGTATCGCTTCGTCCGTATAGAGCTTTGCGCCCGTGTATTCCCCCCAGCTTATACGGTAGCCGCCCGCCAGCTCGAAGCACGATGCCTCCAGCTGCGCGTATTCGCGTTTTGACAGCGCCGGCGAGCCGCGCAGTTCGTCAAGGATCGAGACCGCGTGTTCCACTTTTTTATCGGTCTCCTCGCGGCTGCTGAACGGCATCGAGCAGGAGAGGAAGAGGCGGTCCGAGAGCGTGGGGAAAAGGTCGTGGTTCAGCGTGATGTCGAAGATGAGTTCCCGCAGATACTGCTTGAGTTCAAGCACCCTCTCTCCCGCTTTCGCGTAATGGTGGCTCAGCATCGCGCTGAGCGCGGGGTCCCAGTGCTGGGGCAGGTATCTTTTGTCGAGCGCGGCGGCGGCGCGGCGGTGGAGCTCCTTGCGCCGCGCCGCGGGAATGGCGTCGTAAACGCATTCGCGCAGTTTTAGATGCGTAAATTCCCAGAAGGCGTTGCCCGCCTCCTCGCGTTCGCGGACAAGCCCCATGGCGATGAGCCGCTCCGCGGAGGCCAGCGTGTCGCCGATGGGGATTTCCGTTATTTCGGAAATTATCTCGGCGGGGCCGCCCGAGCAGACGGCGATCGCGTTCGAGACGTCGCGCTCGCGTTCGCTCAATTCGCCCATGCGTTCGATTATGAGCGCGCCGAGACCGTTCGCGCAGTCGGAATCGGGGTTTTCTTTGAGCGCGCGCAATATTTCAAAGAGCATGAGCGGCACGCCTTCGCTTTCGCGCACGAAGTATGAAAGGCCCCGCTCCTTTATCGTGCTTTCGGGGAGCAGGCTGCGGCAGATATATATTATTTCATCGTCGCGGAAGGGGTTCAGTTCTACTTCGGTGATCGCGCGGCCGCACTTTGCCTGTCTGAGCATCGCCATCGTCATCCGCGCCGCTTCGGGGCGTCCTGATATGATTATGTCCGCCTGCGGGGCGCAGGAGAGGAAGGCGCAGAGCAGCTCGATGGAACGCGAGTCGAACCAGTGGATGTCCTCGAAGACCATCACGACGCGGCGGCGTTTTGCGAGGACGGCAATCAGCTCGGCGATCATCGAGGCGAGCGCCACCGGGTTTATCTCCGTAACGCTCGAGAGGTCCGCGTTGAAGGAGAGCCCCTCGTTTTTTGTAAAGCCGGGAGATATAGAGGCCAGTATCGAAGCGGTCTTTTTGTCGGGAGCGTTGCCCGTCCTCTCAAGGAGGGCTCCCAACTCCCGCAGGATGTTGTTCCAGGAGGAATAGGCGTAGCTCCCGCCGATCACCGTCGCCTTTGCGGAGAGCACGGACGCGCTTCCCTCCGGCATTGCCGCCAGAAGTTCGTTTATGAGCGATGTCTTCCCTATTCCGGCCTCGCCGTGGATAAAAAAGAGGCAGCGGGCCTCTTCCGCCAGTTTTTCGGAGAGCGCCGCCATCTCCCGCTCGCGGCACCAGAACTTAGGCTGTCCTTTTTTAAGGTCATTGTGTCTGAATATCTTCGCGTAGTATTTCTTGGCTCTCTCCGAGGGGGCGATGGAAAGCTTAGTGTTGAGCATAGATGAATAGTTTTGAAAGAGTTCGACCGCGCGGCTGTTCTGTCCGGTGTTTGAGTAGAGCTCCATCAGTTCGAGCACCGAGTCTTCGTCAAACGGGTCCAGCCTGATGGCGGCGGCGAGGGATTCGCCGAGCGCCTCGTTGTCCTGCCTGTCGTATGCCGCCTCGACGCGTTGTTTGATCAGGTCGATGACGTCGCCCCGGATCTTCTCCCTTGCGGAATCAAGCCATTCGTTGAAGGCGGGGTAGTTCAGGGAGGATAGTCCCTTGAGCGGCGTTTGGTAGATGGCGGCGGGGATCGCGGCGTTCGGGTCGGCGGTGGAGCTTAAATGTTTCATATCGCTGTCGAAGGGGGCGAGCGTCACCGTTCGGCGGTCGGCGGTGAGGACGCCGGGCATCATGCTGTTTATAAGGTAAAGGGCGTTTCTGAGGTTTGCCGAAGCCTGGGCTTCGTTTTTGTCATACCAGAAGAGTGCTTTCAGTTCGTCGCGGGAGGCTCCGCCGTTCAGCGCGATATAGTACAGAAGAGCCTCCGCCTTATGGAGTTTGAATGTTACCTTTTCTCCTTCGTACTCTATCAGGCTGTTCCCAAGCAGCGATATCTTTAATTTCATTCCTTCGCCCTCTTCCGTTGTCGTCATATCTCCAGATTATATCATCAGGATAATTGAGGAACGTAAAAAAGAGAAGCGCTTTGCAGACTATTTTTGCGGAAAAACTTTGACGTTTGATTGACGGGTCGTATGTAAAATAATAGTAAAGAATCTATGTATAATTCAGTTAATTAAATATAAGAATTTAATTGCGCCGTTGGAGTTTTACATGAATAACCACACAGCGGGAATCCGGTGGAACTAAAAAGGCGCATGATAATAAAAAGGGGGACACTGATATGCTCCAACATCTTGAAACGATCTCCGCTTCCGGCTTTACGCCGCGATCCGTAAGGGAGGCGGCGGCCGCGGTGAAATCCCGCCCGGCGCGTGCGTCGGCGGAAGATATCTCATTTGACGACGCGAAAAAACAGCTTGACCTTTCCTGTTCGGCGCTGCCGCGCGAGGCGGCTATGTGCGCGGCCTCTCTTCTCTATCTCGAATCCCTGCTTTACGAAAAAAATGAACTGGCCGGCGTGCTGGAAAAAATGCTCGACGGCAAAAACGCTCCGGAACTGCATTACGAGACAAACTCCGAAGCAGTGCTGCTCGCTGAGCTCTTTGACGCGCTTTTGTCCGCCGGCGCCCGGCGCGAGGATTGGCCCTTCGTCTCCGCCAGCGGCTGTGTCGCGAACGGCATCGCCTGGTATTGTGTGAAAAAGGCACATGAATATATGAAGGTCGCGGACGTCGTGACCGCTCTCAACCTTGAGGCGATCCGCGGCGAGTTGGGCGCTTTCGACGACCGTCTTTCCTCGATAGCCCGTCCCTTCCGGGGACAGATAGACTGCGCGGCGAACGTGCGCGCCCTCGTTTCCGGCAGCCGGATGACGACGGACGAGGGGCGCTACGCCTTCGGCTACGACACTCATCCGCGTGTGCAGGACGCGATCTGCGTCCGCGCCACGCCGCAGACTCACGGCGGAGCGCGCGACGTCTGCTATTTCGCCGAGGAGTCGGTGGAGAAGGCCGTCTTTGACGGCGGCAGCCGCTACGGCGTCGAATACGCGCTCGACGGCCTGGAGACGGCAGTCTCCGACATGGCGCATATCTGCGAGCGCCGTACTTTCCGCCTCAACGACAGCCGCCTCTCATACGGACTGCCGATGAATCTCACACACGGAGCGACCGGGCTCAATCACGGCTTTCCCGTGGTGCAGTCCAATCAGGCCGCGCTCGTCGCCGAACTGAAGCTGCTCGCGCTGCCGAGCGCCGTAGTGAAGGAGCCGGGCGAGTGCGCGGCCTACTACGCCGGCACGAAGATGCTGCGGGCGCTGCCGCTCTTCGCGAAGGTGATGGCGATAGAACTGCTGATGGCCTGCCAGGGCATGGATATCGTAAAAGAAAAGGTCCCCGCTTTTTCCTTCGGCAGGGGAACGTCGGCTGTAAAAGACAAGGTCCGCGGGAGCATCGCGATGATGACGGAAAACCGTTTCGTTTCGCCCGATATGAACGAGGCCGATCGCCTTATAACCAGCGGAGAAGTGCTGAATGCCGCCGAAGAAGCAGTCGGCGGACTTAGGTAGGGAGGAACGACGAGGATGAGCATTTATTACATAGACGGAAACAGCCTTACCCTTGAAACGATCCGCACGATAATGGCGGACAAAGAGGCGCGCGTCGCCCTTTCCGACGAGGCGGCCGCGCGCTGCCGCGCCACGCGTTCGCAGATCGACCGCTGGATGGAAAAGGACGCTCCCGTCGTCTACGGAGTGAACACGGGGCTCGGCAACCTCAAGGATGTCGTCGTGCCGCCGGAGAAGCATATCGAATGGAACAAGACGCTGCCCTATCCGCACGCTGCCGGCATGGGCGACTATCTGCCGCCCGAGGTGACGCTGACCTCGCTGCTGTTGCGCGCCAACGTGCTAGCGAGAGGATACAGCGGCGTGCGCCCCGAGCTTATAGAGAGGATACTTGCCATCTATAACGCGAAGGTGGCGCCGGCCGTCCACAGCGAGGGTTCGACGGGGCTTTCCGACCTCGGCCCGCTCGCGCAGAACGTGATGACGGTGGCCGGGCTCGACGAGGCGAAGGCCTATTACGAAGGCGGACTGATGCCGTCGCGCGAGGCGCTGCGCAAAGCCGGACTAGCCGAGAGCTTCACGCTCGAATGCAAAGAGGTGCTTGCGCAGATGAACGGCTCCACGATGACGCAGGCGATCGCCGTGCTGGCCTTCCTGCGTTTTGAGGAGCTGCTGCCGCGTGTCGAGGCGCGTCTGGCCGGCGGCGCAGAACTGCCGGAATTTTTTGCCGGCTGCCGCGGGGTCGTCGAATTCACAAAAGGAATACTTAACAGGGAGAACAATATCTCCTGCGACAACCCACTGCTCTTCGAGCTGCCCGAGGGCGGCTATGAGGCGGTGATGGGCTGCAACTGCAGCAATACGCAGGTCGGCTACGCGGCGGATATGATGAACACCGTCATCGTCGAGCTCGCGAACGGCGTCTTTGAAAAGATATCCGGCAAGATCGCGAAGAACGAGGGCCGCCACCTGCTGAACAAGATAAAGACCTGCGCGATGCAGGTCAGCGCCGATTCGATACCGACAAAGGGCGGGCAGGAGGACCACGTGGAATTCAGCTTTACCGCCGCCCGTAAATTTTACTACGCCGTGGAGCTGGCGGGGAAGCTTTTGACGCTCTGATCGGCGCGTCGCGCGGAAGCGGGGCCGCCGCGCGCGGCGGCTCCCGTTGTGTTGGTCATTACAAGGAGAGAAAATGAGGATTTCATTGACGCTTAATGGAAAGACAAGGACGGCGGAGGTCGAGGCCGATACGCGGCTCATCGACATGCTGCGGAACAGTTTCCGGCTTACCGGTGTGAAGGAGGGCTGCGGCGCGGGAGAATGCGGCGCCTGCACGGTGCTGCTTGACGACGAGGCCGTATGTTCCTGCGTCGTCCCAGCCGTCCAGTCCGACGGCCATTCGGTGACGACGATCGAGGGGCTTGAGGAAAACGGCGAACTTGACGCGCTCCAGCAGGCCTTCATCGACTGCGACGCGGTACAGTGCGGCTTCTGCACTCCCGGCATGATAATGTCCGCGAAGGCGCTGCTGCTGAAAAATCCCCATCCGAACCGCGACGAGATCAAGCGCGCGCTCGCGGGGAACGTCTGCCGCTGTACGGGATACATCCCGATCGTCAACGCCGTCTCTGAGGCCGCCGAAAGGCTCGGGGGGAACGGAAGATGAACGTCCTCGAACGCCCGCGCACGCTGGACGAACTCTTTTCGATCTACCGCCCCGGTATGGAATTTGTAGCCGGGGGCAGCGACTGGGTGATAAAAAATCACGGCAGGCTCGCAGGGGGAACCTCGGTGGCCGATCTTTCGCTGATGGAAGAGCTCAAAGGGATATCTTTTGAGGGGGGCTTACTGCGGATCGGCGCGATGGAGACGATGACGGACCTTCACCGCAGCCGGCTGGTGCGAAAATACGCCTCCGCGTTGGCGGACGCCGCCTACGTCATGGGCTCGGAACAGATACGCAACCGCGCCACAGTCGGCGGCAACGTCGCCAACTCCTCTCCCGCGGCGGATACCCCGGCTCCGCTCGCCGCGCTCGGCGCGCGGGCCGTGACCGCATCGGCGGCTGGCGAACGCGCCCTTACCATCGAAGAGGTCCTCGGCCGCAATAAAAATAGACTCGCCGCGGGCGAGATCATAAAAGGATTTGTCATACCTGCCGACGAGAGCCGCGTCTCCGCGTTCTTGAAGATCGGCAGCCGGAGCCAGGTCAGCATCTCACGCATAAACATCGCCGTTTCCGCGCGATACGAGGACGGGCTTTATAAAGAAGCCCGCGTCTATGTGGGCACGCTCGGCTCCGCGGCCCAAAGATGCGCCGGCGCGGAAGCCGCGCTCGGCGCGCCGGGATTTGAAGAGGGGTTCCCAGAGGAGCTTTGCGCCTTTGCCGCCTCGGCTATCCCGGGACGTCCGACGCTGCCCTATAAGCAGTCGGCGCTGCGCGCGCTCGCGCATGATGTGACTGCCCTTCTTATGAAGAGAACGGGAAGGGGTGGGGCGGATGACTAATAAAGATTTTAAATATATAGGCAAAAGGGTCATTCGCGAGGATTCCGCGGACAAGGTGCGCGGCGCGTACGACTATCTCGCGGACTCGCTGCCGCAGGACACGCTCGTCGGAGTGCCGCTGCTCAGCGAACAGCCCAACGCTATTATTAAAAATATCGATATTTCCGAAGCGGAGCGGATGGAGGGCGTCATTGTGCTCACATTCCGCGACGCGCCTGACAATAAATACAACAGCGGCGAATGGTTCCCCGGGCAGAACGACTTTCCTGACGAAACGATCCTCACCGGCCACGCGCGCCATGTCGGCGACCGCATCGGCCTGGTGCTGGCGGATGACGAGGACAGGGCCCGCGCCGCGCTGCGCATGATAAAGGTCGAATATGAGGCGCTGCCGCCGGTAGTCGATATGCGCGAAGCGCAGGAAAAGGCGGCGCTGCTCCACGAGGACGGCGAAAGTTCGTTCACGGGCCGCCTCGGCTACGGAGACGCCGACGCTGCTTTCGCCGCGGCCGCCTACGTCGAAAGCGACGAGATATACACGCCCAAGATACACCACGCGGCGATGGAGACGCACTGCGTCCTCGCGCTGCCGCGCCCGGAGAACGTCATCGAGGTGCATACTCCGTGCCAGATAATATTCGGCGTTCAGCACGCGGTGGCGCAGGTGCTGCCGCTGCCGCTCTCGAAGATCCGCGTCATCAAGGCCAACATGGGCGGCACCTTCGGCGGCAAGCAGGAGTCGGTCTTTGAACCGCTCTGTGCCTGGGCCGCCTGGAAGCTGCGCCGCCCTGTATTCATCAACACGAACCGCGGTGAGACGATGGCCGCCACGCGCACGCGCGCCGCGGTTCGCGGCCGCGTGACGACGGCGCTCGACGCCGAAGGCCGCATTCTCGCGCGCAAGTTCGACATTACCGCCGACGCCGGCGCTTATCTGACGGGGACGAAAAAGGTGATGATGGCGATGGGCAAAAAAGCTTCGCGCCTCTACCGTATCCCCGCGATGGTTTACGAGGGGCGCGTCGTGCGCACCTCGACGACGCCGGCGGGGGCCTGCCGCGGCTACGGCTCGCCGCAGATACACACGATCACCGAGATACATACGGATCTCATGTGCAAACGTCTCGGCCTCGACCCCGTGCGTTTCCGCCTCGACAACCTCGTCCACGACGGCGACGCCGACCCGAGCGGCGCTTCCAATATCGGCAAAGCGCGCGTCATAGAGTGCCTCACGCGGGGCGCGGAACGTTTCGGCTGGGAACGGCTTCGCGGACCCTCGGAAAGTCCCGACGGACGTTTCGTCACGGCGGCCGGCTTTGCCTGCTGTACGCATGGCAACGGCTATTACAAAACCATTTATCACGACATGACGCAGATGTCGCTGCGCATCCTTGAGGACGGTTCGGCGATACTGCGCACGGCGATCCACGAACTTGGCAACGGCACGACGACGGCGCTCGCGCAGATCGTCGCCGAGGCCACCGGAATAGACATTTCAAAGGTGACAGTCACGGAGGGCGACACGAATTTCAGCTCTTACGACGCCGGCTGTCAGGCGAGCCGCGTCATCTACGTCTGCGGCGAATGCGCGCGCCTCGTCTCCGAGGAGGCCGTCAAGCTGTTATGCGCCAAAGCCTCGGAAATATACGACGCCCCCGCCGAGCTTCGCAACGGTTTTGTCGTCGCCGGCGGCAAGAAGATAGATCTCGGCGAGGCCGTGCGCAGCATAATGATGAAGAAGCGCTGTTCGGTCGAAGCTCACTATGAGCACGCGCCTGACGCCAACCCCGCCTCATTCGGCGTTCACTTCGCGCAGGTGAGGGTGGATAAACTTACGGGCCTGGTCAAGGTAGAGAAATACCTTGCCGTCCATGACGTGGGGCAGAGCATAAACCGCAGCTTCGTCGACGGGCAGATATACGGCGGCGTGCAGATGGGCATCGGCATGGCGCTCTGCGAAGAACTTGATTACGGAGCCGACGGCAGGCCGAAGGCTCAAAACTTCGACAAGTACCACATGGTCAACGCGCCCGATATGCCCGAGGTCGACATCCTGCTCATAGAGGACGGAGAGCCGGGCGGCCCGTTCGGGGCCAAGAGCATAGGCGAGGTCTGCACCGTCCCCGTATCGGCGGCGATAGTCAACGCCGTCAACAGGGCGCTGGGGACCTCGCTCACGGAACTGCCGCTGACGCCGGCGAAGATCGCGGCGGCGGCTGAAAAAAGGTAATAAGGGGTCCTTCGGGCCCCTCATTATAAAAACAGATTGGGAGGTTGTTTTTATGGATTCCGGAAAAACTCCGATGGACATGAAGAAAGCGGTGCGTTGGGAAGTATTTATTCCCGCCTACATCGTCATCGCGGCGGCGGCTATTGTAGGCATCGTCAACAAGGACATGCTGACTCAGGCCTGCAACATGATCTTTACCTGGTCGCTTGACACCTTTGGATGGCTCTATCAGATCTCGATCATGGCCTGTTTTGTGCTGGTGGCGGTCGTGACCTTCTCGAAGATCGGCAAAATCAGGATCGGCGGCAAGGACGCCAAGCCCAAGTATTCATTCGCTACATGGTTCGCGATGGCGCTCACGGGCGGCATCGCCACCGGCATCGTCACCTGGGGCGTCAACGAACCGGTAATTTATCTTGGCAACGTCTGGGGAGAACTTGACAAACTGGGCATCACTCCCGGAACGACCGACGCCGCTATCTTCGCGATGGCGCGCACCTACTATAACTGGACCTTCGTGCCTTACGCGATCTACGCGCTGTGCGGACTGCTCGTCGCCTACATCTACTACCATAAGAGGGACAGCCTCACGGTCACCGCGACGCTGAAGCCGCTCTTCGGCGACAAGATCGCGACGCCCGCGGCATCGGCGGTCATCGACACCCTCTCGATGCTCGCGCTGACGATCGGGCTCACGACGGGGCTCACGATGGCCATCACGCTCACGGTCACCGGCCTCAAGGCGGGCTATGGCATCGACGTGAATCTGCCTGTCTTCATCGCGATCGGCGTGGCGATCGTCTGCGCTTTCACCTTCTCGACATACGTCGGCCTCGACAAGGGGCTTAAAATCGTCGGCAACCTCAACGCCTGGTTCTATTATGGGCTGATCGTGCTCCTCTTCGTCGCCGGACCGACGCTCTTCATCCTCAGGATCGGCACCGCGGGGCTTGCCACCTGGATGCACAACTTCTGGCTCTGGGGCCTCGACCCGATCGATATCGGCGGCGCTCCGCTCACGCGCTCATGGACGCTCTTCGACTGGGCCTTCTGGGTCGGATACGCGCCTGTTACGGGCATCTTCCTCGCCATGCTCTCATACGGCAGGACCATACGCGAATATATGATCGTCAACTGGGTGCTTCCCTCGCTATTCGGCATCGTCTGGTTCGCCGTCTGGGGCTCCAGCGCGATGCACATGCAGATGTCCGGCGGAGCCGACCTCGTCGGCGCGCTCAACAGCGGCGGCGCGGTGATGGCGCTCTGGGAATTCCTTAAGAACCTGCCCTTCGGCATCGGCTATGTCGTGCTGCCTGTCAACATCCTCGTCATCCTCGCCTCCTTCATCACCTGCGCCGACGCGACACTGACGAACATCGGCTCGATGTGTATGCGCAACGTTCCCATCGGCACCGAGCCTCCGGCGAAGATCAAGATAGTCTGGGGTATCTCGGTCGGTATCGTCTCGATCATCATGGCGGCCTTCGGCGGCGGCGCGCAGGGAGTGGACGGCGTCAAGGCGCTCTCCTCCGCGGCCGGCTTCGTGGTGCTTTTCATCTTTGCGATACAGGTGGTAGCTTTTGTCAAGGCATTCTTTATCGATAAGTTCCAGGAGGAACCGGTAGCGGAGGATCATCAGAAATGAAGATCGTACTGACAGGAAATGATCTGACCGTCGCCAAGGTATGGGAGATCGCGGTAAACGGCGCGGAAGTTGAGATCAGCCCCGAGGCGAACGAGAGGCTTGAGGCTTCGCGTAAACTCGTCTACGAGCTGGTGGACGCCGACGTGCCCGTCTACGGCTTCAATACCGGCGTCGGCTGGAACAAGGACCACACGATAGCGAAAGAATTTTTCGAGGATTTCAACCGCAAGCTTATCTATTCGCACTCCTTCGGCGTGGAGCCGGAGGCCTCCGAGGCCGAGGTGCGCGCGATCATGGCGATCAGGCTCAACTGCCTGCTGCTCGGCTACACGGGCATCCAGCCCGCCGTCGCGCGGCGCTACGCCGAGCTGCTCAACGCGGGCATCCATCCCGTCGTTCCCGAGAAGGGTTCCGTCGGAGAAGCCGACCTCACGCCGCTCGCGCATATCGGCCTCGTGATGATCGGCGAGGGCGAGGCCTATTACCAGGGCCGCCGCATGAGCTCCGCCGAGGCGCACAAGCTCGCCGGCCTCGAGCCGGTCGTGCTCGGCCCGAAGGACGGCCTCGCGATCGTCAGTTCGAGCGCCTTCTCCGCGGGGGAGGCCGCGCTGGCGGTAAAGGAGCTTGAAGAGCTCGTCGAAATGGGGGACGTCATATCCAGCCTTTCGCTCGAAGGGCTCCACGGCAACACCTCGCCCCTCGAACCGGAGGTGATGGCGGCGCGGAAGCTGGAAGGGCAGGCGAAGAGCGCGGAACGGATGCGCGCCTATCTCGCGGGCAGCGACGTCTACAAAAGATACCCCGGCAAGCCGGTGCAGGACCCGCTCTGCTTCAGAGGCGCGGCCTATATCAACGGCTCGCTGCGCGACGCGCTCGCATACGCGGAGAAATATCTCGTCATCCAGATGAACAGCACGGACGACAACCCCTGCCTGCTGCTTGACGAGAAGCGGATCATCTCCAATTCCAACTTCGAGACGACGACGCTCGCGACGGCGGTGGAGATGCTTTCGATCGTCCTCAGCCACGTCTCGCGCATGTCCTGCTACCGTATGCTGCGCCTCGCCAACCCCGAGCTGACGAAGCTGCCGCGCTTCCTGAGCCACGACGGCGGCGAGTCGCACTGCTTCGGCACGATACAGAAGTGTTTTGGCTCGCTTGATACGGAGATACGCCACCTATCGAATCCCTGTTCAGTCGATTACCTCTCGCTCTCAGGCTCGATAGAGGACCACTCCAACAACACGCCGCTCGTCGTGCAGCATCTGCGCCAGATAGTGAAGGATCTCCAGTATATCTACGGCATGGAGCTGATACACGCCTGCCAGGCCATCGAGCTGCGCAAACAGCGTGACGGCTTTGCCCTCGGCAAAGGGACCGCCGCGGCATACGAGGCGTTCCGCCGAGTGATCCCGCTCTATACCAACGACAGGCCACTGGCGCCGGACGTCAAGAAGGCCTACGAGTTTGTCAAAAGCGCGGCGATTTTAAAGAGCGTCAAAGAGGTACTGTAACTTTTCACGGCAGATAAACAACAATGACGGCAAAGGGCGGGGGCGTCTCCGTTCCCTCCCTTTGCCCGCCGTCCGTAATATTTTATTTCACGAGGAAGAGAATCATGAATTACAAAATAGAGATACTTCTTAACGGAGAGAAATGCCGTTTCGAAGTATCTGAAAATGAAACATTGCTTGACACTATACGCGAAAGGGCCGGCCTTGAGGGCTGCAAACGCGGCTGCGACAGCGGGGAGTGCGGGGCCTGTACCGTGCTGCTCGACGGCGAGCCGGTGAACTCCTGCTCATACCTGGCGGTCCAGGCCGACGGGCGCTCCGTCGTCACGATCGAAGGACTCACAAAGGGCTCCGAGCTCCATCCCGTGCAGCAGGCCTTTTATGACGCGGGAGCCGTCCAGTGCGGCTACTGCATCCCGGGCATGGTGCTCTCGGCGAAGGCGCTGCTCGATAAAAAACCCGCTCCGTCCTCCGACGAGATACGCAAAGCCCTTGCCGGCAATCTCTGCCGCTGCACCGGCTATACAAAGATAGAGAAGGCGGTGAAACTCGCCGCCGAAAGAATGGGCGGAGGGACGAAGTGATGGAGAGGAATTTTTCCGTTGTCAAACATCCCGTGGTGCGGCTCGAGGCCAGGGACAAGCTGACTGGGCGCGCAGTCTACACCGACGACATGAAGCTGCCGGGAATGGTCTACGGGGCCGTCGTCAGAAGTCCCCACGCGCGCGCCGTCGTCACTAAAATAGATCTGAGCGCCGCGGAGGCCGTCCCCGGATATGTGGGCGCGCTCCTGCCGGAGGATGTGCCTGACACCCTCTACAACTGCTCGGGCAACCCGCCCTCGCCGCTGCTGCTTAAAGATGAAAAAATACTCACGACGGAACCGAAGTGCGCGGGCGACCGCATACTCTGCGTCGCCGCCGAGACCCCCGAAGCATGCCGCGAGGCCTGCGATAAAGTCGTCGTCGAATATTCCGTACTGCCGCCGATCTTCACGATAGACGAGGCGCTGAAAAGAGGAGACGAACCGCTTCAGCCGCACCTTGCCGAAGACAACGTCATCTGGAAGCGCGAGGTCAAAGAGGGCGACACCGACGAGGGTTTCAAAGACTCGGACGTCATCATCGAGGGCAGTTTTCACATCCCGCCGATGCAGCATACGGCGATCGAACCGACCGCCTGCATCTGCGACTTCAGCGACGGGCGCGAGCTCACGATCTGGAGCAACTCCCAGACCGTCTTTCAGGAGCGCCGGATAATCAGCGAACTCGTCGGCATCCGCGAAAACAAAATACGCATCATCAAGCCGGCGGTCGGCGGCGGCTTCGGCGCGCGCCAGCAGCTTCACTCGCAGCCGGCGGCGGCGCTCCTGTCGAAGAAGATCAAGCGGCCCGTCAAGATCGTCAACACGCGCGAGGAGGAGCTGACCGGCACGGTCGTCAGGCACGGAGCCACGGCGGCGGTGCGCCTCGGCGCGACGAAAGAGGGAAAGCTGACGGCCTTCTACGCCGACTACAAGCTCAACACGGGGCCATACACGACGCACGGCCCGACCGTCCTCTGCGCGGGCGCGAGAAAATTCCAGTACGCCATCCAGAGCTACTTCTTCGACGGCAAATGCCTGCTCACGAACCACGCCACGGCGGGGGCCTTCCGGGGCTACGGCAACATGCAGCTGGCCTTCGCGCGCGAGGTGATGCTCGACAGGCTCTCACGGAAGCTCGGCATCGACCCGATAGAGCTGCGCCTCAAGAACCATGTCACCGTCGGCGGGCATTTCCCAGGCTCGGAGCTGCCGGTTACAAGCTGCGAGATCGAGCAGTGCGTGCGCATCTGCATGAAGGAACGTAAAAAGATAGACGCCGCGGAAGGGCTGATCGACAACGACGATATCCGCCAGGCATGGGGAGTCTCCTTCGGCTGCCACGGCTCCGGCCCGTCGTCGAAGGAGGGGCTCAGCTCGGCGATCGTCAACGTCAACAGCGACGGCAGCGTCGAGCTGCTCGTCGGCTCGGCGGACATCGGTCAGGGCAGCGAAACGATGCTCTCGCAGATTGCCGCCGAAACGCTCAAAGTCCCGCTTGCGGAGGTGACGATCACGGCGGCCGACACGAAGATCACCCCTTACGACACTGGGACCTTCGGCAGCAGCCAGACCTTCATCTGCGGCACCGCCGTCTACCGCGCCTGTCTCGACGTCTATGAAACTCTGAAAAAAATACTCGACCAGATATCGGAAGACAAGGTCATCCTCTGCGAGAGGATATTTTACATCGGCGGCGAAAAGCTGGACTTCCGCGCGGCGGTAAAGAGGGCGCTCTTCCACCAGCGCGGCGGCGTCATCGTCGGCCGCGGCTTCTACAAGGCCGACGCCTGTCCCAACCCCTTCTCCGTCTGCATGGTGAAGGCCGAGTACCATAAGAAAATAAACGCCATCCGCCTGCTCCACCTCATCGAGACGGTCGACGTCGGCACGCCGATAAACCCGCTCACGGTGGAGGGCCAGATCGAGGGCGGCGCGGCGCAGGGAGTCGGCTACACGCTGACGGAACAGATAGAGATCAGCAACATCGCGAAAAAGCCGCTCTCCTCCGATCTGCTCCACTACAAGATACCTCTTTGTTCGGACCTGCCGCGGATACATTCGTTTATCGCGGAAAGCTACGAGCCGACCGGCCCCTGCGGCGCGAAGAGCGTCGGCGAACTGAGCACGGTGCCGATCGCGCCCGCGATAGTCAACGCGGCGGCGCGCGCGAGCGGGCGCGAGATCAGCAGTATCCCGCTCTGCGAGGAATTTCTCATACTGCCGAACGTCACGGAGTGAGGAGAAGAGCGATGTATACAAGAGTCAAATCACTTGCGGAATTAGAAGATAAGAAACTCAACGGGCGCTTCATCGCCGGCGGCACCGACTTAGTGCCGCTGATGAAGCTGGGGCTGAAAGAGCCGCGCCTGCTGATCGACGTGACGAAGCTCCCCGAGCTTCACGGGATAAGCCTCTCCGATAAAGAAATATCGATCGGCGCGGCGGCGACGCTCACGGAGATCGCCGAAAACGCCGATGTCCTGAGATACCTTCCCGCGCTCGCGCAGAGCGCCGAAAAGACAGCCTCCCTGCAAATAAGGAACGTCGGCACGATCGGCGGCAACGTAATGCAGGACCGGCGCTGCATATTTTTCAATCAGTCGCCCTCGTGGCGAAGCTCCATGGAAAAATGCTTTAAAGCGGGAGGCGGCGTCTGCCTGCAGATCAGGAATTCGGCGGTCTGCCGCGCCATATACTATTCGGATACCGCCACCGCGCTCGTGCTCTACGAGGCCGAGGCGGAGATATTGAGGGACGGCAGGCTGGAAAGGATCCCTGCCGCGAAGCTGATCGCGGAGCACAGCGCCGAAAACGGTCTCCGCTCCGAAGAGAGCGCCCTGCTGCTGGTGCGCCTCTACATCCCCCTGCCGCCCGTGGGCGAGAAGAGCGGCTTCCTGAAATACAACGTGCGCTCGTCGATCGACTTCCCGCTCGTGAACTTCGCTCTGCGCCTCTCCGACGGAGCGCGCCCCGCGATGGCCGTCGCGGGAGCGGTCGGGCCGGTGCCGCTCGTCCTTGAAAAATCTTCGCGCCTGCTTGACGAAAACGCCCCAGCCGACGGCGCGGAATGGACGGAGGAAGCGGTAAAAGAGATAAAAGCCGGCGGCGGCCTCATCCGCGAATCAGTCGTGCCGCCGAAGGTCAAGATGATGTCCTACAAACTGATCGGAGAACTGCTGAAAAAACTGACGCACTAATAAACAACAGCAAGCGTTTCGGCAATGTTTTAAAAAATTGCCGAAACGCTTGTTGTAATGTTGAGTGCCGTGCCATTTTTTTGCTATTATGCAAAACGGCTATTGTTGATTTTTCCTCACGGGACACCTCCCAAGTGGAGCAGTCCACCTTCTGTATCCACATAAACTTTGGGGCCTGAAAGCCCGTTAAACTGCTCGGACACGAATGCAATGCAGTTGTCCGTGTGTTCGTCTATCTCGATGTCCGCGCACTTTTTCGGAGAAAGTGTAAGCTTGGCCGAAGAACTGCGGGCATAAGCGTACTTGTGTCAACATAATCCATACCAAATCATAATAAATACAGAAAAACATTTGTATTGCTAATCAAAATCTGGTAAAGTAGCAGATGTAAGAGATAAAACGGAGGTTTCTATAATGAATAACACGTCCGAAAACGCCATGCCAGAGAAGTGGGTTAACCTCAAAGACGTTGCAGTCTATCTTAGCATGAGCGAAGATACCGTGCGGACATGGATAAAAGAGGGCAAGCTGCCGTTCTACCGTGTCGGAAAACGGTACAAATTTAAAATCTCAGAAATAGACGACTGGATTCGAAGCGGAAAAATGTAGGGATAAATATCTGCCAAACTAAGGAGTCAATCATATGCAAATGCCGGAAATGCTCGATAATGTGAGCAAAACCGTCAAAGATGATTTGACGGTCAAAATTGAAAAGGGCGACAAGCTGTCAATAGCGGCGGCGTGTTTTTCCATCTACGCCTATCAAGCTCTCAAGAAACAGCTTGACGGCATTGCAGAGCTGCGCTTTATTTTTACCTCGCCGACTTTTCTTCAGGAGAAAGCGCCAAAGGCCAAGCGCGAATTCTATATACCGCGACTAAGCCGGGAACGTTCTCTTTACGGCACGGAGTTCGAGGTCAAGCTACGTAACGAGTTGACACAAAAGGCGATTGCTCGCGAATGTGCCGATTGGATTCGCAAACGGGTACAGTTTCGCTCCAACCTGACTGGCGGCAATATCAGCGGTTTTATGAACGTCGTCGGCGAAGAAACCATAACGTATATGCCGTTACACGGCTTTACCACAGCCGACATTGGCTGTGAGCGCGGAAACAATATCATCAATCCCGTCAACAAGCTGTTTGCTCCGCTTTCCGGCGAGTATATCCGCATGTTCGACCAGATATGGAATGATAAAAACCTGCTGGAGGATGTCACCGAACAGGTCATCGATGGTATTACCGCCGCCTATAACGAAAACGCTCCCGAATTCGTGTACTTTGTCGCTCTTTACAACATCTTCAACGAGTTTTTAGAGGACATATCCGAGGATGTGCTGCCCAATGAGGCGACGGGCTTCAAGGAATCAAAAATATGGAACAAACTGTATGACTTTCAGAGGGATGCCTCCCTCGCTATTATCAATAAACTCGAAAAATTTAACGGCTGCATTCTCGCCGACAGTGTAGGCCTTGGCAAAACCTTTACAGCGCTGGCGGTGATTAAGTATTACGAGCTTCGCAATCGGATGGTGCTTGTACTTTGTCCCAAAAAGCTGGGCGACAACTGGTTGACATTCAAAGAAAACTACCTGAACAATCCAATAGCGGCAGACCGCTTGCGGTACGATGTTCTCTACCATACCGACCTTTCCAGAAACCACGGTTTATCAGGAAGCATCGACCTTACCAAGCTGAACTGGGAAAACTACGATCTCGTTGTCATTGATGAGAGCCATAACTTCAGAAACGGCGGCGATTATTCCGGGCGCGGAGACGACAGGCGCGAAAACCGCTACCTACAGCTCCTTAACAGGGTTATACGAAAAGGCGTGAAGACGAAAGTCCTCATGCTCTCCGCGACGCCCGTGAATAACGGTTTTTCCGATTTGCGTCATCAGCTGGAGCTTGCATACGAGGGTAATCCGGCATTGATAAATGACAAGCTCGATACCGCGAAGCCGATTGACGTTATATTCCGCAACGCCCAGACCGCTTTTAACCGTTGGAGCAAGTTAGAGCCGGAGGAACGCACGACCGAGAGCTTATTGCGTTCGCTCGATTTTGACTTTTTTACGCTGCTCGACAGTGTGACGATAGCCCGCTCCCGTAAGCACATAGAAAAATACTACGATACCGCCGAGATAGGAAAATTCCCAGAACGAATGAAGCCGGTGACACTCCGTCCGAAGATGACCGACCTTGAATCGGCTATAGACTACAACGATATATACGGGCAGTTGATGAAGCTGAACCTCGCCATATACATCCCGACCGACTTCTTACTTGATAGTCGTCGCGCGAAGTATGTAGACCCGAGCAAGAACATCGACCGCGCGGGACGCGAAATCGGCATCCGCCGCCTGATGTGCATCAATCTGCTTAAACGCCTTGAAAGCTCCGTCTACTCCTTCCGCATCACCATAGACCGTGTGCGGGCGCTGATCGACGGCACGATCGCCGACATCGACGCCTATGTCAGCGGCACGAAACGAATCATCAATACGCAGGAAATCACCGACGCCGAATTCGACGGAGACGACGCGAATACCGACTTCTTCGAGAACAGCGGTAAAAAGCTTGATATCGACCTCGCCGATATGGACTACATATCTTGGCGTGAAAGGCTTGTCGAGGACGCGGAAATTCTCCAGCTGCTTTCCCTGTTTATTGAGGATATCACGCCTGAACACGACACAAAGCTTCAAACGCTTCTGGGGCTTATCGCCGATAAAATACAGCAGCCGCTCAATCCGGGCAACAAAAAGGTGTTGCTCTTTTCGGCATTCTCGGACACGGTGGATTACCTATACAAAGAAATTGCGCCGTTTGTCAAGGAACGCTTCGGGCTGGATACGGCTATGATAACCGGCACGACCGACGGCAGAACAACGCTTAAATTGAAGCGCACGGATATGAACACCATACTCACGCTGTTTTCTCCGTTTTCAAAGGACAAGGAACTGCTCATGCCGGACACTCCTGTTGAAATTGACGTTCTGATTGCGACGGACTGTATCTCGGAAGGTCAAAACCTGCAGGACTGCGACTACTGCGTGAATTATGATATCCATTGGAACCCCGTCCGCATCATTCAGCGGTTTGGGCGTATCGACCGTATCGGCAGCCGAAACGCTAGAATACAGCTTGTGAATTTCTGGCCGAACATCGACCTTGACAAATATCTTGAGCTTAAGGGGCGCGTCGAGACCCGAATGAAAGCGTCGGTTATGACCGCCACAGGCGACGACAACCCTATCGACCCAGAGGAACAGGGCGACCTCGAATACCGCAAAGCGCAGCTTGAAAAGCTGCAAAGCGAGGTCGTGGATATTGAGGAAATGCAATCCGGCGTTTCCATCATGGACTTGGGGCTCAATGAGTTCCGGCTCGACCTGCTCGAATACGTCAAGCGTCATGGCGAGCTGGACGGTACGCCGTTCGGACTTCATGCCGTGGTGAGAGGCAACGCTGACTCACCACACGGCACGATATTCATACTAAAAAACAGAAATGCTAATATAAACATCCATAACCAGAACCAACTGCACCCGTTTTATATGGTGTATGTGAGCGACGAAACAGACGCGGATGGAGAGCCGATCGTCCACATCGACCACCTGCAGCCCAAGAAGCTGCTCGATTCTATGCGCCAGCTTTGCCGAGGAAAAGAAGCGCCGGAGTACGAGCTATGCCGAGTATTTAACGCTGAAACCAAGGACGGCAGGAATATGCGGCATTATTCCGACCTGCTTCGTTTTGCTGTGAAGTCTGTTGTTGATTTAAACGAGGACGACTCCATCGACAGCTTCCTATCAGGCAAGCAAATATCCCTCGCCGCAAGCAAGATTGACGGTCTGGACGATTTTGAGCTGGTCTGCTTTGTTTCAATTATGAATTCGAAATGCGGAATTTAGAAACAGGAATTCCGAATTTTGAATTTCGCATTCCGAATTAACAAGTGAGGTGATGTGAATGCTTGGATTGCCGAAGTCAACAGAGATAAGCAAGCAGCTTCCGAAAAAGGCGATATTCGACCGCTTCAAGCCCTTGCCAACCGACCGCAAGCTGTTTGACGAGCAGATAAACCGAATGGCGATTGTCGCCGAAATTTCACCGCAAACAGTGGCGATTCAGGCAAGCGCGGATGTTTCAGCGGTCTATGTGATTCAAGTGACGCTGAAAACGCCGGAGTGCGACAACAAGAATATCGCGCTGCTGTCCAAACTGATAGACCAGCGTATGCTGTTCGTGCTTGCGTATGGTGACGCCGCACGGCTCGCCGCCTACCGCGCCGACAAGGTGCTCGTGTCGGAGAGCAAGCCTCTTGCGGAGTGGGCGCTGCTGCTGACCGGGCTTGACATAGGTGCGGTGTGGGAAAACATCATTGCCCAGATAGGCGGCATTGACCTCGCGGGCGGCAAAGGGCTTGACGCGACCATACGCGAAAACGACCGCAGAGAGAAGCTGAAAAAGCAGCTTGCGGCGCTGGAAAAGAAAGCAATGACGGAGCGCCAGCCGCGGAGAAAATGGGAAATAGCCGAGGAAATTAGGAAAATTTGGAATGAGGAATTCGGAATTCGGAATGGAGAAAACGATGAGTGATAATGTAGTATTGGATAAGAGTAAGCTTTTTGCTATTAGAATAATAAGGCTGTATCAGTTTCTGTGCGGAGAAAAGAAGGAGTTCGTGCTCTCTAAGCAGGTACTGCGTTCCGGCACGAGCATTGGAGCAAATGTGAGGGAGTCTGTGCGGGGACAGAGCAAACCGGATTTTTACTCAAAATTAAATATAGCGCTTAAAGAGGCTGATGAAACTGCGTATTGGCTTGAATTGCTGCACGAAAGCGGCATCATAGATGCAAAGCAATTTGACAGTATCTATGAGGACTGCAACGAACTTATTAAACTGCTTGTATCCATTACAAAAACGCAAAGAGAGGTAAAATTCCATGAATAATTCCGCATTCCGCATTCCGCATTCCAAATTAAAAATGCACACTCCGTCCCTCGCGGACGAGCATTTTGCCGCGCTTGCCGCTTTGTTTCCGAATGCCGTGACCGAGACGATTGACGAAAACGGCACGGTTGTCCGCGCCATTGACAAGGATGTGTTGATGCAGGAGATAAGCGCCCACGTCGTCGAAGGACGCGAGGAACGCTATCAGTTCACCTGGCCGGACAAGCGCAAAAGCATTCTGCTTGCCAACGCGCCCATTGCCGCCGCGCTGCGCCCCTGCCGTGCGGAAAGCGTGGACTTTGACACGACGGAAAACCTCTACATCGAGGGAGACAACCTCGACGTGCTGAAGCTGCTGCGGGAAACGTACCTGGGCAGGGTGAAGATGATATATATTGATCCGCCCTATAATACAGGGCATGATTTCGTGTATGAGGATGATTTTTCAATTCGGAATGAGGAATTCGGGATTCGGAATTTAGACGTTGATGAGCAAGGCAATCGGCTTGTGCAGAACCTCGACAGCAACGGGCGGTTTCACACGGACTGGCTGAATATGCTGTATCCGCGTTTGCGAATTGCCCGTGATTTTCTAACCGAAGATGGCGTGATATTCATCAGCATTGATGACAACGAAGTTGATAATTTGAAAAAGATTGCCAATGAAGTATTCGGCTCGCAAAATTTTATCGCGCAGTTGGTATGGCAACGTGCGTTCTCGCCTAAGAACGATGCAAGATTTGTGTCAAACAGCCATGATTATGTGTTGATGTATGCAAAAGCATTAAATTCATTTACTATTGGGAGACTGCCCCGTACAGAAGAGGCAAATGCGCGTTACTCGAATCCAGACAATGACCCGCGTGGTGTTTGGATGTCGAGCGATATTTCTGTTAAGACATATAATCCTAACACGGATTATCCAATCACCGCTCCTTCGGGGCGAGTGATTGAGCCTCCAACAGGTCGCTGTTGGAGGCTCTCCAAAAATGAATTTTTGGAGAGACTCCATGATAACCGAATTTGGTTCGGTCCCGATGGAAATGGTGCGCCAAGAATCAAACGTTTCCTTACAGATTTAAAGTTTGACGGAATGGCACCCACATCAATTATGCTACATAAAGATGTGGGACATAGTCAGGAAGGTTCACAAGAAGTGACAAAACTTCTTGAAGCAGGTGTTTTTGATGGTCCCAAGCCTGTGAGATTACTCCGTCGCCTTTTGACGCTTGCAAACCTCAAACAAGATAGTATTGTCCTCGACTTCTTCTCCGGCTCCGCCACAACCGCCCATGCCGTTATGCAGCTCAACGCCGAGGATGGCGGACACAGAAAGTTCGTACTGGTTCAAATACCCGAATTGACAGATGAGAAATCAGAAGCGGCAAAGGCTGGCTACTCCACCATCTGCGAAATAGGCAAGGAGCGCATCCGCCGCGCCGGAGCGAAAATTAATTCGGAATTAGGAATTCGGAAAGCGGAATTAAAGAGCGATAATTCCGAATTGCAAGGTAATTCCGAATTCCGAACTCCGAATTCCGCATTGGACATCGGTTTCCGTGTCCTCAAGCTCGACAGCAGCAACATGAAGGATGTGTACTACACGCCGGACGAGCTGCTGATGGCGGTGCAAAGGCAGCAGAGCATCTTTGGCTTTATGGACAACATCAAGGAAGACCGCTCGCCCGAAGATCTGCTGTTTCAGGTGCTGCTCGACTTTGGCATTCCGCTCTCTTCACCAATTCGGAAAGCGGAATTCGGAACTCTGAATTGTACGGTGTTTGATGTTGCCAATGGGTATTTGCTTGCCTGCTTTGAGCAGGTGGACACCGACCTTATCACGACAATCGCTAAGATGAAGCCCTACCATGTCGTGTTCCGCGACTCAAGCTTCATCTCCGACTCCGCAATGGTCAACTTCGAGCAGGTGTTCAACACCTACAGCCCGAGCACGATAAGGAGGGTGTTGTAAATGCGGAATTATGAATGCGGAATGCGGAATTCCGATTTGAAAGAGAGGTGCAATTTTGATGAGTAATTCTGAATTCCCAATTCCGAATTCCGAATTGGATAACCGTGTTTGCGAGGACATCCGCGCCGCCCTTACCGAAGCGCGGACAAGAGCCGTCTCCGCCATCAACACGGCTATGGTTGGCGTGTATTGGGAAATCGGCAGACAAATTTCCGACGCAATCGGGAACCGTGCAGAGTATGGTTACGGTCTGCTTGTGTACCTCGCCGAGAAGCTGACAGCAGAATTCGGCAAAGGTTTTTCTGAACGCAACCTGCGCTCCATGCGCCAGTTTTATAATGCGTTCCCAATTCGGAACGCACTGCGTACCGAATTGACATGGACGCATTATCGCCTGTTGATGCGTGTCGAAGAACCAAACCGTCGTGAGTTTTATCTCACCGAAAGCGCGGATTCGGGCTGGACATCGCGTCAGTTAGAGCGGCAGATAAACTCGTTTTACTATGAGCGTCTGCTTGCCACGCAAAATAGAAACCGTCCTGAAATCGCGGGAGAGGTGTTCAAGCTCGAACCCAAAACTGATGCGGACTACATCCTCAAAGACCCGTATGTTCTGGAATTTCTTGACCTCAAGGAGGACGCCGCCTACAGCGAGAGCGAATTGGAGCAAGGGCTGATTGACAAATTGCAGGAGTTTTTGCTTGAGCTGGGTAAAGGTTTCTCTTTCGTGGCGCGGCAAAAGCGAATCACCACCGAACACGGCGAGCATTATTACATTGACCTTGTGTTCTATAACTATATCCTGAAATGCTTTGTGGTCATCGACCTAAAGGCAGGAAAGCTGACCTATCAGGACGTGGGACAGATAGATTTTTATGTTCGCCTGTTCGATGAAAAAATCAAACAATCCGACGACAACCCGACCATCGGCATTGTCCTTGTCACGGACAAAGACGAAAGCATTGTAAAATACTCCGTGCTTGCCGAGAATGAAAAGCTGTTTGCCTCAAAATACAGGCTCTACCTGCCGACTGAGGAAGAACTGCGGTTAGAGCTGCAGCGCGAGCGTGAACTCATCGAACGCGAGCTTAGCGACGGAGGTGACGCAGAATGAAGTTTCAATTCAAGATACAGCCGTTCCAGACTGAAGCCGCCGAAAGCGTCGTGCGTGTGTTCGCAGGTCAGCCGAATATGGGTATCTCTAAATACCGCCGAGATATAGGCAGCGAAAACAACCTTGATGATGCGGAGCGCTTAGGTCGGCGTGGATATATGCCTGTCGAGTACCCCGCTTTGAGCGACGAGGAAAAACGGGCGGCCGAAGAAGAATACGAAACTGCCTACCGCAACGAGAACGTCCAACTTTCCAGAGAGGAATTGCTGAAAAACATTCGCGCAGTCCAAACGGCGAACAACATAAAATATTCCACCGACCTTGTCGCGGGGCTTGGCGCGGTGTCCCTTGACGTAGAAATGGAAACCGGCACCGGCAAGACTTATGTCTACATCAAGACCATGTTTGAGCTTTACAAGGCATACGGCTGGAGCAAGTTTATTGTGGTCGTTCCGTCCATTGCTATCCGCGAGGGCGTGAAAAAGTCCTTTGAAATGCTCGAAGAACATTTCATGCAGATTTATGGCTTGAAAGCGCGGTATTTTGTCTACAATTCCGGCAATCTGCACCAGCTTGACGAGTTTTCGCAGAACAACGGCATCAACGTTATGATAATCAACACGCAAGCGTTCAACACCACGATGAACGAGGATAAAAACGTCGATGGCAGGAGCGGCAACGAGGCGGCGCGTATCATCTATACCAAGCGCGACGAATTCGGCAGCCGACGCCCGATTGATGTTATCAAGGCGAATAGCCCTATCATCATTCTCGACGAGCCGCAAAAGATGGGCGGAACGGCGACGCAAACCGCGCTGAAGAAAAATTTCACCCCGCTGTTCTCCCTGAATTATTCGGCTACCCACAAGACAAGCCACAACCTTGTCTATGTGCTGGATGCGCTGGACGCGTTCAAAAAAAAGCTGGTCAAGCGGATTGAAGTGAAAGGTTTCGAGCTGAAGAATCTCGGCGGCACGAACCGATATATGTATCTTTCCGCAATTGTAATAGACCGAAAGAAGCCGCCTCGCGCTCGTTTGGAGTTCGAAGTCAGCCGTGCTGCCGGTTCGCCCAAACGCGAGACGCATCTGCTTGAGGTTGGCGACAGTATGTATGCCGCATCCAAAAATCTGGAGGAATACAAAGGCATCTCCATAGCGGATATTGACCCGATAGGAGCGACCGTCACATTCAGCAACGGAGATACGCTCACAGCGGGCGAAGCCAGCGGCAACGTCAACGAGGACGATATCCGCCGCATCCAGATACGCGAGACAATAAACTCTCACTTCGACAAAGAGGAAAAGCTGTTCGAGCAGGACATCAAGTGCCTATCTTTGTTCTTTATCGATGAGGTGGCAAAGTACCGCCAGTACGGTGAGGACGGCGAGGAAATCCTCGGCGAGTATGGACGAATCTTTGAGGAGGAATATTCCGCAGCCCTGAATAAGCGGCTTACGCTGTTCCCCACAGCATACCAAGCCTACCTGCGCGGCATCGCCACCGCAGACACGCACAGAGGCTATTTCTCCATAGACAAAAAAGGCCGTGCCATAAACAGTACGATCAAGAGAGGCTCGGACGAGTCCGACGATATTTCGGCTTACGACCTTATCCTCAAGCGGAAGGAAGTCCTCCTCTCGTCTGGAGAGCCGACGCGGTTTATCTTCTCCCACTCAGCTCTGCGGGAGGGCTGGGATAATCCCAACGTGTTCCAGATTTGCACTTTGAAGCATTCCGACAATGCCACGGCAAAGCGGCAAGAAGTTGGTCGTGGATTGCGCCTTTGCGTGAACAACCTTGGTGAACGCCAAGACTTGGAAGTTTGCGGCGAGATGCTCGTGCAAAGCGTGAATATGCTCACTGTCGTGGCGAGCGAAAGCTACGCCGGGTTCGTCGCCGACCTGCAAAGTGAAATCAAGTCCGACCTCTATGAACGCCCGACCACGGCGAGCGTGGATTACTTCAACGGCAGGACGGTCTACCTGACCGACGGCCAAACGCACACCTTTACGGCAGCGGAAGCCACGGCAATTTACAATTATCTCGTTCGCAACGATTATGTGGATGACAACGGCAGTGTTACCAACACTTACAGAGCCGCCGCCGAAACAGGCAGCTTCGCTCCGATGAAGCAGGAACTTGCGCCGCTCGCCGGGAGCGTTCATAAATTGGTTCAGGCAATCTTCGACCCGTCCATTCTCAAAGATATGGCGGGTAACGGCCACGATACCAAGGTCAGAGACAATCCGCTGAACGAGAATTGGGCGGCGTTCAAGGACTTGTGGAAGCGGATAAACAAGCGGTACGCCTATACGGTGGAGTTCAGCGGCGATGAACTGATAGAGAAATCCATAGCCGCCATTGACGCGGAACTGAAAGTCGCCCGCCTGTCCTATACTCTCACCAAAGGGTCGCAGGAAGGTACGGACTTCAATGTGGAGCGTACCGAGACCAAGAAACTCGAACAGGCGCACGGTGGGCTTGCCACTTATGACATTATCGGAAAGATTGCCGAAGGCACGAGCCTGACCCGCCGAACGGTCACGGCTATCCTTGATGGCATCAAGAAAGATAAACTTTGGCTGTTCCGCGAAAACCCCGAAGCGTTCATCGCCAAGGTCACTGTTATCATCAACAAACAGAAAGCCTCCGTGGTCGTGGAGCATATCACTTACGCCCCAAGTGCAGAAGAGCCGTACTCGCAGGATATCTTCAATATGAGCCGTGCCTCCGACGAGTACGCAAAGGCGTTCAAGGCGAAACACGCCATTCAGGATTATGTCTTTACAGACGGTTTGGCGACAGACAGCATAGAACGCCGCTTTGCCGAGGACTTGGACGTGGCAGACGAGGTGATTGTCTATGCTAAACTGCCAAGAGGCCTGCGTGGATTCTATATCCCCACGCCAGTGGGCAACTACTCCCCGGATTGGGCTATTTCGTTCAAGAAGGGCGCGGTGAAGCATATCTTCTTCATCGCCGAGACCAAAGGCACGATGGACAGCCTTGAACTGCGCCCCATTGAACTGGCGAAGATATCCTGCGCCAAGAAGCTGTTCAACGAGATTTCCACGACAGGCGTGAAATACCACGACGTGAACAGCTACCAAAGCCTGCTTATGGTGATGGAAACGCTGTAAACCGCGGCAACAAAGAAACAAACGAAGCCAATCGAGGGAGTAAAGATACGAATGCTACCATCATCTGTCCGCATTGCGAGAAGTCCTTGGGAATCTCCGATGCCATACGGCATCAGATTAAGGATGAGTTGCTTCGGGCGAAAACAGGGCAGTCGGAGTCGCTCCGCAAGGAGTTTAACAACGCAGCCGAAACAAAATTAAAGCAAGCCGTACAGGTCGCCGTGGCTAAGGTGGTGCGGCCTTTTAGCGCTCGGTGTTTTACAGCCCTTCGAGGCAGGCTTTTTCTATCGGCAGCGAGAGGCGTTCCGTCACCCGGAGTGCCCTTTCCTTATAGAACTCGATATCTTCATTGACTAAAGCGGCCAGCGTTTCCGCGCCTTCGCCGTTTTGCGCGAGGATGGCTTTGATCTGCGCCGAGACGCGGTCCGCGACGCAGCGTTCGTAATCGCTGTCGAGAAGCTCCGCGGCGGCGCGCGCCTCCGCAAGGCAGTCGGCGGCCTCTTCGTAAGAGCCGGCTTTGCAGGCGGCGAGCGCGGAATAGGCGCAGGCGACGCCGCGATACCAGCGCAGGTGGAATTTGTCGAAGAACGCGCGGGCCCTTTTCAGGACGCGGCGCAGCTTTGCCTCGTCGCATTCGTGACCGGAGAGCACGCTGTCGGCGAGAGACTGCGCGTATAATGTGTAAATAAGCGCCGCGCCTCCGCGCGCCTCGGCCTCGCGGCAGAGGCCGACAGCGCGTTCATGCCAGCGCTCGGCCTCCGTGAAATCGAACTGGTTCCGCTTCGCCTCGCCGAGCCAGGCGTAACAGGCGCAGAGGGAGTAGCGGTACGCCGCCGTATCGCCGAAGGAGGAAAAGAGCGCCGCCGCCTCTTCCAGCAGCCGGACGGCCTCGCCGTAGTTTCCCGCAAAGGCGCGCGACATCCCGCTTATGCGCAGCCACGCCGCCTTCCAGTTGCGGTCTCCGTCTATTTCCGCGAGCCGCGCCGATTCGTCGGCGGTGCGCAGCAGAAGCGCGATCTCCATCCTGTCCATGCAGATGGAGCTGAGATGATAGTTGGCCTTTAAAATGTATCCGCGCTGCGCCGCCGTCGCGCAGGAACCGTTGATCTCGCGGATTTTCGCGATGCACTCCCGCGCGCGCGCGTAGCCCAGGTTATGGGTGTAATGCCTGGCCTGGAGGACGTAGAATTCCGAAAGCAGAGCCTGCCCCTCTTCGTCGCGGAAGGGGGCGGGGTCCTCCGTTATCTTTCGCTCCACGCTCTGGAAATAGCTTTCGATGTTGTTCATGTCCAGCACGGATACGCCGTTCTCGCCGCTCAGTATGAGCGGTTGGGCGGCGTCTCCGCCGGTGGGGAAGTATTCCTGCGTTATGTTGAGGTAGCCGATGATATTCTTTATGACGTATTCGAGATATTTTTTCAGCAGGCGGCTCTTCTCGAAGTGATAGATGAGTTTCGGGAAGACGAAAGCGCCGTGAGGCTGCGCGGCCAGGGTGCTCTCAAAGTAGAGGGCGATCTTTTCATGCAGCAGCCTTCTTCTGACGAGGGGGATGTTTTCGTATGTGTATTCCCTGATCTTCTGGTGGCTGAAACGGAAGATGACGCCGCCGGAGGCCGCCTCTTCGCGGATTAGTTTTCGCTCTATCAGTTGTTCGAGATCATCCACGAGCCCGGCCGGCTCTTTGCCGGAGATGCGCGCCAGCGTTTCGAAAGCCGCGCCGTCCGGCATCATCGAGACCAGGTCGAGCGCCTTGCGCGGTTCTCCTTCGACGCCGAGGATGCGCTGGCGGATGACGTCGCCCAGTTTCGGAGTGAAGCCGGCAAGCGAGCCGCTGAAGGATATGTTGTTCAGCGTCTCCGTTATGAAGAGCGGGTTGCCCTCCGTCTCGCGAAAGAGCGAACTGCCGAATGCGGCGTCGAAGCCGCGGCGCGGCAGGAACTTCTTCGCGAAGTCGGCGGTCTGTTCCGGCGTGAAACGCTCCAGATCGTATTCCTCCAGTAAACCCGCCAATTTCAGGCCGCTCGTCAGCCGCTCCGTCGCTGCGGGAGCGTCGTTCCGGCAGCCCATGACGAAGAGGATGGCGCGGTTTTTGTCCATCGTGACGATGTTGCGGATCAGCGCGAGGCTCGCAGGGTCAGCCCACTGGATGTCGTCTATCTTGAGGATCAGGCGGCTACCGGCGCAGTACTTGACAAGCGCCCGGACGAGAAAATATTCTCCCCAGGCGGAGAAAAGTTCGTCTGCGGGCGCGACGACGGAATCCGCGCTCGGGAAGAGCGAAGTCACCGCTTTTCTCAGCGTGCGCGCCTCCTCGGAGACGTCGTTCGATAGGGATGACAGGAGCTGTTCAAAAATGTCGTACCACGGTTTGAGCAGAAAGCTCTCTTCCGCCTGATAACAGCGTGCCGATATCAGCGCGGCGTCGCCCGCCGCCGTGCGGCGCAGCGCCTCTTCCATCAGCGCGGACTTTCCGATCCCCATTTCACCCTTTACCACGATGCTCGCGGCGGGTGCGTTTCCCATGAAAAGGCGCAACGTGCGCGAGATATTTGCCAGCTCCGCCTCGCGTCCGTAAAAAAACCCCGCTCCCGCGGCGGCGCGTCACGTCTCAATGCCGAGGTCGGGCCGCGCCGCGCGGGCCGGGCGGCTTTTTATTTCGCGAGCGAGCCGCGTCGTTTCGGCCTCAGGTTCCTGCGCGAGGTCATCCCGCAAAAGTTTTCTCAGCTCTTCATATATTTTCTGCGCCTGCGCCTCTTTGCCCTCGCTTTTCAGCATCATCATCCGGCGGCGGCAGGCGTATTCGTCATACTTATCGGCGCCGGTGAGCGAGTCGCAGAGCGAACGGCAGAGGGTGAAGTCGCGCGCGTCGTAGGCCGCCGCTATCCTTTCCCTGAGCCGCCGGCAGTAGCTCTCTTTGACCTGCCGCGCCGTAGCCTCGGTCCACTCGCTGAATTCTTCGTTGTCCTTCAGATAAAAACCGCCGAGGAAGTCTTCCCAGTCAGGGGCTTCGCCCTCCATATAGCTTTGAAGGTCGCTTTCTATCTGGCGTAGGGGATTCAGCGCCATCGTCTGTCGTGCCGGTTCGTCGATGAAGTCGCCGCCGAACGCTTTCCTGATCACATAGACGGTGTTGCGCAGATTGGATTTTGCCTTTTCGTCGGTGCATTTGCTTCCCCACAGGAGGTCGCAGAGCTTTGTCTTAGCGGCGGAGCCGGTAACGGCAAGGTAATAGATCAGCGCGTCGGCCTGACGGAAGGGCAGTCTGACGGGGGTGCCGTCGATCGCTATTTCAGGTGCGCCCATCAACTTTATCCTGACCACTTTTGTCCCCATCGAAATTTCCTTTCGCAGATCCCTTGTAAAACCAGCCTGATTTTATGTCCTATATTTTATCCTGAACCGGCCTTTGCCGCAAACGCGCCTATTTGATACGCGTCAGTTTCGCGTCAAAATCAGGGTGAAAATTCTGGTTTTAGACGCTTTTTTTATAAAAATTCTATAAATTTTCGACGGAGGTTTTGTAGAATCAAAGGCAGAAATCAACCGGAAGGCTTTCTTCGCGATAAATGCCGGAGAGAAAATGGCGGAGAGGTCAGATTGCCGGATTTTTATTATCTTGGAGGTGCGAAGAGTTGGAAAATTTGCAGTGGATCGACGATATCCTGGCGGCTCGCCGCGGCGGCTCACGTGAACCGGTCGTCAACACGGAATGCTGCACAAAGAAGGAGACGCTTCCCGACGGCTGCGTCGCCGTCATCCTTGAACTTTTGGCCGAGGGTGCGGCGGAAAAGGGCTGCCTCAAGCTTCAGAAGGCGGCGGAAGAACGCCTGAAGGGGCAGGTCCTGCCCGAACTGCCCTATGAGGACGCGGATGAAGGGACGCTGGCGGAGATGCTCGCCGAGGCTCTGGAAACCGGTGGAAAACTGCCCGTGGAAGAGAGGGACTTCGTCGCTAAAAGCAACTGTGTGACGACGGGTATGGCGATGTATATCTGCGCCGTCGCTGGACGCGCGATAAAGACCGCGGACGTCGCGGTATCGATGAACCTCGAAGCCATCCGCGGAGAGCTCGGCGCTTTCGACAAGCGACTCCAGGAGCTGGGCCGCCCCTATCCGGGACAGATCGAATCGGCGGAAAATGTGCGCCGCGTCACGGCGGGCTCGAAACTTACCACCGACGAGGGCCGCTACGCCTTCGGCTACGATAAGAAGCCGAGGGTGCAGGACGCCATCTGCGTGCGCGCGACGCCGCAGACGCACGGCGGGGTGCGCGACATCTTCCACTGGTGCGCCGCGCAGGTCGCCTCCGACTGGAACAGCCACGCGCATACTCTTTACAGGACGGAATACGCGATGGACGCGCTGGCGACGGCGCTGGCCGACCTCGCCCATACCAGCGAGCGCCGCAGCTTCCGCCTCTGCGATACGCGCCTTTCATACGGGCTGCCGATGAACCTCGTTCCCGACGAACTTGGCATCAATTACGGCTTCCCCATCATACAGTCGACGCAGGCCGCGGAGACGGCGGAACTGAAGCTTCTGGCGCTGCCGGCGGCGGCGATAAAGAGGAAAAACGTTTCTCTCGCCTATTACTCGGTGAGCAAACTGTTTGAACTCATCAGGAAGCTGAACCGCGTAATGGCCGTGGAGATCCTGATGTCGGCGCAGGCGCTCGACATCGTACACGCGAAGATACCCGGCTACCCCTGCGGCGCCGGCACGGCCGCGGCGCATAAATGCCTGCGCGGCGAGATCTCCATGATGGACGAGAACCGCTTCGTCGCGCCGGATATGATCGCGGCGGAACGTCTGACGGCTGACGGCGTGATCCTCAAAGCGGTGGAAGCCGCCGTCGGGACACTGAAGTAGGGGAGGCATCATTATGGGAACATACATATTGGACGGCTACAGCCTGACAGTTGCCGACGTCGCCAAAATGCTGAGCGACGAGCATCCTCAGGTAAAAATTTCAGACGAAGCCCGCGCGCGCTGCGAGAAGAGCCGCGGACAGATAGACGAGTGGCTTAAAGAGGGAGCGCCGACCATATACGGCATCAACACAGGCCTGGGCGCATTGAAGGACGTGCCGGTGCCGCCAGACAAGCATATCGAGTGGAACAAGACGCTGCCTTACGTCCACGGTGCTGGATTCGGCGACTTTCTTCCCGCCGAGGTGACGCGCGCCGAACTCCTGCTGCGCGCCAACATCCTCTGCCGCGCCTTTTCAGCCGTGCGCGTGTCGCTGATCGAAAGACTGCTCGATATGTTCAACAACGGCATATCGCCCGCGGTCCACGGCGACGGCTCCACGGGACTCAGCGACCTCGCGCCGATCGCGCAGAACATCATGACCGTCGCTGGGCTTCCCGGCGCGAGAGCGATCGTTGACGGCAAAGTCGTGCCCGCCGCCGAAGCCTATCGCGCGAAGGGCATGGCGGAGACCTTCACGCTTGAATGCAAAGAGGTCCTCGCCCAGATGAACGGCTCGACGATGAGCCAGAGCATCGCCGTCGTCTCCTTCATCAGATTCCAGAGGCTCTTTGAAAATTACCGCAAAGCCGCCGCCGGCAAGGCGGACCGCGACAAGCTCGCGGCCTGCGAAGAGACTGTGGAATTCATCCGCGGGATACTTGACTTTGAAAACAACATCACCTGCGACAATCCCAACCTCTTCGAGCTTGAAGACGGCACCTTTGAGGCGGTCATGGGCTGCAACTGCAGCAACACGCAGGTCGGATACGTGATGGACCTGCTCAGCGTGATCCTCGCGGAGATGGGCTGGGACGTTGCGGAGCTCTTCGGCGAAACGCCGCGCGCCTCGGCGTTGCTCGATAAACTGCGCGGCATGACGATGCAGGTCAGCGCCGACTCTATCCCGACCAAGGGCGGCCAGGAAGACCACGTGGAATTCAGCTATTCCGCGGCGAGAAAAGCCGACCTGGGAATAGAGCTTCTGGCTGAGCTTATGTCGGTCTATAAACTGACTGATTGACGGTATATACCAGAACCTGAATAAAAAGTCGTCTAAGCTGGAGGACGCGCCGCCTAAGGCGGCGTACCCCAACGCCTGGCAGCCTGCGGCAGAACGCCGTGAACTGCCGGGCGTATTTTTTGTCCTTTTCAGTTAAACAGCCAGTATGTCTTTCCTTTAGAAATCGCCATCCCCAGCTTTTTCTGCAGCGCCAGCGAGGGGCGGTTGCCGGTCACGACCTGGCAGAAGGGGATACTTCCCCGTGCCAGCGTGCGCCCTATGAGAAACGATTCCAGCGCGTATCCGTATCCGCGCCCTCTGTGTTCTGGAAGGACCTCCAACAGCCCCATACTGCCCTCGAGGTGTTCGCCGATGAAGCCCGCCAAGAGGCTGTCCTTAAAGAGGCCCCACATCTGTCCGCGGGAGATCAGTTCCCTGATATACGCCGGATCGTCCATTGCCTCGTAGCTGTGAAAGACAGTTTCCGCCTGCTCCTCTGTCAGTGGCCGGATATCGGCCTCCAAAGCGCGAGGCGGCTCTTTCTCCAGATAGGCGGCCTGGCAGACGGTGAGAGAATGTGGAAAACTCCGTCCCTGCGTGATATATGCCGCCGCATCCCTTTGGTGCGCCGCGTACTGCGGATAACTGCCGAGAGAGGGCAGTTCCTCGCATATACTGATCTCGTCTACGGAGATCATGCAGCTTCGGCTCTCCCGTTCGATGAGGATTACGCCGCCGTGCTCCGCGTAGAGGATATCCGCGCTGCCCCTGTCGATCGCCTCCAGCATGTCGATATGGGAAAGGGCGTCCCGTGAAAGATATTCTTTTGCCTTAACCGCCGTCGTCTGTGGCATTTTTTCGCACCTCAAAATAAGGATTAAATACGCGGTAATAGTACCATTACAAATGTAAATAGGCTATTCCGGCGGCGGGCCGCGTGCCTTATAATCTAATCATCAAAATAACGGATATGAGGTGCTGATGATGCCAATGACAGATATAGCGACATTTAACGTAAACTCGGTGAAGAGCCGCCTGCCGATCCTCGATGTCTGGCTCTCCTCGGAGAACGCCCCCGACATCCTCTGTTTGCAGGAGACGAAGTGCCGCGACGAGGATTTCCCCGCCGCTTTCTTTGAGGATAAGGGATATCACTGCGTATTCAAGGGAATGAAGAGCTACAACGGCGTTGCCGTGGTCTCGCGCGCCGAGCCGGACGAATTTGAGTTCGGCCTCTGCGACGAGGGCGAGGAGGGGCGCGAAGAGTCGGAGAACGCGCGCGTGGCGCGTGTCCGCTTCGGCGGCCTTACCGTGCTCAACACTTACATACCTCAGGGGAAGGAGATAGACAACCCCGACTATCCCTACAAGCTGCGCTTCATCGGCCGCGTGAAGCGGCTGCTGGAGAGAAAATGCAGCTCCTCCGACAGGGTGGTCTGGCTTGGCGACCTGAACGTCGCCCCGACCGATATCGACGTGACGAATCCGAAAAACAAAAAGGATCACGTCTGTTTTCACGAGGACGTGAAGGAAGCTCTGGCGCGGGCGATGTCGTGGGGGCTGGTGGACATATTCCGCGAACACCTGCCCGGCGAGGGGCAATACACCTTCTGGGATTACCGCGTCAAGGACTCTCTCTCTCGGAACATCGGCTGGCGGATAGACCACATATTGGGGACCGAGAGCGCCGCGGAGCTATGCAAAGGCGTGAGGGTGGAACGCGGCCTGCGCGCGATGGACAGACCCTCCGACCACACGGCGGTTGTCGGTACATTTGAACTATAGCGAAACCTTTTAACGACACGCCGGCGCGCCGCTGAAAAACGCGCGCCGGCTGTATTTCTGCGGCTCTTGGCGGTTTCCTTAACGCGGTTCGTTTTTCATGACCCGCTCGCAGAGATAGCGGAAAAAGTCTTTATATCCGTCATCCGACAGCGGCGCAGGAGAGGACATGACGACCAGCCGGTGTCCGTCAAAGCCTCTCCTGTACGGCGGGTGGACGTGTGTAAATCCGTTCGCGCGGTATCCCGAGCGCTCATAGAAGGCCTTCCTGCGGATCGAGATATCGTCTTCGGGCGGGTCTATCTCCAGGATGACGCTTCGCCCCATCTTTGAGAGCAGCGCCAGCGCCCTGCCGCCGTAATCTTTGCCCCTCATCTCCGGCAGTATGCAGAAGTGCTCCACGTAGATGAATCTCTCCGTCTCCCAGCAGAGGAGCAGGCCGAGAAAGGTCTCTCCCTCGAAGAGAAGGTTGAAGTGATATTCCTCGTCGTCAAGCACGGCGCGCTGGCTTTCGTCCTCACGACGTTCATGGAGGGGGAAGCTCGCCGCATAGAGCGCCGTCGCTTCGGGGAATTTCTCGTGCCCGCTGTTTTTTATCCTTACCAGTTTCATATTGTCCCGCAGCCTTTCAGTCTGTCTTTTTTATTTGTACTGCGAATAGTATATTGGATAAAATTGCCTGTTGACAAGTTAGCCTATGCTAATGTATTATATCCGCGTTGTTAGCGGACGCTAACAAATATTAAAAGGGAGATGCGGGGCTGATGGTAAAAAATTCTCTGGAATCGCTTATCACATTTCACTGCGCTCCGACGCTGGCGGGGATAAAGGCCGCCAACCTTTTTACGTGGCATCATACGAATGGGCAGAGTACGGACGGCAGTATGGGCGTCACACGCGCAAAACTCGCTCCTTACGGCATCAGTATGGAGGTCCTTTGCCGGTGCGACAGCCATGCCCTGATCTTCGTCTACCGCGCAGATATGCTGCGCAGGCTCTTCACCGCCGAGGCCGAACGCTTCCTTGAGGGCTGCGGATATGCCGCCGGCTCCGACGTCGCGGAAAAGATAGCCGCTCTGAAGAGCCGTCTTGTTGAGCGCGGCGAGTTTCCCCATGAGATCGGAGTCTTTCTAGGCTATCCGCTGGAAGACGTCAGGGGATTCATCGAAAAGAGGGGAGAGGGCTGCAAAGCCTGCGGCGCGTGGAAGGTCTACGGCGACAGGGAGAGCGCTCTCGCCCTTTTTGAGCGCTATAAGAGGTGCACGGAGTATTTTTACAATAAGTTCGAGGCGGGATGCGAAATGGCGCAGCTTTTGAACGCAGTACCGACATTCGGCTAGAAGTCCACAGATAAAAGAAAGGCGGAAGAAAAATGAGTAAAATCGCAGTGATCTACTGGAGCGCGGGGGGAAACACCGAGGCGATGGCGAAGGCCATAGCCAAGGGCATAGCCTCGGAAAACGTCGGGGCGGAGGTATTCAGCGTCTCGGAGTTCGGTAATAAGAGCGTGAACGATTATGAGAAGTTCGCTCTCGGCTGCCCTTCGATGGGGGCCGAAGTTCTTGAGGAGTGCGAGTTTGAACCGTTCCTTTCTTCGATAGAATCCGGGCTTGCCGGCGAAAAGGTGGCGCTCTTCGGCTCTTACGGCTGGGGCGACGGCGAGTGGATGAGGAACTGGGAAAAGAGAATGGCGGACGACGGCTGTCTGCTCTTTGAAACGGGGCTGATCATCAACCTGGCTCCCGATGAAGATGGAATAAAACAGTGCGAGGAATTCGGAGCTCGCTTCGCCAAATTTTAAAAGATTGACCGCCAAAGGCGGCTGTCGATAAAGTTTTATGGCTACCATGCCGGCCATAAACCGCACAGAAGGGGAAGGTCTCTGACATGAGGACCTTCCCCTTCTGTTGTAAATCGCTATTTATCTTTTCCCCGCAATCGCGTAAATCGGCGTTTAGACGTGCGAATAACGAAATAACCGAGGGCCTGCCAAGCGGA
>OGYB01000169.1_pt1 | contig 55207 bp, 47 predicted proteins | sample 1576421 | NCBI WGS metagenome assembly OGYB01 (sample SAMEA3541577, study PRJEB24748) | human gut metagenome | biome: human gut; feature: human-associated habitat; material: faeces | place: China | collected 2012
CCTGCCACTGATCCTTCCCTCTTTCCGTTGCCCCATTTTCCGTAAGCGCACTGCTCCATCCCAACGGCAAGACCCATCCGGCATAAAAGGCCCCGGACACCCATGGGTGTCCGGGGCCTTATCTCACGCTTTGCGGCATCTGCTGCCCGCAGGCGGCAAGAGTCTCATTTTCCGGTGAAGGCGGTTTTCACCACCACGTTCTCCGGACCCAGCCACTCCCGGCACTCCTGCACGAAGGCCGGGTGGTTCAGGCACTTGGCCCCCAACAGCTTGCCGCTGTCCGCCAGCCGGATCTTCAGTGGCGTGTCCCCCTCGAACATGGTCATCACCAGCTTGATATGCTGGAACGCCGGGCTGTCCATGCCGGGGACCCGCAGATAAATGGTGGCGTTCTCCTGTGCCGGACGGCGGTTCTCCCGCCGGGGCGGCAGCCCCTCCTTCAGGGGATAAACGCTGTCGCACATGATCTGCGGCGGTTTCTCGTCCCGGACGGAGAGCTTCCCCTGCACCAGCACCGGGCTGTTCACCTGCATATAGCTGCCGCAGCGCTCAATGGTGCGGCTGAAGCACAGCAGCTCGATGGATGCCGCCTCATCCTCCACCGTCACGTAGGCCATGAGGGCGTTGTTGCGGGTGGTACGGGTGCGGCTGGCAGTAATGATGCCCGCAATGGTGATGCTCTGGCCGTCGGCGAACCGGACAGGCCCGTCCTCGGCGGAAAAGTCCTCCAGAATGGTGTGGATAGGCACCGCTCCCGCCTGCCGGGCCATTGCCCGGTAATCCGCCATGGGGTGGCCGCTGAGATAAAGGCCCGTAGTCTCCTTCTCCATGAACATCCGCTCGGCGGCGGTGAACTCCGGAATGTCCGGCAGGGGCGTCTCCGCCGGCGGGGCGTCCTCCCCCGCCGCCATACCGAACAGATCCAGCTGGCCCTCCACGTTCTTGCGCCGGGACTCTGCAATGCTGTCCAGCACCTTTTCAAAGACCTGGATCAGCTGGGAGCGCCGCACCTTCATGGAGTCGAAGGCGCCGCTGCGGATCAGATTCTCCACCGCCCGCTTGTTCATGTCCGTGCAGTCGAACATCCGCTGGCAGAAGTCCTGAAACGACCGGAAGGGGCCGTCCTGCTCCCGCCGCCGCATCATGGTCTGGATAAAGCCCCGGCCGATGTTCTTGATGGCCACCAGCCCGAAGCGGATGCCTCCATCCTCCACGGTGAAGCCGTCGCTGGAGCGGTTCACGTCCGGGGGCAGCAGCTCAATGCCGCAGTCCCGGCACTCAGCAATGTACTCCGCCACCTTGTCGGAGTTATCCAGCACCGACGTCAGCAGCGCCGCCATGTACTCCCGTGTGAAGTAGTGCTTGAAATACGCCGTCTGATAGGCTACCACCGCATAGCTGACGGCGTGGGCCTTGTTGAAGGCGTAGTTGGCGAAGTCGTAGATCTCGTCGTAGATGGCCTGAGCCGTTGCCTCCGGGATGCCGTTGGCCACACAGCCCCGGATGTTCCGGGTGGGGTCGCCGTGGAGGAATGCCTCCCGCTCCCGCTCCACATCCTTGGCCTTCTTCTTGGACATGGCCCGGCGCACCATGTCCGCCTGCCCCAGCGAATAGCCCGCCAGCTGCTGGAAGATCTGGATGACCTGCTCCTGATAGACGATGCACCCATAGGTACCGGACAGGATGGGCTGGAGGGAAGGGTGCTTGTACACCACCAGCTTGGGATCGTGCTTGCAGGCGATGAACCGGGGGATGGACTCCATGGGGCCGGGGCGGTACAGGGCGATGATGGCGGTGATGTCCTCGATGCTCTGGGGCTTCAGCCCCACGCACACCCCGGTCATACCGGCGGACTCCATCTGAAATACGCCGCCGGTCTTGCCCTGCGACAGCATTTCGAACACCGCTGCATCGTCCATGGGGATATCCGCCAGCCGGAAGTCCGGCCGGTACTTCTGCACCATCTTCACGGCGTCGTCCAGCACCGTCAGGTTCCGCAGGCCCAGAAAATCCATTTTCAGCAGCCCCAGCTCCTCCAGCGTCACCATGGTGTACTGGCAGACGATGGACTCGTCGTTCCGGGCCAGCGGTACATACTCATATACCGGCCGCTTGGTGATGACCACACCGGCTGCGTGGGTGGAGGCGTGGCGGGGCATCCCCTCCAGCGCCTGCGCCATGTTGATGAGCCGGCGGACCCGTTCATCCGTCTCATAGAGGTCGGAGAGCTGCTTGGACAGCTTCAGCGCATCCTTGATCGTGATGTGCAGAGCCGTTGGCACCAGCTTAGCCACCACATCCACCTCGGCATAGGTCATATTCAGCGCCCGGCCCACATCCCGGATGGCGGCCCGTGCCGCCATGGTGCCGAAGGTGACGATCTGGGCCACATGGTCGTCGCCGTACTTGCGGCGAACGTAGTCCACCACCTCGCCCCGGCGGGTGTCTCCGAAGTCCATATCGATATCCGGCATGGATACCCGCTCCGGATTCAGGAAGCGCTCAAAATACAAATGGTACTGCATGGGGTCGATGTCCGTGATGTACAGACAGTAGGAGACCATGCTCCCCGCCGCCGAGCCTCGGCCCGGTCCCACGGGGATACCGGCATCCTTGGCGTACCGGACAAAATCCGACACGATGAGGAAATAATCCGTAAAGCCCATGCGTCCGATCATGTCCAGCTCGTAGTCCAGCTGGCGGCGGTATTCCTCATGCTCCGTGCCGTAGCGCTCGGTGAACCCCTTTTCACACAGCTGCCGCAGATAGGTGGGAGAATCTACCCCCGGCGGCAGCCGGAACTCCGGCAGGTGATACTTGCCGAAGGTAAACTCCATCCGGCAGCGGTCAGCGATGCGCTGGGTGTTGACTACGGCGTCGGGATAGGCACCGAACAGCTCCTCCATCTCCTCCGTGGAGCGGAGGTAGAAGTTCCTCGGCTCGTAGCGCATCCGGTTCTCGTCGTCCACGGTCTTGCCCGTCTGGATGCACAGCAGCACATCGTGGCTCTCGGCGTCCTCCGGCCGCAGGTAGTGGGCGTCGTTGGTGCAGACCAGCGGGATGCCCGTCTCCTGATGGATGCGGAGCAGATCCCGGTTCACCAGCGTCTGCTGGGGGATGCCGTGGTCCTGCAGTTCCAGATAGAAGTTATCCTCCCCGAAGATCTCCTGCATGGTCAGGGCGTACTCCTTGGCCCCGTCGTAGTCGCCGTTTACCAGCCGCTTGGGGATCTCCCCGGCCAGACAGGCCGACAGGGCGATGAGGCCCTCGCTGTGCTGGCGCAGCAGGTCCAGATCGATGCGGGGCTTGATGTAAAAGCCCTCCACAAATGCCTGGCTCACCATGTACGACAGGTTCCGGTAGCCCGTCTCGTTTTTACACAGCAGCACCAGATGCCGGGACTCGGCGTCATATTCATGAACTTTGTCGAACCGGGTGCGGCGGGCCACATACACCTCGCACCCGATGATCGGATGGATGCCCTCTGCTTTGCAGGCCCGGTAGAAGTCGATGGCTCCGTACATGACCCCGTGGTCGGTGATGGCCACCGCCGTCTGGCCCATTTCCCGGATGCGGGCCGGAAGGTCCCGGATGCGGCAGGCACCGTCCAGCAGGCTGTATTCCGTATGCACATGAAGATGCACAAATCCCATAGCTACTCTTTCCTCCGTCGCAGGTTCATCCCTGACCGCTTGCTCTTGGCTGCTTATTCTCGGCTTCTTATTTTTGGCCGTCCAGCGCCGCCAGATAGTCACACAGCAGCTCCACCGCCGAGACGATGAGTGTTCCGCAGTGGTCGTCGGCCCCTACCGCCTGCGCCGTAGGCGTAGGATGCAGGCCACGCTCCGCCAGCAGTTCCCGGCAGTTCAGCAGGTGAAACTGCTGGGTGAAGCGGCGCTGGAACTCTTTGACCTGCTCCACGGAGCGCCGCCGGCCCTCCGGCCCCTCCTGTGCCGTGTAGGGATGCAGCAGGCCCAGCACCAGCACGCCGCCGGACACGGCGCCGCAGATGCCGCCGCAGCGCATCCCGCTGCCGAGGCCGCTGCCAAGGCCCCAGCACTGCTCCTCCGTCAGACCCGTCAGGTCCCGGAAGGCCCCCAGCACACTCTGGCCGCAGTTATAGTGCTGCCGGTGATAGCCAAGGGCCAGACGGCACCGCTCTTCCTTCGTCATCACAGCTTCTTCGCCTCCTCCAATAGTTTCCGCATCCGATGGTTCATGCAGGATTTCGTCACCGGCGGGTCGCATTTCTCCGCCAGCTGGGACAGGGACATCTCCGGGTATTGCAGGCGCAGCAGCGCTGTCTGCCGCAGCTTTTCCGGCAGGCGCTCCAGCCGTCCGTTCTCCTGTAGACGCTGGATGGCATTTTTCTGCTCCAGCGCAGCGTCAATGGTCTTATTCACATTGGCCATGTCGCAGTTCATGGCTCGGTTGGCCCCGTTGCGGATCTCCTTATCCACCTTGGCGGTCATGATATCCATAGCCGCCGCCGGGGCCCCAATGGTGGTCAGCAGATCCTCAATATGCTCAGACTGCTTGAAGTAAATAACAGAGCTGCCGCCCCGGCGGACGCTGTGGGGCAGAAAGCCCATCTCCGTCAGCAGGGCCGCTACCTCCCGGCTGGCCTGTGCATGGCCGGTATCCAGCTCCAGATGATAGCGCTTTTCCGGGTCGGTGACGCTGCCCCCCGCCAGAAAGGCCCCCCGCAGGAAGGCCGTCCGGCAGCACTCGTCCTCCAGCAGGCCGAAGTTCACATGGAGCACCAGATTCTGCCGGGGATCGTAGCCCAGCTGGTTGATGATGCGGTCCAGCTTGCTCCGGTCGGTGATGCCGAAGATCAGCTTCCCTCGCTCCTCCTCCGGCAGACGGTCGAATTTCAGACCGAAGGCCCGCTGGAACAGGCGGGGCAGCCGGGCGGCAAAGTCGGCGCTCTCGGTAATGAGCCGCACCTCTGTGGGGCTGAAGGTATTGCCGTAGAGCAGCACACCGTAGGCCTCGGCCCGTGCGCAGCACAGGCGCTGCACCGGCACCCGGCACAGCTCGTTTTTTACCTTTCCCGCAAATGACTGCATACCTTCCTCATTTCTCCACTCGGTTTCTCGGCGTCCGGCGCAGGGAATCCTCCACCAGACGGATATTTCTCTGGGCGTGGAGCCGCACCAGCTCCCACGCCAAATGGCCCGGATTATGGCGCACCAGCCCGTTTTCCACCGTGGACACGGGGCGAGTGATGACCTCCACCCCCAGCGCCTCGCAGGCATCCCGGTCGCACAGGATGGGTTCCGCCCCCTCACGGGTATAGCCCCGCATCACCGAAGGTGGGATGGGGGCGTCGTTGACCAGACATAAGTCAAAGAGGCCGGGGCAGCTGTGGTTAAACAGCGCACGGATATGGTCCGAGGCAGTATACCCCTCTGTCTCCCCCTCCTGCGTCATGACATTACAGACGTAAATTTTCAGGGCACGGGACTCCCGGATGGCCTCCACGATGCCATCCACCAGCAGGTTGGGGATGATGCTGGTATACAGGCTCCCCGGCGCCAGCACCACCATCTCCGCCTCCCGGATGGCCTCCACCGCCTCCGGCAGGGCCTTGGGACGGCTGGGCAGCAGATTCACCCGGCGGATGCGGCAGTCCTGCTCCTGCTTGCACTGAAAGATGCGGGACTCCCCCACCACCCGTGCGCCGTTTTCAAACTCCGCCTCCAGCTGGATATTCTCATTGGTCACCGGCAGCACCCTGCCGGTGATGGCCAGCACCTGACTCAGACTCTCTACCGCCCGGTCAAAGCTGGGCATGATGCCGTTGAGGGCCGCCAGAAAGAGATTGCCGAAGCTCTGGCCTGCCAGCTCTCCCTCCGGGAACCGGTAGTGCATCAGCTGGGCCATCAGGGGTTCGGCATTGGCCAGCGCCTCCAGACAGTTGCGGATATCCCCCGGCGGAAGCATCCCCAGGTCCTGCCGCAGCCGCCCGGAGCCGCCGCCGTCATCGGCCACCGTGACAATGGCCGTGATATTCTTCGTATAACGCTTCAGGCCACGCAGCAGAGTGGACAGGCCCGTGCCGCCGCCGATGGCGGCGATGCGGGGTCCGTGCTCCGGTGCTACCGACTGTCGGTATGGCTCCATACAGCGTCCCTCCTGTTATCGGGAGATGTCCCGATGGTTTTCCGTGACCTGATAGCCTTCCTCCGTGATGTACTCCGCCAGTTCATGGGCCACCGCCACGGAGCGATGGTGGCCGCCGGTACAGCCGATGGCGATGACCAGTGCGGACTTGCCCTCCTCGGCGTACAGGGGCAGCAGGAAGGTCAGCATCTTCTCCAGCTGCTCCATGAAATCGTTGGTCTGGCGGAAGGAGAACACGAAGTCCCGCACCGCCTGATCCAGTCCCGTTTTATTTTTCAGCTCCGGCACATAGTAGGGGTTCGGCATGAAGCGCACATCGAACACCAGATCCGCCTCGATGGGGATGCCGTGCTTGAAGCCGAAGGACAGGACGTTGACGGCCAATCCTCCCCGATCTCCCTGCTGGCCGAACAGGTCCAGCAGCTCGCTGCGGAGCTTGGCGATGGAGAGGGCAGAGGTGTCCAGCACGAAATCCGCATGATCCCGCACCGGCTGCATCCACTCCCGCTCCCGGCGGATGGCCTGCTCCACGCTTTCGCCCTTCTTTTGCAGGGGGTGCATCCGGCGGGTCTCCTTATAGCGGTTGACGATGGTCTGGTTATCCGCCTCCAGAAACAGCATCCGGCAGTTGACGCCGCTGGCCTTCAGGCGCTCCAGCGTCTCGATAAGAATGTCCGTGGGTTCCCCGGAGCGGACGTCGTACACCAGCGCCACCCGGTCGTACCGTCCGCTGGACCCGGCGCAGAAGTCGGCAAACTTCACCATCATCTCCGCCGGCAGATTATCTACCGTGTAGTAGCCGATATCCTCCAGATAGGAGGCCGCCCGACTCTTGCCGCCGCCGGACAGCCCCGTGATGATCAGAATTTCCATGCTCGTTCCTTTCTCAGCGGACGATCCGCACCTCCGGCTCCAAATGCACGCCGTGGGCGGCGTACACCGCCTGCTGCACCTGCCGGATCAGCTCCTCCACGTCGGCGCTGGTAGCGCCGCCCACGTTGATGACAAAGCCTGCGTGCTTGGTGGAGACCTGTGCTCCGCCCACCGTCAGGCCCTTCAGGCCCGTCTGCTCGATGAGTGTCCCGGCGAAGTAGCCCTCCGGCCGCTTGAAGGTGCTGCCGGCGCTGGGATACTCCAGCGGCTGAGACTGGCGGCGGCGGGCCATGAGATCGTCCATCCGCCACCGGATGGCAGCGGGGTCATCGGGGGTCAGGCGCAGTCTGGCGCCCAGCACCACCGTCTCCGTATCCAGAAAGGCGCTGCGTCGATAGCCGAAGGCCGCCTCCTCCGCCGTGAAGCGCCGCACGCCCTCCGGCAGCAGCGCCGTCACCTCCGTCACCACCTGACGCATCTCGCCGCCGTAGGCGCCGGCATTCATGCATATGGCACCGCCCAGCGTTCCGGGGATGCCGTGGGCAAACTCCAGACCCGACAGGCCGTGCTGCTGGGCATACACCGCCAGATGGTTCAGCAGGATGCCGGCGTCCGCCTCCAGCGTCACCTCGTCCAGCTGCCGCACCGCCGTCATATGCTCCGCCGTCTTGATGACCAGCGTGTCCAGCCCCCGGTCGTCCACCAGCAGATTGGTGCCACGGCCCAGCAGGAACGGCTTCACACCGCAGCTCTCTGCCAGTCCCATAAGGATCACCAGCTGCTCCCGGCTGGTAGGGAAGGCCATCCGCCGGGCGGGGCCGCCGATGCGGAAGGATGTGTGCTTGCTGAGGGGGACCTCCCGCTCCATGGTCATATCCGGCAGGTACTCCCGCACTTTTTCGTCCAGCTGCTCATACCAGCACATAGGCCAGCCTCCTATTTCCGTAATTTTCGTTTTCCCAGCAGGGCGGCGCCGATGATCCCGGCGTTGTTGCCCAGCTGGGCCTTGACGATCCGGGTGCGTTTGTCCCGGTTGCAGGGGATGCTCTCCTGCTCCACCAGCCGCCGCAGGGGCAGCAGCAGCTGCTCGTCGCTCTCGTTGCTGACGCCGCCGCCGATGGCCAGCGTATCCGGCTGGAAGATGTTCACCACGTTGGTGACTCCCGCCGCCAGATAGCCGATGTACTCATCGCAGACGCTTTGGCCCACGGGGTCGCCCTCCCGTGCGGCGATAAAGGCCGACTGGCCCGATACCTTGCCGTTGTTCTCGGCCACCACCCGGCACAGGATGCTGCCGGGGTGCTCCTCCATAGCCCGTGCCGTCAGGCGCTTCAGGGCGCTGGCGGAGGCGTAGCGCTCCCAGCAGCCTCTGCGTCCGCAGGGACAGGGCTCCCCGTGGTAGACGATGCTCATGTGGCCCACCTCGCCGGCCATGCCGTTAGCGCCGTGATAGATCTGTCCGTTGTGGAGGATGCCTGCTCCCACGCCGGTCCCCAGCGTGATGGTGACAAAGCGCTTGCTGCCCATGCCGGCTCCGGCGTAGTACTCCGCCAGCGCCGCACAGTTGGCGTCGTTCTCCACATACAGGGGGTAGGGCAGATACCGGTGGAAGAGCTTGCGGAGGGGGACGTTCCGCAGGGGCAGATTGCAGGTGTACAGCACCGCACCGGAGTGGATCTCCACCGCTCCCGGCACACCCACGCCCACGGAGCGTATCTGCTCCGGCGTCAGGCCGCCCCGCTCCGTCAGACTCTGAGTCAGCGCCACCAGTGCCTCCACCAGTGCTTTCTGGTCGGAGACCTCGGCAATTTTGCGCTTTTCCATGGCGAGGATGCTGCCCTCGTCGTTCACCAGCCCCGCCTTCAGGTTGGTGCCGCCGATGTCAATGCCGATGTAGTTCATTTCTGCTCCTCACTCTGCCGGGTCAGGGCATCGATCTGGCGGTCTACCCGATCCACGAAGTCCCGGGCCGGGTTATAGCCGAATTTCATCTGCCGGTTCTTCATGGTGGCGATCTCCACGATGCCGGCCAGATTTCGGCCCGGCCGGACGGGGATGATCATATACGGCAGTTTGACGCCCAGAATGGAATACATCTCCTCCCCCAGACCCAGGCGGTCATAGAACTTGCCGTCCACCCACTTCTCCAGCTGCACCACAAGGTCCAGCTCCGTATCAAACTGCACGGAGCCCATGCCAAACAGCTGCTGCACGTCGATGACGCCGATGCCACGGATCTCGATGTAGTGGCGGATCAGCTCCGGGGCCGTGCCGTAGAGGGAGTCGGACACCCGCCGGATCTCCACAGCGTCGTCCGCCACCAGCCGGTGACCGCGCTTCAGCAGCTCGATGGCCGTTTCGCTCTTGCCGATGCCGGATTCCCCCAGCAGCAGCACGCCCTGTCCGTTGATGTTCATCAGCACGCCGTGGCGGGTGATCTGGGGGGCCAGCGCCCGGTTCAGGTAGTCGATGATCTGGCTGGTCAGCTCCACGGTGTTCAGCTCGGAACGCAGCAGCGTGCGACCGTGCTTCCGGGCAATCTCCAGCAGCTCCGGGAAGATCTCCATGTTCCGGGCGATGATGAGGGCCGGTATCTCGCAGCGCAGCAGGTTGTCGAACACCCGGCGGCGGTCCTCCAGCTTCATGGCCTTGAGGAAGGTCATCTCAGACTTGCCGAACACCTGCAGGCGCTTGGGCTCGAAGTAGTCGTAAAAGCCCACCAGCTGCAGGGCCGGGCGATTCATATCGGAAATGCTCACCGTGCGCTGGTCATAGTCGCTGCCCCGGCACACGATCTCCATGTCAAAATCCTCCACCAGCTTGCTGAGCTTGGCGGGGGTGCGCTTCACCTTATCTGCCATATGGAAGCCCCCTGTTCCTCGGTTTATATTTATAGTATTATATCGTACAGGGGCCGTTTTTACAATACCAAAAACGCATCCCACCTCCCCTTACGTCTCCTCTGCGGTACCCGCCTTCCCGCTCCCTGAGCGGTTTCCTGCGGTGGAGAAGCTGCCGCTTCCGTCCTCGGCCGAATTTTTTTGTTTTTTTGTCAAATAGTGCTTGCATTTTCCGGTTTTATCTGCTACTATATTAAATGCTTGTGAATCAAGCGGAAGTTAGTCACAGCAAGGAGGTGCAACGGATGGCTAAGTGCGAATTTTGCGACAAGGGCGTGACCTTCGGCATCAAGGTCTCTCACTCCCACCGGCGTTCCAATCGTCCCTGGAAGCCCAATGTCAAGCGTGTTAAGGCGGTTATCAATGGCACGCCTCGCCATGTGTATGTTTGTACCCGGTGCCTGCGTTCCGGCAAGGTTACCCGTGCGATCTGATGATTAAAAGCTCTGTGAAGCCTCACAGAGCTTTTTTCATTTTGTTTTTTCGGCTGTGGAGCGGCCCTGTGGGACGGCTCCACTGCCTTTTGTTCTTTTGCCCTTGGTAGGGGACTTTTTCTCTTTGCCACCGGCGGCCCATCATCCTTTTTGTCTCCGACGGCATACTTTTTGCCAACAGCTGGAAAAGTGGGCCGCCGGGGGCAAATAATATTCTATGAAAAGGCCGTTTGCGTTTCTTTCGTTTTCCCTTATCGGCTCTTCATCGGCTTCGGAAACGGTTCGTTCTATGATTCAGGCATAATCATTGCAGCAACATCCGCAGTCGCAGAGGGAGTGTGCTTCATCATACCGTTGTGTCTGCTCGGTATCGACAGAAACAAGATCGTCCGCCCTTTGGATCGTTATCATAGCCAGCATCTCCTGATATCCGTATGATACTTTACCATGGTCTGAAAGTAAATAGGAAGGCACAGGGCGCTCCCTTACGGAAAGCGCCCTGTGCTTTTATCTTACGGTGTATGATCTCTTTTGCTATAAGGAGACTTACTTGCCCTGATTCATCTGGGCAGCCACCTCGGCGGCGAAGTTCTCTTCCTTCTTCTCGATGCCCTCGCCGGTCTGATAGCGGACGGCAGTCAGGAACTTCACGCTGCCGCCCAGCTTCTTGCCGGCGTCGGCGATATACTGCTCCACGGTGCCGGAGAACAGGTCGCCACGGACGAACTCCATCTGCAGCAGGCAGTTCTCCTCGTAGAACTTGTTCATCTTGCCCATGACGATCTTCTCCTTCACCTGAGCGGGCTTGGAGGCCATCTTGGGGTCGGAATCCATCAGGGCCAGAGCCACCTTCTTCTCCTCGGCCAGCACATCCTCGGTGACCTGAGACTTGTCCCAGAAGCGGGGATTCAGAGCGGCGATCTGCATGGCAACGTTCTTGCCGATCTCGGTGGCATCCACGCCGCCCTCCACGGCCAGATTCACCAGCACGCCGATCTTGCCGCCGGCATGGACATAGCCCACACTGGTGTTCTCGGCAAAGCGGACAAAGCGGCGGATCTGCAGGTTCTCACCGATGGACATGACCTTTTCGGGCATGGTCTCGGACACGGTCAGCTCAGTGCCGGGATACTTGCAGTTCATCAGGGTATCCACGTCGGCGGGATCGTTGTCGGCCACCACCTTGGCGATGTCCTTGACGAAGGCCACGAAGGGAGCGCTCTTGGCGCAGAAGTCGGTCTCGCAGTTGACCTCCACCAGTGCGCCCACGCCGTTCTCCACCAGAGCGTAAGACACGCCCTCGGCGGCGATGCGGCCGGCCTTCTTGGCGGCCTTGGCCAGACCCTTCTCACGCAGATACTCCACGGCCTTGTCCATATCGCCGTCGGTCTCGGTCAGTGCCTTCTTGCAGTCCATCATACCCACGCCGGTCATCTCACGCAGGTTCTTAACATCAGCAGCAGTAAAAGCCATTTTCTTTTCCTCCAGTTCGTATTTTCAAAGGTAAACGGGGCAGGGCAACGACCCTGCCCCGTTGGTTAAGCGGTGATCCTCGGATTATTCAGCGGTCTCGGCGGCGGCTTCCTCATCCTGCTCGCCCTGACGGCCCTCGATCATGGCGTTGGCCATAATGGAGGAGATCAGCTTGATGGCACGGATGGCGTCGTCGTTGCCGGGGATGGGGTAATCGATCTCGTCGGGATCGCAGTTGGTATCAGCGATGGCCACAACAGGGATGCCCAGACGATGGGCCTCAGCGATGGCGTTGCGCTCCTTACGGGTGTCCACGATGAACAGAGCGCCGGGCAGCTTCTTCATTTCCTTCACGCCGCCCAGATACTTCTCCAGCTTCTCGATCTCGCCCAGGTGCTTGATGACTTCCTTCTTGGGCAGCATATCGAAGGTGCCGTCGGCCTGCATGGCCTTGAGCTGGTTCAGACGGTCGATACGGGTGCGCATGGTCTTGAAGTTGGTCATCATGCCGCCCAGCCAGCGGGCATTGACATAGTACATATTGCAGCGCAGGGCCTCGTCCTTGATGGCCTCCTGAGCCTGCTTCTTGGTACCCACGAACAGCAGGGACTGGCCATTCTCGGACAGCTGGCGCACGAAGTTATAGGCCTCCTCCAGCTTCTTCACGGTCTTCTGCAGGTCGATGATATAGATGCCGTTGCGCTCCGTGTAAATGTAGGGAGCCATCTTGGGGTTCCAGCGGCGGGTCTGGTGACCGAAGTGGACACCGGCCTCCAGCAGGGCCTTCATGGATACGATGTTCTGGTTTGCCATGTTTGTTCATTTCTCCTTTGAATTTAGTTTCTTACCTCCAGAGGCTTCCTCCCCCCGGCCAACCTTGCGGCACCGACCGGGAGTCCGCCCCTGTGCGGAATGCTGAAATATCATACCATAGTCTATAGCTGTTTGCAAGAGATTTTTTGCGTTTCTCCGGGAAAATCAGCGGCTTTTTCGCCGTATTGCCCCGGCTCAGCCCCAGCGGCGGCGCTTTTTGTCCTCCTCCCGCCGCTGGAAGGGCTTGTCGATGAGGATGATGTCGTCCCCGAACCGCTGCACGCAGTCCCATGGGACGTAGAAATCCTCCCCCCGGCCGAACAGGCCGAAAAAGCGGCAAGGGCCGAACACAATGAGGGCCTTGACCTCCCCCTCCGGGACCTTCAGCTCCAGATCCCCCACGAAGCCCAGCCGCCGCCCGTCGCAGATATTGATGACCTCCTTGCGCCGCAGGTGTGAAAATCGTTCCATCATGCTGTTCCACCTCGGAACCAGCCTATGCTGCACCGGGCCGGTCCTATGTCCGCTTTTCCGCCAGACACAGGGTGCCTGTCCAGCCCTCCGGCAGCTGCACCGGGGAAAAGACGAAGCCCGCCATAGCAAAGCCCTCCTCCGTCAGAAACTCCGCCGGCTCCCGCAGCTGCCCGAATTGGCCGCCGCGGCATTTCAGCAGCGCCTCCTTGGCGGTCCACAGGCGGAAGAACGCCGCATCATCGGCGGCATAGACCCGCTCCTCCGGGGACAGGTGCTCCCATACACGCCGGGGCGCAGGCCGTACCAGCTCTACATCCAGCCCTACCGGGCGGTCCGCTACGGCGCAGGCCGCCAGCCCACGGCTGTGGCTGATGCTGAGATACAGGCCGTCCGTCAGGGGCTTTCCCTGTGCGTCGTATCGTAGGGGTGCCTCCTCCGGCGGGCAGTGCAGCGCCGCTGCCAGCAGCTCACGGGCCAATCCCTCGCCGCAGACCGTCTCCCGGTCATCCAGCATCCTCCCGGCTCGCTTCCGCCGCTGAGGGGACAGCCAGCTGCGCCACAGGGCCATCCGCTCCGGCGGCACCTGCGTGATCTGAATATACCGCACCATATCAGAACAGGGTGATCTGGCTGGTATCCGCCATGCCTGCGAAGGAGCCCAGCGCCTTCAGCTGCTCGATATGGGTCTTGGAGAGCTTGTTGCAGCAGGTGGAGAACTCCTCCACCGAGATGAAGCGCTTTCCCTTGCGCTTTTCCACGGTGTCCAGAGCCGCCGACTCGCCCAGTCCCCGAACGGAGATAAAGGGCGGCAACAGGCCGTTCTCCGTGATCCTGAAGGCGGTGGCGTCGGAGTCGTAGATGCTGATGGTATCAAAGTGGAAGCCCCGGAGATAGAACTCATAGCACACCTCCAGCGTCACCATCAGATTCTTCTCTACAGCGGTGGCATCCTTGTTGTTCTCGATCTCCCGGATCTTCTGCTTCACGGCGTCGATACCGGCGCAGCAGTACTCGGCGTCGAAGGCCTTGGCCCGGACGGTGAAGAAGGTGGCATAGAAGGCCAGCGGCCGGTGGACCTTGAACCATGCGATGCGGAAGGCCATCATGACGTAGGCCACGGCGTGGGCCTTGGGGAACAGATAGCCGATCTTGGCCAGCGAGTCGATATACCACTGGGGGACGTTATGCTCCTGCATGGCCTCCACCCAGCCCTCCTGAAAGCCGCCCTTTTTCACCTTGCCCTTACGGACGGCCTCCATGATCTTGAAGCTCATTTTGGGATCCAGCCCCATGGAAATCAGATACAGCATGATATCGTCACGGCAGCCCACCGTCTCCAGAACGGAGGCGGTGCCGCTGACGATCAGCTCCCGTGCGTTGCCCAGCCACACATCCGTGCCGTGGGAGAAGCCGGACAGACGCACCAGCGTATTGAAATCCTTGGGCAGGGTGTCCATCAGCATCCCACGGGTGAAGCGGGTGTTGAACTCCGGGATAGCCACGGCGCCGGTGGGGCCCAGCAGCTCGTCGTTTTCAAAGCCCAGCACCTTGGAGGAAACAAAAATGCTCATGGTGTCCGGATCGTCCAGCGGGATCTGGCGGGCGTTGACGCCGGTAAGATCCTCCAGCATCCGGATCATGGTGGGGTCATCGTGACCCAGCATATCCAGCTTCAGGAGGTTATCCTCCATGCAGTGGTATTCAAAATGGGTGGTGATGGTATCGGCGTCCTCGGCATCCGCCGGGTGCTGCACGGCGGTGAAATCCTCCACATCCATGTCATCCGGCACCACCACCAGACCGCCGGGGTGCTGGCCCGTGGTGCGCCGCACGCCTACGCAGCCCTGAATGAGCCGATTCTCCTCGGCACGGGACACCTCCCGGCCGTTCTCCTCCAGATAGTGCTTGACAAAGGGGTACACCGTCTTGTCCTTCAGGGTGCCGATGGTACCGGCCCGGAACACCTGCGTCTCACCGAACATCTCCACGGCGTGGCGGTGGGCTCTGGCCTGATATTCCCCGGAAAAGTTCAGGTCGATATCCGGCACCTTGCCGCCGCCGTAGCCAAGGAACGTCTCAAAGGGGATGTCGAAGCCGTCCTTGACGTACTGCTCCCCGCAGACGGGGCAGACCTTATCCGGCATATCGGCGCCGCAGCCGAAGCTGCCGTCGGTGATGAACTCCGAATGGCGGCACTTGGGGCAGCGGTAGTGGGGCGGCAGGGAGTTGACCTCGGTGATGCCCGACATATAGGCCACCAGCGACGAGCCCACAGAGCCTCGTGAGCCTACCAGATAGCCGTTTTCCAGGCTCCGCTGCACCAGCTTCTGGGCCGACATATACACCACGTCGTACTTGCCAAGAATACTGCCCAGCTCCACATTCAGGCGGTCCACGATCAGCTGAGGCGGCTGGTCGCCGTACAGCTCATGGCACTTGTCCCACACCAGACGGTTCAGATCCTCCTCGGAGTTTTCCAGCCTCGGCGGGAACAGCTGGCCCGGCGGCAGCAGCTCGATCTCCTCCACCAGATCCGCAATGTGGCGGGGATTGGTCACCACCACCTCATAGGCCTTGTCCTCCCCCAGATAGGAGAACTCCTCCAGCATCTCGTCGGTGGTCTTGAAGTAGATGGGCAGCGGCGCATCGGCATCAGGGAACTTCTTGCTGGCCAGCAGCACATGGCGATAGATCTCGTCCTCCGGCTCCTGAAAATGCACGTCGCCGGTGGCGCAGACGGGCTTATGCAGCTCCTCCCCCAGCCGGACGATGGTGCGATTATACTCCCGCAGCTCCTCCTCCGACTGCACGTCGCCGTTTCGCAGCATGAAGAGATTGTTGCAGATGGGCTGTATCTCCAGATAGTCGTAGAAGGAGGCAATGCGCTTGAGCTCCGCCCAATCCTTGTGATCCGTCACCGCCCGGAACAGCTCGCCCGCCTCGCAGGCTGAGCCGATGATCAGCCCCTCCCGGTGGGTAATGAGCTCCGTCTTGGGGATGATGGGCACCCGCTTGAAGTATTTCAGGTTGGAAGCGGAGATCAGCTGATACAGGTGCTTGAGGCCCAGCTTGTTCTTGGCCAGAATGATGATGTGCTTGGGGAAGCGGCTGGTCTTGCTGCCCTGAGGCCGCAGCTTCAGCATCTCCCCGTTGATCTCCTGCAGGCGGTGGATGCCCAATTCCCGTTCCATTTTCTCAAAGAAGGGAATCAGCATATAGGCCACCATGGCCGCATCGTCCGAGGCCCGGTGGTGGTTGAAGGCGGGCAGATCCAGATGCTCCGCCACAATATCCAGCTTATACTTGTGCAGCTCCGGCAGCAGATTCTGGGCCAAAATCAGGGAGTCCACATAGGTGGGATCGAAGGGAAGGCCCACCTTCCGGCACCCGGCCCGGATGAAGCTGATGTCAAATTCGGCGTTGTGGGCCGCCAGCGGGCGATCCCCCACAAACTCCAGAAAACTCGTCAGGGCCTCCTTCAGCTGGGGAGCGTCGGCCAGCATGGCATCCGTGATGCCCGTCAGGCCCACGATCTCCGGCGTCAGGCGGCGGTTAGGGTTGACGAAGGTCTGAAACCGCTCCGCCACCTCGCCGTTGCGCAGCACCACGGCGCCGATCTCCGTGATGGCCTCCCGCTCCACCTTCAGACCCGTGGTCTCGATGTCGAAGCACACGATCTCGTCGGCAAAATTCTGATCCTGCGGACCGTGGACGGCGATGCGGTCGTCGAGGTTGTTGACATAATACCCCTCCACGCCGTAGAGGATCTTGATCTTTCCCTTGGCGGTGTGCCATGCATCCGGGAAGGACTGGGCTACGCCGTGGTCGGTGATGGCGATGGCGGGATGCCCCCAGGAGATGGCCTGCTTGATGACGGAGGCCGTGTCCGTCAGGGCGTCCATGTTGGACATCTTCGTATGCAGGTGCAGCTCCACCCGCTTCTCCGGGGCCGTGTCCTTGCGGCCCTCATGGGGAACCTTCATGATGTGGTAGGGCTTGAGCTGAATGTCCTTGCCGTCACGGGTCAGCTCCGGCTGCCCCTGTACCCGCAGCCACATACCGGGGGCGATGGCGTTCTGCAGGGCCAGCGCCTCCTGTCCCTCGGTATATTTGCGCACGGTGACGGAGCTCTGATAGTCCGTCATGTCGAAGCTCAGCATCCACATACCGGGGCGCTTGGTCTCCCGGCACTCGGCGGCAAAGACCTTGCCCTCCACGATGGCCGTACCCATTTTCACGTTCAGCTCCGACATGGAGACGGGCTTGCCCTTGATCTCCTTGCCCAGCAGCACCTCGGTGCCGCCGCTTTTCTTCTCCGCCTTTCGGTCATGAATGGTGAGATGCAGCCGGTGCAGGCCGTACTGCCGGGTCAGCAGCTGCTCCAGCGCCGTCTGAGCTGCCTCCGGGATGCGCTCCCCGGTGGCCACGTCCAGCTCCAGCGCCCGCTGTTTCACGTCCAGCGCTCCGCCTGTGACCACGGCATCGTGGAACAGCAGCCGCAGCTCTCTGGGCGGCACGAAGCTTTCAAAAAAATCAAAAAATGTGATCTGTTCCCTCATAGCGCACTCCTGCTGTTATAGTCGGTCGATTTCGTCCATCAAGGCGTCCACCAGCTTGTCCTGCGGCACCTTATAAAGGATCTCCCCCTTGCGGAACACCAGACCCTCGCCATCGCCGCCAGCGATGCCCACGTCCGCCGCACGGGCCTCCCCCGGCCCGTTGACCACGCAACCCATCACCGCCACGGTGATGGGCTTGGTGCAGCCCTCCAACCGGCGCTCTACCTCCCGTGCAATGGGGATCATGTCGTATTTTGTGCGGCCGCAGGTGGGGCAGGAGATGAGGTTCGGCCCCGTTTGCCGCAGTCCGGCGGCGGAGAGGATATCCTTGGCCGCACGCACCTCCTCCGCCGGGTCGGCAGTGAGACTCACCCGAATGGTGTCACCAATGCCCTGACACAGCAGGCCGCCGATGCCGATGGCGGATTTCAGCACTCCCATCCGGGGCGTACCCGCCTCTGTGACTCCCAGATGCAGGGGGTAATCCGTCTGCCGGTGCAGCAGCTGATAGGCCGCCATGTTCACCGGCACACGGGAGCACTTCACGGAGATGCAGATGTCGTCGAAATTGCAGTCGTTCAGCAGGCGGACATGGCCCATGGCACTCTCCACCAGCGCCTCCGGGGTGACGCCGCCGTATTTTTGCAGCAGTTCCCGCTCCAGTGAGCCGCCGTTGACACCGATGCGGATGGGGATGCCCTCGCTGCGGCAGGCGTCCGCCACAGCCCGCACCTTCTCCTGTGAGCCGATGTTGCCGGGGTTGATGCGGATCTTATCGATGCCCTGCCGCACGCACTCCAGCGCCAGCTTGTAGTCGAAGTGGATATCCGCCACCAGCGGGATGTGGATGGCCCGGCGGATACGCCCCACGGCCTGCGCCGCCGCCATATCCGGCACCGCCACCCGGATGATATCGCACCCCGCCTCCTCCAGCCGGAGGATCTGGGCTACGGTGGCGGCCACGTCCTCCGTCCGGGTGTTGCACATGGACTGGATAGCGATGTCCGCTCCGCCGCCCACCGGGACGCTGCCCACATGAATTTGCTTGCTCATGGCTGATTCCTCCTCAGTTTATCCCCTTCTGTGGGGCAAAAACGCACCACAGGGACGGGAAGCCGCTCCCCGTCCCGTGTGCTCTTTCTCTCTTACTGAAACAGCTTCCACACGTCCTGAAAGGTGATGACCAGCATCAGCAGCATCAGCAGCGCAAAGCCGGCCAGATGGACGTAGCTCTCGAATTTTGCCGGAATTTTCTTGCGGATGGTCAGCATACACAGGGCGTTGACCACCAGAAAGAAGATCTTTCCGCCGTCCAGCGCCGGCAGGGGCAGCAGGTTCATCACCGCCAGATTCACCGCCACCAGCGCCGCCAGATAGGCGATGTTCTCCACCGCCGCCGAGGCGCTCTCCGCCTGTTCGCCCACGTCCGTGATGGTGGAGACGATGCCCACCGGGCCGCTGACGTCCTTGAGGCCCGCCTCACCGGTCACCAGCATCTGCAGGGACAGGCGCACGATCCGCACGAAGTCCACGGCGTTGTTCCAGCTGTACCGGAGGCGGCTGCCTACGGTGGCCTCCTCCGCCCCGAACATCAGGCCGAAGCCCGTGTAGGTCCTCCCCTGCTGGTCGGTGTACTCCGCCCGCTCCATGGGGAAGTCCTTCAGGGTCACGGTCTGACCGTCACGCTTGACCTTCAGGTCGAATACACCGGTCTTGTTGCGGCCCAGCAGCAGGCTCACGTCACTGTAAACATACACCCGCTCACCGTCGATGCTCACCAGACGGTCCCCCACCTGCAGGCCGCTCTCGCTCTGGAGGGGGCAGCCGTCGGCAAAGTCCGTGATGACCGGGACGTAAAATGCCTTGGCCCCGGCGTACAGGGCGACGATGATGATCAGGCCCGTCAGGAAGTTCATAAAGGCCCCGGCGGCAAAAATAATGAGTTTTTTCCAGAAGCTCTGGTTATTCAGGGCCGTGGGGTCGTTGGAGTCCTCCTCCTCGCCCTCCATGGCACAAAAGCCGCCGATGGGCAGCAGCCGCAGAGAATAGGTGGTATCTCCCTTGGTCTTGTGCAGGATGGTGGGGCCCATACCGATGGAAAATTCGTTGACCCGCACTCCGCAGGCCTTGGCCGCCAGAAAATGGCCCAGCTCGTGTACGGCGATGAGTACGCCGAAAATCAGGATCGCAGCGATAATATAGATCATGGTTCCTCCTACCGGTTCAGTACAGCGGCACGGGCCAATCTGTCTGCCTCCAGTATATCCTCCAGAGAGGGCGTATATTTCACCTCCACCCGGCACAGGGCGTCCTCCACCCGCCGGGCGATGTCGCTAAAGCCGATCTCCTGCCGCAGGAACAGGCCCACGGCCTCCTCATTGGCACCGTTCATGATGGCGCAGGCAGTGCCGCCCGTCCGGGCGCACTGCCGGGCGATGGCCAAACAGGGAAAGGCCTCCGTATCCGGGGCCTGAAAGGTCAGCGGCCCGCAGGACAGCAGATCCAGCGTCCGATCCGGTGTCTCGGCCCGGTAGGGCCATGTAAAGGCATAGCGGATGGGCAGCTTCATATCCGCCGTTCCCAGCTGGGCGATCATGGCCCCGTCCCGGTACTCCACCAGCGAGTGGACGATGCTCTGGCGGTGGATCACCGCCTCCACCTGCTCTACCGGCAGCCGGTACAGCCGCATGGCCTCGATGATCTCCAGCCCCTTGTTCATGAGGGTAGCCGAGTCAATGGTGATCTTGGCTCCCATGCTCCAGTTAGGGTGCTTCAGGGCGTCCGCCGGAGTCTTATGCTCCAGTTCCTCATGGCTCAGACCGAAAAACGGCCCGCCGGAGCAGGTCAGCAGCAGACGCTTTACCTCCCGGCGATCCCGGCAGCCCTGCAGGCTCTGGAAAATGGCCGAGTGCTCCGAATCCACCGGCACGATCTCGGCGCCGCAGCGCTCCGCCTCCGCCATCACCAGCTCACCGGCGCACACCAGCGTCTCCTTATTGGCCAGAGCGATGCGCTTTTTCTCCCGGATAGCCGCCAGCGTGGGTTCCAGCCCAACGCTGCCCATGACGGCGGTGACCACCGTGTCCGCCTCCGGCAGCGTCGCCGCCTCCAGAAGCCCCTCCGGCCCCGCCGCCACCCGGATATCCGTGTCGGACAGCCGCAGCCGCAACTCCCCTGCCGCCGCCCGGTCATACAGCACCGCCAGTTTCGGATGGAACTGGCGGGCCTGCTGCTCCAGCAGATCCACCTGGCGGTTGGCCGTCAGCGCCGCCACCGTCAGTCCCAGCTCCTGCACCACCTGCAGCGTCTGCCGCCCGATGGAGCCGGTGGAACCCAAGACCGCAACAGTCTTTGTCATAGTCATATCTCCTTTACAGGCCAATGACCCAGCAGGTCATGAGCCACAGCACCGGTGCAGCGAACAGCACGCTGTCGAACCGGTCCAGCACACCGCCGTGACCCGGCAGCAGCCGCCCATAGTCCTTGATGCCGTACTGCCGCTTGATGACCGAGAAGCTCAGGTCCCCCAGCTGACCCATGAGAGCGCCCACCAGACCCATGAGGATGCAGCCTCCGATGTGCAGGGGCTGCAGGGTACACAGGTAGAAGATGATCCGGAAGATCACCATGCCCAGCATACCGCCGACAAGGCCGCCCACGGCGCCCTCCACAGTCTTGTGGGGGCTTACCAGCGGCGACAGCTTGTGCTTGCCGCAGGCCATGCCGGTGAACAGGGCCGCCGAGTCGCTGCAAAAGGCCGCCACCAGCGGCACCAGCACCAGTCCGCCACCGTGGGGCAGCATCCGCAGCAGCAGCAGGCAGCTGAAGGAAGCCGGGATGGCCAGCCCCGCCAGCGCCATGACGCACACATCCAGCAGGGTCAGGGCGTGGGGCTTGCCGTAGGTCAGCACGCCCGCCGCCGGCAGCGCTATCACGCCCACCAGCAGCAGCCCGTCCACGATGCCCAGCGGCAGCTGCCACAAATGGCCCGCACCGTAAAAATGCAGCACCACTAATATGCCCATCACCGCCGGCAGCGCCGTCCAGCGCCGGGTCTTTTCCGGCCCGCACACAGCCGCCAGCAGCTCATGGGTACCCACCACGCTCAGCGCTGCCAACAGCGCCGTCGTGGCCCAGTCCGGCGCCACGCACAGGATGGCCAGCAGCAGCGGGATGCCGATCACCGCCACGATAATTCTCTGTTTCATATGCTTTCCTCTTTATTTTACCCCGCCGAACCGGCGGTCACGCTGCTGATACGCCACAATAGCCCGGTCCATATCCTCCGGCCCGAAGTCCGGCCACAGGGTATCGCAGAAATACAGCTCCGAATAGGCGCACTGCCACAGCAGAAAGCCCGACAGCCGCTCCTCTCCGCTGGTGCGGATGATGAGCTCCGGGTCCGGGAGACCGTCCGTAAACAGGTAGCCGGAGAATCGCTCCTCATCCAGCTCCTCCGGGCGGCAGCAGCCCTCCACACAGTCGGCGGCAAAGTGCCGGGCCGCCCGCAGCAGCTCATCCCGGCCGCCGTAGTTCAGGCAGACGTTGGCCTGAAAGCCCTGAATGTGGGAGGATATCTCGTTGGTGCGCCGGGCCAGCTCCTGCAGCTCCGGCGAAAGGGCGCTCATGTCCCCCAGAAACCGCAGCCGGATCTGATCCCGCTCCATGGAGTCGATGGCCTCCAGCATATACTGCTTCAGAAGGCCCATGATGGTGTTGACCTCGTCCGCCGGGCGCTTCCAGTTCTCCGTGGAGAAGGCGTATACCGTCAGGTACTCCACTCCCAGCTCCTTGCAGTGGGTAGCGATTTTTCGGAACACCTCCGCCCCCACCTTATGTCCGGCGGTGCGAGGCAGGCCCCGACGCTTGGCCCATCTCCCGTTGCCGTCCATGATAACAGCGATATGGCGGGGAAGGCGGTTTTCATCCACCTGCCCCGCCGTATGATGCTTCTTTTTGGAAAACAGGCCCATCAGACAGACATGAGTTCCTTTTCTTTGGTATCCAGCAGCTTATCCAGCTCCTTGCAGTGGTCGTCGGTCATCTTCTGCAGGTCCTTCTCAGCCAGCTTCAGCTCGTCCTCGGTGATCTCGGAGGCCTTCTGCATCTTCTTGAACGCCTCCAGCGCATCCCGGCGGATGTTGCGGATGGCCACCTTGCCGCCCTCGTTGTACTTGCGGATCTGCTTGACCAGCTCCTTGCGGCGCTCCTCCGTCAGCTGGGGGAAGGCCAGCCGGATGGACTTGCCGTCATTCTGGGGATTGATGCCCAGATCGGACTCCTGAATGGCCTTCTCGATGCCCTTCAGGGCCGAGGCGTCCCAAGGGGTGATGAGCAGCGTCCGGGGATCGGGGGACGCCACCGCAGCGATCTGCTGGATGGGGGTGGGGGTGCCGTAGTAGTCCACCTGAATGCGGTTGAGGACGGATGCGTTGGCCCGTCCGGCCCGCACGGCTCCGAAGTCACGCTCCACCGCCTCCACGCTCTTCTTCATCTTTTCCTCGTATACCTTGTAGTGTTCCTTCAGCATGGTTATGCCTCCTTCACGATCGTTCCGATTTTTTCGCCCCGCAGCACACGCACGATATTATACGGGTCTTTCAGTGCAAACACCAGCACCGGGATGTGGTTGTCCATGGACAGGCTGGTGGCGGTGGAATCCATCACCGCCAGATGACGCTTGAGCACCTCGTCATAGGTGATGGCGTCGAACTTCACGGCGTCGGCGTTCTTGGCCGGGTCGCAGTCGTACACGCCGTCGATGTTCTTGGCCAGCAGGATCACGTCGGCGTTGATCTCCGCCGCCCGCAGCACCGCCGCCGTATCGGTGGAGAAGAAGGGGCATCCCACACCGCAGCCAAACAGCACCACCCGGCCCTTTTCCAGATGCCGGACGGCTCTGGCCCGGATGTAGGGCTCCGCCACCTCACGGATCTCCAGCGCCGTCTGGAGCCGGACATCCACGCCCTTCTGCTCCAGCACGTCCGCCAGCGCCATGCAGTTCATAGCCGTGGCCAGCATCCCCATGTGGTCGGCACGGGTGCGCTCGATGTGACCCTCGCCGTTCTTCACGCCCCGCCAGAAGTTGCCGCCGCCGATGACAACGCCGATCTGCACGCCCATGTTCACGCACTCCTTGATGACGTCCGCCACCTGACCCAGCACCTGAAAGTCCAGGCCGAAGTGCTTCTCGCCCGCCAGTGCCTCGCCGCTGATCTTCAGCAGCACCCGTTTATACTTCGGTTCGTCCATTGTTCTTCCTCCGTATGTGATACTTGGGAGTATTTTACCTTATTTTTTCCCGTTTGCATAGAGGGAAAAGCAAAATTTTTTCCGTCCTCTCTCCCTGCCTTGCATTTTCCGGCGGAAGATGGTACCATCTCAACGAAAAGAAACTGATAGGAGACGCCTTATGGAGCTGCTGCACATACATAAAGATACATGGGCCGCCGTGGGTGCCACGGCCCTGATCCCCTTTTACCGCCTGACGGATACGGACATTGTCCTGCTGGACACCGGCATCGCCGCCTCTGACCGGGAGGGCCTTACCGCCCTGCTGGAGGAGCACGGTCTGCGCCCCAAGGGTATCCTCTGCTCCCACGCCCACTACGACCATGTAGGCAACGCCGCCTATCTCCGTCGGCGCTACGGCTGCCCCATCGCTATGCCCATGATCGAGGCCGCCATCTGCGCCGACACCACCGCCTTCCGGGCCAACTACGAAACTCTCACCTACGGCACCATCCAGTCCATGTTTCCGGAGGAGTGCTTCCTGTCGGACGTTCTCATCTCCCCCGACGCAGAACATCTGGACTTCTGCGGCGTCCGTTTCGGCCTGCTGCCCCTGCCGGGTCACTCTGCCGGGCAGATGGGCTTTATCACCCCCGACGGCACTGCCTATCTGGCAGACTGCCTGTTGGGGCCGGAGCAGCTGCAGCGCTTCAAGCTGCCCACCATCATGCACATTGCCCGTGATCTGACGGTGATGGAGTCCCTCCGCAGTCTCCGCTGCCCGGCCTATGTGCTGGCCCATAAGACCAGCGTCACAGAGCTTGGCCCCGTCATCGATGCCAACATCGCCGCCATCCACGATAAGGGGCGGCGGCTGCTGAGCTGTCTCACCGACGGCATGACCGCCGACCAGTGGCTCTATGCCTACTGCCGTCAGGAGGGCATCCACACTCATGATCCCTTCCGCATCAGCGTCACCCAGCGCAATTTCCTGCATCTGTCCAACTGGCTGGTGGACGAGGGACAGGTGGCTCTGTACCATGACCTCTGCGTGAGCCGTTACAGTAAGGTGTGAAGTAAGGTGTGAACCGGTCCGCGGTGGGTAAGTTTTCGTTTTTTATCGTCCGTAATGGCCAAAGGGGAGGGGGCAGCATCCACTGTCCCCTCCCCTGTTTCTTCTTTCGGCAATTCCGTTTTTTCAATCCTCCAGCAGCTCCGTGAAGCTCCGGATGGTCCGATCGCACACCCGTGTCATCTCCTCCCACGAGACGTGAAAGAACTGATCGTAGACCCCCACCGTGTGCATCCCGGCCGCCTTGGCCCCACGGCACGCCTCCACAGAGTCGTCATACACCACGCACTCCACCGGCTCCACGCCCATGCGTCGGGCCGCTACCCGGAAGATCTCCGGGTCCTTCTTCTCGATCTTCAGATCGTGGGCAAACAAGATCTCCTCAAAATATGGCATCAGTCCCAGATGCCCCAGTGCCGCCCGGCAGTGGGCCGGAACACTGGAGGTCAGCACCATCATCCGCTGCCCCCGGCGGCGGCACTGATCCAGATACTCCCGCACGCCGGGCTTCACCTGTACCCGTGTGGCGTAGGCATCCCCGGCCATCTCCATCCACTCCGCCATGATGTCCTCCACGGACTCCTCCAGATGGCAGTAGCGCTTGGTGAACTCCGCCGCCAGCGGGAAAATGGTGTGCGCCACCCCCTGATAGTACTCCTTGGTGTAGGGAAAGCCACGCTTGGCCAGAAAGGCCTCATCCACCTCCCGCCAGATGCCGTTGGAATCGATCAGGGTCCCGTCCATGTCAAAAATATACATCCATTCGTCCTCCGCTCGGATCGTTTCTGTGATTATATCAAGTTTTTGCCATTCTGTAAACGCCGGTTTCCCATGTGGACAAATGGGGAAAGCTGTGGTAGAATAGTGTAATAAAATTTTCCGAGCCAACGGGAGGGACCATGCCATGCAGGGAAAGCTCATCGTATTCGAGGGGACCGACGGTTCCGGCAAGGCCACGCAGTCGGAGCTGCTGTGCCAGGAGCTGACCCGACGGGGCGTTCCCTACCGCAAGCTGACCTTCCCCCGGTATCAGGAGGAATCCTCGGCGCTGGTGCGGCTGTATCTGGGCGGGGCCTTCGGCCAGAAGCCCGGCGATGTCAATGCCTATGCCGCTGCGGCCTTCTACTCCGTGGACCGCTACGCCTCCTATAAGCAGGACTGGGGCAGCTACTATGAGCAGGGCGGTCTGCTCATTGCTGACCGCTATACCACCTCCAACGCCGTTCACCAGACCTCCAAGCTTCCGCCGGAGCAGCAGCGGCCCTTTGTGGACTGGCTCTTTGACTTCGAGTATCAGAAGCTGGGTCTGCCGGCTCCGGATCGAGTGCTGTATCTGGACCTCCCCACGGAGCTATCCGAGCAGATGATGCGCCGCCGGGAGGAGGCCACCCATACCCACGCCGACATCCATGAGCAGGACGAGGCTTATCTCCGCTCCTGCCGGGAGAGCGCCGCCCGTGTGGTGGACTGGTGCGGCTGGCAGCGCATCCGCTGCGACCGGGACGGCCGGATCCGCAGTATTCAGGACATCCATCAGGAGGTTCTGGAGCGTGTGGCGGATCTGCTGCCGTAAAAAAGGACGGAACGCCGCAGCGTCCCGTCCCGGTTCGGCCGAACCCTATGGTATGTGTCTGTCCCTATGTCCCTCAGCAGGAGCAGCGGGAGTCGCCGCCGCAGCAGCGCTCGTTCTGTCCGCCGCCGCAGCAGCAGAGCACCAGTAAAACGATGACGATCAGCCAGATGCAGGAGCAGTTGTTGTTGTTGTCAAAGCACACTTGAACTTCACCTCACTTGTTCTTCACTGGCTTATTCTATGCCCCACCGCCCCGGAAGGTATCTTGTCCGGTCTGATTTGCGCTGGGGAAAATGCGATAAAGAAAGGAACAACGATCTATGGCAGACCGCAAAAACAACGAGACCACCAGCTGGAACGCCGACGAGGTGCGCCGCCAGCAGACTCAGCGCAAGCAGCGCAAGAAAATGCGCCGGGCCCGTTTCTGGGCCATCTACTGCGCCGGTGTGGTGCTGGGCTCCTGCCTGCTGGCGGGACTGGGCTGGCTCATGGTCAATGACGTGTGCGCCCTGAACAAGGCACCTCTCACCGCCACGGTGGAGATCGAAAAGGGCGACTCCGTGGGGCAGATCGCCTCCAAGCTGAAGAAGGCGGGCATCATCAAGTATAAGCTGCTGTTCGTCATCACCAGTCCCCTCTTCCACGCCAAGGACACCATCCAGCCCGGCAGCTACGAGCTCAACACCGACATGGACTACAACTGCATCATCGACTCCATGCAGCAGGGCTCCTCTGTGGCCGGGACGGTGAAGGTCACCATCCCGGAGGGCTACTCCGTGCAGGAGACCATCCAACTGCTGGCCGACAGCGACGTGTCCAATGTGGAGGATCTGACGGAGGCCGCCAAGAACCATGTGTTCGACTACACCTTTGTGGATAACGAGAATCTGGGCAGCATCACCCGGCTGGAGGGCTTCCTCTTCCCGGATACCTACGAGTTCTTCCACAAGGAGGACGCCGTCTCTGCGCTGGATCGCCTGCTCTCCAACTTCCAGACCCGTGTCAGCGGCGAGCTGCTGACGGATATCGAGAACTCCCAGTACAGCCTCCGTGAGATCGTCACACTGGCCTCCATCATCGAAAAGGAGGCCATCGGTGACGACGAGGAGCGGGCCAACATCTCCTCCGTGTTCTATAACCGCCTCAGCGGCGACAACTCCGAGATCGGTACTGCCCTCCAGTCCGATGCTACCATCTACTATGCCCTGCACATCGCCGGCATGGACGATACCCAGTTCTCCACGGATCTGGACAGCCCCTACAACACCTATAAGCACGGCGGCCTCCCCGCCGGCCCCATCTGCAACCCCAGTTTGTCCTCCATCAAGGCGGCGGTGCATCCCAACGACACCGGCTACTACTACTTTGCCTACGGCAAGGATGGAGTCAGCCACTTCTTCCGTACCTATGACGAGCATCTGGCCTTCGTCAACAGCGATATGTACGCCCCGGATTGATGGATATGATGAGAAAAAAGCCTGAGCTGCTGTCCCCGGCCGGGGACATGGAAAAGCTGAAAATGGCCGTGGCCTATGGTGCCGACGCCGTGTATCTGGCAGGCACCTCCTTCGGGATGCGCTCCTTCGCCGGGAATTTCTCCCCGGAGGAGCTGCCCTGTGCGGTGGCCTATGCCCATGACCACGGCGTCCGGGTCCATGTCACCGTCAATACCATGCCCCGCAGCGGCGAGGTGGATGCCCTCCCCGCCCATCTGGAGCGCCTGAACGATGCCGGGGTGGATGCTCTCATTCTGGCGGATCTGGGGGCCTTCACGCTGGCGGGAAAATACGCTCCCCGCTGTGAACGCCACATCAGCACCCAGCAATCCATCGCCAACTACGCCTGCGCTCAGGCGTGGTACGATCTGGGCGCCAAGCGAGTGGTGCTGGCCCGTGAGCTGAGCATGGACGAGATCCGTGAGATCCGCCGCCGCACCTCCCCGGAGCTGGAGCTGGAGACCTTCTGCCACGGGGCCATGTGCGTGTCCTATTCCGGCCGCTGCCTGCTCTCCAACTACATGACCGGCCGGGATTCCAACCGGGGCGCCTGCGCCCAGCCCTGCCGCTACCAGTACGCCCTGATGGAGGAGAAGCGCCCCGGCGAGTACTTTCCGGTGTTCGAGGACGAGAAGGGTACCTACATCATGAACTCCCGTGATATGTGCATGATCGACCATCTGGACGACCTCATGGACGCCGGAGTGGACTGCCTGAAGATCGAGGGGCGGGCCAAATCCGCCTACTATGCCGCCATCGTTACCGGTGCTTACCGCCATGTCATCGACGACGTGGCGCAGGGCCGCCCCGCCGACCCCGTCTGGCGGGATGAGGTGGAGCACGTCAGCCACCGCCACTATTCCACCGGCTTTTTCTACAGCCCTCCCGGCCAGTATTACGAGAGTTCCCGCTATATCCGGGACTGGCAGATCTGCGCTGTGGTAACGGGCTGCACCCCGGAGGGGCTGGCCACCCTGAGCCTCCGCAACAAGTTCCGCACCGGCGATACCGTGGAGGTGGTGGGGCCGGATACCCGTCCCTTCTCTCTTACCGTGCCGGAGATGGCGGATGCCGATGGGCTGCCTCTCTTTGAGCCGAAAACGCCTCAGATGACCTTTACCATGCCCCTACCCCGGCCGGTACCGCCTATGAGTTTCATCCGCCATGCCGTGGAACTGTCGGGAAAGTAATGCCCCATGACCAGCACCCCCCTTCCGAACCCCGGAAGGGGGCGTTGTTTCGACACAGACATGACAGGTTCAAGTTGAAATCGTTTTCCCCCTCCTAAAGCTATATCCCCTGCGGGGCGGACTCTCTGTCCGCCCCGCTTCCTTTTGCCCATAAAAATTCCCCGCTCCGGCAACTGGCTCTTTTCAATCGATGCAGATTGCGGTATAATAAGCCCTGATTACGACCCGATGGAGGTGCCTATCTCATGGAAGTGAAGCGCTGGGAGCTCATGCCCCATGTGTATCTGACCTATCTGCCGGCCCGGAAATTCAAAACCGGGGTGCTGTCGGCCCAATTCATCACGCCGCTGGCCAAGGAAACGGCGTCCTACAACGCCCTGCTGCCGGCGGTGCTGCACCGCGGCACCATGCGCTGCCCGGACATGGAGCAGCTCGCTGCGGCCATGGATCGGCTCTACGGCGCACAGATCAGCCCCACCATCCGCAAGCGGGGGGAGACGCAGTGCCTTGGCTTCGTGGCCAGCTTTATCGACGACCGGTTCGTCTCCCGGAATGAACCGCTGCTGGAGCCTGCGGCGGAGCTGCTGGGGGAGCTGCTGCTGGACCCTGTGACCCGTGGCGGCCGGTTTCTGCAGGAATATGTGGAGGGCGAGAAGGCCAATCTGGCCGACGCCATCCGCTCCATCCGCAACGACAAGCGGGACTGGGCCGATCTGCGGCTTTTGCAGGAGATGTGCGCCGGGGAGCCCTATGGCATCAGCCGCTTCGGTGACGAGGCGGGGCTGGCCAAGATCAACAACCAGAAGCTCTACGCTCACAGCCAGCGGATGATGTCCTCCTCCCGGCTGGAGCTGTTCTACTGCGGCAGCGCCGAGTGCCATCGGGTGGAGGAGGCCCTGCTGACGGCCTTCTCCTCCCTGACCCGTGGCCCCCAAACGGAGCCGGAGCCGCCCCGACGGTTCGCCGCTCCCTCCCAGCCCCGACTGGTGACGGAGGAGATGGACGTGACGCAGGGCAAGCTCTCCATGGGCTTCCGCTGCGATACCGATGACGAGCCCGCCATGATCCTGACAAACCTCATGTTCGGCGGCTCCAGCAACTCCAAGCTGTTTCTGAACGTCCGGGAGAAGCTCTCCCTCTGCTACTATGCCTCCAGCACCTACGTCCGCTCCAAGGGCATCCTGACGGTGTCCTCCGGCATCGAGACGGCGGACTATGACCGGGCCGAGGCGGAGATCCTCCGCCAGCTGGACGAGATCCGGCAGGGCCTCTGGGAGGACTGGGAGCTGACGGCGGCACGGGAGAGCCTGCTCAGCGCCCTGCAGGCACTGGGAGATTCTCAGGGTGCGCTGGAGAACTACTATCTGGGGCTGGCAGCCACCGGCCGCCGGGAGACCCCGGAGGAGATGGCGGCGCTGCTGCGGCAGGTGACCCCGGAGCGCATCCGTGCGGCAGCCCAGAGTGTGCAGCTGGATACCATTTACTTCCTGAAGGGAAAGGAGGCGTGAGGATGTATTATCCCCGCATTGACGAGACGGTGACCTTCCGCCGCCTGAAAAACGGTCTGCCGGCCTATGTGGTCCACAAGCCCGGCTACACCCGGAAATACGCCATGTTCGCCACCCGCTACGGCGGCATGGACCTGCGCTTTCGGCAGGACGGCGCATGGCAGGATACCCCGGCGGGCATCGCCCACTATCTGGAGCACAAGATGTTCGACACCGCCGACGGAAACGCCATGCAGGAGATGGCCAAAAACGGCGCCGAGCCCAATGCCTTTACCAGCAACGCCATGACGGCCTACTACTTCGACTGCACGGAGCATTTTGACGAGAATCTGCGGCAGCTGCTGTCCTTTGTGTCGATGCCGTACTTCACCGACGAGAGCGTGGCCAAGGAGCAGGGCATTATTGCTCAGGAGATCGGCATGATCGAGGACGACCCGGAGTGGCAGGTCTATAAGCGGATGCTGCAGGCCCTGTACCGGGAGAGTCCCGCCCGTATCCCCGTGGCCGGCTCCGTGGAGAGCATCTCCCGCATCACTGCAGAGACCCTGTACCGCTGCCACAAGGCCTTTTATACCCCCGCCAATATGTGTCTGGTGGCGGTGGGTGATCTGGACGCCGAGGCGGTGTTCCGGGCGGCGGAGGATATCCTGCCCCCGGAAAGCGGCCCGGATATCCCCCGTGACTACGGTGGCAGCGAGGGAGACACCCCCGCTCAGTCGGAGACCTCCTGCCGGATGGAGGTCTCCATGCCGTCGTTTCTGGTGGGCTTCAAATGCCCCGCCCCCCCGGAGGGAGAGCAGCGGCTGCGCTGGGATATTCTGGGGGATCTGGCCTGCGATATTCTGATGGGAGACTCCAGTCCCCTGTTCTCCCGGCTGTATAGTCAGGGTCTCATCAACGGTTCCTTCGGCAGCTCCTTCGACCTGCTGCCCGGAGCGGCCTACGCCTACGCCGGCGGCGACAGCAACGATCCCGCTGCCGTGATGGAGGCCATTTTAGAGGAGGCCCGACGCCTGACCCGTGAGGGTCTGGATCCGGACTACTGGCAGCGGATGAAGCGGGGGAACTTCGGGGCCTCCCTGAAGGGTCTCAACTCCTTCGATTCCATCGCCATTTCGCTGGTGGAGGGCTGCTTCCAGCACTTTGATCCCCTGCGCTTCCCGGAAATTTACGACAGCATCACCCCGCAGGATGTGCTGGATTTCATCCGGGAGCATATCTGCCGCAGCCGTGCGGCCCTGTCCGTTATCTATCCCAAGGAGGACTGATCATGAATGACAACTGGAAATTTTCCGATCTTCCCTATACCAGCCCCGATGTAGAGGCCCTTCAGGCCCGGTATGACGCCCTGACCCAGCGGGCCAAGGACGCCCAAGGTCCGGAGGAGCTGCTGGAGGTGGTGCGGCAGCGGGATGCCCTCCAGCAGGAGGTAGCTCTCTGCCAGAGCATCGCCTTCATCCGGGCCTTCCACGATGTCACTGACGAGTTTTATCAGCGGGAGCTGCAGGAGACCATGCCCCGACTGGAGACGCTGGATACGCAGTCTCTGTCCATGTCCATAGCAGAGAGTCCCTACGCTGCGGCGGTGGATGAGGCCTTCGGCCCCCAGCTGCGCCGCCTGCTGACGCTGGACCAGCGGCTCCACACCGGCGGCAAGGAGCTGCAGGCCCGCATCTCCCAGCTCACCGCCCAATACCAGCAGCTGGTGGCCTCCGCCAAGTATCAGGTGCAGGGCGAGACTCTCAGCGGCGGCCAGCTGCGCTTTGCGCTGACCAGCACCGACCGGGAGCGCCGCAAGGCCGCCTATGACGCCCAGCAGCAGACCGCCGTGGAAAACGGCCCCGTAATGGAAAAGCTCCTGCGGGAGCTGGTCCATGCCCGGAACCAGCTGGCCCGTGAAAACGGCTTCGACAGCTTTGCCGACTACGGCGATCTCAGTATGCAGCGTCTGGGCTATGGCCGGGCGGAGTTGGACGAGTTCTGCCGTCAGGTGCAAAAGTACATCACGCCCCTGTATCTGCAAATGCAGGAGCAGCAGCGCCAGCGGCTGGGGGTGGAAACGCTGCTGCCCTATGACCGGGCGCTGGTGTTCCCAGAGGGCAACGCCGTCCCCGTGGCAACGGAGGAGCTTCCTAAGGCTGCACGCCGGATGTACCACGCCCTGAGTCCGGAGGCGGGACATTTCTTCGACGAGATGGTCCGCCACGACCTGTTGGACGTGGCAGGCTCCCCCAATAAAATCTCCGGCATGGGCTTCTGCGATATGCTGGGCGCCCCCTGCGGGATGCCCTTCATCTTCGCCAACTGCGACGGCACCGGCTCCGACGTCACCGTCTATACCCATGAGCTGGGCCACGGCCTTCAGGGCTACCTCTCCTACCGCAGCCAACCTCTGGCGGACTATGTGGGGCTGAGTCCCGATCTGGCGGAGGTCCACTCCAAGACCATGGAGCTGCTGACCCTCCCCTATGCACGGGACTTCTTCGGCCCTCACGCCCCCCAGTTCCTGACGGAGCACCGCTACGACTTCATCAAGGAGCTGTGCGCCTTCTGCTCCATCCACACCTTCGAGACGTGGCTCTATGAGCACCCGGACGCTTCTCTTTCTCAGTGGGCAGAGGAGTTCGACCGCACGGAGAAAGTCTTCGGCCGGGCCCAGAACAACGAACCGTGGCAACAGCAGGTGCTGGCCGGCTGTGACCTGTTCACCAACACGGCCATCTATATGTTCCCCCGCTATGTGGTGAGCTACGCCCTCTCCATCGTCTGCGCCCAGCAGCTGAAGGCCGCCTATGACGCCGACCCCGTGGACGGCTGGGCCAGATACCACGCCCTGTGCGCCTCCGGCGGCAGCAAGCTCTACGCCGAAACGCTGGCAGCTGCCGGGCTGGAGCTGCCCTACGCCCCCGGCGTGGTGGAGCGGCTGGCCCGTGAGCTGGCGGCGCAGGTCTGAAGCCACCCCACCCCTTCGAGCGCACGGCGCTCTGCACTTTATCCCAAGGAGGAATCATCATGCAAATTATGACTGACAGCCCCATCCGGTTCCCCGGTCTGTTCGGGGACTGGGCCTTTACCGCCAGCTCCAAGGCGCTGGACATCGGCAACGGCATTTACTGGTACGGTATCCTCATCGCCCTTGGTCTGGTCATCGCCATCTGGTGGTGCATGAACCAGAAGTCCAAGTACGGCATCACCGAGGACGACCTGCTGGACAGCGTTCTGTGGGGCATCCCCTGCGCCATTGTGGGGGCAAGAATTTACTATGTGCTGTTCTATCTGGATCAGTTCAAAAACAGCGACGGCAGCTTCAGCTTCCGCAAGGCCATCGCCATCTGGGACGGCGGCCTTGCCATCTACGGTGCCGTCATCGCCGTGGTTATCGTGGGCATCTGCATCAGCCGCCACAAGGGCTATAAGCTGGGAGCCATGCTGGACCTTGCGGTGATGGGCCTGCTCATCGGCCAGTGCATCGGCCGGTGGGGCAACTTCATGAACCGGGAGGCCTTCGGTGCCGAGACCACCCTGCCCTGGCGGATGCAGCTGACCACCGTCACCGGCCAGCTGGTGGAGGTCCACCCCACGTTCCTGTATGAGAGCCTGTGGAATCTGGCGGGGCTGCTGCTCATCATCTTCGTGGTATCCAAGGCCCGCCGCTTCGACGGTGAGAACACCTGGTTCTACTTCCTGTGGTACGGCATCGGCCGCTTCTGGATCGAGGGCCTGCGGACCGACAGCCTGTACCTCTTCAACTGGACCATCGGCGGCCAGCCCATCCGGGTGTCTCAGGCTCTGAGCCTTGTGATGGTGTTCGTGTCCCTCTTCATGCTGTACTACAACATCAAGCTCCACCCCCACAAGCCGGAGGAGCTGTATGTCAACATCGTGGCGGCCCGCAATGCCGCCGCAGCCGAAGCGGCTGTCGCCCCGGCAGCTGAGTCTCCCGCTCAGGCGACCCCCACCGAGGATGCTCCAGCCGTCTCTTCCGAGCCGGAGGCTCCCTCCCAGAAGGATACCTCCGGTGAAACCCCGACGGAGGACCCGTCATGAGTGCTGCGCTGTTAGACGGCAAGGCCCTGTCCGCCCGGATGCGGGAGCGGCTGGGGCAGGAGGCCGCCGCCCTGCCCCGCCAGCCGGGTCTGGCGGTGATTCTGGTGGGGGACAATCCCGCCAGCGCCGTATACGTCCGCAACAAGGAGAAAGACTGCGCCCAGTGCGGGGTGCGGTGCCTGAACCATCACCTGCCCGCTGAAACCACCCAGCAGGAGCTGCTGGCACTGGTGGAGGACATGAACCGCCGGGAGGACGTGGACGGAATTCTGGTGCAGCTTCCCCTTCCGGAGGGGCTGGACAGCCGGGCCGTGCTGGAGGCCATCCGCCCGGAGAAGGACGTGGACGCCTTCCACCCGGAGAATGTGGGTCGCCTGATGCTGGGGCTGCCCCGGTTCCTGCCCTGCACCCCCGCCGGGATCATGGCCCTGCTGCGGGCGTATGGCATCTCCCCCGCCGGGAAACACTGTGTGGTGGTGGGCCGCAGCAACATCGTGGGAAAGCCCATGGCCCTGCTGCTTCTGGCGGAGGACGCCACCGTCACCGTCTGCCACAGCCGCACGCCGGATCTGGCGGAGCAGTGCCGTCGGGCGGACATCCTCATCTCCGCCGTGGGCCGCCGTGGTCTTATCACCGCCGACATGGTCAAGCCCGGCGCCGTGGTCGTGGATGTGGCTATGAACCGCAACGAGGAGGGCAAGCTCTGCGGCGACGTGGACTTCGCCGCCGTAGCGGAAAAGGCGTCTTATATCACTCCCGTGCCGGGGGGGGTTGGCCCTATGACACGGGCCATGCTCATGGAAAATACCATCTCTGCATCCCGCAGACGGCAGCATAAGGAGGACTGACTCATGAAAACCGATATCGAGATCGCACAGAGCTGTACCCTCCTCCCCATCACCGCCATCGGCGCAAAGCTGGGCCTGACGGAGGAGCATCTGGAGTGCTACGGCCGCTATAAGGCCAAGCTGCTGCCCTCCGCCACAGTGGGCAAACCCCAGACCGGGAAGCTGATCCTGGTCACAGCCATCAACCCCACTGCCGCCGGGGAGGGGAAGACCACCACCAGCATTGGGCTGGCGGACAGCCTGTCGGCGCTGGGGAAAAAGACGGTGCTGGCCCTGCGGGAGCCGTCTCTGGGGCCGGTGTTCGGTCTCAAGGGCGGAGCCACCGGCGGCGGCTGGGCGCAGGTGGCCCCCATGGAGGACATCAACCTCCATTTCACCGGCGACTTCCACGCCATCGGCGCCGCCAACAACCTGCTGGCGGCCATGGTGGATAACCACATCTATCAGGGCAATGCTCTGGACATCCAACAGGTGACGTGGCGGCGCTGCGTGGACATGAACGACCGCCAGCTGCGGTACATCCTCTGCGGCTTGGGTGGCAAGGGAAACGGCGTCCCCCGTGAGGAGGGCTTTGACATTACCGTGGCCACGGAGGTCATGGCGGTGCTGTGTCTGTCGGAGGATCTGACAGACTTGAAGGCCCGTCTGGCCCGGATGATCGTGGGCTACAACGGCCACGGCCAGCCGGTGACTGCCGGCGACCTGAAGGCTGCGGGGGCCATGGCCGCCCTATTGAAGGACGCCATCCGCCCCAATCTGGCCCAGTCGCTGGAGGGGACTCCCGCCATCATCCACGGTGGCCCCTTCGCCAACATCGCCCACGGCTGCAACAGCGTAGCCGCCACCAAGGCCGCTCTGCGGCTGGGGGACTATGTGGTGACGGAGGCGGGCTTCGGCGCTGATCTGGGGGCCGAAAAGTTTCTGGATATCAAGTGCCGTAGGGCGGGACTGCGTCCGGATGCGGTGGTCATCGTGGCCACGGTCCGGGCCCTGAAACTCCACGGGGGTGCTGATAAGACCCAGCTGGCCACGGAGGACACGGCAGCCCTGCGCCGGGGCCTTCCCAATCTGCTGCGACACATCGAGAACATCACGCAGGTCTATGGCCTGCCGGCGGTGGTGGCCCTGAACCGCTTCACCAGCGACACGGCGGCAGAGCTGGCACTGGTACAGGAGGCCTGCGCCGTCTATGGGGCGGAGGTGGCCCTATCGGAGGTGTGGGAGAAGGGCAGCCGGGGCGGCATGGAGCTGGCCCACGGCGTCCTGCGGGCGCTGGAGCAGGAGAACCACTTCCGCTTCGCCTACGATGCCGCCCTTCCCATCCGGGACAAGCTGCTGGCCCTGACCCAAAGAATCTACGGCGGCCGCAATGTGGCCTATACCGAGGAGGCCGACCGGGAGATCAACCGCCTGACGGAGCTGGGCTTCGGCGGCCTGCCGGTGTGCGTGGCCAAGACCCAGTACAGTCTCTCCGACGACCCCAAGAAGCTGGGGGCCCCTCAGGACTTCATCCTGACGGTGCGGAAGGTGAAGGTCTCCGCCGGAGCCGGGTTCATCGTGGCCCTGACGGGGGACATTCTCACCATGCCGGGTCTGCCAAAGACCCCGGCGGCAGAGGCCATCGACGTGGACGAAAACGGCGTCATCTCCGGCCTGTTCTGATAGGTAACATAACACGATAGAAATAGTAAAAAAGCATCGCATCTGCTATGCAGATGCGATGCTTTTTGTTCTCTTATCCCCTCAGAACAACCGCCGGCCCGTCAGGAAGTGGCTGGCATAGTAGCTCTCGCTGAAGGAGCTGATCTTCACGCAGTTGAATCGGGAATCGGAGGTGGCGTGGATGAACTGCCCGTCCCCGATGTAGATGCCGCAGTGGGAAGCGGCACTGGAGGAGAAATCTGCATCCTGAAAGAACACCAGATCCCCCGGCTGCAGCTCCCCGAAGCCCACCGCCGTGCCGTAGCTCAGCTGATCCGTGGCCCCGTGGGGCAGATACACCCCGAACTGCTGATAGATGTACATGGTGTAGCCGGAGCAGTCAAAGCCGCTGGGAGACGCCCCGCCATAGGCGTAAGGCACCCCCTGATAGGACAGGGCCAGCGCCACCAGATCCGACGCCGATCCGGAGACCGTTCCGGCGTCGCCGCCGCTGGGTAGGTCGTCGGAGCCGCCGGAGGAACCACTATCGGAGGACGTATTTCCCCCGGCTTGGGACCGGGAGGCGGACAGCTCCAGATAATCCCCGGAGACGTAGCCGCGCACTCCGTCGTAGTCTACATAAAACCAGCCGTTTTCAAACCGGGACACCGACACCCACGCCCCATTGGGGAGGGATGTCACCGTTTCATAGCCGGTACCGGCCCCGGAGCGCAGATTCAGCGCATCCGCCGTCACCTGTCCGTAGCCGGTCAGGCCGGAGGTTCGCAGGTCCAGATATTCCCCGGAGAGATAGCCCTCGATGCCGTCGTAGCGCACCTGATACCAGCCGCCGCTCTTTCCCGTGACGGCCACCGTGGTGCCATAGTCCACCAGCGCCAGCGCCTCGGCGTCCCAATCGCCGCTGCGGCGGATGTAGAGGGCGTCAGTGGTGACAGCCGCCGCCAGCACGGAGGTATCCGTCGCCGGAAGGCTCTCCTCCTCCGCAGGCTCCGCTGTCACGTCTGCCGTCGGCTCCGCCGTCTGGGGGGCCGCCAGAGCCGCAGTCTCCGCCGCCTTCAGCTTCTCCAGCGCCTCTCTTGGCACCACCATGCCCAAGTGGACGGCGGAGGAAACCACATTCTCCGGCGGCGTGCGCTCCGTGGTGAGATGTACCGTACACAAAGCCGCCAACAGGATCACCAGCGCCGCCAGCAGAAATTTTCGTGTCATGCCGGACACCCTTTCTCTCGCTTATTTCCCGGCCAGAGCCCGCTCCAGCCAGATGGAGCCCACGTCCATGGCTGCGTACAGGCTGTCCTTCTCGGACTTCTTCACCACCCGGTCACGGGACTTCAGGTCGGGATCCGTCAGCTGCAGCTGCACGGACACACGGGTGGCCACGTCCATGTCCTGCTCCTTCTTGGTGTCCAGGATCTGCAGCATAATGATGTACTTGTCCGCCATGCTGCCGTAGTAAATGATGTTGTCGATACGGCGCAGAGGGTGGTTTTTATAGATGAGACCCTCGGTCTTTTTGTTTTCAGCCATTTGAATAACTCCCTTCTTTAATAGAACCATACACTTGTAACCAAATTGTAACACACACCGCTCCCCTTGTCAATTCGCCCGCCGGGAAAAAGCCCGCCGCTTTCTGTCGTCGGTATCATTCCACGCCCTCCCGCCGCTAAATTTTTAGCATCCACATTAATTTTATCTCATATTAGTAAGGTTTCATGATCCCATTTTACAGCGATTTTCGCATACACAGCGCAGATAGTGAAATCCTTTCCGCCAAATCCCCCATAGTTTCGTCACGTTTTCGTCACATAACAGAAAACAACCTCTCTATACGCTAAAAAGTGCTTGCCAAAAAATGGCAGTTGGTGTATAATGACCAGAGATTTTCAAAAGAGGAGACCTTGCCATGTCTGCTATGACTGCTTCGGAGCGCCGCCAGCAAATCGCCCGGCTGCTTTCCGCATCCCAAGCGCCTATCAGCGCCACGACCCTTTCTCAGGAGCTGGGCGTCAGCCGTCAGATCATCGTGGGGGATATCGCCCTGCTGCGTGCCGCCGGTCAGGAGATCACCGCCACCGCACGGGGCTATGTGATCCCCGCACAAAATGGCCTGCTGCGCCGCATCGCCTGTATACACTCTGCCGAGGAGACACGGGACGAACTCGACGCCATGGTGGACTGCGGCTGTACCGTGGTGGACGTCATCGTGGAGCACCCGGTCTACGGGCAGCTTACCGCTCCCCTGCACCTGTCCAGCCGTCTGGACGTGGATCAGTTCATGAAGCGCATGGACGGGGCCGCCCCCCTGTCCCAGCTCACCGGCGGCGTGCATCTGCACACCCTCTCCTGCCCGGACGAGACCGCCTATGAGCATCTGCTGCAGCTTCTGCGCCAGCGGGGCTTTCTGGTGGAGTGACCACCGACCCTAAAAGAACGACCATTTCCCCTTTTCCCGGCGGAGGCCCTCCCTCCGCCGGGAATTTTTCTGTTGACAAATGGAAAAGAGCCGCTATAATATTGGAAAGTGGTCATGTGTCAAGACACCAAAGTTTACCAATAAGAGAGGGACACTCATGAACAAATTCAAAGCATTTCTGGCCCGGAAGAACATCGCATTCTCCGCCAAGCGCTACTTTATCGACGCCATGGGAGCTATGGCGCAGGGTCTCTTCTGCACCCTGCTGGTGGGGACCATCCTCAACACTCTGGGGACGCAGCTGCACATCGGCTTCCTGACGGAGAGCATCGTCACCATCGGCAAGGGCGAGGGGGCCGTGGCCTACACCATCGGCAGCCTGTGCTCCGCCATGGTGGGCCCCGGCATGGCGGTAGCCATCGGCCGGGCGCTGGAGGCCCCGCCGCTGGTGCTGTTCTCCCTGATCCCTGTGGGCTTCGCCACCAACTCCATGGGCGGAGCCGGCGGCCCGCTGGCGGTGCTGTTCGTCACCATTCTGGCCGCCGAGCTGGGTAAGGCCGTCAGTAAGGAGACTAAGATCGATATTCTGGTGACGCCCATCGTCACGGTGCTGGCGGGTATCGGCTTCGCCGCCCTCATTGCCGCCCCGGTGGGCAAGGCCGCCTCCGCCGTGGGGCAGGCCATCATGTGGGCCACGGAGCTCCAGCCCTTCTTCATGGGCATCATCGTCTCCGTGGTCATCGGCGTGGCCCTGACCCTTCCCATCTCCTCCGCCGCCATCTGTCTGGCGCTGGGCCTGACGGGTCTGGCCGGCGGCGCCGCCGTGGCAGGCTGCTGCGCCCAGATGATCGGCTTCGCCGTCATGAGCTTCCCGGAGAACCGCTGGGGCGGTCTGGCGGCGCAGGGACTTGGCACCAGTATGCTGCAAATGGGCAACATCGTCCGCAATCCCCGTGTCTGGATCCCCCCCACGCTGGCCGCCGCCGTCACCGGCCCCATCGCTACCTGCGTCTTTGAGCTGCAAATGAACGGCCCCGCCGTGTCCAGCGGCATGGGCACCTGCGGGCTGGTGGGGCAGATCGGCGTATATACCGGCTGGGTCAGCGACGTGGCCGCCGGACTGAAGCCCGGCATCGGCGCCATGGACTGGCTGGGGCTGGCGCTGATCTCCTTCGTGTTGCCGGCGGTGCTGACGTGGCTGTTCGCCATGCCTCTGCGGAAGTGGGGCTGGATCAAGCCCGGCGACCTGAAGCTGGATCTGTAATCGTTTTCTCCGAAAAAGAGGGCTGTGGCATTTGCCACAGCCCCTCTTTTACTATTTCGTCAAAACCGCAGCAGCAGCTCCCGTGCGATCTCCTGTCCCTGCCGCAGATAGATGCGGGGTACCCGCTTGCTGACGGCGCAGGTCAGCTCATAGGGGATGGTCCCCGCCTGCTCCGCCATATCGTTGACGGAGTTGTCCGGCCCGAAGATCTCCACCTCGTCCCCCACGTCCACGCTGGGCCGATCCGTCAGGTCGATCATGCACATATCCATGCAGATGCGTCCCCGCTGAGGGGCAGGCCCCTCCGCCGTCATCATCTGCCACCGGTCGGACAGGCACCGGAAAAATCCGTCGGCGTAGCCGTAAGGCACCACGCCCATGCGGGTGGTGCGGTCCGTGACGAACTGCCGCCCATAGCTGACGGAGGTCCCCGGCTCATAGACCTTGATGGTGCTGACGGTGGTTTTCAGGGTCATCACCGGCCGCAGGCCAAGCTGCCCGGCAAATTCACCGCAGCCATACAGCAGCAGCCCCGGCCGCACCATATCCAGATACGTCTCCGGCCACCGGGCCACCGCCCCGGTGTTGGCGCAGTGCCGCAGGGGGAACCTCCGTCCCAGCCGCTGCTCCACCGCCCCGATGACCCGGCAGAACAGGTCGAACTGCCCCCGTGTATAGGCGTCGCTCTCTGTATCCGCCTCATCGGACACAGCGAAATGGGTGAAGATACCCTCCGCCTCCAGTCCCGGCAGGGTGCAGGCAGCACAGATGCCCGCCACCCCCGTCTCGAAGTGGTCACCTCCGCACAGGAAGCCCAGCCGGGACATCCCGGTGTCCACCTTGATGTGGATCTTCAGCGTGCCGCCGCAGCGCACCGCCTCGGCGCTGTACTCCAGTGCCTTGGCCTCACAGGTCACTGCCTGCGTGATGTGGTAGCGCAGCAGCTCCTCCACCCGCTCCGGCGGCGTGTGGCCCAAAATCAGGATGGGCATGGTGATGCCCCCGGCCCGCAGCTCCATGGCCTCGTCCAGACTGGACACCGCCAGATAGTCCGCCCCCAGCTCCTCCAGCACCCGGGACACCTGCACCGACCCGTGGCCGTAAGCATCCGCTTTCACCACGCCCACGAATCTTGCGCCTGTCCGTTGCCGCAGCGTCTGATAATTATGTGCCAACGCATCCAGATCGATCTCCGCCCAGGTGCGCTTCAGTGTGGATTCCATGTCCGTTCCTCCTCTGCCCCGCAGGGCCAGATATCTTGTCTCTCATGATACTACATCCCACCGGAAAAGTCTATGGGCGGAACACCGAAAAAGCAGGGACGGTCTCCCGTCCCCGCCGCCGTTACTTCCTCCGGCAGGCCGCTGCCACCAGTCCGCCCAGTGTCACCAGCGCCAGTACGTTGGGCAGCACCATCAGCTGGTTGAATAGATCCGCCAGCTCCCATACCAAGTCGTTGGACAGGCACGAGCCCAGAAAGATAAACCCGATGGCCAGCACCGAATACACCCCCACGGCCTTCTCCCCCAGCAGCCACGATACGTTGAGCCGCCCGAAGAAGTTCCAGCTGAGGATGGTGGAAAAGGCGAAGAACAGCAGGCACACCGCCACGAACATACTGCCTGCCCGGCTGCCCAGCACCGTACCGAAGGCCATCTGCGCCATGTTGGCCTTGCTGACTCCCTCCGCCGTCCCGGCGGAGAGGATGCCGTTTCCTGCATACAGGGTGGAGATCACCACCAGCGCCGTCATGGTCAGCACCACGAAGGTATCGATGAACACCCCCGTCATGGCCACCACGCCCTGCTCGTGGGGATGCTTCACCTTGGCCATGGCGTGGGCGTGAGGCGTGGAGCCCATGCCCGCCTCATTGGAGAACAGTCCCCGCTTGACCCCCTGACTGACGGCCATTTTCAGGGCATAGCCCAAGCTGCCGCCGATGATGGCGTTGGGGACGAAGGCGTAGCGGAAGATCATCCCCACCGCCTCCGGCAGGTACCGGCCCCGGCACACCAGCACCACAAGTCCCCCCAGCAGGTACAGCGCCGCCATGACCGGCACCAGCTTCTCCGTGACTCCGGCGATGCGCTGGATACCTCCCAGAAACACCACCGCCGCCAGCACCGCCACCACGATGCCCACCGCCCACGACGGCACACCGAAGGCAGCGGCGCAGGTCTCCCCGATGGAGTTGGACTGCACCATGCACCCCATGAAGCCCAGCGCCAGAATCAGCGCCACGGCGAAAAAGCCCGCTAAAAACGTGCCGAATCTCCCCGGAAAGGCCCGCTTGATGTAGTATCCCGGCCCGCCGCTGACGCTGCCGTCCTCGGCCACCCGGCGGGTCTCCTGCGCCAGCACCGCCTCGGCGTAGATGGTGGCCATGCCGAAAAAGGCGATGATCCACATCCAGAAGATGGCCCCCGGCCCGCCCAGCAGGATGGCACCGCAGGCGCCAATGATGTTGCCGGTACCCACCTGAGCGGCGATGGCGGTGGTCAGGGCCTGAAAGGAGGACAGGCCGCCCTTCTGTCTGCCGCCCCGCATATTGAACTCCCCGAACACCGCCCGCATCCCCTCACCGAAGCACCGCACCTGCACAAATCGGGTACGGACGGAGAAATACAGGCCCGTGCCAATGAGCAGGAACACCAGAATATAATCCGACAGATAAAAGTTGATGCGCTGTACCACCTGCAATACCGCTTCCATAATGTGTCTCCTCCCTGCCCCTCTGCGAAAAAAGGAGCCGCCGGCCTGTGCCAGCGACTCCGGAGAAACCGCCAATCCGCCGCCCATAAGGCGGCCCGGTCGCTCTGTCCTTTTGCCTGAGAGATTCGGCCCGTGGGCCTTGCACCTTCGGCACTCACTGTCGTGAGTTTCTCCAGAGTCCCCTCCCCGGCCAGTCTCCTTGGATTCTGTCCGTTTCTTGGGGGCATATGTTTTTGTTGGAGGTACTATACCACAGATGGCCGGCGGATACAAGCCCTATCTGCAAAAATTTTTCCCGTCATCACTTCAGTCGCTGCCACCGGCCCTCCCGCAGGGTCCCCGCCGTTACGGGACAGTCCAGCACCGCTGCCAGCCGCCGGGCCAGTGGCCACTCCTCCGCCCGGTCCACCTGATTCAGAAACACCCGGTCGTGGAGGCACTCCAGACGCACCACACGAGCCGCCAGCTCCGGCGTTACCTCCTGATCCTCCGTGGCGCCCGCCAGCCGGGCATACAGCTCCGGCCGATGGGCCATGCGGCTGATGGGCTTGCCGAAGCCGTCGGCCCCCATCACCAGCACCGTAGCCTGCCGCTCCTCCGGCAGCACCGGCTCCCAGTCGGCATGGGCCTTGAAGGGCCGCCCCGCCGAGCCGTCGGCCTCCACCAGCACGAAATCCGCCATGGTCTCCCAGCCATCTATGGCCGGAGCCGTCAGCTTTCCCTGCTCCATAGGAGTCCCGGCGCAGGCGATGCCCCGGCGGCGCAGCTCCTCCCGCAGCGTCCCCTCCTCCGTGCAGACCCTCAGATGCGCCGGGGGCCATATCTTGGTGGTGGTACACACCAGCACCGTCCCCTGCTGCCGCAGCTCTGCCGCCAGATGATACATCAGCGTGGTCTTGCCGCCGCCGCCGATAAGCGCCGTCAGTCCCGGCCCGATCTCCAGCAGTTCCCGCAGTTCCATCCCGTGATCCGCCCCTTTCGTATCCGTTTTTCCCAATATACCACACTTTCCCGAAAAAAACGAGGCCCCTTCTGTGAAAATCCTCCCGCTTCCCCGGCATTTTTCCGCAGGATCACTATATTTTGTGCTTTCTTTTCTCCTCAATACCCCTTATCTTGTGTCGATTGTGAAGTATTGCCAAAATTTCCTCTGGATTTTTGGCGCTGGTTTTCGTCTATATTTTGGCTCTCCCCCTTGCATCACCACCATATATAGTGTATGATATCAGTGTTCGCATTCATAGCCGCCCTGTGGCGACTTTTCATACGGCAAGGAGGAGAAAGAGAATGAAGATCATCAAGCGCAACGGCTCCGAGGTGGCCTTTGACATCACCAAGATCATTGTGGCCATCACCAAGGCCAACGAGGACGTGGACGAGGCCGACCGCATGACCCCGGTGCAGATCCGCCGCATCGCTGAGTCCGTGGAGCTGCAATGTCAGAAAATGAACCGTGCCGCCACCGTGGAGGAGATCCAGGACATGGTGGAGCACCACATCATGGCCCACGGGGCCTTCGAGGTGGCCAAGCACTACATCACCTACCGCTACACCCGCTCTCTGGTGCGCCGCTCCAACACCACCGACGACAAGATCCTCTCCCTCATCGAGTGCAACAACGAGGAAGCCAAGCAGGAGAACTCCAATAAGAACCCGGTGGTGAACTCCACCCAGCGGGACTACATGGCCGGCGAGGTGAGCCGTGACATCACCAACCGCCTGCTGCTGCCCCGTGAGATCGTGGAGGCTCACGAGGAGGGCATCATCCACTTCCACGACACGGATTATTATGCCCAGCATATGCACAACTGCGATCTGGTGAATCTGGAGGATATGCTGCAAAACGGCACCGTCATCACCGGTACCCTCATCGAGCGACCCCACAGCTTTGCCACCGCCTGCAACATCGCCACCCAGATCGTGGCCCAGGTGGCCAGCAACCAGTATGGCGGCCAGTCCATCAGCCTGACCCATCTGGCCCCCTTCGTGGAGGTCAGCCGCCAGAAGATCCGCAGGATCGTTCAGGCGGAGATGGACTCCATTGGCTTCGACCCCGGCGAGGAGAAGATCCACGAGTTGGTGGAGACCCGCCTGCGGGAGGAGATCCGCCGCGGCGTACAGACCATCCAGTATCAGGTGGTGACGCTGCTGACCACTAACGGACAGGCTCCCTTCATCACCGTGTTCATGTACCTCAACGAGGCCCACGACGAGCGGGAGAAGAAGGATCTTGCCATGATCGTGGAGGAGATGCTCCTCCAGCGGTATCAGGGCGTCAAGAATGAGCAGGGCGTGTGGGTCACCCCCGCCTTCCCCAAGCTGATCTATGTGCTGGAGGAGGACAATATCCACGAGGACGCCCCCTATTGGTATCTGACGGAGCTGGCGGCCAAATGTACCGCCCGGCGCATGGTGCCGGACTACATCTCCGAGAAGAAGATGAAGGAGCTCAAGGGCGACGTGTATACCTGCATGGGCTGCCGTTCCTTCCTGACCCCCGACCGCTTCACCGACGCCGGGGTGGGCAACATCGCCAACGCCGGGAATTACGAGCCCGGCAAGCACAAATACTACGGTCGGTTCAATCAGGGTGTGGTGACCATCAATCTTCCGGACGTGGCCCTGTCCTCCGGCGGCAATATTGAGAAATTCTGGAAGATCTTCGACGAGCGGCTGGAGCTGTGCCACCGTGCGCTGCGCTGCCGCCACGAGCGCCTGAAGGGTACCACCTCCGATGCCGCCCCCATCCTGTGGCAGTACGGCGCTCTGGCCCGCCTGAAAAAGGGTGAGGTCATCGACAAGCTGCTCTACGGCGGCTACTCCACCATCTCTCTGGGCTACGCCGGTCTCTACGAGTGCGTCAAGTTCATGACCGGCAAGAGCCACACCGACCCCTCCGCCACCCCCTTTGCCCTGTCCATCATGCAGCGGATGAACGACAAGTGCAAGGAGTGGAAGAACGCCGAGGATATTGACTACTCCCTCTACGGCACGCCGCTGGAGTCCACCACCTACAAGTTCGCCAAGTGTCTGCAAAAGCGCTTCGGCGTCATCGAGGGCATCACCGACAAGGGCTACATCACCAACAGCTACCACGTCCACGTCACCGAACCCATTGACGCCTTCACCAAGCTGGAGTTCGAGGCCCAGTTCCAGCACCTGTCCCCCGGCGGCGCCATCAGCTATGTGGAGGTGCCGGATATGCAGAACAACATCCCCGCCGTGCTGGAGGTCATGAAGTTCATCTATGACCACATCATCTACGCCGAGCTGAACACCAAGAGCGACTATTGTCAGGTCTGCGGCTGGGACGGCGAGATCAGCGTGGTGGAGGAGGACGGCAAGCTCATCTGGAAATGCCCCCAGTGCGGCAACACCGATCAGGATAAGATGAACGTGGCCCGCCGCACCTGTGGCTACATCGGCACCCAGTTCTGGAATCAGGGCCGCACGCAGGAGATCAAGGATCGGGTCCTGCACCTGTAAGCCCCCATTTCCCCGCAATATCTTACCGAAAAGAGACCATGTCATGTACTACGGAGCCCTGAAAAAATGTGATATCGCCAACGGAGCCGGGGTGCGGGTGACGCTGTTCGTCTCCGGCTGCACCAACCACTGCCCCGACTGCTTCCAGCCCCAGACCTGGGACTTCCGCTACGGTCGGCCCTTTACCCACGAGACGGAGACGGAGATCTTCCGTGAGCTGGACAAGCCCTTCATCAGCGGACTGACGGTGCTGGGCGGTGAGCCCTTCGAGCCCCGGAACCAGCGTGACCTGCTGCCCTTCCTGCGGGAGATCCGCCGCCGCTATCCCCGGAAGAATGTCTGGTGCTTCACCGGTTTTCGGCTGGAGGACGAGTTGCTGCAGGATGGCTCCTACCCCCGCTGCGAGGTGACGGACGACCTCCTGCACTGCATCGATATTCTGGTGGACGGCCGCTTCCTCCGGGAGGAAAAGGACATCTCCCTCCAGTTCCGTGGCAGCCGCAACCAGCGCATCATCGATCTGCCCCGGACCCTCTCCTCCGACCGCATTGTCCTCTGGGATCAGTTGCGCCGATAGCCCCTCTCCACACATCCCTTATATCTCCTCCTGAAGGGGGTGGCCTTCTACCAGAGGCCGCCCCCTTATTTTATACTCTGTATATAATTTTCTATATTTTCCACAAAGTTTTTTAATATATTTCGTTTTTTATATTGCGTATTGTCTATTTCTATGCTATGATGGCACCATCAACTAAAGAAAGGACAATGGCTATGAAAAAGTGCATCAACATATTGCTGTATGCCGCCTTCTTTGGCATCTTAGCAGCGCAGAGACCCATACAGGAATACTCCACGATACACTTCAACATATACCCTATTGCGACTTACTACATATTGGCTGTAATTCTGGGCACACTAATCCTTCTGATCCGTCCCAAATTGGTGTCTCCGAATCTCCCGCTCCCGGACCTGCTGCTGCAAATCGCTTTTATCGTGGTCACAACTGCACTGTTTATCTGGAAGTTCGGCTCGATTCGTTTCCTCGTACTGGCTCTGCTGACGGAGGATGTCTATACCCTCATCGCCCTGCTGGTCCGCAAGCGCCGCCGCACCCCGCCGGAGGAGCCGATCTCCGGTTGACTTTTTCGGCGCCATCCTGTACAATAGACCCTGCGAGTAGGCCAGACAGTTGCGGGGACAAGGCGAAAGCCTGTTCATGAGGAAAGTCCGGGCTCCACAGGGCAAGGATAACGGGTAACGCCCGCCGAAGGCGACTTCAGGAAAAGTGCAACAGAGATATACCGCCTCTTCGGAGGTAAGGGTGGAAAGGCGAGGTAAGAGCTCACCCATCGGCTCGAGAGTGTCCGATGCTGTAAACTCTATCCGGAGCAACACCGCTATGGGAGCAATAGGGCGGCCCGTCCGCTCCCGAGGTGGCTGAAGCGCACCGGCAACGATGCGCTTAGATAGATGACTGTCAAATACAGAACCCGGCTTACAGACCTGCTCGCATAGATATGGAACCCCACAGCGTAATACGCCGTGGGGTTCCTTTTTCTTATTCCGTCAGTACAGCGCACCGGTGAAAGTCGTAATAGCGCAACACCTCCACCGCCGCCGCATCTATCCGCTGGCCGCACAGCACCACCGGCACCGCCGGGGGGCAGCCCAAGGCGCCTGCGGCGGAGATACGGCCGCAGCACGCCGCCAGCGGCACCTCCTCCCATGGGGAGAGCATGGCCTCATGGGGCGTCACCGCCTGTTCCAGCCGGGGCATGGGGGGCGGCCCCTGCCGGATGGCCTGCCGCCGGGGCAGCGCCGCCAGCGCCTTCTCCAGCCGCCACAGATCTGACGGGTCATTCTGGGGCGATACCATCAGCACCACATGATCCGGGTCGTAAAACTCCGGGTAGATGCCGTCTCTCTCCAGCGCCGCCGCCACCTCCGAGCCGGTGTAGCCGTACCCCTTGGGACACAGCGTCACCTTCAGCGGCTCACCGGAGAGAAGCTCCCATCCCCGCGCCGCCAGCCGGCGACGCAGACTCTCCAGCTGCGGCAGCAGCGCTTGCAGCTTCTCCGGATAGTCTGCCAACAGCTCGTTGGCAGCGTCCAGCGACTGCAAGATCAGATACGACGGGCTGCTGGAGCCCCACAGCCCCATGGACGCCTTGGCCTGCCGGTGCAGCAGCTCCGGGGCCTGATGGGCGATGTGCAGATACGCTCCGCCTGTAACCACCGGCAGCGTCTTATGGGCGGAGTCGCAGCACAGGTCTGCTCCCAGATCCATGGGATGCCGGGAGGGGGACAGGAATTTCAGATACGCCCCGTGGGCATTGTCCACCGCCAGCAGCACCCCGGCCCGGCGGCACACCGCCGCCAGCGCCGCCACGTCCAGCAGCTCCCCCAGATAGTCCGGGCAGGTGAGATACACCGCCGTCACCGGCTCCCGGCTGCGAGCCAGCTCCCGCTCCAGCTGCTCTGGGGTCACGGCCCCGCTGTAATAGGCTTCTCCCGCCGCCGGACAGAGCCAGCGCACCGGCACGTCCAGCAGAGCGGCGGCATTGACGAATGCCTTGTGGGCATTGCGTCCCGCCAGCAGCAAGGGCCTCTGCCCCCTACTGCGTGCATATACCGCCAGCAGCTGCACCATGGCCTGGATGCACAGGGTGGAGCCTCCGGCGGCGTACAGGGTGTGTGCTCCAAAGATGGCTCCGGCATTTTCCTCGCTTTGGGCGATGATGCCCTCCGGGTGAAACAGATCGTCAGCGCCGTCTATCTCCGTGATGTCCAGTGCCTCGAAGCCCAGCGGGCCGTAGCCCTTATGGCCGGGCATATGCAGCCGCACGGCCCCGCCGCCGGCGTAGCGCCGGACGAAATCGCAGATGGGGGTGCTCATTCCGTCCCCAGCTCACGGGCCACCGCCACGGCGATGGCGCACTCCATGCGCTTGCGGAACAGGTCGCAGCCGTCGGCATATACGCCCCGGACGGAGCCGGTGGCGTGGTAGGCGTTGGCGGCGCAGCCTCCGGAGCAGTAGAGCCTTGCCCAACAGTCCCGGCACTCCTCCCGTGCATACACGTTGCACCCGGCAAACTCCGCCTGCACGGCGTGGTTCTCCACGCCGTCCCAGATATTGCCCAGCTTGAACTTCTCGTCGCCCACGAACTGGTGACAGGGGTACAGGTCGCCCCAAGGGGTCACGGCCATGTACTCCGTACCGGAGCCGCAGCCGGAGATACGCTTATAAATGCAGGGGCCGCCCTTGAGGTCGATCATATAGTGGTAGAAGGTGAAGGGCCGTCCCTCCTTGTCCCTCTGCAGCATCAGTCGGGCCAAATCCTCATACTGCTGCATGACGATTTCCTTGTCCGCCTCCGTCAGGGCCGCCGGATCGCCGGAAGCTGCCACCACCGGCTCCATGCTCAGCTCCGTGAAGCCCAGATCCAGCATGGTCTGGATGTCCTTCAAAAAGTCGGGGTTGGCGTGGGTGAAGGTCCCCCGCATATAGTAGTTCTTCCCCTGCCGGGCCTGCACCAGCTTCTGGAACTTGGGAACGATCTTCTCCCAGCTGCCGTTTCCTGCATAGTCCACCCGGTAGCGGTCATGGACCTCCTTGCGGCCGTCCAGACTCAGCACCACATTGCTCATCTCCCGGTTGGCGAAGTCGATGACGTCGTCGTCGATGAGCACCCCATTGGTGGTCAGGGTAAAGCGGAAGTGCTTGCCCCGCTCCTTCTCCACGCTGCGGGCATAGGCCACCAGCCGCTTCACCACGTCGAAATTCATCAGCGGCTCACCGCCGAAGAAGTCTACCTCCAGATTGTGCCGGGTACCGGAATGATCCATGAGGAAGTCCAGCGCCTGCTTGCCCACCTCATAGCTCATCAGCGCCCGGTCGCCGTGGTACTTGCCCTGACTGGCGAAGCAGTAGGAGCAGTTGAGGTTGCAGGTGTGGGCCACATGGAGGCACAATGCCTTGATGACTCCGGAGGTGCGGGCCTTCAGCTCCCCGGCCATGGGGGCGAAGGTGTCCTCGGTGAAAAGCTTCCCCGCATCCTTCAGCGCCAGCATCTGATCGTAGCACTCCTCCAGCTCCGACCGGGTCACGTCCTCCCGATCCCGGTACTTCTCCGCCAGCGCTTCCACCAGCGTCTCCCGCTCCTGCGTCTCGAACCCGGCGATCATGTCATAGGCCACCTCGTCCACGGCGTGGACGGAGCCGGAGCACACATCCAGCACCACGCACAGGTCACCCAGCTTATATTGATGTATCATCCTGTTTCCTACCTTTATATTTGATCTCTACGCCAAAAATGCCGCCCGGCAAGGGCGGCACCATGGTTTTCACAACTCAGTCGTTGTTCTTCTTCTCGCAAGCCTGATTGGCAATACCGCAGCTGGTCTTGCAGGCAGACTGGCAGGAGGTCTGGCACTCGCCGCAGCCGCCGTTCTTGGCGCTCTGGCAGAGGTCACGGGTCTCAATGGTCTGAATGTGCTTCATAGCTGTACCCTCCGTACATCACAAAATTTATCACAGTTTACCATACCTGACGCCGCTTGTCAAGCCGTCAGCCCCCGCCGGTCAGGGCGCATCCGTCCCGTCCTTCTTCGGGTCATCCTTAGGCTGCTCCAGCCGCCGGAACACCGGCCGCAGCAGCAGCGCCGTCACATAACTGAGACTGCTGTACCCGATCAGCAGCCACACAAGGCTCAGATACAGCCGCAGCCACGGGAACACCAGACACGCCCCCACCGGCACCGCCCAGATCAGCCAGATCAGCAGCATCCGTGGCAGGTTCCCCACCCCCACCAGCATGGCATTTTTCATGTGGCTGCGCCATGTGTTCTGATACCGGGCCATCAGGGGAAACACAAACGTCAGCTCCACTGCCGCCAGCTGCAAGGCGAATACCGCCAGCAGCTTCCACAAAAAACGGTCGTTCAGAGCGGCGAAGTACAGATCAAAGCCGCACAGGACCAGCACCGCCAGCATGGGCAGCCATACCAGCAGGGCACACTTGAAGTTCTCCCGCCATGCGGCGAAAAATTTTCTCGCCGTGTGGCTGTCCTCCCCCTGTATCACTTTCCCCAGCACCTGATACAGCGCCGCTATGGAGGGGCCTATGGTCACCACCGGCAGAGAGCACAACACCCACAGCACATTCAGCACCACCAGCGTCCACACCCGCTCCATGCCACGGGAGAAGGCGCTGTTGGGATCAAACAACGAGCGAAACATCTCACCCCTCCTTTTCCGCCGCCAGCGCATCCGCCAGCCGGGCATATTCCGCCAGCCCCAGCCGCTCTCCCCGCACAGAGGGATCCAGCCCGCAGGCAACGACGATCTCCGTCAGCCGCTCCTTGGGCAGGGGGAAGGCCGTCTGCAAGGAGTTCACCAGAGTCTTGCGCCGCAGGGCAAAGCCCGCCCGGACGGTGCGGAACAGCATCTCTCTGGAGCACACCTCCACCGGCGGAGCCTTGCGGCTGCGGCAGTGGATCACCGCCGAGGTGACCTTGGGGGCCGGCAGGAAGCAGGTGTTGGGAACGGTGAACAGCAGCTCCGGCTGGGTATAGTACTGCATCAGTAGGGTAAAGGCCCCGTAGTCCGCCGTACCGGGGGCAGCGCAGATGCGCTGGGCCACCTCCTTCTGGATCAGCACCGTCAGACTGTCGAAGCACTGGGCCTCCACGCAGGCGGTAAGGAAAGGCGTGGTGATGTTATAGGGCAGATTGGCACACAAAATGGGCCGTAGACCGGAAAACTGCTCTTTCACCGTCTGCCGCAGAGGCAGCTTCATGGCGTCCCCCTCCAGCAGGGTGAAGTTGTCAAAGTCCGCCATCGTCTCCCGCAGCACGGGATAGAGCCGCCGGTCCAGCTCCACGGATACCACCTTTCCCGCCCGCCGGGCCAGCTGCTGGGTCAGGGGGCCGATGCCGGGACCGATCTCCAGCACGCCGGTCTGTCGGTCGGCGCCGCTGGCGGCGGCGATATCCTCCGGCACCCAGCTTTCAATGAGGAAGTTCTGCCCCATGGATTTGGAAAAACGGAAGCCGTGACGCCGCAGCAGCTCCTGTATCTCATTGCGGTCACACAGGTTCATGGGCCGCCCTCCCTTCGTATGGTTGCATATCATGTATCAGTATAGCACAGGAGCGTAAAAAGGTAAAGCCTACATTCCCCCACCCTTGGGCAAGTTTGCCCTTTTCATCCGGAAGGATGTGTGCTATAATAAGTCGATTTCAGGATAGGAGGCGATGGACATGGAGCATCTCACCCACAGCGCCGCCGAGACGGAGGCGCTGGGCTGTCGGCTGGGCTGCGCCCTGGCCCCCGGCACCGTCATCGCCTACCGTGGCGGACTGGGCATGGGCAAGACCGCCTTCACCCGTGGTCTGGCCCGTGGGCTGGATTGCCGGGACCGTGTCACCAGCCCCACCTTCACCATCGTCAACGAGTATCAGGGGCGCATCCCCCTGTTCCACTTCGATATGTACCGCCTGCCGGATGCCGACGCCCTGTTTGATATCGGGTGGGAGGACTATCTGGACCGTGGCGGCGTGTGCGCCGTGGAGTGGAGCGAGAACGTAGCCGAGGCCCTGCCGGAGGACACCGTGTGGGTGGAAATCCGCCGGCTGGAGGGTGAGGATAACGGGCGGCGCATCACCATAACGGGGGTGACGGGATTTTGAAAATACTGGCTCTGGAAACCTCTGCCAAAAGCGTATCCGCTGCCGTGACCGACGGCGGCGTGGTGCGGGCCTATACTTATCAGAACACCGGGCTCACCCACAGCCGTACCCTGATGCCGCTGGTGGACGCCATGCTGCGGGAGAGCGAGCAGTCGCTGTCGGACATGGACCTGCTGGCAGTGGCGGCGGGGCCGGGGAGCTTCACCGGCCTGCGGATCGGGGTATCGGCCCTGAAGGGGCTGGCCTGGGCGGCGGACAAGCCCTGCTGCGGTGTGTCCACGCTGGAGGCCATGGCCCAGAACCTGCGGCACATGGATGGCCTCATCGTCTGCGCCATGGACGCCCGGCGCAATCAGGTCTATAACGCCGTATTCTCCACCGAAGGCGGACAGCTCACCCGGCTGACCCCCGACCGGGCCATCGCCCTGTCCCAGTTGGCGGAGGAGCTGCAAGGTGATCCCCGGCCCAAGCTGGTGGTGGGGGACGGTGCCGCCCTGTGCAGCGGCTTTCTCACCGAGGCGGGCATCCCCTGCCGCATGGCCCCGGCCCAGCTGGTGATGCAGAACGCCGTGGGCGTGGCGCTGGCAGCGGAGGAGATGGCCGCCCGTGGCGAAACGGTATCCGCCCGTGATCTGGTTCCGGTCTACCTGCGGCTGAGTCAGGCGGAGCGGGAGCGGCTGGCCAAGGGCCTAAAGATCACTTTGGATTGATTCAAAAATTTTTATATGCGGAGGACAAGACTATGAGCAATCAGTTTCCCACCCTGCACATTGTGGACCATCCCCTGGTACAGCACAAGCTGTCGGTGATGCGTGACAAGAACACCAGCGTGAAGGACTTCCGGGCACTGGTGGGCGAGATCGCCATGCTGCTGACCTACGAGGCCACCCGTGACCTGCCCATGACCACCCGGACCATCGAGACCCCCATCTGCTCCTACGAGGCGCCTGTGCTGGCAGGCAAGAAGCTGGCCATCGTCCCCATCCTGCGGGCCGGACTGGGCTTTGAGGACGGCATCCTGACGCTGGTCCCCTCCGCCCGTGTGGCCCACATCGGTATGTACCGGGATGAGGAGACGCTGGAGCCCCACTTCTACTTCCTGAAGTACCCCAAGGACATCGCCGGCCGTGACGTGCTGATCGTGGACCCCATGCTGGCCACTGGCGGCAGCGCCGACATGGCCATCACCAAGATGAAGGAGCTGGGCTGCAAGAATATCAAGCTGATGATCCTGGTGGCAGCCCCGGAGGGCGTGAAATTCATCTATGAGCGCCACCCCGATGTGGACATCTACTGCGCTGCGCTGGACGACCACCTGAACGAGAACGGCTACATCGTCCCCGGTCTGGGCGACGCCGGC
>OGYB01000172.1_pt1 | contig 54587 bp, 46 predicted proteins | sample 1576421 | NCBI WGS metagenome assembly OGYB01 (sample SAMEA3541577, study PRJEB24748) | human gut metagenome | biome: human gut; feature: human-associated habitat; material: faeces | place: China | collected 2012
GCGCAGCGGTACTGGGCGTACTCGATTCCCGCGCTGAGCGCGCAGCCGACGAGCGTTGTGAGGATGATTCTGCCCCAACGGTGCCACTTCTGCGGCAGGGCATTGGAGAGCGTTAAGCCAAGAGGGAAGAAGAGAAATATGTTCATCAGCATCTCGCGGTAGAGCTCCGGCTGCACCCGCGCAGCGGTCAGGGCGGCGAAGGGCGTGAGGATGAGTTCGTAGTTGCCGGGTGTGCGATTCAGAATGGTGGCGTAGAGGATGATGAACGCAGCCGCGCAGGCGAGCGCGGTGTTGAGAAGCACTCGTCTCCGCTCTCTGACCCGCTGGCAGAGCACGGGCCAGAGAAGGAGCAGGGACAGCAGCAAAATGCACACCGTCCATGGGTTCATTGCGTAGATTTGTCGAAGCATCGTGTGTTATCGTTTTAGGCGGCGCATGACGCGGGCCAGAAGGCTCTTGCTTCGGCGTTCCTGCGCCAGTTCCTCTTCGGTCGGCTCGCAGCAGGCGGAAACCAAATCGGCAAAGGCCGTTTGACCGTAGCTCTCCCAGAATTCATCATAGCGGGCGGGCTTTTGAATGGGTGTAAGCACCGCCGGGTTAAAGGAAAACGCGTCTTTGGCTGCGGGCTGGAGTTGCAGCTGATCCTTGCAGCCTTCCAGCAGGCTGCGTCCCTTTTCACTGTGAATCAAAACGAGGGATGTGCCCTGCGGATTGTAGGCGTCCGGCTGAATTCCCTTGACGCCCCAATAGTCCGCAAGCGTGATGTCGCTGCAACGTTCGATCCCTTTGAACTTGCATACAAAGCAGGAGCTGCGGGAGTACAGTCCCTTGATAAAACCGCGCTGATAGGAGTTTTCGGCGGCAGGCTGGGTGAACTTTCCGCCGTTATCAAACGCGGCGCGAATATGGTACGCCTCCCAGCCATTTGCCTTGTTGCGGAAGGAAAACGCGGTCAGCTTGCCGCTGTGCTGCTTCTCCAGTTCCTCTTTATATCCCTCCCACACCAGCGGCGACGGAACACTGTGGCAGGCGGTATCCTGTGTAATTAGCGTATCATAATCCCGGCCGAGATAGCTTTTCAGGGCTGCGACCTGGCACGGCATTCCGCTAAAATAAACCCAGCGACCGACGGCCAGCGCCGCTTTGACCTGTGAATAGCAGTCGCTTGGAATGCGGCCTTGGACATACTTGGAGCTGCAAAGCGCAGAAAGCTCCTCCACGCTCTCAGCGGCAGTATGTATCACATGGAACTGTCCGTCAAAGGCCGCGCCGAACACAAGGCCGCCTCTGCGGATGATCTCCGCTGCCAATACGGGAAAGATCGCGCCGGACGAGGATCGGGGCAGGAGCGTTCCGTCCTTGGCGTAGCCGGTTAGAACCTCCGTATGCGCCGAGGTCTGCGGCAAAACGGAAACCGGACATTTTCCGGTGCAGAGGCCGCAGTCGGTACACGCTGCGTCATCAACGACAGGGCGCAAAAAGCCATGCGCATCCGGCTGCATTTCGACAGCCGCTGATGGGCAAACCGCAGCGCACACCCCGCAGCCGGTACAAGCATCATTTTTTTGAGCGACGTTCATATGTAAGTCTCCTTCGGTTCTTCAAGGAGTGATAGCCAAAGCCCAATAGCAGGCATATTGCTGTCGTAATCGTAAACAGGAAAAAGTTCGCATTAACAACTTTCCGCAGCGCAAGAATGACAAGCGGATGCCAGAAATATGTAAAATTAGCCGTATCACGGCAGGCCGAAGCAAGATCGCTTTTTCTTTCAAGCGGATAGGCAAGACAAATCTGAAACAGAAGAAACAGCAGCGGATAAAGGAATACCGTGATTTCGATTGTTCTTGACATCCCCGTGACAGTCACAGTAACAATCTCAGCCACGAATAGCAGTGCCACCAGCGTGGTCGCAAACAGCAGATGTTTCTTGGAAATGCGTAGTTTCAATTTTTCTTCCGAAATGATCCACCCCAAAGCGGTAAAAGGAAAGCCCATCAAAAATATCCGCCGAACACTCAAAAACCATCCACTGTCAAACAGTGTACTCATAATCGGGAGCCTGCTGCCGAGGCCATAATACGACGTTCCCAAAAGCCCAACGGCATAGCAAAAAACTGCCAGCGGAAGCAGCGCTTTCGTCAGCTTGAATTTGCAAATCAGGTAGATCATTACCATGGAATAAATGACACCCACCATGTACCACAGGTGATAGTAGCTGCCATTGAACAGGAAATCTATCAGCATCCATTTTTCCACTCTTTGTAACAACGCCGGGTTTTGCAGGAAAATTACAGCAAAATACACTATGGATAGAGCCATATACAATCTAAACACGTTCCAAATGGATGTCGCAATAGCGGAGCAGCCCTTCCGGACATAGCCTATTTGAAGAAAATAACCACTGGTGCAAAAGAAAAATGGGACAGCTACGCGGGTCAGTATCTGAATATTGCCGTTGGCGCGATCTGAGAACCACATAATCGCTTGTGTGTGGATCGCAATGACAAGAATCGCCGCAACCATGCGCACAATATCAATACTGTTAATGCGATGATTTGCCATTTCGAATTACCATCCTATAAGATTGAGTCTGCATGCTTTTCTTTTACGACGCTCTTTTTTTCAGAGCTTTATGTATAACTTCTTTCTCATACGCGTTAAATGTAATGAAATATGATCCAACCGAAAACAGCAGTGTATATACAATAATCCCAGCAAAAAGCGTACCCCAACTTCTACCAAAGTCAATATACCGTGCAACCGTCAGCCCGATTGCAAACATCAGCACTGGAACAACAGACATCCTGAAAATGTTTCTCCAGAACAGCGGAATATTAATTCCTGTTACACGATAGTAATAGATATTCATAATAATCCCTTGGCCGATAATATAGGATACACCTGAACAGAGTGCCGCACCGAACCCACCAAGGGACGGAACAAGAAGATATGTAGAAATTACGTTGACAATAGCAATGGCAAGATAAGTTAGGCTTCTGAATTTATGCTTGTTCTGCGCCATAACAATGCTGATTCCAGTATTCTGAATCAGCGGAACAGTCAGGGGAATCAGTGTAACCAGAGCAATCCAATAACTATCAGAATAATTATTACCCGCCCATTTGCGCAAAAAAGCTTGGCCGAAGACGATGAAGCCTGAGAGCGCCAAGGAAATCAGAGCATATTGCAATCGGCCAACACGGATAAATACAGCAGAAAGTTCTGATTTAGGGGCATTCTGCTTCACCATGATGGTAACCTTCGGCTGCAATACACCGCTGACCGCCGTAGAAAGGTTCGCAAACATTGAATTGAATGTTACGCCAACGTTATATACAGCGATAGCTGCCGTACTTGCCTCCATGCCCAGAATTACCTTATCTGTTGCCCAGAACAACATATCTACGATAGAACCAATAAAAACATACAGAGAAAACCCCAAAATCTCGGTAATCAGCCGACCGGGCATTTTTTTGAACTTTGGATGTAGCCCAAGCTGCTTTACGCAATAGATCGCATACAGAGGCAACATTACTACTTGCATCAGTGTTCCCGCCAAAGTCATTCCAACGGATGCGTAGCCAAGGTAAAGAGCGACGAGATTTGCAACCGGGGCTGCTACCGTAGAAAAAATGTTGATTGCTTGCCGGTAAATATAACGCTCATGCGCAACAATAACGCTCCCGAAGACACTAATTGGAAACGATATCGCCATATTGAATGACATAATACGGATAAGAATATTGATCTTATCCAGTTCTGCGCCTGTCAAGCCTTTATGAAAAATAGGTTCGACATAACAGGATAATATCCATCCGCCAATCAGCACAAGCACACTGACGCAGCTATATATGGCGATGAAGAGCCCCATCACGCGCTCTTCACCATCTTTGTCATTGTCTGCTCTATATATGGAAAGATACCGAATTATCGTACTGCCCAATCCGAAGCTCAACAGGGATAAATATCCTGTGATGGATTGAGCCAGTCCCAAAAGGCCGTATTCGCTTTGTCCGAGGAGTCGCAGTATGACCGGTGTATAAAACATCGGAATCAGGCTTCCAAGGGCAAGGTTTATGTAAGTCATAATGACACCAACGCGAAGCTGGTTCGGTTTGCTCATGATAGTAAAATTCTCCTGTTTATTTGAGTCTTGAAACAGCTTCTGCCGCAGTGTACGCTCGCTGAATGTACTCTGGCATCACACACTTCAAGTGTGAGCGAATGCTATCCTCATTGGCCAGCAACCAGTCAAAACCATCCGCCAATTCGTCCGGATTTCGCAGTTCCTGCACAGGCAAAACGTAGTGTTCCTCCGTGCCAAAAATATCCCGTGCGATCCCTTTCGATTTCACAGAATAGCCAAGTACCAAAGTTGGTACGCAAGTGGAATAGGCTGCAATTGTTGCGTGGGTACGAGCACCGATAAACATTCTGCAACGTGAGATATAGCCTTTTAGCTCACAACAGTTATGATCTTCTGTGAGCAGCACACGACCAGAGAATGCAAATTCCTCATACAAATTACGAAGCGGAATCCGGTCATCATTATTCGCAATGACAACATGAGGGATCAATGCAACTGCGGCATCTGTAGTATCCAAAATGTGCTTAATTAAACGTCGATATGCTTCGTAGGCAACGCTGCCGTCTTTCGCACATTGCATGATAAGCGGGCTGGCGTTGATTCCAATGGTGTTACCGTCCTTCCAGCCTTCCGGCAAAGGCAACTCCATGGTGTCTAGCACAAATGCAGGATCGGCTACAAGAATCGTGGTTGGATTCACGGCTTTCAGCGTTTCATAGCTGATGCTTTCTCTTGCAGTTATGAGATCGTACCGTGCAATATCCTTTGCGGTGGCAGCATCCATTTCGGACGGCTCAAAAGAGCAACCCCAGAAAACCGTTTTTCCACCCTTCTCATGGATGATTTGATTGTAGTGCCCCAGAATGTCTTTGCCGGCATAGCAGTAGTTGTCTCCGCCAATAGATAGATAAACATCTCCGCACTGCACAGCAGAAAAGAAGTTTCTATGCGAAAACTTTGTGTAGAAGATATCGCTTCCGGTAAGCTTGTGGTGTATTTTGAACTGCAACGATTCCAAACCTGCAAGCGGTGCGGAGTTGTCTTCACGAATGCTTACCATATTATCCAGACCATAAGTACAATCAGCATCGGGAGCAGTACTCCAAAGGAATAATTTTGTGCTCAGCAATTTTGAAGTTGAGCGGACAATAGCCTCACAGCCGTGATTTTCGCTGCCCCCGTGATAATAAAGATTGATCATATGTTACTTTCTCCTGAACGTAAGAGCATTTTTTGCTTTACATAGAAAATCTGCCAGTAAAACATTTATAAAGCTACCAGAACGATAAGCAGAAAGATAAAGTGGATGCACAAAACATTTCCTTGTATTAAGTGCCTCTTGGAATTCTTTGCTCCGCATAAATGTGCTATTCCATTTACGCTTTTCTCTTCTGCTCATATCGGGTGCACGCATCGTGTTACGCAAAACCTTTTCATACATGTAGAATCTACTGTCATACAGTTTTTCTATCTGCGTCTGCGACACGCCCCACCTTTCCAGATGTGCCAAGCATTCTGCATTAAGCCTACGGTATATATTCAATAAATCCTGACGGTACTTTGAATCGAGACTATCATTATTGCCGCGCACATAATTATATAGTGGCTTGGTTACAACGGCAATTTTGTTGTTTGCGAAAGCGTCAATATACGTCAGGTTGAAAAGCCAATCTTCCCCCAAAGATAAATCTATTGGAAAGTACAAGCCACGTTCCTTGATGATCTTCGCAGCGTACAGTTTGTTGCACGGCCCAGCATCCAGCCACATTTCATGTAGCGTCATATAATCGTTCAGCGTATAGTATAAAATTGGATCTGCAGATGTATAATTGGGTGTGGAATTTTCCTTTTGATAACCCGTCACCGTCTGAAAGCAACACCAAATATGGCCACAACTGGGGTTATTGTTTGCCGTTTGTAGCAATGTTTCCAGATAATCCGATTCAAGATAATCATCACTATCACAGAAAGTGATGTACTCACTAGTCGCAGCGTCAATTCCCACATTTCGTGCCGATGACACTCCCCCATTTGATTTGTGAATTACTCGAATACGAGCATCTTCTGTAGCAAGTTTGTCACAAAGTGCGTTGCTGCCATCAGTAGAACCATCATCCACAAGAATCAGTTCAAAATCGGTGTAGGTTTGCAACTGAATTGAACGAATACAGTGTTCCAGTGAGTTGATGCAGTTGTAAGCTGGAACAATAATTGAAACCTTTTTCATGGTAGCTTTTCACCAACATAACCCCATGTATCAGACAATTGCTCGCGCATAGTCTCCCACTCCGTTGGAGTTGCATTTTTCCAGTCATACCACCAACGCTCAGTGAAATATCTATGGGTTTTCAAGGCACGTTCATGTTTTGCCTTGTAATCATCAAATGAGCATATAAATTTTGCTGGGTTACCTGCATATACGCCATTTGCTGCCAAGTTATGTGTAACAACAGAGTTCGCTCCAATCACAACATTGTCGCCTATCCTTGTATTGCACAGGACAATTGTCCCAGCACCAATGAACACATTGTCCCCGATGTTGACGATTCCAACTTTCGTATGTGATTTTGTAAGAAGAGTGCTCGCATCATGCGCAAGAATTTTTACATCTGACGAGATTGTCACATTATCTCCGACTGTGATCAACCATGGATAATTCGAATCAATCGCGTCCGGAGTAAAACAGTTAAAGTTGTCTCCATGCCTAAATCCATGATCTATGCACCACCTTAAGTCCGCGTCTGAATTCTTTCCCCTTATTTTCATTAATAATCTTTCAAACATTATGATCTTCCTACCTTATTCGAAAACTGATTTTCTGTAAGCCTCCATATTGCTCTCAGGATCAAATGTAGTCTGCTGAACCGCGCTTCTAATTTGTCCATAAAGCTTATCGTCATTTAGCAACATGCAAATTGCATCCGAAATGGCAACCGCATTAACTGGAACAATTATCCCATTTTTCTTTGTTTCTATCTGGTCTCGCATACCACCTACATCTGTTGCAACGATAACCTTACCTAACGCCTTAGCTTCAAACACAGTGGTTGAATATGCCTCATAATATGATGGTTGAACATATATATCCGCTGCGCCCATATACGGGTAAGGGTTTGCCTTGTTTCCCATTAGAATAAACGTTTCTTGTAGATGACTTGCTGCAATTTCTTTTTCGATATTGCCGCTGCGATTGCCATCGCCAATCCAGTACCATCTAATTTTCTTCCCGCAATCGATTAAATTTTTGCAGGCAGCCAGCGCAATGTCCGCACCTTTTTCTTCAGTTAAACGCGCAACTGTAACGATATTCACAAAATCCGAACTAAATACAACATCTAGCGGCTCCTGTGCCTTTGATCTTATATCATCTATGTCATAAAAGTTCATCAGTGTGAGTATCTTTGATGCCGCAGATTCAAACTTTTCCGTTAGGACTCTCCTGCAATCCTGCGATACCGCAATAATGAAGTCAAATTGGGGATAATATGCTTTATCTCTCTTGCAGTCACGGCCGTTTTTTTCATATGCACCGTTGTGATACCACAGAATTTTTCTTTCCGCGTCTATCTTGTCAATCACATAATACGGTGAATAGTCATTCTGTGAATAGGCAACAGCAATATCATATCTCTTTTTCACAGAGGAAAATGCTTTCCATGGCTTTATACTCAATTTGACTAAAACACGGAACAAAATATACCTTTTTGTTTTTGCAAAGTTCTTTACTAGTCCACCTCGTACAGCGAGTTCATGTAAGTAATCTGTCGTATTCATAACGTATTCAAACGAATCGAGTATGTTCACTCTTCGCTTGATTGTTTTCAAAAGAGTGTATTCCGGATTCATAAGAAGTAAGTCAATATCAAACTCATCTTCCGGCATTGCATTAATTAAATTTACCAGGCATTTCTCTATCCCACCTATACCCAATCCATAACAACTGAATAAAACACTTTTCATATATCCCAATTAGGCTTCCTTATTTTATCGTAAATACCATACATCGCCACATAGACATATGGAGCATTCCGCATTAACCAGTATTCAAACAGCTTTTTCCCGCTGATGTTTGTCCCGCGTTCTTCTAGTTCTCGAATTTCTTGCAAAACTTTGCTGCGTTCTGTAGTACTGTTCCGATATCCGCTTAATAGCAAGTTCCTGTAATACTCAAGCAAGCAGCGCAGCAGTCTTTCGTCTACGAGTTTCTGCACAGTTTGGTCTGTCGCTATGTCTCGCATTCTCTCAGTTGCTTTGATGCAATCCTGCGATTTTTTAAGCCAGTCTGTTTTTGCGCAAGATGATGTTGAACTGGTTCGGTAGTTATATTTGCAAACATCTATAAAAACGGTCTTATCTGCACATTGGAAAAGCTGAAAAACTGCGAGAACGTCTTCGTTTATTCTCAAATCTTCGCATAATCGTATAGACTCAAATAATTCTCGTCGAAACAATTTATCGCAAAGGCTCCCGGTGAAGAGTTCCCCTTTAAGCAGACACATTTGAGCCTCAGTTCCCGTCTGAACAAAGATTTTGCCGCTGCCTCCAACTGGACGCTGATCAGAGTCCGTTAACCTACTATAACTGCAATGTGCAATAGCCGCATTATATCGTTCAGCTGTTGAGATCAGCGTCTCGTACATATCTGGCTCTAAGATATCATCGCTGTCCACAAAGGATATGTATTCTCCATGCGTCAACTCCAGGCCTTTGTTCCTTGCAGACGAAACCCCGCCGTTCTCTTTATGCACGACTTTGATTCGAGTATCTTTTCCCGCGATCTCATCAAGCAATTCAGAACTGCCATCCGTCGAGCCGTCATCCACGGCAATAATTTCAAGATTCCGATATGTTTGATTGCAGATTGAGACAGTGCATTCTGCCAGATATGGCAAGGCGTTGTACACAGGAATAATTACACTAACCATTCAATAGGCTCCTAATCCAGATTAGTTTCGGATATATAAACGCATTCTCTATGCATGGCGTACTTAAAATAAGCTCTTTCAGGCATTCGAAAAAGCCGAGACCCGACCTCTGAAATATATATATTTCGTTCTGCTCCAGTCAAACTTTCTGCACATTCTCCGTTGATCTTGTTTCATTTTGTAAACGGTGGCGTAATAACCGTTTACCCAGATTCTCCTATTTAGAATTGCCCATTTGTTACAATTCTTTTTACTTTTACATGCATCGCATAATGCCATCAATGCAAGATACAGAGACTCTGCTTCCCAAAGTAGATCTGCACACTTTGTAGTTATCGAGACTTCTCTTTGCCGATAAAAAGTAACCGGTCCCGTAACCACTGCGCATTTTGAAGTATGAAGCTGATACTCTATATTAAATAATCCATCTTCTTTGTTATGAAGCGTATGGTCAAACAATATTTGGTTCCTTCTAATCAGCTCCGTAGAGTACAAATTTCCCCATACTGAACTTGTCAGCTTTAGAATGGGGGCGTTACTTTCTTGTATCGAGAACGGGCTGTTTTCATATTTGCATAATTCCGCACTCGTATCAAAACAGTGAAATTGCGTTGATACACACAGTTGTGCGTGAGTTTGAGCTTCTGCTGCGACAAGATATTCAATGTTCTTATTACCCATGATATCGTCAGAATCCGAGAACACAATATACTCGCCATTCGCAAAATTGATCCCCACATTACGTGCAGCAGATACGCCGCTATTCTTTTGGTGTATGACTATTACTCACCGATCAAGATCACTAATTTCATCAAGCAGTTCAGCATTGCCATCCGTCGAGCCATCGTCCACTGCAATAATTTCAAGTCTCTGATATGTCTGGCTGGAAATTGATGCAAAACACTCCTTTAAATATGGGGCAGTATTGTATACAGGAACAATTACCGTAACAAGGGGAGATTTGCCCATTAAGTTTTCTCCTTCGCCAAATACAGTTCAATAATACGCTTTTTCCAAGCATCAAGAGAATATTTTCGTTGGATGATGGCCTTATTCTCCTGATACTCACTCTCAGACACGGGAGATGCCAGATCACATATAGATTGAATTTGCTTCTTAATATCACCAACATTTTCGCTCTTAACCCAGAAAATACCGCTAAACTCCCTTGCTACTTGGTTCTCTGGAATATCACTGCATATTACAGGAAGGCCAGCATAAACAGCTTCAAGTAGTGCATAGGACAGGCCCTCAGCGCGGCTAACATGAAGAAACGCTTTACTGTTTCGATATAATGCATTGATATCATTGACTGGCTTGCTAAACGAGATATGCTCTGTTGGATGATCCTGCAAATACTGTTGACAGGCAGCCTGTCCGATAATTTGGATTTTACAAGGTGGAAGTGTACCATCGCTATCAGCAGTCACAATTAAATCCACACCTTTACGGATAACTTCCCATCCAAACATCAAGAAGTTGTTAGGCTTTGATTCGCTGAAAGCAGTCTGGATTCGTGCGGTGTTGATCCCATTAGGAACATAGTGGATATGCTTACGGTCAAATCCCAGCTTTGCTGCATGCTCTGCATGTTCTAATGAAACTGAAAGCAATGTGGCCCTTCTGCTGAAGAAGCCGTACTGTAATTTGGCCAAGATTCGGCGCGAGATTTTAATTGACTTATTATACCCAATTGGGTCGTGCAGGTGCCAAAAGACCTTTGTGTTCTTTGGTGCCATTGCTGTCGCGGGGATATCGTACAGTTCAAAGTGGCTATGTACGATATCAATTTGATTTTCCTGATAAATCTGGCGAACTATTTGATACGTCTTTGGCAATATTCTGGCATGAGACACTGGCAGGAAATAAACCTTTGCTCGCTTGCAGAGTTCTTCACACCAAGGCCGACCTTTTGCAGTCTCTGCAAAAGCGTAAATTGTTTGGATTCCTTCTTCACTTAAAGTCTGTTCAAGAGAGGTCAAGGATGAAATAAAGTTACCTGGACTTGGCGCTCCAAATGCGCAGATTTGTAATACGGTCATTTTTTGTTTTCCTCCACAAGAGTCTCAAAAAACTTTTCCACTGCACAAACTGTCTCTTTCGTAGAAAAAGCCTTCCCTCGTTCAATCGCTTTTTCCTTATAGTGCGCAAGCTTATCCGGGTGGCAGAGCAAGTCTTTAATTCCCTGATATAGTGCTTCTTCATTATTTTCAGTCACGATGCCCCATTCGTTGTGTTCACCCAGCATCTCCTCCATGCCGGATACCTCAACGGTACAGACTGGCGTACCAACAATCAGCGCCTCAGTGGCTGCGGTAGAAAAGCCTTCTGACAAAGAGCAGCAAACGAACAGGTCTGATTTAGCAACGTACCTGTACGGATTTGTTTCATATCCGAGGAAGGTAATACTATTATTTTGATTAAGTAAAGCAACTTGATTTTGAAGCTTCTCAAGATCAGGCCCTATGCCCAAAAAGTAAGTATGGACAGGATATCCGCTTCTCCGCAAGCGGTCGTGAATGCGAATCAAGCGATCAAACGCCTTAACTGCCTTCATGCTTCCTACAGCAATAATCTTGATCTCGTTGATTCGAAATAAACCGTCCGGAATCGGAAGCTCTGACTGTTCCAAAATCTTTTGACTTTCGATAGTATTGTAAAGAACAATTAAATTAGATTGTTCAGGAAAAACACGTAAAAATTTCTGCTTTATGTATTTAGAAACGCATACGATTTGATTAAAACGACTGTAACAGGTTTGTGCTTCTTGAATACTACGGAAAGAGTTGGAAGCATTTTCGGTGTTCGAAATGGTACTATGAATCCAACACACCAGTTTTGTATCTTCGCTCTGGCAACCACTGATAACGCGCGCAGAAGGACCTTCCAGATAGGAGACCTCAATATCGTAATGCTCCTTCACGCACATGCGGTGTAGCTGTGCCGGTGTCAGCAGCTTCATGAGCTTGCTGTTACCCGGCACTTCTTTGGGGAATACCGCACGGAAGTGAATATCTGACGCAAGGAACTGCTCATTCACACCGCCGCCAAACAGCGCCGTCACAGAGATATCAAATTTTGAGCGATCCATGTTGTTGACCAGATTGACCAGCACCTTTTCGGCACCGCCTTGACCAAGGTCATGAATGAGAAAAAGTATTTTTTTCATTGCTTCACCTCAATCGCATTTCAATTCTAGTGCAATTTATTTCTTGCTCAGCCTTTTCCCATGCAGATATTTATACAGCCGGGTTGGGCAAAAGCCCTTTAAAACAGGGATACATGCTTGTGCATAAGAAAAACTCTGGAAGCCAAACGCTTTCCCTGCTCTCAAAATGACCTTACTCTCGTTGATCCGGCTTTGAAACGTTCTACGCGAGATTGCATTGCGGTCATCGCGCATACTATACAGGATTTCTTGTGTATTAAAGCCGCGGTAACCGGCGGCGTACATCCGGACCCAAAGATCGTAGTCTTCAACACGCAGCGTATCTTTGTTTTCAGAATATCCGCCCAGCTCCTCCAGAATATCTCGGCGCATAAGTGCCCCTGCATGGCAAAACTGAGAACCATGCAGAAGATCCTTTGGCTGAGGTGCGGCATCATAGATCATTTTTCCAAAGATGCCTTCATCATCGAAAAAGCTCATGGAGCAACTGATAACACCCGCCTCCGGGTGCTTGGCATACAGTGCCAGTTCCTTTTCAAATCGGTCCGGTGCACAGATATCATCGCCGTCCATGCGGGCAATATAATATCCGCTTGCAGCAGCCAGACATTTGTTCAAGGTTGCATTCAGTCCAAGATTTTTCTCATTTCTCAGGAGGACAATGCGCTCATCGTTCCGCTGAAATTCACTGGCAACCTGCCACGTTTCATCAGACGATCCATCATCGCAGATGATAAACTCCCAGTCCGATACCGTCTGGTGCTGAATGGCGGCAATCGCCTCCGGCAGAGTGTGGGCGCAGTTGTATGCACCCATAATCACAGAAATAGTTGGATTCATAATTCTCTGTCATCATCCTAAATAGTCCCAAATAGTCATCCGGGAGAACTCTTGCGAAAAGTTTTCACTAATTGCATTTCCATAGTAGAAATATATAAAATAGCAAACAACCATCGCTATAGAAAGAAAATGTCTGTCTCGAATTGGAAGTTTCTTAAGTATCATTGGCAACACAATCGCCGGAAAAAGAACGAAATAGTTCGCCAACCGGCCAAAGTAGTTTGCAGTACCGAAAAGGCCAACAAACATAATGCTTGCATAAAGAAAACAGCAATTAATAAAAATGTTGTCTTGTGTATCATTCCCAATAACCAGACGGCGAAACACTAAGGTCAGCAGCACAGAAACACTAGCGACCAATACTCTAAAAATATTGACACCCTCGCCGATAAACTTCGTTGCATCATAGCCATCGCCAAGTAAAGCTGCGGCATCTACCACTGTGCCGATAATCCGCGGCAGAAACAAGCCTGCTCCTACTGCGGTGAGCAACAAAATCCAAGTTCCTCCTGTCCATGGTTTAAAACGCAGGAGTGGCATAAGTAAAAATAGCAGAATATAAGGATGAAATGTCGCTGCAAAAAAAATGATCAGCACATACGAAATCCACTTTTTCTTTAGCAAATAAGGAGTTGCGATAAGGCCAATTGCAATCGAGGCACATTGCTTAATGGCTGCCATAGAAAACAAGTAGCCGTATGCGCAAACGAAAAGAAAGATTGATAGCGTGAAACTGCTGGAGTATTTCTTCAAGAAAGAAACCGCTGCGGCTACAAAAAGTATTGAATAAGTTAGCACAAAGGTCTGTGCGCTAAATCCTGCCGCTTTCATCATGGAGTTGAGCAGGGTAAATCCCGGATTATCACCAAGCTCCCAACTGAAGTCAGTCAGAATGGCCGGAAAGGCTGACATCGCCTTGTAGCCACTTATGTATGCAGAGGTATCGTTGTAGCTGGTACGGAGGCCTGCAAAGAGACTCAGATAAGCAATCAGTAGGACAACAATGCCATAGTTCAGCACTTTGCTCGGTCGACCATTCCATGCAAATGTGTACTTTTCGCTTAAAAATGCAAGTCCGCAGGAAACGGCCAGCACGATCCATAGTTCGCCCACTGATATCCTCCCGTATTACAGCTCGTAGACAGCTTGCAGCTCGCGCCGCACATTGGCATCCGCATAGAGCTGTGCCTTTTCATATCCGGCCTGTCCCATGCGACCGGCCAGTTCGCCATCGTTCAGCAGCACTGCAATTATCTCCGCAAACGCGTCGCTGTCCGCAGGCGGCACCATATAGCCAGTCTTCTCCGGCACGATCAACTCGCGGTGGCCTCGGTTGTAGGATGCCACCACAGGCTTGCCCAGCAGCATTCCTTCCACGATGTTCATCGGCAGTCCCTCGCGGTAGCTGCAAGAAACGATCACATCCGCGATATTGGCATATCGCTCCAGATCGGTGCGGTAGCCAAGAAACTCCACATAGCTTTGCAATTCAAGTGCGGTAACCTCTGCCTGCAATTCCGGCAATGTTGGACCATTACCTGCCAGCAGTAGCTTTGCCTTCGGCTGATGCTCTATCAGAGTTTTCATCGCGTGAATTGCCGTGATCTGGTTCTTGTTCGACAGCAATTCTCCGGTACAAAGCAGCAGCTTATCATCAGCAGCATAGCCAAGCTCACACCGCAGCGCCGCGCGCTCGGCTTCGGACAACTTACGATACTTTGCAGAATTTGCACCAACACCATGAATGCGCTCCACCTGCGTGGGAAACTTTGCCGAGGCAAGGTCATAATCCTCCTGCGTGATGGTGATGAGCTTGTCCGTATGGCGGCACATAAACTTCTCCACCGGATACCAGATGAGCCAGTTTTTCTTCGGCGCGCCCTTATAAAAGTGGAAGCCATGAGCGGTATAAAAGACCTTGGTGCCGCGCTTGCGGGCTTTTCGTGCAGCCAGCCGTCCCAAAACACCGCCGACCGGCGTGTTGCAGTGGACAACATCGTAGTTGCCCTCATCAATGATCTTTTTGAGCTGTTTGTAGGCTCCAAGATTTTTCGGTGAAAACGGTGATCGCTGGAACGGCACGTCAAAGACCTGTTCCACAAAGTCCAGCTTCAAGCCGTTCTTTTCGGCAAGGTTGTTCCGCGCCGCCACATGAACTTCGCAGCCGTGCTCATGCAGCATGGCCACAAGCGGTCTGTGAAACTGACAGATATGCGATTGTACGGTGGCAACTAAAAGGACTTTCATTGTGAACTTCTTCCTATCAGAACGGTCTGATGGACGTTATAAAATAGTAAATCTTATCCATCCACATCCGCTTATTATTGTGCGCTACATCTCTTACACTGATATTCGTCGCATCAATTGCAGGACATAGCTCATGTGTAAAATCAATATGTGTTCGGTCTGCAATACGATCCGCAAGAGGTACCATCAGCATGAGATCAGAAAGATGTCGGTTATTATATGGAACAGTCACATCGTGGGAAAACATATGCTCACAGCTTAGAACATCCGCGCCCCAGCGGCTGTCTCGCATCTCCAGATCGATGATGTCGCTCCAGTCGTAATTGAACATATGCTCATTGTAGGCAGTGCTGCGGAGATACTCTCTGTATCTGGCATCCGTCGCGTACATCAATGCCGGATTCATCAGAAAGATGTTATTCATTGCATTGACACGCCGCGCCGTACATTTCTTCTGCATTCGCCGCACGCCGTAACGCTTGTAGTAAAATGCACGTCCAATTTCTGAGGTCCACGATTTTGCTTCAACATCGAACGGATTCGCCTTCCGAAGGTAAATCCGCTTCATAATGTCGTTGTGGTTAAAATACCGGCGGTTGCTGTTCACGCATAGAATTGCCCGGACCAGATCGTATTCCGGATAAACGGACTTGTCCAAGGGAATTTCATAGGTTATATGTGGGACACCGACCGCTTTACAGATCATTTCTGCTGCGTCGCAATCGACCTTTTCAGCAGGCTGCGAGTTATAAGAAAAATACTGGTACTTTTCTTTTACATGAATCGACGCTGCCAGCGAGCCTTTGCTGTCCCGACCGCCGGTCACGGACACTGCCGGTCGTTCCCATTTCTGCGCGATCAGTCCGAGATTGCTTTTCATGGCCTCCGCAATCTGGTGTACCGTTTTGCGATACTCCTCCTCGTCTGCACACATATGGATAGGCTCACGCGGCCAAATACGAACGGTTTTGAATTTACCGTCTGAATAAATTACATAGTTGTTGCAAATCAGCTTTTTCAGCTCGTGATAGTGGCTGATATCTCCCGGCAGTCCTTCCCCGTACAGATGATACCAGCGGTAATGCTCAAGCTTGGTCACATAGTCATCACGGTGAAGCTGCTCAAACAGTGAAACCAATTCTTCGTGAGAGCAAAGATAAAAATGTCCGTCAATGTTTCCATAGTAAGCGGTACGCATACTCTCAAAGTCTCCGCAGAACGTCATGCGCTCCCCAGCAATCATCCCAAGAACAAACAGTCCCGTCAAATTGTTAATGGTCTGAAGACCGAGTTCAAAGCTGCCCTGAGACTGCTCTGCAAGAGTACGCAGAATGTCCATTTCATTTGCCTGATTGGAAAAGGGATCATATGCGTGGCCAATCAAAAAGTAAGTAATCCCATTCTTTTCCATGGCGTATAGCTTTTGCCGACAGTGAAGCCAGATATGAAAGCTGTCCGAAAGGCTCTCCTTCCGCCAGTTTCCAAAGAAGGGAAACGCGCCGCCAATTGTGAGATTCTGATTCGTAATCAGGAAACCCTGCTCAAAGATGGAGGACTTATATTCCGGAAAACGCTTGATATTTTCTTTTATATACGGCCAGTTTTCATTCATCCCAAGTTCTCCTTTATCGTCTCCCACAGCCGTGCCCGATTTTCCTCTCCCACAAAGCTGTTATGCGGGGTCAGAACTACATTTTCCATATCCCACAGCGGGCTGCTTTCGGGCAGGGGTTCTTCTTCAAAAACGTCCAGCACTGCGCAGCCGCCGTTTTGCAGCCACTTGGTCAGCACAGCCTCGTTTGCCAGCGCGCCGCGGGCGACATTGACGAAGATCGCGCCATCATGCAGGCGGCCAAAGATTTCCTCGCTCACGATGCCGCGCGTCTCCGGCGTCAGGGCGATGCAGCACACCAGAATATCACAGGCCGCCGCAGTCTCCGCCAGCTTATCCAGCGGCAGGAGTTCATCAAAATCCGGCAGCACCCGCACGGTGCGATTCACGCCGGTGATATGGCAGCCAAAGGCTTTCAGCCGCTTCGCGATCTCGCGTCCCACATCGCCGCAGCCGAGGATGCACACCCGCTTGCCGGAAAGCTCCAGCAGACCGCGATGCTTCTCCCATTTGTGCTGAATCTGATTCTCTGCAAAAAAGCGGCTCTGCTTATATAGCTGCAAAATGCCGCAGACGGCGAACTCCGCCATCGGGACGCTGTACACGCCCGCAGCGTTGTGCAGCTCGATGCCGCGCGCCCGGATATCGTCCAGCGGCACGCGGTCAAGACCCGCGCTGGTGAGCTGGATGACCCGCAGGCTCGTAAAGCGCTCGATGGAATTGTAGAGGAACAGGCCGTTGCACACGACCGCCTCGTATCGCTCCGGGCAGTCTACCGGGGCGCGTTCGTCACCATGAACGAAGACCTTGTGCCCGGCAGCTTCCAGCTGCTCGCGCTCGCCGCTATTGAGTTGAAACGCGCCGGTCACCAGAACGTTCATGCGTTCATACCTCTCACAATGTTCTCAACGCAGGCGCAAACCCTGCGGTGATTCTCGTCAAACTGCTCCTGCGTCCAAGCGGCGCAGTCCCGCTCAACGCGGCGGATATCCGCCACTCCCTCGGTAAAAATGCGCCGTATTTCATCCAAGTCCGTCGTCTTCTCCGTGTTGCAGAAGCTGCGGGACAGGATCACATACTGTGAACCAAGGCGATAATGCTCACCGATGATATATTCCGCCGGAAGCGTCCCCGAGCCGGGGCGGCCCACGCCGCCAAAGCCATAGGGAATACTTGCTTCGCGGAGCTCGGCGCAAAGCCTGTCCACCGTACCGTCCGTCAGGAGCTGGAACATGAATTTCTGATGATAGCACAGATGCAGGTCGTTGAGGCCGATGTGCATCTGGTCGATGCCGGACACCTTTACCGCCTCCGGCAGATTGTCTGCCGCCGTATCCGTTTCCAGCAGCGGCATGACCTTTGCGCGCCCATTCACCATGCGCACAAGCTGCCGCAGATCATCCGCCGTGCGCCACATGGGGAGCATAATAACGTCCGCACCGTTTGCGATGGCGTCGTCGATCTCCGTCTGCGAGTTGGGATTCAGTGGATTGACGCGCGCCATGATCTCGGCCTGATCGCCGATGGCGGCACGGACTTTTGCAATATCCTCCGGTGTATGGTGGGACTGCACCGTATCCATCCCACCCTGACGCTCTGCCTTTCCCAGCACTTCCATATCAATGAAAATGCGGTCAACGCCTGCGTCCGCCGCGATTTTCGCAACCGCAGGATCATTTGTGATATACATGAGTTTCAGCATTTGATCTCCCTCAGACCGTCGCGCCGGTATTGACATTATCCTCGTTGCGCAGGACCTTGAACACGGTCATGAAAAGGATCTTAATATCCAGTGCAAGCGAGACGTGCTGCGTGTACCAGACATTCATCTTGATGCGTTCGTGCCACTCCACACCCTTGCGGCCATGTACCTGCGCCCAGCCGGTGATGCCGGGGCGAACGTCAAACATATGAAACTGTTCTTCCGTGTACTGCTCCACCGGCCAAGGGTGATAGGTCAGCGGCGGGCGCGGCCCGACGATGGCCATATCGCCCACAATAATATTGATGAACTGCGGAAGCTCATCAATGCTGGTTGCCCGAATCAACTTTCCTACCTTTGTCACGCGCGGGTCGCCCTTCCCGCTGTAAACTCCGCTGCCGGTATGCTCTGCTCCGTCCGACATGGAGCGGAATTTATAAATCGTAAAGACCTTTCCGTGCAGCCCCAGTCTTTGCTGCTTGAACAGCACCGGCCCCGGAGAAGAAAGCTTGACTGCGAGTGCGGTTATCAGAAGCAGGGGTGAAAGAATAACTAAAGCAATCAGTGAGAGAACTGTATCAATCAATCGTTTTCCAAATCTTTTATACATGCAATTCCGTTCCTATCAACCCCGCCGATGGCAAGGGAACCTCAAAAATCTTTGTAATTCGTCATACTCTGGAGAAAATGGTATGAGAAATGACTATTTTCCTATTTAATTATAACGCAAACGGCGGAAATGCGCAAGGGGAAAGCAGAAAATATGTGTGGAGATGTGTGAAAGGCCGCAGCGCGGAGCTGCGGCCTGGTGGGGGGCGGATGAAGCTGGAAAAGTGCAGCAGGTTATTAAAAAACTCTTGAATTACTTTGCGTGTTGAATCGTCATGCAATCGTTTCTAAAAGCTTCCAATAACGAAGAACAAAAGGCTTGATATACAGATCAATACGGGATCCTTTGTACCATAGATCCCCTTCAAATCCAAGTATTGCTCGATAGGATGCGAGTAGTATTCCCCAAATATCGGGACAGTCCACGCGCATTTGTGTTTCAGCTCGGCGCATATGGTGCATATATTTTGTTCCTGTAGGGGATAAATCTTCCTCCGATGTATCCGGCGTATATTTTTCCCTCAAGTGTGCAAGTCCCATCGGAATAGCGCCTCCCCTTTTGTCATGATATGTGGATAGAGGCTCGAATAATGTACGAATCTGAAAGTCCTCCTTGGCCTTCTTAACATCCAGCTCATAGAACTTCAATACAGTCAAAAACATGCCAATGCATGCAAACACGGCATCTGATTTGTCCTCTTCTCGGGAGACGAGCCTGTAGAGCAAGCTGCTTTTTTCAATGAGCTCCAATCTGCTTCTTGTATTGATCCCCTCCAGAATGATCCGCTTAAATTCAGAGACTTCTTCTGGAGTGCAAAGTTTTGTATTACACTGGAGCTTACCATAATATCGCTCAAAAAGCGGATCGGCGCGATCCTCTAATGACCCTTCCCGCAAAGTGATTTCGAAAGAGATGAATTTCTCCAAATACCGTTTCGCATTGGTATTGCAGCCGTAAATTTGTCTGACAGTACACTCCAGTTGCTCTTTGTCGATAGAGATGATCGTCTGCACATTGGGAATCCCTTCCAGGACATGATGCAAACGCTCGAGAACCGTGATCGTATACTCCGGCAGGCACCGATCGAGTTCATCCACAACCAGAAGGATGGTCTGTTCTTCGGCCAAATCTTTGATTGCTGCCCGAAGTTTTTCCAATATACAATTAAAGCTGAAGTAAACATCGAAATCATGACTATCTGCGATTTCCTGAGTAGCCTTATTTCTTGCGCTCTTAATTGTTTCAAAGATTTTCTTTATATCGAATCCAGTTTTAACAGAACCAACTTCAACAAGACCGGCAATGATTTCCTTCAAAACCACCTTGAAGGTTGTGCGTTTATCCGCGGAGATGAAGTTGGTTTGCTTGTCAATTGAGTCAGTTAAAGCCGCAACAAGCGCAATCAACGGTTCCTCATAATAATCATATTTCCAGCAATCATAATGGAAAACCAGATATTTTCTTGGGCCGTCTTTCTCAAGCGGGTATTTTGCAATTTCCTCTTCGAATCTGTTTAACACAAAGGTTTTTCCAACGCCCCAAGCACCATTTACGGCAAAAGAGGCATTCTTCCTGTTTTCGGACAGTATCTCAACTACATCGATCAGCCGGGCGACAAAGGCTTTCCTGTCAAGCAGGTCTGTTAGCTCTTCCTGTGTATCCATAAGTACTGCGTCTGGCACCATTTTATACCTCCTGCTTTTGAATCGATCACGATACCCGATTATACCATATCCCGGCACATATAATAATTTCAATTTCTGAAAAATGCACCATATTCTGCCCGACAAATTCCGACACGCGCCCTTCCTTTTCCTTCCTTGTCTTCCATTCGCATAATTCCCCATTGTTTGCAGACAATAGCAATGTGATTTCGAACGCATAAAGTGGAGGAGCAATATATGAAAGCAACCGGCATCGTCAGACGCATTGACGACCTCGGGCGGATCGTCATCCCAAAGGAGATCCGCCGTACCCTGCGTATCCGCGAGGGCGACCCGCTGGAAATCTACACGGAGAAGGACGGCGAGGTGATTTTTAAAAAATATTCGCCGATGGGGGACCTGCAGGCGGTCGCGGCGCAGCTGTGCGAGTCCATCGGCAAGAACACCGGCCACATCGCGGCCGTGGCGGACCGCGACTCCATCATCGCGGTGGCGGGCGCGCCGAAGCGCGAGCTTCTGGAAAAGCGCAACTCCGCCGAGCTGGAGCAGCTGATGGAGCAGCGGCGCAGCTACCGCTACCACGGCGGCGAGAGCCGTCTGCGCGCGGCGGAGTCCGTGGAGCGCTACCACCTCGGCGTGGCGGCACCGATCGTGGCCGAGGGCGACCTGATGGGCTGCGTCATGCTGCTCATGGGCGAGCACGACGCAGCGCCGACCGAGTCGGAGCAGACGCTCGCGCAGACGTTCGCGGGCTTTCTGGGAAAGCAGATGGAGAGCTGAAGGGGAAAAGGGAAGATATTCGGGGCCGGGAGGCCCCGATTTTTTCGTATTTTCAAAAATAAAGGTAGAAAAAAGAGGCGTTCAACGGTATAATTACATAGTAGATCAGTATGCAACAGGAGGGAACGGCGTGAAGCTTGCGGCGCTTTTGGGAAACGATACGCTGAAGCAGCGCCTTTCTGCGCTGCAGGCCAAGGGCAAGCTGACGCACAGCTTCCTGCTGACCGGGCCGGAGGGCTCCGGGCGGCACACGCTTGCGCGCATCCTCTGCGCCGCCATGCAGTGCACCGCGCCCGGCGAACGCCCCTGCGGCGTCTGCCCGCAGTGCCGCAAGGTGCTTGACGGCGCGCACCCGGACATCTGCATCGTGGATGACCCCGAGAAGAAGACCATTCCCGTCAAGCTCGTCCGCGATGCCTGCACCGATCTGTATATCCGCCCGAACGAAGGGCAGCGCAAGATCTATCTGTTCCCGCGCGCGCAGGACCTGAACCAGCAGGGGCAGAACGTCCTGCTCAAGAGCATCGAGGAGCCGCCTCCCTACGGCACGTTCCTGCTGCTGGCGGAGCACGCCGAGCAGCTGCTGCCGACCATCCGCAGCCGCTGTGTGGAGCTGCGCCTGTCGCCGCTGCCGGAGGCCGTACTGCTTCCCGCGCTGCGGGAGCGTTTCCCGGACGTGCCGGAGGGCACGCTCCGCGCCGCCGGCGTGCGCGCCGGGGGCTATCTCGGCCGGGCGGAGTCCATTCTGCGGGACGATGCCGGGCTGCTGCCGCAGAGTGCCGCGTTTGTCCGTGCCTACTGCGCGCGGCGTCCGGAGGAGCTGCTGCAGGTGCTCGCCCCGATGGAGCGGCTGAAGCGCGAGCAGCTCCGCCCCATCCTGACGCAGTGGCAGGCCCTTCTCGTCTCTGCCCTGACCTCGCGCAGCGGGCTGCCGCCCCTGCGGCCTGAGTGCGCGCAGATCGCGGAAGCACGCCCCGTCTCGGATATCACGCAGGCGATCGAGGCGATCCGGCTTGCGCTGCGCGATCTGGAGGGCAATGTCAGCCCCGGTGCGATCTGCGGCGCGCTGACCGTAAAGCTGCGGTGAACGCAGTATTTGCAGACTGTCAAAAACCTGCCGGGCCAAAAGCTTTGGAGGGACTTTTTTGACAAGCTGATTTGATTTTATGATGTTTTCCCGTTCATACGGAAAGGAGCTTTTCATGGAAGAACCCAAATTTGAGCCGGTCCCCGAGGAGACCGCGGAGGCCCCGGCAGAGCCCGCCGCGCTGCCCGCGGCCGACGAAGCCCTCATCCCCGAGATGCCCGAAGAGCCGGCCGCCCCGGCGGAAGACCCCATGGTCGAGGTCTGCGACGTGCAGTTCCGTTCCGGGTCAAAGGTCTATTTCTTCGCGCCCGGCGAGCTGAAGATCGCAACGGGCGACGAGGTCATTCTGGAGACTGCCCGCGGGCCCGAATTCGGCCAGTGCGTCCGCGGCAACCACATGGTGCACCCGCGCGAGGTCACTCCGCCGCTGCGCCCCATCCTGCGGCCGGCCACGCAGCAGGACAAGCGCGTCCACGCCGAGAACTGCCGCCGCGAAAAGCGCGCCATGGACGTCTGCCAGCAAAAGATCTCCGACCTCGGGCTGGAAATGCAGCTCGTCTCGGCGGAATATGCCTTTGACGGCAGCAAGGTCCTGTTCTTCTTCACGGCCGACGGCCGCGTCGACTTCCGCGAGCTGGTCAAGAGCCTCGCCTCTGTGCTGCGCACCCGCATCGAGCTGCGGCAGATCGGCGTTCGTGACAAGGCGAAGATGGTCGGCGGCCTCGGCATCTGCGGCCGCCCGTTCTGCTGCCGCCAGTTCCTGGACGATTTCCAGCCGGTGTCCATCAAGATGGCCAAGACGCAGAACCTCAGCCTGAATCCCACGAAAATTTCCGGCACCTGCGGCCGACTGATGTGCTGCCTGAACTACGAGCAGGAGACCTATGAGGAGCTGCTGAAGACCAGCCCGAAGAACGAATCGTTCGTCGACACGCCGGACGGCCGCGGCACGGTCACGGAGGTCAATCTGCTCAAGCAGTGCGTCCGCGTCCGGCTGGAGCAGCAGCCCGACACCATCGTCTGCCACCACAACTGCGATATCTGTGTTCTGCGCAACGGCAAGGCGCGCAAGACCGACCCACCCATTCCGGACGATCTCGCGCCGATCTCCGGCAATCCGCAGAAGTGCCGCAAAAAGGAGGCTCCCGAGCTCAAGACCTATCTCGAGCCGGTCGTCATGCGCCAGAACGCCGCCGTGCTGGAAGAGGCCCGCACGAACGAGGCCGACATTCAGAACGAGCAGCAGCGTGGCAAGCGCCGCCGCCGCGGCGGACGCGGCCGCCGACATGAGGGCGAGGGCGAGGTCCCGCAGGAGCAGGAGGCCAGACGCCCGGCCGAGGCGAAGAAGCCTGCCGAACCGAAGAAGCCCGCTGAGAGCAAAAAGCCGGCTGAGGCGAGAAAGCTCGCCGAGGCAAGGCTGGAGCAGGCCGAGGGCGAGCCGAAGAAGCAGCGCCCGCGCCGCCAGCGTCCGCCCAGAGCGCCGAAGCCCGAGGGTGAGAAGCCCCCGCGCGCCGAGGCAGCGCCTGTCGATGCCCCGCATGGCGGCGAGAAGCCGAAACCCCGCCGCCGCTCCCGCGGCCACCGCAAGCCCGGCGGCCCGAAGCCCGAGGGCGGAGGGGAAGTGTAAAAATTGAAAATTCAGAGCCGCCTCGCAAGGGGCGGCTCTTTGCAAAACGGAGACTTTACGATGAGTACCTCAAAAGAATACATGCAGTTCGTTCTGGACCAGCTGAAGGAGTTCCCGGACGTGACATACCGCAAAATGTTCGGCGAATACATGGTCTATCTGCAGGGAAGGCCCGTCCTGCTTGTCTGCGACAACTGTGCAATGGTCAAAAAGCTCCCCGAGCTGGCGGAGCTGATGCGCGGCGCGCCGGACGGCCTGCCCTATGAAGGGGCCAGGGTCCACTCCGTCCTCGATCTGGAGGACCGTGAGCTGGTGCGGCAGGTGATGGATATCCTCCTGCGTGTCACGCCGCTGCCGAAGCGGAGAAAGTGACTGCGCTGGCCGAAAAAAGCCTTTACAAAGCCCGGAACCTGTGATATCATACGAATACCCTATTGAATAGGGCAATCTGCACAGAGGAGGAAAGCTGTGGGAACGTTTCGTGTCTACTATGATCCGGCGGCTTTGGAAGAACTGTGCAGAAGAACGCCGTATAATCTAAAGAAAGACCTGAAAAATATAGACGAACAGACAAGACAGGAGATCGCCGAGGAGCTTGCCAACGAAATTTATCTGGGGTTGGACCGTCCACCGACTGCGGTCTCCCTTCATTGGGGCAGAAAGCGACAGGCTACCTGTGCTAAGATTAGGGTCGTGGATGTCCGGCGTGACGCAGGAAAGTCAAATGGCTACCGGTGCATCGTGCTGGTCGATTATGTGCACAGCAGTGCGTTTTTGCTGCACATTTACCGGCATGCGCATGGAGAAGCGGAGAACATCAGTCGGAGCGACCGGAATCAGCTGGACGGACTGGTCGATGAATACGAGCGCTCTCTGGAGGCCATGCAGGCAGAAGAAAAGCCATAAAAACAGGAAAACTGTTTGGGAAGAGGTTTATCATGATCGATATCAATAAGTTGCTGGAGTCCAAAAGGGTCGAGGTATCCTTTCCGGAAACCGCTGTGGACGGAGCTTATGTAAAGCTGTTCCGGGCGGATCACAGGCTGACGCAGGCCGCGCTGGCCAATATCATGGGCGTGAAGAAAAAGACCATTGAAAAGTGGGAGCAGGGCGTGAATAAGGTCAGCGGCAGCAGTGCCGTGCTGCTGAAGCTGCTTCGCGATGATCCGGAGCTGATCGGGCGGCTGTACAAGGTACAGGCGGTTTCCGGAAAGACGGAGACCGACGACTATACGCCGATCGACCGGAAGGTGATCAACGGAACAGTGAAGACGGCGGCAAAGGTCCGGAGAAACATCTGGGCGGCCGTTTTTTAAGGAGGACAGGGATGGAACGCAGAGACTGCATGCTGCAGATGGACGAGCTGTATTTCTCCAGCTTTGATTTTGAGCAAAGCCGGGAGGACAGCAACACAGAATATGACGTTTCGTTTCATATCGAATACGCAAAGAACAAAAAGGACTCCGCAAAATTCCGCGTGATGATCCGGACCGCAGTCGAAAATAAAACGGGCAGCGTCCGCATACGGCTGGATACCGTCGGCATTTTTACGATCGAAAATTTTGAGCTTGATCGGGACCTGAACGAGCGCATCCTCAAGGCCAATACCGTGGCGATCATGTTCCCCTATATCCGGAGCCAGATCTCCCTGCTGACAACACAGCCGGGGCTGCATCCGGTCATGCTGCCGCCGATGAACATCAACGCGCTGCTGGATTCCACCGAAGAGGCGTAAACGCAGCAGAAAAGCAGAACACGCGGGCTTCTGGCCCAGCGTGCCCTGCTGGCTTTTCCGGAATATAATGGGAAAAAACAGCCCCGCTCGGCAAGAGCGGGGCTGCGCTTTTACAGCCTGACGACTGCACTATACAGCGAGAAGCTGTCGCTGCCGTTTTTATCGGCGGCGTAGAATGTGACGAGTGCGCGGTAGGAATAGTTCACGGGGCCGGTGTAGGTCTGCGTATAGGTATGGGTCATCACGTTGTGGCCCAGCATGGCGGCCGTGTAGCGCGAGGAATAGGTGCGGACCGGGGTCCAGCTCGTCCCGTTTGCGGACTGCTCGATGACGATCGTGGTGACGCCAATGCTGGTCATGGAAGAGCCTGAGCCGGTCGTGGTCTTGATCGAGATCGAGTTCGTACCGCTTTTGGCGATCAACGCATCTGAGCGGCTGATGTAATCGCTGCTGCGCGCGGCGGCCGGCAGGCACAGCGCGGCTGCCAGCAGGGAAAGGATCAGTACAAGAGAAAGAACGCGCTTCATGGATACCTCCGTTTAGTGTATGGAATAGACAATGGAGCGGATCACTTCCGCCGGGACCTTGCCGCAGACCAGACCGGAAACACAGCCGTTCAGCCAGCAGATGCCCGTGGAAGCATTGTTCGTGTATTGGTAGTACCCGACGTCCCCCAGCGTGAAGTAACTGACGGGCCGCTCGTCCTTCACGATCCAGCTTCCCTCCATTGCGGAAGGCTCCGCGAAGATCGTGAAATCCATGCTGAAGCCTGTGCCGTCCGGCAGGGAGAAGAAGGCATAGAACGAGGTGGTACCGGCGAATTCGTCTCCAAAGTCATACTCCGCCAGCACGGCGCCCTCGGGGACCCAGGACGGGACGACGCCGGTCACGCCGTAGGCTGCCAGCGCGTCGTGCAGCTGCTGCAGGCCCGCGTTGTCCGTGTGGTACTCGCCGCCCTGCGGCAGGTTCCAGCCTGCATGCGGCAGAGCGTCGATCTTGAGATACTCGTCCGTCCAGGTGATATAGGCGTTCGGAGCGTCGCTTGCGCCGGTCTCGACGCGGGGGAACAGAGCGAAGATCAGGATAAACATGGCCGCGGCGGCGGACACCACGCGGATCGGGATGCGGAGGCGGGTGTAGGCCTTCTGCAGGTGCGCGCGGGTGCGTCGGACCGGAGCGCCGGGGGAGTCCGGGGTGGAATAATAGGCGGAGAAATCCTGCCATGCGGCGGACGTGTCGGCCGGAGTCCTGCGGCGCTCGGCCAGAACGGTCAAAATGCTGTCAACGGTCGCCTCATCCAGCGGCGGGCCGTCCAGATCGCTGCGCAGAAGCGTCTGAAGATGTTCGGTTGATAATTTGCGGTACAGTGCGAGTCGGGCTTCGGTTGGTTGATCGGCCATATGAAATTCCTCCCTTCATCCCTATATTTCTTCAGAAACGCAAAACGGACATGTTTTCGGAAATTTTTTTACTTTTATTTGGCAAAAGCTGCTTGCAGAGCTTTTTGCGGATGCGCTGCAGCCGTTTCTGGCTGCTCCAGACCGAGATGCCGAGCTCCTTGGCAACCTCCAGATGCGTTGCTCCTTCCAGCGTGATGCGGCAGAGCAGACGATAGTCCTCCGGCGGCAGCAGGGCGCGGATGGCGTCGAGCAGCTCGCTGATCGAGCCGAACGGCCGGTCCTCCACGGCGAGTTTTTTGCTCTCCTGCGCAAGATCCTGCTCGAGCGAGATGAAGTACAGGGCCTCCAGCGCCCGGCGGCGGCTGCCGACGCGGATCTTGTTCTTGAGCGTCTCCATCAGCCAGGCCTCCGGCTTTGCATGGCGCATGAGCGCGTCCTGCTTGCGGACAGCCTCGAAGAAGGTCTCCTGCACGGCCTCTTCGGCGTAGGCGGCATTGAAAAGGAGGTTCTCGGCGTAGATATACAGCCGTTCATAATTTGCATTGTACAGCGCTTCCAGAAAGGCATTGGCCTCCATGCGCTTCACCAGCCTTTGTGCGGCCGCATGGCCGCGGGATCGGGTTGTGCGTCGGGTCTGCACCGCACGGCTCCGGAGCGTGATATCCTGTGCGGTACTGCCCTTATTATAGCAGGCTGGTTCGTGCAATGTCAATCGGAGCCTGCCAACAGAATCTGACAATTCGACAGGGTTCTCAGGGCGCGAGCCGGACGAGCTGCTCCGGCTCGTCCGCCGTCAGCGTGACGGTGGCGCGCTGGACGCCGTTTTCCAGCAGGGCGTATGTTGTGCCGAGCGGCACGCCGAACAGGCTGCAGCGGGCGTTTCCTGCCCCGTCGGGGTAGACGACGGCGCGGCGCTCGAAGCCGTCGTTGTCCGTCAGCGTGAATTCCAGACAGCCCCGCTCCCCGGCGGCGAGCGACCGCTGCACGAGCACGGAGCCGACCGGAACGGCCGTCAGATGGAGCTGCTCGCCGTCGGACCAGCACGGGCCGGATTCCGCGCGGACGGATGCGTTCGGCAGAAGGGTAAAGACGGCCTCGCCCAGCGTCGTCACGGCGCGGTAGCGGCCCGGCTCCAGCCGCGCGCTGACGGCGCTGCCGTCCCGGCCGGGGATGAGGCGCTGCAGCTCCTGCCCGGCCTCGTCCTGAATGGTGATCTCGCTGATCTCGCCGTCCGTGCAGAACAGCACGCGCACGAGCATAAGCGGCGCTTCCGTCGGAGCCTCTGCGGCCTGTATGTCCGGTGTGCGCAGGCTCTGCGCCGCGAAAACGGCGCTCATCAGGCCCATGGAGGCGGCGATGGCGACCGCCATGAGCAGAATGGCGCAGCAAAGCCTTGCTGCTTTCTTTTGCATGATTTTTGCCTCCTTCGATAAGATGCCGCCAGTATAGCGCATCCGTCCGGAGAGACCGTCCGAAAATCGTCGAGGGAAACAGGTATAAAAAATTTCCCGCCGGGCGATACTCATGCTCGGAGGTGCTAATATGCAAAACAAGGAAAACGGCTTCGGCCGCTTTGTGAAGGAGAAGGGCTACTACATAGTCCTGCTCCTTTGCGCAGTAGCGATCGGAGTATCGGGCTATCTTCTTCTTTCTGGAAAAAACAGCGACCAGCAGGTCCATCTGAGCACGGAGCGCGCCACGGTCCCACCGGGCGTGCGGGCCACGGAGCACGCGGAAAACGTTGTGGCGACGGACGGCCCGGAGCCGGGCACGGAGGCTACGGAGCCGACGCTGCGCCTGCAGCCGCCGGTGGCGGGCGAGCAGACGGGAGGCTTTGCGGCGGACCATCTGGCCTACAATGCGACGACGCGCGACTGGCGTACGCACGAGGGCCTCGATCTGGCCGCGGCACTCGGCGATCCGGTCTGCGCCGCGGCAGACGGGACTGTCTACACGATCTATGAGGACGAGCGCTACGGCACGACCGTCGTGCTGCGCCACAGCGGCGGCTTCACGACGCACTATGCCAACCTCACCGAGGAGCCGGATGTCGCCGTGGGCGACACGGTCCGCGCCGGGCAGCGCCTCGGCACGGTCGGCCAGACGGCCCTGACGGAGACAGGCGACGCGCCGCATGTGCATTTCGCCCTCTATAACGGCAATACGCCGGAAGACCCGGCAGAATACTGGCAGTGAACAAAGCAGAGGACGGCCGCCCGGCCGTCCTTTTTGCGTAGTCGTATCGGATCGCGGATGGGAATGCAGCGGCACTCTGCCGACCGCACACGCCTTGTAGGGGAGCGGCATGCCGCTCCCGGCGGTGTACTCCCGATTCGTACTGGCTGCCGTTAAAATGGTATACACCAATTGCGTCTGTAGCGGCGCTCAGTGAGCGCCTTGTGCACTTACAAATCATGCAGCGCAAATTCATTGGCATGAGACTTCCGAGTTTGTCATTGCGAGGCCCCGAAGGGGCCGTGGCAATCTCGCAGTACCCGGCCGGATCACAGGAAGGCCGCGGCGAAAACGCAACTGCCTGCCCGAGATTGCCACGTCGGCCTTTGGCCTCCTCGCAATGACAATTCGGGGGCCATTACCGTTTTATCGTCAGCCGGTACGAATCGTAAGCGCTGCGCCGGGAGCGGCATGCCGCTCCCCTACAACGCACGACTGGCAGTTTTGCGTAACTTTCCATTTTCCATTCTGCATTTTCCATTTGCACCATGCCTCGCCCCTGCGATTTGCACTGCATTCCATAACAAAAAACTGCCGCACCCCGTGGGGTGCGGCAGCGGAGCGTATTTCTTACTTGCTGAGAGCCAGATAACGGCAGGCGACAGCGGCAGCCTGGCAGCGGAGCGCCGTGGCGGTCGGGTCAAGGTAGTTGACCTTGTCGTCGTGCGTGGAGCCGTTGACGATCTCGGTGGAGACAGCCCAGTTCATGGCGTCCTTCGCCCAGTCGGCGACGGAGGCGGCATCCGGGAAGGAGGCCAGCTTGTCTTCCTCGACCTTTTCGGCCTTGGCCAGACGGTAGAGCATCGTGGCCATTTCCTGACGGGTGATGTTGTCGTTCGGGGCGAACGTGCCGTCGCCCATGCCGTTGACGACACCGGCCTCGGTGGCCCAGACGACGGCGTCATAGTACCAGTCGCCGGTCTTGACGTCGGAGTAGGTGCTCTCGCCGGTCACGACGGGGGCGTAGGAAACACGATAGAGCATCGTGGCGAACTCAGCGCGGGTCAGCGTGCCCTGCGGCTCAAACGTCGTCTCGGTCATGCCGTTGACGATGCCGTCCTTCGCGAGCTGCAGCACGACGTCGTAGAACCAGTCGGTCTCGGCGACATCGGTGAACGGATTGACGAACGTCTCCTCGGTGATGAGGCGGATGCGGGTCTCGTTCATATCGACACGGATGGGCTTCTCCTCTGTGGACTTCTCAAAATAGGCCTGCAGCGCCTGGCGCATATAGGTCTTGTTGACGTGGGTGATGATCTTCACATCGGAGGCCAGCTCCTTCGTCTCGTCGAGGACGTTGAGCATGGTGTAGCCGTCGCCGCCGCCGCCGAGGTAGCTGTTGATGACGACCTTGTAGCGGGCATCGGGATCGAGCGGCGTGCCGTCATAGAACTTCACGTCGGAAATGCGGCTGCCCGGCTCCTTTGTGAGGTCGGCGGTGTAGGTGATGCCGGCGGGCTGGGCGAACTTGCCGTGCAGGCTGGGCAGGGCGCTGACACCGTTTTCCAGCGCGGCGAGGATCGTGGCGCCGGAGGCCTCGACGAGCATCATGTCGTTGTCAAAGGGCAGGACGGAGTTGCAGGACTTCAGCGTGACGGGACCCTCGGGCATGGAGGCGCGGATGCCGCCGCCGTTCACGAGGCAGATGTCCGGCTCATAGATGGCGAAGAAGTCGAGCAGGGCGTCGGTGACGAGGTTGGCGATGGGAGAGTTCTGACCGCGGACGAGCTGCGTGGACCATTCAAGGTTCTGCGCGCTGTAGCCGACGACCTTCTCCAGCGAGGCGGCGACCTCGTCGTTATAGCTGTCGACAAGGGCCTTGACGGTGGGATCTTCGGCGTAGGCATCCGTCAGGAAGATCTGACTGTAGATCACGCCGGTCATCTTGCCGTTCAACACGACGACGTTGATCTGATTCAGGGCTTCGCCATGCTTGCTGGGGTTGATGAGGTACTGCGTGCCGTTGATGATGGTCGGGCGGCCTGCGATGTCGTTGCCGCCGCCGATGGAGATGTCAACGGCGGGATTATCGGTGATGAGCTGCGTGTTCTTGCTGTGCACATGGGACAGCGCGATGACGACATCGCAGGACTCCTCGTTCTTCAGGCGGCTGACAAGCGTCTTGGCCGTGGTCAGATCGTCGTCCCACTCGATGTCATAGGTGTTGCTGTAGAGCGTCGTGGCAGCGCTCTGGTCGTCCGTCACGCCGAAGATGCCGAACTTCAGACCGGCAGCTTCCTTTGTGATGTAGTCGCCGAAGGGATATTCCTTCTCGCCCGCGTAGGCCTTGCCTTCCTTGAACTTCGTATTGGCGGAGAGCATGGCATACTGTGCGCGGTCGCGCAGGCGGAGCAGGTTTTCCAGAGAGTAGTCAAAGTCGTGGTTGCCGAGCACGGTGGCATCGAGGCCGAGAGCACTCAGGGCGTCGACGGAGACATTGCCCATGGAGACGTTGGCCAGCGTGGTGTTGTAGGGGGAGTCGCCGCCGTCGACGTAGATCACATGATCCTCGCCGAGTCTGGCCTCGACCTCATTCATGACGGTCTTGATGCGGGCTACGGAGCCGATCTCGAACTTGCCGTCGCTGGAGGTGTAGGGGATGTAGTTGCCGTGGATGTCGGCCGTGGCGAACACGGAGACGACCTGCATGTCCTGCAGGAAGGCGAACAGCGTCTCAACCTGCGTGGCTGTGATCGGCTCATCTGTGAGGTCGGAGGCCTTCAGCAGGCCTGCGTCGATGGCTTTCTGCAGATGATCGATCTTCAGATCGGCACCGTAGAGCGCCTTGGCAACGGCCGTGGCCATTTCACGCACGGTGATGGGCGCATCCGGGCGGAAGCTGAGATGATCGTCGGCCAGGGAGAGGAGCTGCGCGTTGATAACGGCCTCGATCTTCGGGGCGGTGGGCAGGTCGACGCAGTCCTTGGCGGCGGCGATGACGTTTGCCGCGGTAATGGCGTCGGAGCTTGCGGAATAGCCCATTTCCTTGGGGGTGGTTTCATAGCCCTCGATCCGGCTCGCATGGATATCGGCCAGACCGAAGGTCTCTGCCAGATACACGGCCGCGTCGGCGCGCGTATAGGGCGTTTCTGCCAGTGCCGAGGCCGGGAGCAACGCGAGCACGAGCATCAGGACGAGAAGTGCGGACAGAACTCTTTTCACAGGGTTACCTCCATCTTTTCCAATATTCGGGTGGGTGGACCGCGCCGTTTCGGGCGCGTAAAAAAGCGTATCATATTTTCAGGAAAAATGCAAGAAAATGCTGCAAATTTGCTAAATATTTTTTGAATTTTATATAGTTTTTACAAAATATAATGAGAAGCTTCCGGATTTGTCATTGCGAGGAGGCCAAGGGCCGACGTGGTGATCCCGGCAGGTGGGCTGCCAAAATGGACAAGGGCATCGCCGACCGTGCGTGCTTACAGATTTGACTGTAGCGGCGCTCAGCGAGCGCCATGGGCAGCTGCAGGTTTTGCGGCACTCTGCCGACCGCACACGCCTTGTAGGGGAGCGGCATGCCGCTCCCGGCGGTGTACTCCCGATTCGTACTGGCTGCCGTTAAAATGGTATACACCAATTGCGTCTGTAGCGGCGCTCAGTGAGCGCCTTGTGCACTTACAAATCATGCAGCGCAAATTCATTGGCATGAGACTTCCGAGTTTGTCATTGCGAGGCCCCGAAGGGGCCGTGGCAATCTCGCAGTACCCGGCCGGATCACAGGAAAGCCCCGGCAAAATCGTAACTGCCTTCCCGAGATTGCCACGTCGGCCTGCGGCCTCCTCGCAATGACATATCAGGGGAGCATGGCGCCGGGAACGGTGCATTGCACCGAATTGGCCGTCCGATTGCCGCTTCGCGGACGGGCCTGGCTGTCCCCGCCCCTACAGCATCACGGAGTCATGGGGAGCCGTCTCAGCCCTGCTCCACGGCCATCAGCTTTTCGATGCGGCGCTTATGGCGCTCTCCGTTCGAGAACGGAGTGTCAAGGAACGTGTCGACGATCTCCAGCGCCAGCAGCTCGCCGACGAAGCCGGCGCCGAGGGCCATCATGTTCGCGTCGTTGTGCTCGCGCGTCAGGCGGGCGGACACCGGGTCGGACAGCAGGGCGCAGCGGATTCCGTGCACCTTGTTCGCCGTGATGGAAACGCCGATGCCCGTCGTGCACATCACGATGCCGCGTTCACACGCGCCGGTCGAGACAGCCTCGGCCGCCGGGCGGGCAAAGTCTGGATAGTCGCAGCTGTCCTTCGTAAACGTGCCGAAATCCACGCACTCCATGCCGCGCGCGGTCAGATGGGCCTTCACGGCCTCCTTCAGCGCCAGCGCGCCGTGGTCACAGGCAATTGCAATTTTCATAAGATAACCTCCTGTATCAGAACATAAAAAGGATGGAAGAGACGGCGCACAGCGCCAGCACGGCGGCCGGGACCGCCGCAGAGACGGCCGCGCCGCGGTCGCACAGCCTCTGCCAGACCCACGCGAGGGCCATGGCCAGCGGCAGCGGCAGCAGGAACAGGCCGGAGAGGGCCCACAGCGCCGCAGCGGAGACGAGCAGCAGCAGGATCATCGCGCAGCGAAGGTCGCGCCCGCGGCAAAGCCCGTGCAGCAGCTCCGGCAGCGTCAGAACGGCAAGCGCACCGAGCGCCAGCTCCGCCGGCGAAAATCGTCCCGGCAGCGTCACGGCGGCGCGGACATTTCCGCACAGCGCGGGCCAAAGCGCCTCATAGAAGCGGAAAGAACGCAGCGCCTCAAGCGGCGTGCCGCGCCCCGCCATCCACCAGCCGAGCACGGCCACGCCCAGCGCGCCGAGCAGACTCAGCGGGAGCGTCAGCGCAAGCGACCGGCCGGGGCCCGTGCGGCGGGAGAGCCGCGTGCAGACATAGCCGATGGGATATAGCGGCAGCAGCAGAAGCAGCGCCCGCTCCTTCAGCAGCCCGGCGGCAAAGCACACCACGGACAGCACGATCCAGCCCCCTCCGCAACGCTTTGCCGTGCGCCAGAGCACATAGCCCAGCAGCGCTGCCGTCACGGCCGGGGAGCCATCCTGCAGCAGGCCGAAGAACAGCGCGCCGGACAGGGCAGGCAGCATCCCGCCCAGCAGACGGCGCAGCAGCAGATGGGCGCAGGCCGCAGCCAGCCCGGCAAACACGACCGGCAGCAGCGCCTCCGGCGTCACGGGCAGGGCATGGAAGCGCAGCCAATGCTCCAGCAGGCGCAGGCCCGTCACGGCAAGGCACAGCAGCAGGGCTGCCGGGGCGTCCATCCCGTGCAGCGGGCAGCCCGAGACCGGCTGCCACGGCGGCGGCGTCAGGCGGCCGATCCATTCCGTCGTCCCGGCGCGCGGGCGCAGCACGGTAAAATACCGCGCCAGCATCCAGATGGCGGCTGCCAGCGCGCAGCCGGGCACGGCAAAGCGAACGATCTCGCGGAGCATCGGCCTTCCCCCTTTCGTTTCTCTTATCTTATCATAGGGCAGCGGAAAGTGCAACGGTAATTCCGCGGGAAGGCCATCGACGGGACGTTGCAGGGGAGCGGACAGCCGGGCCCGGCGCGGTACCGCCGGACCGTACAGGCCATCGTTAAAATGGTAAACGCCCCAAGTTTGTCATTGCGAGGAGGCCGTAGGCCGACGTGGCGCCCTGAGCGCGAAGCGCGAGGAAGTGCCCTTGGGGTGCAATCTCGCAGTACCCGGCTGCATCGTGGGAAAGTTACCGGCGAAATCGCAACTGCCTTCCCGAGATTGCCACGTCGCTTCGCTCCTCGCAATGACAATTCGGGGACTATTATCATTTTAATGTTAGCCTGTTCCGTTCGCCGGTGCAGCGCCGGTCGGGGCATGCCCCGACCCTACAACGCACAACCGGAAACTTTCCGTTTCTATTCGCCCCGCCTCGCGCTTTTCTTTTCCCCCGAAATATGGTATCATGGGCGCAGGAGGTGCTCTGCATGGCGAATGTGTTTGACTATCTTGACTGGCGCGGCGATCTGACGCTCGATCTCGTGCCGCTGTGCGACGTAGACGCGCTCGTGCTGTCCCGCCTGTCCTACCTGCCGCTCGACGGGCTCGTCCCGCCGGAGGGAGCGACGGTCGGCGCGCTCATGCGGCAGCTCCTCGCTTCGAAGCCGCCGCTGCTCCTGCCGGAGGACGGGCGGTTCATCCCTGCCCTTGCGGCGAGTCAGCGCTTCTGCGAGATGCGGATCATGGATTATGTAAACCAAATCGACCTCGAGAGCCAGACGCAGTTTGCGGCCATCACCGTCGCCCTCGGCGACGGGCGGCATTTTGTTGCCTTCCGCGGGACGGACGGCACGCTCGTCGGCTGGAAGGAAGATTTCAACATGGCCTTCACCTGCCCCGTTCCGGCCCAGCGCCTCGCGGCGCATTATGCCGCCTCGGCCATGCTGCGCTTTCCGGGGGAGTTCCTGCTCGGCGGCCACTCCAAGGGCGGCAACCTCGCGGTCTATGCCGCAGCGTTCTGCCCCGCAGCCCTGCAGGAGCGCATCGCAGCGGTGTATAACAACGACGGCCCCGGCTTCGACGCCGATGTGATCGCCCTGCCGGGCTACCAGCGTATCTGCGCGCGGGTGCAGACGTTCGTGCCGCAGTCGTCCATCGTCGGCATGCTGCTCGAGCACGAGGAGGCCTATACCATCATCCACAGCACGGGCGACGGCTTCGGCCAGCACAATCTCTATACCTGGGAGGTGCTGCGCGACCGCTTCGTTACGCTCGAGACCGTCACGAACGGCAGCCGCTTCCTCGACCGGACGCTCAAGCAGTGGCTGGCCGGGCTGGAGCCGGAGCAGCGCGAGCGGACGATCGACACGGTCTACCACATGCTGTGCGAAACGAACGCCGAGACGCTGCATGAATTGAAGGAGAATCGCTTTTCCCGCGCGCTGGCGCTGCTGCGCTCGGCCAAGGGGCTGGACGAGGATACGCGCAAGCTGCTCGTCCATGCCGCAGGGGTGTTTTTCCGCAGCGCGGGCCGTTCCCTGAAGCAGGCGCGCGTCCCAGAGGAGCAGGAATCCTGAAAAAACGACCGGGACGGGATGAATGTCATCCCGCCCCGTTTTTTTGTAGGGGGTTCGTTGGCGCGTTGCAGGGGAGGGGACAGCCGGGCCCAGCTGTGCACTTGCAGCCCGTGCAGGCCACCGTTAAAACGCCATGCACCCCCGACTTGTCATTCCGAGGAGCGAAGCGACGTGGGAATCTCGTGCAGGCACTTGCAGCCCGTACAGGGTAACGATAAAACGTACCAACCGATTGCGTCTGTAGCGGCGCTCATTGAGCGCCTTGTAGGGGACAATTCAACCGCAGAAGGGCACTGGTGCACCACAGCACCCGCCTGACGTGTCATTCCGAGGAGCGAAGCGACGTGGGAATCTCGCAGTGTCCGGTTGGATAACAGGGTACTCCCGGCGAAATCGCAACTGCCTCCCCGAGATTGCCACGGCCCCTTCGGGGCCTCGCAATGACAAATCGGGGGCCATCACTATTTTATCGGCGGCTTGTACGTGCCGCAGGTGTGCCGCCGGGAGGGGACAGCCCGGCCCCTACAATTTCACTGCCTTACTTCAAAATTCTTGCGGCGCTTTCCTCGGCAAACTGGCGGGTATAGAGGTCGTGGTAATAGCCGCCCTTCTGCAGCAGCTCCAGGTGCCTGCCCTGCTCGACGATGCGGCCGTCGCGCACGACGAGAATGAGGTCTGCCTTGCGGATGGTGGACAGACGGTGGGCGATCAGGAACGACGTGCGGTCGCGCAGCAGGTGGTCGATGGCGTTCTGGATAAGCTGCTCCGTCTGCGTGTCGATGGAGGACGTCGCCTCGTCGAGCACGAAGATGCGCGGATCGGCCAACACGGCGCGCGCAAAGGAGATCAGCTGCTTTTCGCCCGTGGACAGGCGGTCGCCGCCCTCGCCGACGTCGCTGTCCCAGCCCTTTTCGAGCTTGGCCGCGACCTGATCGGCCGAAACGGTCCGCGCCGCTGCCTCGACCTCGGCGTCCGTGGCATCCAGACGGCCGTAGCGGATGTTCTCGCGGATCGTGCCGGAGAACAGGTGCGGATTCTGCAGCACATAGCCGATGTTCGAGTGCAGCCACAGCTGGCTGCGCTCACGGTAGTCCCGGCCGTCGATGAGGATCTGGCCGGACGTCGGCTCAAAAAAGCGGCAGGCGAGGTTCACAAGCGTGCTCTTGCCCGCACCGGTCTCACCGACGATGGCGACGGTCGTTCCGGCGGGGATTTTCAGCGAGAAGTGCGACAGCACGTCCTCACCGCCGTCCGGATAGCGGAACGTGACGTCGCGGAACTCGATGTCGCCGCGCAGCGGCTCCCAGTTTTCGCGCTTGGGGTGGAAGGCATCGCCGTAGCGGGCGATGACCTCCGGCGTGTCGGCGATCTGCGGCTTTTCGTCCAGCAGGCCCGTCACGCGCTCGATGGAGGCCTGCAGGGAGATGAATTCCGCGATATTCGCGGCCGTCATCTGGATCGGCTCAAAAATGCCGACGGCGTAGGTCGTGAAGGCCGAGAGCGTGGCGATCTGCAGCACCTGCTCCTGCACCATATAGCCGCCGCGCAGCAGCACGATGGCCACGGCCGCCGTGGAGCAGAACAGCACAAGGGGAATATACACGGCGTTCAGCCGCGCGGCGCGGATGCCGCAGTCGTGCATCTCCTTTGTCAGCGCGCGGAACGAGGCCGTGTTCTGCTCCTCGATGCCGAGCGTTTTCGACGTCTTTGCGCCGGTGATGCCCTCGTTGAACGCGCCGGTGATGCGGGAGTTCAGCTTGCGGACGCGGCGGTTCCAGTGCAGGATGCGATTCTGAAAATAGCCCGTGAGCACGGCGATGACCGGCACGATGACGATAACGACAAGGGCGAGCTTCCAGTTGAGCAGCAGCATCGCGGCGAACGTGCCGAGCACATAGAACATGGCCCAGAGGATATCCGTCAGGTTCCACGCGACCATGGAGGCGATGCGCGAGGTGTCGCTCATGACGCGGCTGAGCAGATAGCCCACCGGCGTGACGTTATAGAACGAGAACGACAGCGTCTGCAGGTGCGTGAAGAGGTTCGCGCGCATGTCGCGCCCGGCGCACATCTCGATCTTCATGGAGTTGCGCGCAAAGGCCACAACGGACAGGGCCTGCAGCAGGATGACGCCGAAATAGCACAGTGTGTAGGGCAGCAGGCCCGACAGCGTCCCGGCCTCGATATAATTTGAGATGGCATAGCGCTGGAACAGCGGCAGCACGACGTCGATGGCGGCCGTGATCAGGTTGAAGGCGAACATGCCCGCAAAATCGCGGCGGTATGGCCGCATGACGGGCATCAGGCGCTTCCAGATGCCCCATTGGAACGATTTGGTATAGTCCTGTTCATCAAAGGCAGGCATCAGACTCCCTCCTTTCCGAGCAGGCGGCGGTCGTCGCTGCTCATCTGGATGTCATAGATATCGCGGTAAATGCCGGGCTTGGCGATGAGCTCGGCGTGCGTACCCAGCTCCGAGACGCGGCCGCCGTCGAGCACGAGGATGCAGTCGGCCTGCATGAGCGTCGTCACGCGGTGGGAGATGAGCAGCACCGTCGCCTTGCCGAGCGATTCGTGCAGGGCGGCGCGGATCTTTGCGTCCGTCTCGGCGTCCACGGCCGAGAGCGAATCGTCAAACACCATGATGGGCGCCCTCTGCATCAGCATGCGCGCAATGGCCACGCGCTGCTTCTGCCCGCCGGACAGCGTCACGCCGCGCTCGCCCACGAGCGTCTCATAGCCCTCCGGGAATTCGCAGATGGCCTCGTCCACGCAGGCAATGGCCGCGGCGCTGCGCAGCTCCTCCTGCGGCGCGCCGGGGCGCGTGGCGGCGATGTTCTCGCGGATGGTCTGCGAGAACAGGAACGGCTCCTGCAGCACAAGGCCGATCTGGCTGCGCAGGCTCTCGCGCGTAAAGCTGCGGATGTCCACGCCGCCGATGGTGATGCGGCCCTCCTGCAGGTCGTACAGCCGGTCGAGCAGATGCACGAGCGTGCTCTTGCCCGAGCCGGTGCCGCCGAGGATGGCAAACGTGCTCCCCTGCGGGATCGTGAACGAGACGTCCTGCAGCACGGGCGTCTCGCCGTAGCCGAACGTCACATGGTCGAAGACGATGTCACCCTCCGCGCTGTGCGGCGCGGCCTCGGGCGCGTCCTTCTCCTCCGGCGCGCGTAGGATATAGCCCACGCGGTCAAGCGACACGCCCGCCTTGCTCATGTCCGAAAGCACGCGGCCGAGCGAGCGCACCGGCCACGACAGGGCCTCGTTATAGCTGATGAAGGCGAGAAATTCGCCGAGCGTCATATTGCCGTGCACGCTCTCGACGATGCCGCAGACGATGATGACCATGACCTGCAGGCACGTCAGCAGCGTGCCGGAAGCCCAGTAGACCGACAGCAGGCGGCCGAGGCGGATCCACAGGCTGGCAAATTTCTCGTTCTTTTCGCAGAAGCGGTCCGTTTCGAAGCGCTCGCGGCCGAAGGCACGCACAACGCGCACGCCGGTCAGGTTCTCCTGCGCACAGGTCGTCAGGTCGCCCTCGGCCTCGTCCGCCGCCTGAAAGCGGCCGGAGATGCGCCGGTAGAACACACCGGACGACAGGCCGACGATCGGGATGAACGCCAGCGCCACGAACGACAGCCGCACGTTCATCCGGAACATGATGACGAGATATAAAATGATGAGGAAGACCGTGCGCACGACCTCGACGAGCTGGTTGCACACGAACGTGCGGATGACGTCGACGTCCGAGGTGCAGCGCTGGATGATCTCGCCCGTGGAGTGGGCCGTGTGCCACGAAAAGCTCAGGTGCTGGATGTGGTCATACAGCCCGTCGCGGATGCGCTTGACGAACGACTCCGACCCGCGCGAAAGCTGCGTGCGCTGGCCATAGTTGCAGAAGCCGCGCAGCAGGGCCAGCAGCAGCACGGCCGCGGCCGCGAGCCACAGCGCGTGGAGCTTCTGCGCCTGCAGCAGCGGCAGAAGCGGCTGCAGAAACGCCGGGAGCGACGGCTGCTCCGCGCCGAGGATGGAGTCCACCGTCAGGCGGATGACCTGCGGCGTGAGGGCATTGAATACCATCCCGAGGCAGGCGCACAGCAGGGCCACGACAAAATAGTGGATGCTGCCGCGCAGAAAGCGCACGATGAGCTGCACCTTCTCCCGCCACGGGATCGATTGCGTTTCCATAGAAGATCTCTCCTTTTTTCTGATTGCCGGGGGATGTTGATATGCTGACTGTAACGGCCTTCTCTCTCAAAGGCACTGCCGCAACAAAAAAACGCCTCTCCTGCCGGAGAAGCGCACAACAAGGAACAAAACAGGGCCTTTTATCCCCGCTTCCGGGCGCGCAAAACCGACAGACCGGTCCCCTGAACCAAAATAGAACCCGCTGCAAAGTACAGATAGGACATTCTGCGCGCCTCCTTTCGTAAAATCTGATATTCAGTATAGGGGAAAACAGTGACTTTGTCAACCCTGATGTCCGAAATAATTCGGGAAGCACCGCATTATTTCTCGAGAGCGTTCGGCGAGAGCTTTTTGTCAAGACAAGGCTTGAAACGTGCAGAGTGCTTTGTGTATCTGCAGGGGGCAAAGCCGCCAACGGCTGTGCAATACATCAGGCCTTTCGAACCGATAGATCGGCGAAAAAAGATCCGTCGAAGGCCGAAGATGCAATTGTGCGCTGTTGCCCCAGAGGTTTTTCCTTGCCGTTTTGCCGCATTTGTGGTATGATCGGGGGAGAATTGCAACGGAAAGGAACGAAGAAACCGATGAAATGGATCATTGCCTCGGATCTGCACGGCTCTGCCCACTACTGCCGCCAGCTCCTCGAGGCCTGGAAGCGCGAGGAAGCGCCGCGCATGCTCTTCCTCGGCGATCTGCTGTATCACGGCCCGCGCAACGACCTGCCCGAGGGCTATGCGCCGAAGGAGGTCATCGCCCTGCTGCAGGAGCGGCAGGCCGACATTTTCTGCGTGCGCGGCAACTGCGAGGCCGAGGTCGACCAGATGGTGCTGCCCTTCCCCGTCCTTGCGGACTACTGCCTGCTCGAGTCGGCGGGCCATCTGATCTATGCCACGCACGGCCACCATTTTAACGAGGACCATCTGCCGCCCCTGCATCCGGGCGACGTCCTGCTCCACGGCCACACGCACATTCCCTGCCGCACTCTGCGCGACGGCGTCTATGTCCTGAATCCCGGCTCCGTCTCCATCCCGAAGGCCGGGAGCTGGCATGGCTATATGACGCTGGAGGACGGCGTGTTCACCTGGAAGACGCTCTCCGGCGACGTGCGCGACACGCTGCGGCTCTGAGGGGGCTTATTATGGAATTCACAGCAGCGCAGGATGGCCTGCGCGTGGACGTCTTTCTGGCGGGCTGCCTGCCGGAGCTGACCCGCAGCGCCGTGCAGCGCCTGCTCGCTGAGGGCGGCGTGACCTGCGGCGGCGCGCCCGTGCGGAAAAATGCGCGCACGGAGGCCGGAGCCGTCTACGCCGTCACTCTGCCGGAGGCGCGGCCCGTGGAGACCGCTGCACAGGATATCCCGCTCGATATCGTCTATGAGGACGGGGACGTGCTCGTCATCAATAAGCCGAAGGGGCTTGTCGTTCACCCGGCCGCCGGGCACGAGGACGGCACGCTCGTCAACGCCCTGCTCTATCACTGCGGCGACAGCCTGTCCGGCGTGGGCGGCGAGCGCCGCCCCGGCATCGTCCACCGCATCGACCGCGACACGACCGGCCTGCTCATCGTGGCGAAGAACGATTTTGCCCACCGGCGCCTTGCCGCCCAGCTCAGCGACCACACGCTGCGCCGCACCTATGAGTGCATCGTCCGCGGCGGCTTCCGCGAGGACAGCGGCACGGTCAATGCGCCCATCGGCCGCGACCCGCGCGATCGCAAGCGCATGGCCGTTACGGAGAAGAACAGCCGCGAGGCCGTGACGCACTGGGAGGTCATCGCGCGCTACGGGCAGTATACCCATCTGCGCTGCCGTCTGGAGACCGGCCGCACGCACCAGATCCGCGTGCACATGGCGTGGATCCGCCACCCCATCGCGGGCGACCCGGTCTACGGCATCGGCAAGCCGGAGCTCGGCCTGCATTCGCAGTGCCTCCACGCGAAGGAGCTGACGTTCCTGCACCCCCGCACCGGCGAGGAGATGACGCTCTCCTGCCCCCTCCCGGAGGAGTTTGAGAATGCGCTGAAGAAGCTGCAGAGGATGATGTGACAAGGCCGGTGGAGTGTGGAGGGTTGAGAGTAGAATGTGAAGAGAGAAAAGCTTTCAGATTTGTCATTGCGAGGGCGCCTTGCGCCCGTGGCAATCTCCTGCAACAGCTTGCGAATTCGCCGAGGCCTTCCTGCTATCTACCATTGTACTGCGAGATTGCCACGTCGGCCTGCGGCCTCCTCGCAATGACAAATCGGAGGCTTTTACCATTTTAACGACAGCCTGTTGATTGTGCCGGTGCTGCGCCGGGAGCGGCATGCCGCTCCCCTACAACGCTCCATCGATACCCTCATTTTCCCATAAAACCACCGCAAGCCGGAGGCATTGCCTCCGGCTTGGTGCATATTCTCAAGTGCTGCCTCATACTAGAATCTGATAAAAAGCTTTAAAAGCTTTTTATAGCGCCGAGGGCGCGTCAGATTCTGCATGAGACGGCGCAGCGTGCGTCAGCACGATGCGAGTGTGCGTAGCACACGGGATTCCTGATTAAATGTTTTAATCAGGAATCAGTATCAGAACTTTCCCCCGCCGCCGCCGAACGACGAGCCGCCGGAGCCGGAATGCGCGTCGCTTCCGCTGCGGTCGTTGTCCTTCGGGCGCGCCGTGCGCGTCGTGTTGGCATAGAGGAACAGATCGGACTGCTGCGTCAGGTGCAGGCTGTCCTGCACAACATAGCTGTTCGCAGCGGGCTGGCGGCGCACCGTCTTGTGTTTTGCGGCCATCACGCCGACCGTGATGCCGCCGATGAGCGCGCCGAACAGCAGGCAGGCCACGACCCACAGGAAGCCCGGCGCTTCAAACGGCTCGTCGGGCAGGTTCCCCGTGTCGTAGGCTGAGCCGTTTCTCGCTTGGTTGACATAATCCTCGCATTCCTCCGCGAATGTGGAAAATGCCGCGGCATATTCGGCGTTCGAGAGCTGGGGCAGGAAGCGGTCCACCATGGCCTCGCGCCCGGCGGGGGTGATGGCGGTGATGCCGAAGCCATGCGTGGCGATGTACCAGTCGCGCGTGTCCATGGCCACGAGCAGGAGCGCGCCGTCGCGGTCCTCGCCGAGGCCGTAGTTGTTGTACCAGAAGAAGTCCTCCGCGTAATTCCGCGGCGTTTCGCCGTCGAGCGAGTCGACGGTCACGATGACGATGTCGAACTGCAGCGCCTCGCTGCGGCTGTCGAGGTCGGCCAGCAGCGCTTCCGCGTCATCCGCCATCAGCAGGTCTGCGTTGTCCACCAGCCGGGGCAGGTCCGCCGCAGCAGCGGGCAGGACGAGCAGCGCCAGCAGGGCAAGCAGCAGCGTGAGCAGGGTAAGCGTTCGTTTCATATCCGTCCCCTCCCTCAGTGCAGCAGCTGCCACAGGCACACAAGGCCATAGGCCGCCGCAGCCGCGATGCCGCTGACCAGACCGAACCAGCGCCACTTTTTCCCCTTGTCCACGGGAAGGTCGCCGACGAATTTGCCGGTCTGGCCGTTCATGGCGAACGAGAACGTTTTGCCGTTCCATACGGTGTTCAGCAGCCACACGGGGTAGAGCGCATAGCGCACCCTGCCGTTGGCCAGGCGGACGGATGTGCTCTCGGGCACGACGGTGTGATAGCCCACGACGGTCGAGGCGAACACGGACTCCGTGCTCTTTTTCACGCGCTCGTTCGCGCGGCCGATGCTGTCGTCTGCGTTCACATCATAGCGGTCGGCAAGATAGCCGGACAGGTAGGCCGTCTGAAAATCGACCGCGCTGGAGAAGTCAAACGGCTCGATGGATTCCATCAGGTCGTTCGGCATGCGGGAAGAGCCGTCCACCGGGACGTGGGTGAAGCTGAGGTCGCCGCTGCGCAGGATGGCATAGTGCTGCGTCTCGGTGTAGTCATAGTCGCGGTCGCTCCAGGTGCGGATGCGCGTCGCGTGGTAGCGGATGTGGGCGTCGGCGTCGGCGTCGAACAGCCAGAACGGCACATACACGCCCTTGACCTCGGAGATGCGGTTTTCGCTGCGGAACAGGTTCGGCAGAAGGCGCTTGCCCTTCATATGGTTGCGCAGGGCGGCCTCGGCCGCCTTTTTGTCGAGCTTGAAGGGAATGACGTAATCGGGCTTCAGGTCGCCGGACAGGCGGCCGGTCAGCACGATGGGATTGCCGCAGAACGGGCAGGCCGTCGCGGCGGTGCTCTCGTCGCACACCAGCTCGCCGCCGCAGCTCTTGCAGGTGTAAACGCCCATCTGCACGTCGTCCCACGGCTGCTGCGCCGCGTCCCAGTGCATGTCGTCCGCGGCGTCCTGCTTCAGCGCGTCGTCATAGCCCTCGAGCGTCTCTACGTCGAAGGTCGTGTCGCAGTACGGGCACTTCATCTTTTGCAGGCCGCTGTCGAATTCCAGGCGGCCGCCGCAGCAGGGGCATTTGTACTGGATCGTTTCAGCCATGCGAGGTTCCCACCCTTTCGTCAGACCTGATCGTTGAAGTCAAAGGGGTCGCCGCACTCGGGGCAGAATTTCGGCGGATGGCGCGGATCCTCCGGCTGCCAGCCGCACTTGTCACAGCGGTACTGCGGCTCGTTCGCGGGCTTCTTCGCACCGCAGTTCTGGCAGAACTTGCCCTGATTTACCGTGCCGCAGGCGCAGGTCCAGCCCTCGGCAGGGCGCGGCTTGCCGCAGGCGGAGCAGAATTTTCCGGTGTTCTTCTGGCCGCAGGTGCACGTCCAGCCGTTTGCGGCAGGCTGCGGCTTCTTTGCTCCGCAGCTCGGGCAGAAGTTGCCCGTCGCCGTTGCGCCGCAGCTGCATTTCCAGCCGTCTGCAGCCGGTGCAGCCGGTGCAGCCTTCTGCTGCTGGCCCATGGCATAAAGCTCCTGCGCATTGAGGCCGCCTGCCTGCTGGGCCATGCCCATGCCCATGAAGCCCATCATCGCGCCGTTCTTGTTCCCGGCGGCGGTCTTCATGGCCTCGGCCTGTGCACCCGTGAGCGTGGCAGCCGCCATGGACGGATCGCGCAGCATGGCCGTGCGCTGTGCCTGCTTGATGAGCTCCGCGTCCTCCCCGGGGAGGCTGATGGGGTTCATGGCAATGGAGACGACCTGCAGGCCGCGCAGCTCGCCCCACTTGCGAGAGAGCGTCTCGTTCATGAACGTCGAAAGCTCCTCGGCGTGGGCGGGCAGGGCGCTCGGGCGGACCTCCAGCTCGGAGATGCGGGCAAAGGCGGGCTGCAGCGCGCTGATGAACTCCGTCTTGAGCATGCTGTCGATCTCGGAGCGCTTGTAGTCGCCCTCGACATTGCCGCACACATGCGTGTAGAACAGCATGGGGTCGGAAATTTTGTAGGAATACACGCCGTTGCAGCGGACGGACACATCGATATCCAGCCCGATGTTGCGGTCGACAACGCGGAAGGGGATCGGGGTGGCCGTGCCGAACTTGTTGTCCACGATCTCCTTGGTATTGAAGTAGTAAACGCGCTGGTCCTTGCCCGTGTCTCCGCCGAACGTGAAGCGGCGGCCGACGGTCTTGAACGTATCGAGCAGGCTCTTGCCGAATGAGCCGGTAAAGATGCTCGGCTCCGTCGAGGCGTCAAAGACGAACTGGCCCGGCTCGGCGCAGAATTCCACGACCTTGCCCTGCTCCACGATCATCATGCACTGGCCGTCCGCCACGGCAATGACGGAGCCGTTGGAGATGATGTTGTCGCTGCCCTTCGTGTTGGAGCTGCGCCCGGAGACGCGCTTTTGGCCCTTGACGGCCAGCACCTCCGGCGACAACGCGTCGCAGTAGAAAAATTCCTTCCATTGATCGGCGAGCGTGCCGCCGAGCGAGCCGGCGCCGGCTTTGATCAGACCCATAATATGCTCCCTTCCCTGCTGCAAGCAGATTTTTTTCCCATTATACCAGCTTTGACGGGAAAATGGTAGCCCCCGGCGCAGAGAATTTTGCGTGACAGGGGATGCGCAGGCGCATCGCAAGTCCATTTCGGTGTGCAAAAAAGCCTCGCAGAGTTCGCCGCCCGCAGGCGGACGATCCGTGCGAGCAGCGGACTGCGGTCCGATTGCCGGAAAAGCCTGAAGGGATTTTCCGGCAGTAAAAAACAGGCCGCATTGCTGCGGCCTGTTCGGAAAATATGCAATTACTCAGCCTTCGGGCCTGCGGCGACCAGCGCCTTACCGGCCTCGTTGCCCTCGTACTTGACGAAGTTCTTGACGAAGCGGGAGGCCAGATCCTTTGCCTTCTCGTCCCACTGGGAAGCATCAGCATAGGTGTCGCGCGGATCGAGGATCTTCGGATCGACGCCGGGCAGCTCCGTGGGGACCTCGAAATTGAAGTACGGGATCTTCTTCGTGGGGGCGTTCAGGATCGCGCCGCTCAGGATGGCGTCGATGATGCCGCGGGTGTCCTTGATGGAGATGCGCTTGCCGGTGCCGTTCCAGCCGGTGTTGACCAGATAGGCCTTTGCGCCGCTCTTTTCCATCTTCTTGACGAGCTCTTCGGCGTACTTCGTCGGATGCAGCTCGAGGAAGGCCTGGCCGAAGCAGGCGGAGAACGTCGGGGTCGGCTCGGTGATGCCGCGCTCGGTGCCGGCCAGCTTCGCGGTGAAGCCGGAGAGGAAGTAGTACTTCGTCTGCTCCGGGGTCAGGACGGAAACGGGAGGCAGAACGCCGAAGGCATCTGCGGACAGGAAGATGACGTTCTTCGCAGCGGGCGCAGAGGAGATCGGGCGGACAATGTTCTGAATGTGGTTGATCGGGTAGGAGACGCGGGTGTTCTCGGTGACGGACTTGTCGGCAAAGTCGATCTTGCCGTTCTCGTCGAGCGTGACGTTCTCGAGCAGGGCGTTGCGCTTGATGGCGTTGTAGATGTCGGGCTCGGAGTCCTTGTCAAGGTTGATGACCTTGGCATAGCAGCCGCCCTCGAAGTTGAACACGCCGTTGTCGTCCCAGCCGTGCTCGTCGTCGCCGATGAGAAGACGCTTCGGATCGGTGGACAGCGTGGTCTTGCCGGTGCCGGACAGGCCGAAGAAGATGGCAGTATTCTCGCCGTTCATGTCGGTGTTGGCGGAGCAGTGCATGGAGGCCAGGCCCTTGAGCGGCAGGTAGTAGTTCATCATGGAGAACATGCCCTTCTTCATCTCGCCGCCGTACCAGGTGTTGATGATGACCTGCTCACGGGAGGTGATGTTGAAGGCCACGCAGGTCTCGGAGTTCAGGCCGAGCTCCTTATAGTTTTCGACCTTCGCCTTGGAGGCGTTGTAGACGACAAAGTCCGGCTTGAAGTTCTTCAGCTCTTCTTCCGTCGGCTTGATGAACATGTTGGTGACGAAATGGGCCTGCCATGCGACCTCGACGATGAAGCGGATGGCCATGCGGGTGTCCTTGTTCGCGCCGCAGAATGCGTCGACGACGAACAGGCGCTTGCTGCCCAGCTCCTTCAAAGCGATGTCCTTGACCGCCTTCCAGGTCTCTTCGGTCATGGGATGGTTGTCGTTCTTATAGGCGTCGGACGTCCACCACACGGTGTCCTTGGAGTTCTCGTCCACGACGATGTACTTGTCTTTGGGGGAACGGCCGGTGTAGATACCGGTCATAACGTTCACGGCACCCAGCTCGCTGACCTGGCCCTTTTCGTAGCCGGTGAGCTCGGGCTTGGTCTCTTCCGCGAAGAGCATCTCGTAGGAAGGATTGTGCACGATCTCGGTGGTGCCGGTGATCCCATATTGCTTCAGATCGATTTCAGCCATTTTGGATTACCTCTTTCTTTGAACTGTCCGGCTGCCGGAGCAGCCGTGAAATTACTTCTGCACTACGTTTCCCGTAGTTTCGCATCTATATATTACGATTTTTTTCGGACAAAATCAATCCTTTTTTATCGTTTTGCAAAAAGTTCATAATTCTGCCGAAAAAGGGACGGCAAAGCACGCTGCAGGGGAGCGGACAGCCGGGCCCGGCGCAATGCTGCCGATCCGAACAGGCTGACGATAAAACGGCATGCAGCCCCGATTTGTCATTGCGAGGAGGCGCAGCCGACGTGGCAATCTCGGGAAGGCAGTTACGATTTCGCCGGGAATGCCTTGTTATCCGACCATATTCTGCGAGATTCCCACGTCGCTTTGCTCCTCGGAATGACAAACTTGGGAGCCTTGCGCCGATGAATTTGTGCCGTGATCATTGCCGGCCTGCATGGCGCTCACTGAGCGCCGCTACAGACGCAATTGGTTTTTACGTTTTTATCGGTGGCCTGTACGAATCGACAGTGCAGCGCCGGGAGGGACATGTCCCTCCCCTACAACGCCCGGCTGGCGGCCGTGCCGAAAAATTCCCCGGAGCATGTGCTCCGGGGAACGGTTCCTTTTAGTCGCGGGCCTTTGTGTCGATCTCCGCGCGGCACTTTGCGCGGAAATCGTCTACGCTCATGGCGCCGAGATCCACACCGGCGCGCGTGCGGACGGACACGGTCTGGTTCTCCATGTCGCGGTCGCCGACGACGAGCATATACGGGATCTTCTGCATCTGGGCCTCGCGGATCTTGTAGCCGAGCTTCTCGCTGCGGTAGTCAGACTCGGCACGGATGCCCGCGTCGCGCAGACGGTCGACGATCTCCTGCGCATAGTCGTGCGCGCGGTCGGTGATCGGCAGAACGCGGACCTGCGTCGGCATCATCCACAGCGGCAGCGCGCCTGCGTACTTCTCGATGAGGTAGGCCAGCGTGCGCTCGTAGCAGCCGAGGCTCGTGCGGTGAATGATATAGGGACGGACCTTCTGGCCGTTCTGGTCGGTGTACTCCATGCCGAAGCGCTCGGCCAGCAGCATGTCGATCTGGATGGTGACGAGGGTGTCCTCCTTGCCGAAGACGTTCTTATACTGGATGTCGAGCTTCGGACCGTAGAACGCGGCTTCGTCGAAGCCAACGGTGTACTTCACGCCGAGGTCGTCGAGGATGCGCCCCATGATCTCCTGTGCCTCGTTCCACTGCTCGGCCGTGCCCTCATATTTATTGTTGGGGTTCGCGGGATCCCACTGCGAGAAGCGGAACGTGCAGTCCTCGAGCAGGCCGACGGTACCGAGGCAGTACTTGGCAAGATCGAGGCAGTGCTTGAACTCCTCCTCCAGCTGATCCGGGCGCAGCACGATGTGGCCCTCGGAGATCGTGAACTGGCGCACACGGATGAGGCCGTGCATTTCGCCGGAGTCCTCGTTGCGGAACAGCGTGGACGTCTCGCCGAGGCGCATCGGCAGGTCGCGGTAGGAGCGGGCGCGGTTCAGATAGACCTGATACTGGAACGGGCAGGTCATCGGGCGCAGAGCGAAGCATTCCTTCGTCTCGTCGTGCGGGTCGCCGAGAACGAACATGCCGTCGAGGTAGTGGTCCCAGTGGCCGGAGATCTTATACAGCTCGCGCTTGGCCAGCAGCGGCGTCTTCGTCAGCAGATAGCCGCGCTTTTCCTCCTCGTCCTCGACCCAGCGCTGCAGCGTCTGGATGACGCGCGCGCCCTTCGGCAGCAGGATGGGCAGGCCCTGGCCGATAACGTCGACGGTCGTGAAGTATTCCAGCTCACGGCCGAGCTTGTTGTGGTCGCGCCTGCGGGCCTCCTCCTGCTTCTGCAGGTATTCGTCCAGCTCCTCCTTCTTCGGGAAGGCAATGCCGTAGATGCGCTGGAGCATCTTGCGCTTCGAATCGCCGCGCCAGTAAGCGCCGCAGCACTGCGTCAGCTTGAAGGCGTTTGCCTTGATGCGGCCGGTGCTGTCCAGATGCGGGCCTGCGCACAGGTCCGTGAACTCGCCCTGCGTGTAGAACGAGATGACGGCGTCCTCGGGCAGGTCGTTGATGAGCTCGACCTTATACGGCTCACCGAGCGACTCCATATAGGCCACGGCCTCGGCGCGCGGCTTCTCGCTGCGGACGAGGGGGAGCTTTTCCTTGCAGATCTTCTTCATCTCGGCCTCGATGGCGTCGAGGTGCTCCTGCGTGAAGCTGAAGTCTGCGTCAAAATCGTAGTACCAGCCGCTGTCGATGGACGGGCCGATGGCCAGCTTGACCTGCGGATACAGGCGCTTGACGGCCTGCGCCATCACATGGGAGCAGGTGTGCCAGTACGTCTTGCGATAGGCCTCGTTTTCAAACGTGTACAGATTTTCTTCGGACATGGTGTTTCCTCCTTCATTCTGAGGGGCAATAAGTGAACCTCTGTATAAAATCAACTGCGGTGCCTGCCAGATCTTTTTCGCCAATCCATCGGTTCGGAAAACTTGAAATACATACCAGTGTTCCGGCGTTTCCCAAACCTTGGCTTGACAAAAAATATCTTGCCATTCACGCTTGTTGATTTTATCAGAGGTTCAAAAAAATCACCCCTGATCCAATCAGGGGTGAGATACAGATCCTGTATTCCACGGTTCCACCCTGCTTGCAGCGCATGGCGCTGCCGCTCGTTGGCGCGGTAACGGGCGCACCCGGCTCAGCCTACTGGAAGTTCAGCGGAGCGGCTCGGAAGCGGTTCGGCGGCAGGCGGGTGCAGGAGCTTTCACCAACCGCTCCCTCTCTGGGCAACCGGGCCTGTTCCGGTCTTCGTCACAGCCTCTTTGATATCGCCAATATAGCACGTTTGCCCGGCCGTGTCAAGCGGTGCGGGCAAAGTTTTTTGCCTGCGGCGGGGAGGTTGCGTTTTGCGGCCGTTATGTTAACCGTTTTGTAATTCTTTCACAATATCTTGTGCCTCCGCGCGCCGTGAATGCGGATATCTAGTCCGCCGGAAAACGGAAATAATAGCATAAAAAGTTTGATGAAAACAGGAAAATAAGAAAAAAGCTTGACAAATCGTGAAAGAATGTTATAATTGCGCGGTAGTTACAATATAGTAACAATAGTTGCAGCCCGCAAACAAAACCGGCCGCTGCAGCGAAAATTCTCAGAAATTGGAGGAGGCAAGCATGCAAAGAAGCACACAACATCCGCGCCGCCGGGCGTGGCTGCGGCGGCTCATCGTCGTCGCGGTGCTGGCCGCCGCTGTCGGCGCGCTGCTTTCGCAGACCGTCTTTGCCCAGACCAGCTATATCATCACGGACGGCGACCGCGTCACCGTCCACCGCTCCTACAGCTCCGATCCCTATGAGGTGCTCACCGAGGCGGGCATCGAGCTCGAGGAGGAGGATACCTATGAGACCGGCTATGCCGACGGCATGAATCAGATCACCGTCCGCCGCATGCAGATGGTCACGGTCATCAACCGCGGCGCACAGAGCGTCATCGGCACCTATGGCGAAACGGTCGGCTCCCTGCTGGCCCGCATGGGCATCACGCCGGGCACGGGCGACACGCTCTCGTGCAGCAGCGAGACGCAGACCTACGACGGCATGACCATTGAGCTCGTGCACACGGAGACGCGCATCGAGGAGGAGGACACGGTCGTCCCCTATCCCGTCAATTATTATGAGGACCCCGACCTCGAGCCGGGCGCCGAGATCGTCCTCGTGGCCGGGCAGAATGGCCTGACCCACGTCAAGAGCGAGGTCACCTACCGCAACGGCAAGGAGGTCTCCCGCACCGTCGTGCAGGAGACGGTCCAAACGAAGCCCGTCACCCAGCTCGTCATCCGCGGCGTCGACCGCACCATCATGGAGCAGCCCGCCGACCCGGAGCCGACGGAGCAGGCAGCCCCTGCCGCCTCGTCCGGCACGGCCTCCGGCAGCTCCTCGTCCGGCTCGTCGTCCTCCGGCGGCTCACGCTATGACGGCTCCGCCGAGACGAGCGGCAACGTCATCATGACGTCCTCCGGCGAGAGCTACACCTACGTCGATGTGATGACCTGCTCCGCCACGGCCTACACCTGCGAGGGCTATGTCGGCCACACCTATTCCGGCACGCTGGCCCGCGTGGGCGCCATCGCGGTCGACCCGACCGTCATCCCGCTCGGTACGAAGATGTATGTCGTTTCAAACGACGGCCAGTATGTCTATGGCTACTGCGTGGCCGAGGACATCGGCGGCGGCATCAAGGGCAATAAGATCGACCTGTATTTTGACACCTATGCCGAGTGCTGGGACTTCGGCGTGCGCATGTGCACCGTCTATATCCTGGGCTGAATGAAATAGAAAGAAGGGCCGGACTGCACGTCCGGCCCTTTTGCAATGCGATGTAATGTTGTAGGGGAGCGGACAGCCGGGCCCGGCGCGATGCTGCCGATTCGTAATGGCTGCCGATAAAATGGTATGCACCAATTGCGTCTGTAGCGGCGCTCAGTGAGCGCCATGCAGGCTGGCAATATTGGTGGCATGAGTTCAATGGCGCAATGCTCCCAGATTTGTCATTGCGAGGCCCCAACGGGGCCGTGGCAATCTCAGCAGCACTCAGCCGGATCACAAGGCACTCCCGGCGAAAACGGAACTGCCTGCACGAGATTCCCACGTCGCTTCGCTCCTCGGAATGACAAATCGGGAGCCATCGTCATTTTAATGACAGCCTGTTCATTTCGGCAGCACTGCGCCGGGCCCGGCTGTCCGCTCCCCTACAACGCATAATTGGCGGCCCTGCGCATCCCCCGCATTGACGCGCGTGGTACAATATCATAAAACACCACACAATGGAGGGTGCAATGGATCAGTTCACTGCGCAGTATCATCTGCCGGGCCTGTTTGAATTTTATGCGCTCTACCGCCTGTTTCTGCCGCTGTTTTTGAGCACCGGGAGTATTTTTATGACTGGTGCGGCATCGGTTCGATCTACGGCGCGCCGGAGGGCTGCCTCTGGGGCGGCGGACGCGTCAGCTGCGGCGACTGCGACCCGCGCGACGCGCTTGCCCTGCTGCGGGACTACGGTATCTCCGCCCGCCTGACGTTCAGCAATTCCCTGCTGCGGCCGGAGCACCTGTCCGACCCGCGCTGCAATGCGCTGTGCCGCCTGTTTGAATCAAGCGGTGAAAACGGAATCATTGTCCATTCCGACCTGCTGGCAGAGCATGTGCGGCAGCATTATCCGGGGCTGTACCTCGTTTCGTCCACGACAAAGGTCCTGACGGACTTCTCTGCGTTCCGTCAGGAGCTGGCGCGGCCGGAGTTTCGGTATGTCGTGCCGGATTTCCGCCTGAATCCGGCGCTGGAGCGGCTGAGTGCCCTTCTCCCGCAGGAGAAGGCGAAGGTCGAATTCCTGTGCAACGAATGCTGCCGCTTCGGCTGCCCGGACCGCCGCGCGTGCTATGAGGCCGTCAGCCGCAAGAACCTCGGCGAGCCCGGACCGGAGCACCGCTGCACCGCGCCGGACGCCGCGCAGGGCTACCGCTTCTCCAGAGCAATGGAAAATCCCGGCTTCCTCAGCGTCGGCGACATCCGCGATACGCGTCTGCCGATGGGCTTTTCCGAGTTCAAGCTCGAGGGCCGCGGCCTCGGCAGCGCGATGGTGCTGGAGTTTCTCCTGTATTACATGACAAAGCCGGAGTATCAGCTCCGCGTCCGTGAGGCCATTTACCTCGATGCCATGCTGGACCTGTTTTGAGGATCAGCAGCGCGTTGTAGGGGAGCGGACAGCCGGGCCCGGCGCTATACTGCCGATACGTACAGGTTGGCGATAAAACGGTAATAGCCCCCGACTTGTCATTGCGAGGAGGCCGCAGGCCGACGTGGCAATCTCGGGAAGGCAGTTGCGATTT
>OGYB01000174.1_pt1 | contig 54465 bp, 40 predicted proteins | sample 1576421 | NCBI WGS metagenome assembly OGYB01 (sample SAMEA3541577, study PRJEB24748) | human gut metagenome | biome: human gut; feature: human-associated habitat; material: faeces | place: China | collected 2012
TCCGTGGGAGAGTAGGTCGTTGCCGGAATTAATTGAGAAAACAGACTCAGGAGATTATCCTGGGTCTGTTTTTTTTTGTCTTCTGTCTTTTAACCTGAATGGTGATATAATCAGTAAAATTTACATTGTCATGGAGCGAATGGCAGTAAGTGCGGCCGTAGATCTCGTGGCGAGGGTGTTTTCACGCCGTTCATCGTTATTGTCGGGAGGGTCTTGATGCTTGTTCTGAACGACCATGAGTTTCTTCGCGCCGTTGATTTTGTGAGAAATCATTATGGCATCAACCTTGAAAAAAAGTACGCCCTTGTTCAGGCGAGGCTGGCCCTTGATATTGAACATAAGGGGTATCCGTCGTTCCGAAAGTATTTTGACGAGGTCTTTTCCAACCCGCACGGCGTCGAAGCCCAGTCCATGATCGATAAGATATCGACAAATCATACATTTTTCTTCCGCGAAAATTTTTGTTTTGAACATATGAGGGACGCGGCCGTTCCCGCCCTTGTCGACAGCGGTGTGAAGCATCTCTCTATCTGGAGCGCCGCGGCCTCCACGGGACAGGAATGCTATTCCATCGCGATGGTTCTCGACGATCTGCTGGAGGACCGTTACAGCGGCGTTTCTTTTTCGATACTCGGCACCGACATAAATACCGAGGTGCTGAGAAGGGCGGCCGCGGGCGTATATACCAGGGCCGAGATACAGAAGATACCGCCGCATTTTCAAAAACGCTATTGCCGGAGACGCCAGGACGGTGATTATGAGATCGTTCCCAAATTGAGGTCGCTCGTCTCATGGAGGAGGATCAATCTGGCGGAACCGTTTAAAGGAGTTTTCCGCTGTCATCTTCTTTTCTGCCGCAATGTAATGATCTATTTTGACGCCGAGGCGAAAGCCGCGCTGGTGAGGCGGCTCTACCATGTCGTTGCCGACGGCGGTTACCTCTATCTCGGAAGCGCCGAGACTATCGACCGGGAACGGAAATATTTTACTTACGTATCCCCTTCGGTATTCTCGCGCAACAGGGGGACCGGCTGTGAACGCTGACGTAATAAGGGTCTTTATTCTTGAACGTTCTCCCCGAATGATGATAAAGCTGCTCTCTTTTTTTGAGAGCAAGCTTGATGTCGAAGTCGTCGAGGCTAATCAAAATGTCGACGCGTTTCTCGACGAAGCGCGGCGCTTTGAGATGAAGGGACTGATGGACAAGCTGCGCCCGGAGGTCATCGTAGTCGACCTTTGCGAGCCGGTGAAAAACGATCTCGTTATTTTGGCAAAGATAAAGGAGATGGCCTTTGTCCCCGTCATCGCTTTCAGTACGCTTGAGCTGCCGCGCAGAGATGTCTCTGAAATGGGATTTTATTCTCTCGTCCGGCGGCCCTCCCTCGATGATGAGCAAGATGAAAGGACGGCTTTTAATAAGCTCCTTTATCATATCCGCAACACCTCGTTTTTTAATGATCAGTCATTGAAGAAAGCCGGCCAGGCAAGGAAAACGCTTACTTCCCCCCCTGCGGCCGCCCCCGCGTCCGGCGCGGTACGCCTTATCGCGATCGGAGCTTCCACCGGCGGGACCGAGGCTTTGATAAAGCTCGTTTCCGCGTTCCCGGAAAATATGCCCTGTATAGCCATCGTCCAGCACATCACGAGGGGGTTTTCCGGCATTTTTGCCGAACATTTGGCGAGGCGCTCTCTCCTGCGCGCGCGCGTGGCTTTTGATGGAGCGCCGTTATGTCCAAATGTGATCTATGTCGCGGCCGACGACACGCATTTGACGGTCGAGCGCTGCGGCGCGCAGTTTGTATTCCGCTGCTTGCCGGGCGAAAAGGTCTCAGGGCATCGCCCGTCCGTGGACGTACTTTTCAATTCCGTCGCCGGTCAGGTAGGGCGCGCCGCGATCGGAGTCATTCTCACCGGTATGGGCAAAGACGGGGCGGAGGGGCTGCTTGCTATGCGCAGGGCGGGGGCATTTACTATCGGGCAGGATGAAGCCAGTTCGCTTATATATGGTATGCCGAAGGTCGCCTTTAATCTTGGAGCGGTGGAAAAACAGCTCCCCTTGAATAGTATCGCCGCGGGAATTGTGGGAAAAATACGAAATGAAAAGCAGTAATTTTGCCGTTGTTTAGTATATAATAAACAACGGCATTATTTTTTCCAAAATTTTGTAAATTGGTCGTTAAGCCGGTCTGAGGTTTCTGGGGGGATATTATGCATAAATATAATATGCTGATCGCCGATGACTCCGATTTTAATAGAGCTATACTGCGCAAGATATTTTCCGCGGAGTACCAGATAGCGGAGGCAAGCGACGGCGTTGAGGCGCTCGCTTATATAAAAAGCCACGGCGGCGAGCTGAGCGTCGTGCTGTTGGATATCCTTATGCCTAACTTTGACGGTTTCGGGGTCCTGCGGTCGATGTCCCAGCTGAAGCTGATCGACGCGATACCGGTAGTCATCATCACCGCCTATGGCAATCCCAACAATGAGGAGCGCTGCCTCGAGATGGGGGCCTGCGACATCATTAATAAGCCTTTCAGCGCCGGCACTATCACCAGGCGTGTCCGCAATGTCGTTCAGGCGCATCAGCACCGGGATAAGCTTAAAAAGCTGGCTCGCGACCTGTCCGTCAGGCTCCAGCGCAGTTTCTCCAACATAGTCGACACGCTTTCCACCATCATTGAAAACCGGAATCTTGAATCCGGCCAGCATATCACGAGGACGCGGCTCTACACAAAGGTCCTGCTGAAAGAGCTGGCGGCGTCCAATCCATCCTACGGATTGGACAGCGCCGCGATAGAGACCATCTCGAGCGCCGCGGCGCTGCACGATGTCGGCAAGATCGTGATCCCCGACGCCATTTTGAATAAACCCGGCAGGCTGACGGCCGAGGAGTTTGACGTTATGAAAAGGCATGCCGCCGAGGGCGGCGTCATCGTAAAGCATCTGGGCGACGGACAACATGAAGATTATCTCAGTTACGCCTATGAGATAGCGTTTTGCCATCACGAACGCTGGGACGGCAAAGGGTATCCGCGCGGGCTGCGCGGCGACGATATCCCGCTCTGCGCCCAGGTCACCGGCATCGTCGACGTCTATGACGCGCTTACCACCAGAAGGGTCTACAAGCCGGCATATACGCATGAGAAAGCCATCGGGATGATCATGAACGGCGAGTGCGGAGCGTTCTCGGATGATATACTGCGTTGTTTTATGAAGGCATCGCCCGAGCTCAGGCGGCTGGCCGGCGAATACAGCGACGACGCGGCGGCGGAGCTTTCTCCGACCGGCTCCGAGGGCTGTGGACGGCGGACGGCGGAGGAGAGCGAGGTCCCGCGGGAAAAAAGCAGCCCGTTTTATGAGTTCCTCCGTGATTGCGGGGAACTGTTTTTTATCGCCGACCTCGAAAGCGGGCGGATCTATTGCAGCAATCGCGGCATAAAGGAGTTTCCCAGTGAATTTACTGTCTCCTTTTCGGAGCTTATGGATTCCGCGGCTCTGAACGTCCACCATGACGACTGCTATAAGTTCAGAAAACAGGTCATGCTCATTGAAAGCGGCATCGAATGCGGCGGCATCGATTTCAGGTGGCGCGCCGCCGACGATGTTTACAGGGTGATCCATGAGGAGGCGCACCTGTATAGAGACATGGAGGGCAACGAGAGGTACGCGATAGGATTGTTGAGCGCGGCCGGGCAGCAGCGGCGGTGAAGAGCGTTGATATCATGCAAAGGTGGAAAAGCGAATGAATAAGATCCTGATCGTAGACGACGCCGCTTTTATGCGCAGCGTCATCAGGGGAATCCTCGAAAAGGGCGGCTATGATGATTTTTGCGAGGCGGAGGACGGAGACGTCGCTTTCTCCCGCTATAGGGAATATGCGCCGGATCTTACCATCCTCGACATCACGATGCCGCGGCAGGACGGAATAGAGACGCTGAGGCAGATCATCGGTTTTGACGCGGCGGCCCGCGTCGTCATGTGTTCGGCCATCGGTCAGGAGCCGCAGATAGTCAAGGCCATCAATCTTGGCGCGAAAGATTATATCGTCAAGCCTTTTCGCCCCGACAATATGCTGCGCGTCGTAGACCGCTACCTGAGAGAGGGCGGAGATGCGTAACGAAGACGGGCGCGGGGCTATTGCTATGAGCGATCATCAGAACGACGTCCTGAGGGAGATGGGCAACATCGGCTCGGGGCACGTGTTGACGGCTCTTTCGCAGATGACGAAAAGGGAATTTTCCATCTCCGCCCCCGACGCTGAGTTCCTGGACTATGAGGAGCTGCCGGCGAAGATGGGCGACGCGGAGGACGCCCGGGCCGCCGTGACCGTCGACCTTTCCGGCGATATCGAGGGCATCTTCATGTTCATCGCCGACCGGTCTCTGGCGGACGCGCTGCTCTCCTCACTCGGAGTCGGCTTGGCCGCGCCGGAGTTTTTCTATGAAATGGAGCCGATGCAGCGCTCGGCGCTGCTGGAGGTCGGCAACATCGTCGCCAACTCTTACGTCACGGCGATATGCGGACTGACGGGGCTCTCGGTCTCAAGCTCGGTGCCGGCGATGTCCGTTGACATGCTGGGAGCGCTGCTGAACCTGCCGGTGCTGCGCTATGCCGTCACGGAGTCGCGGATGATTTACATGCGCAGCGCTTTTTGTATAGACGGGGAAGAATTCAACGGGAACGTCGTGCTATTCCCCGACCATCCGTCGCTGGAAAGATTGATGGCAAGCGTTGGGCCGAACTGATGGAAGAGAGGATATATGTGAATATCGCGCAGCGCAGGTCGGCGGCCGCCCCCGCCGTATTCGTCTGCAGCGCGCTGGGGTCATGCATCGCGGTATGTCTTTATGACGCGATGCGGCATATCGGCGGAGTGGCGCACATACTGCTGCCGAACGCTCCGGTCCCGCTGAAGGGCGCCAACCCGGACAAGTTTGCCGACCGCGGCATCGCTGGACTTGTGGAAGACATGGCGGCGATCGGGGCGGAAAAACGGAAGCTGCGCGCCAAGATCGCCGGAGGCGCCTGCCTTTTTGATTTCGGGCAGCACGCCGCGAACGCCGGGGGCCGCGCAGGGACGGAGTTCAGCTTTGCGGCAATTGGCGAGAGGAACGCCGTCGAGGTAAAAAAGGAGCTTTTGAGGCTCGGCATTCCGCTTATAGCCGAGGACGTCGGAGGCAGGTACGGACGCTCGGTCAGTTTCAGCGCCGCCAACGGAGAGCTCCTCATTAAGAGCCTTAAGTACGGCAAGCTGGTAATATGAAGAGAGGAGGCGGCGCGGTGGGATATTTCAGCAGAGATAAGGGAGCCGAGGCGCCAAAGATCAAATGCGCGGAGTTCCTCACCTTTAAATGCGGCGAACAGCGATACGGCATCCCGCTGGCGATGGTCGCGGAGATAACCGCGCTTACGGAGCTTTCCGCCCTTCCGGACGCGACTGGGGAGATCGCCGGCGCGGCGGAGCATAAGGGCGCCGCCTACACGGTCGTGGATATGTCGATGCGGCTGCTCAGAAAGCCGGCCGCGATCTCGGAAAAATCTTGCCTGATCATCCTGCGGGACGGCGGCGGCGCGGCCGGAGCCTGCCTTGTCGACGAGCCGGGGGAGATAGTGGAGATCCCTGAGCGGGATATGGAAAAAGAGGTGTCGCGGGGATTTTACCTTTGCCGCCGCGAGGGCAGAAATATACTCTTGCCCGATAAGAAATTCTTTTTTATTTAAACTTTATTCAAAATATAAATTCCGCGTCCGCGGTAGGGAGGACTCCTCATGAAACATGGCAAAGGAAAATTCAAAGCTTCTACGATAATGACGCTGTGCACGCTTGTGACCTTTGTGCTCGTCGTTCTGGGAATCGCCGGGGCCGTCAACTGTTTCCGAAATTACGAGAATATGACGACATACGTAAACAATCTCACGAAGCTGCGCAACAGCGTTAAAGACTTTCTTTCCCTGTATTATGAACAGCGCAGCAACGTGCAGGTGTTCGCAGTCACCCTCAACCCCAAGTATAGGGCAAAATGGCTCGTGACCAACAAGGAGAGCGGCAGAGACGCGATCGCGAAGGAACTGCGGCTCATTGGCATAACTCCCGAAGAGGAGCGTATGCTCTCGGAGGTGCTGCGCCTCGTTGAGGCGACGGCGCAGGTGCAGCGTGAGGGGCTGCATGTCGACGTGAAAAGGGGGCTGGACCTCTCAAGCGCCGCGATCGTCAACGGCCAGGTTGGCGACAGCGCCGCCTATGACGAACTTACGAGGGCCGTGGGAGCCATTTTTGGCACCGATGCCTATCAGGAAGACCAGGACGCCCTTCTCGGCACCTTCAATAAACTCCAGGATTCGATAATCGCCCGCGTCCTTGATGACTGCGGGCGGGCGCAGCTCGTAATGAGGCAGTCGATCATCTTCCTGATCGCCATCCTCTGCTTCCTGCTCATGATGGTGCTTTTCGTCCATTTCGCCGTGAGAGGCAGGATCATCGCCCCCATGCAGATGCTTGAGGAGCATTTCGGGAAGATATCCAAGGGCGATCTGCACACAAAGGTCTCCCTCGCGGAGGACGGGACTGAGATCGGAGAGCTGGTGGCGGCGGCGAACAGGATGCAGGATATGTTCAGCCGTTATATCAAAGAGGTGGAGACGGTGCTCTACGAACTTTCGCAGGGCAACCTCGGACAGACGGTCAGCGATAATTTTACCGGCGACTTCGTGAAGATACGCGAATCGCTCATAGCGATACTCTCATCCTATAAAGCCAGCTTCGAGGAGATCAACAACGCGGCGTTCGAGGTCTCAAACGGTTCCGAGCAGATCGCGATGAGCTCGCAGACGCTTTCCGAGGGCGCTACCGAACAGGCCAGCACCATTCAGGAGCTTACCGCCAACGTCAACGAGGTCAGCGCGCGGATCAGCGAGACGGCGGAGAACGCCGAGGATGTGAAGAAGGCCGCCGTGGAGATGACCGAGGTCATACAAACTGGCAATCAGTCGCTTTCACAGCTTGCGGGGACGATGAAGGAGCTCAACAAATATTCGTCCGACATCTATAAGATCGTCAAGACGATAGACAATATCGCTTTCCAGACGAACATCCTCGCGCTCAACGCCTCAGTGGAGGCGGCGCGCGCCGAACAGAACGGCGCCAGCTTCTCCGTCGTCGCCGACGAAGTGCGCGCCCTCGCGGCGCAGAGCGCGAAGTCGGCTCAGGCCACGGCGCAGCTGATAGAGGATACGCTCAACGCCATCAAGACGGGCGTGGAAACAGCCGTATCGACGGAAGAGCTGCTGAGCGCCATTGTGGGACGCGCGGAAAACGTGAAGCACAGGGTCATCAAGATAACCGAGGCGATGGAATCGGATTCCGTGGCCGTGCAGCAGGCGCTGGCCAGCCTTGAACAGCTTTCGTCCATCGTGCAGGCCAATTCCGCGAACGCGGAGGAGACCGCCGCCGCTTCGGAAGAGATATCGGCGCAGGCCTCCGCGATGATGGACCTTGTCCGCAGATTCAGTTAAGCGGTTTAGGGAAAGGGCCGCGAAAGGTTGCGCAAATGCCGGAACAGAACGATTTTAACAAAGAATTTCTGGATCTTTTCATCTTTGAGACGGGTAAATACCTGGATGAGGCCGACGGTATACTGTTGACCGATGAAAAGGGAAAAGAATTTTCCGAAGAAAATATCAACGACCTTTTCCGCATCATGCACACGATAAAAAGCACCTCGGCGATGATGGGCTATGACCTGCTTTCCGCCTTCGCGCACAGGCTGGAGGACCTGTTTTCGGCCCTTCGCTCGGCGGCTGCGAGGGAGGCCGGTTTGGGAGGAAGGGTTTTCGACCTTCTGTTTGGCTCGCTGGAGGCGATGCGGGAAGAGCTGAAGCGCCAGCCCGGAAGCGAGGAGGGCGCGGAGGCTTTTGAAAGCCTGACGCTGCAGATGGCGGTGGTTCTTGACGAGATGAAAAACGGCGTCGCCGCAGCGCCGGCGCAGTCTCCGGCGACGGAGGGCGGCGAGGCCTCGGTCCGTATATTCCTGGAGCCTGGCTGCGCGATGGCAAATGTCCGCGCCTATATAATCTGTACTCAACTGCGTCAGCTATGCGCCGGGCTGAAATATTCTCCCGAAAATATGGAAAACAGCCCCGAACTCGCGGAAGAGATACTGAAAAACGGCTTTACCGTCACATTCCCGCGCGGCTGCCGTGACAGAATGCTCGAGGCCGCGCTGGCGGAGCTCTATGTCCAGAGGGCGGAGGCATGCCCCTGCGAAAAAGAGGCGGAGGCCGCCGTCAGCGCGCCGCGGCGGGAAAGGGAGCGGCCGCGTGCGGAAAACTCCGCCGTCAGCGGCAAGCCGGCCGCGAATGTGATCAACGTTTACCTCTCTAAGCTGGACAAGCTTCAGGATATCATGGGCGAACTCGTCATCGCGGAATCGATCGCCGAAAGCGCCCTGTTCTCCTGCGACGGCGTTTCCGACCAGGCCGCCGCCGCGATGTCGCGGCTGAAAAAACTTACCGACGCCATGCGTTCCGTGATCATGTCGATCCGCATGACCTCCATCTCCGACCTGTTCCATAAGATGCGCCGCGTCGCCCGCGATACGGCGCGGAAACTCGGCAAAGAGGTAGAATTCCTCGCCGAGGGAAGCGACATCGTTGCCGACAAGGGGATTCTTGACGTTTTGAGCGACGTCCTCTCACATGTCGTGCGCAACGCGATAACGCACGGCATAGAGGGCGCGGACGAGCGCCTCGCGCAGGGAAAACCGGCCGCCGGCAGGGTCACGATGACCGCTCGCAGCACCGGAAACGGAATCATCATCACCATTTCCGACGACGGGCGCGGCGTCTCCCTGAAGCGCGTGCTCGAAGCGGCGCGGGAAAAGGGAGTCGCGGTGAAGGAGGGCGTCAGCTATACCAGCGGCGAGATACTGCAGCTGCTGATGACTGCGGGCGTGACGACCAGCGAGTTCGTGGACGAATATTCCGGGCGCGGCGTCGGGCTTGACGCGCTCAACGCCGCCGTAAAAAAGATGCGCGGCACGGTGTCGATGGAGAGCGAAGAGGGCCGCGGCACAAGCTTCATCATCAGCATTCCGCAGACTCTGGCCATTATGGACTGCATAAAACTCGAGGCGACCAGGACCCTTTACATGCTGCCGGTCCCTGACGTCTACAAGATCGTGGTGCCGGAGAGAAAAAACCTTCTCGAATTGCCGGGCGGCGCGCAGAAGCTGCTCTTTCAGGGACATACGATACCGCTGCTGCGCCTCGACGGCGTCTTTGGCCTGGAAAAGAGCGGAAAAGAATTTGAGCGGGGAATAATCGTCGTCATCGAAGGCGAACACAGCGCCGCGGCGATCTACGCTGATAAACTGATGGGGCAGCAGAGGGCCGTCATAAAGCCGGTACCGGGCTTCCTGCAGTATTTTGGCGTCGAAAAGATCGGCATCTCGGGCTGCACCATACTGGGCGACGGCGGCATCAGCCTCGTTATCGACGCGGACGCGATGCTGGCCAAAGGCGAGGAGGCGCTGCTGTAATGAATGAACATTACGGAAATGAAGTCCTGATATTCTCCATAGATTCAAAGCGCTACGCTTTGGAGCTGAGGTATGTCGTCGAGACCGTCCAATCGCTGCCGGTGACGCGCGTGCCGCGGCTTCCCTCATTTATCCGCGGCATCGCCAATCTGCGCGGAAATATCATACCGGTCGTCAGGCTGGATCTGTTTTTCGACGGCGGCGGCGCGGAAAATGAGCGCGGGGAATATAAATGCCTGATCGTGCTGCGCTGCGAGGGACACCTCTTCTCGATCCTGGCGGACGACGTGCTCTGCATCGGCGACATGGGGAAAAACCTCCTTGACGACGGGATCGATCACGCGAACAGCAGCGGCTTCGAGAAATATGTCCGGGCCGAACTGACTGACGGCGACGGCGTCGTGACCGTGCTTGACGGGGAGAGGTTATTTCACGGCATGACGCGGGAAAGTGCGGGACTGCCGTAAACGCGGCCGCGTATGTTTTTGAGTAAAATTTTGAAAGGGTATCATGGATGAAAATATATAAAGGCACCGCCGCAGTCACCGCCGTCGCTATAGCGCTGATGGCGGCAGCCATCGCCAGCGTGCTGTGGTATCAGCATGATATCGTCAGGCGCGCGGAGCGGGACGCGTACCGCACGCTGCAGGGTTCCGCCGCGGAGCAGGCCCTTCTCTTCAAGACGCTGATCGACGGACAGTTCCAGATACTGAGCGTGATCGCGCAAAGCGTTTCGCCGGCGGACGATAAGAACAGCGGGCGTCTCACCGCGGACATGGAGAGGCTCGCCGGGGGGACCGGTTTTAAGCGTTTGGTGGCGATCGGCGCGGACGGCCGGGCCTGCACCAGCGACGGGCACCGGCTGGACGCCTCGTGGAGCGTCTCTCTGAAGAGCTGCCTGCGGGGAGAGCATTCGCTGGTAAAAGTCGAATCCGGCACCATCGACAATATCCCGATCTTCGTCTTCAGCGTCCCGCTGAAAGATAAAGGACGCAATGTGGGCGCGCTGCTCGGCGTATACGACGAAAGCAATTTTATAGATACGATCATTTCAAAGGCCTACGGTGAGGCGGCTTATTCTTTCATATGCGACAGCGCCGGAAAGATCATCGTCCGCAGCAGGCACGGGGCCTTTATCGGGCAAAGCCGCAGCATCTTCACTACTCTGGACAAGACAGACCTTGCCGGCACGGAGAAGATCAGGACGGTCGAGGACGACCTGAAAAACAGCCGCGCGGGCGGCCTCGCCTATGAATTTAGCGGCAGCAGGCGCTACGCCGTCTATCAGCCGCTGCACATCAACGGCTGGACTATCTTCAACGTCGTCCCGGAAGCGGCCGCCAGAGGGGCCATCGCGAACATCAGCTCGCAGGGCGTTTTTCTGGTCGTCGTGATCACGCTTATCGCCATTGCCTTTGCCGCCATCGTAGTCGTCATTGAACGGCGCGGCTACAGCCAGCTGCTGAAGAAGAACGCGCAGCTTACCGAGAGCGAAGAACGCTTCCGCGTCGTCATGGAAAACACTACCCTCTCCGTATGGGACTACGACCTTAAGACCAAAGAGATCATCCAGACGGGGCAGTCGATCGCCCTTCACGGCTTTGCCGCGGTCGTGCCCGGCGTTCCCGAGAGCCTTATCGAAAGCGGCTTTGTCCACCCTGACAGCGCCGCGGCTTTCCTCGCGCTGTATGACCGCCTTTTCAGAGGCGAAAAAAACCCTGAGGGCGTCTTTCTCGTCCGGAATGCGGCGAGGGACGGCTGGTGGTATGAGCATATACAGTACAGGACGCTCTTTGACCAGAAAGGACGGCCATACCGCGCCATCGGCATGAGCATGGACGTTACGGAAAAGCGGGAGCTTGAGCGCAGCTACCAGTTGGAGCTGCAATATCAGCAGTCGCTGGCGGACGACGTTTACCTCATGGCGGTCTTTGACGTCAGCGCCGAAAAACAGGAAAGGCTGGAGTGCAAAGACGCTATGGAATGTGAACGGCTCGCCTCGAAGCCGTTGTGCGACTTCTTTGCCGCGGAATCCAGGCGCGTGGTATCCAACCGTAAGGCCCAGGAGTTTTTTGATTCCCTCGATTACGAAAATCTTAAATTAAAGGCCGTCGCCGCTGAAAATGATTTTGAACGCGAATATCCGCGGCGGCTGCCCGACGGCAGGATCATCTGGGTAAGGTCCACGCTGCACCTTTTGGTCGATCCCGCCACGAATCATCTGATGTTATTCATCTATATGAAGGATATCGACGAACAGAGGCAGAAGGAAGAAACGCTGCTGCGCGCTGCGGAGACCGACACGCTGACGGGGCTCCTGAATCACGCGGCGACGATGAAGCATATTACCGAATCCCTTGAGAATGAGAGCCGCGACGCGATACAGGCGTTGTTCGCCATCGACCTTGACCGTTTTAAGCAGATCAACGACACCATCGGCCACCAGGCGGGAGACGAGGCGCTGCACGCCGCCGGCCGCACCATCAGAAAAACCTTCCGCGCGGGAGACGTATGCGGGCGCACCGGCGGCGATGAATTCCTGGCGCTCATGAAAAACGTCCCCTCGCTCGAGGTCGTGCGCCGGAAAGCCGAAGAGCTGCAGTTGGCGCTGCAGATACATTGTTCGGGAGGGCAGGCCGCGGTCTCTTTATCCGGCAGCACCGGCGTGGCCATCCGCCGCCCGGGCGAGAGCGTGGTATCCCTCTATGCGCGCGCCGATAAGGCTCTTTATAAGGCAAAGGCGCAGGGGCGCAACGGTTACTATATCGACGCCGAAGGCGCCGACATCAAACCGGAGAAGAGCGGCGGCCGCGCGGCTGGCGCTGACAGTTATTATTCGATACAGCTGCAGACGCTGCTGCAGTATATGGAGGGCGGGGTGCTGATCGTCGAGATAGGGGAAAGGATGCGCGCCCTCTATATCAGCCCGAGTTTCTATTCCGCTTCGGGGCTGAAGCCGGAGGACACGACTGACGGAGGGCGGGAGCTGCTGTCGATGATTCATCCCGATGATCGGGACGAATTTGAGCGCCGCCTCCGCCATGGCGCTCAGACGTATGAACATGTCGATTTTTCCTACCGCATCACCGACGCGAGGGGGACTCCCGCGTGGCGGCGTCTGCGCGCGCAGCGTATAGATTATGCGGGAAGCCCCTTCCCGGTGATGCTCATTGTGACGACCGATATCACGGAGATCAAAAAGACGGCGGCGCTCTTTGACGCCGTAATGAGATCGTCGCCGGATGGCATCGGCGTGTTCGAGCTTACGCCGGTTTTGAAGCCGGTGCTCGCCAACGCCGCCTTACTGCGGTTGGCGGGGCTCACGCGGGAGGAGTTTTTTGAAAAATCAGGGGACGAACTCCTTGAGATCGCGGCCCCGGAAGACCGCGCGCGCCTGCTGTCGGAGCTGGACGCGGCGCTGAAAAGCGGCAGGCTCGCGAAAGCGGCGTTCCATGCCGCCGCGGAGGGAGAGGACGGCCCGCGCCGAGTCAGTGCCAGCGGCGTGCGCATAGACGGCGTGGGAGAGAGCCCGCTCCTGCTCGTGATGTTCGCCGAAGCGAGCGGCGGGGAGAAAGGGCCGGAGCCTACGACGAAATAGGAAAGAGCGGTCCCAGCCCGCCAAAATCGCCCGGAGCCGCGGCCCCGGGCGATGAAATGTCTTCTATCGCATCCGCGCTACTTCATGTTTTTTATAAGCGTCTCCGCGGCCTCTGTGAGCGCCTCTTTTGTCGCCACCTGTGATTCGAGCGTCAGCACGCCCTCTTTGCCTACCTTGACGATCAGGCTGTAGCCGACGACAGGCCGGTATTCGAGCATCGCCTTATGCCCCGCGACGGTCACTTTTTCCGAAGTCTCGCCGCCCCATATCTCTCCGTTATTGCCGGAGATCTCGTTTACGTCCCAGTCTTTGGCTCCCGCACCGTCGACCCAGATCGCACGCAGGGGGGCTCCGCCGCCGGTCCGGTAGGTCCGTTCCAGCCATGTTCCTTTAAATCCCGAGAGCGCGCCGAGCTCCGTCGTGCGCAGCCTGCCGTTTTCCCACCCCGGTATCTCCGGCAGCTTTGAAGCTTCCGCCGCGAACGCCGCGGCCGCCGACAGAATTAAGAGTGACGCCATTGCAAATAAGATGGATTTTTTTAACAAAATCCGCACCTCCGTTTGAGATATCTCTGTTATTATTAAGTATATCGTTTAATGGAAAGTTTAGCGATAATGACATATAATTCCAGAGTAAAAACGCTTGAAGGGGATAGGTATTTGCATAAATTTTCGATCAGGGTATTTGGCTGCCAGATGAATTCATATGACGGAGACCGCCTTCGCACCGCGCTGCTGCACCAAAAATGGGAGGAGGTCCCCGACGGCGAGGCCGACGTCGTCATCCTCGTCACCTGCAGCATCCGTGAAAAGGCGGAGCAAAAGGTCGCCAGCGAGATCGGGCGTTATGACGCCGTTTATAAGAGAAAGAAAAGCCCGGCGGTGGCGCTCGTCGGCTGTATGGCTCAAAGGATCGGGCGCGAGATGGCGAAGAAGTTTTCCTGTGTGCGCCTTGTGTCGGGGCCGCGCCACCTGGGGCTTGTGCCGCAGGCGGTGACTGAGATCTCTTCCGGCACGCAGCCGAGGTTCTTCATGGACGACGACCCCAGGGCGCTGCTGGACCTTGAAGTGGCGCCGACGGCGCGTACCAATCCGTTTAAGGCCTATGTTACGATCACCTACGGTTGCGACCGTTTTTGTTCGTACTGCATCGTTCCCTATGTGAGGGGGCGGCTTCAGTCGCGCGCCGCGGATGATATCCTGAAGGAGACGCGGACGCTTATAGATGGCGGCGTAAAAGAGATAACGCTTCTCGGACAGAATGTCGACGCCTACGGCAAGGACCTGAACGACGGCTACGGCTTCGCCTCCCTGCTGCGGGACGCCGCGAATCAGCCCGGGTTGACGCGTCTGCGTTTCGCCACTTCGCATCCCAAAGATTTTGACGGGGATATCCTGGAGGTGATGCGGGAGCGCCCCGACATCTGCCGCGCGATCAACCTTCCCGTACAGTCCGGCAGCGACCGGATACTGCGTGAAATGAACAGGGGCTATACCTCCGGACAGTACCTTGCGCTTGTCGATAAGATCCGCGGGGCCCTGCCTGACGTAAGCCTGACGACGGATCTGATCGTCGGTTTTCCCGGAGAGACGGACGAGGATTTCCGCGCCTCCTACGATCTGCTCAGGGAGGTCAAATTTGACATCGTCCACACCGCGGCCTATTCGCCACGCGAAGGTACGAGGGCGGCGATGATGGACGGCCAGATAGACAACCGCGTCAAGGCGGCGCGGCTCAACGAGATAAACGCGCTGCAGTCGCAGATAGCCCGCACCGCCAATGAGGAATATGTCGGCGCGGAATTTGAGATCCTGGCAGACGGCCTCGCGCCGCGCGGCGAGGGGAAGATCCAGGGAAGAACGATGACCGATAAGGTAGTGATCATCCCCGGCTGCGAAGAGGACTTCGGCAAGATCATTCCCGTCAGGATTACCCGCGCCAGCCACTGGTCTCTCGAAGGAGAGAGGATCTAAGGCGATGGGCCCGCGCGGTTCGGGAAAGCTTCTCGCGATAGCCGGGGTCCTCTGTTTCATCCTCGCGTTCGTCCTCCTGGGGACTTTTAAGGGAGAGTTCGGCAAGGATACGGCCGGCAAACCTTCGGTGATGCCGGTGATGGAGGATACTATCGACGTGACTCCGGCCCCTTCGGCGGAGCGCGGCGAGCCGCGGCAGGTAAAGGCCGTTTCCGGCGGGGAAGAGGTCTCCGCCAAATGGATAGTCTATGTCACGGGCGCGGTGAAGAAGCCGGGCGTATATGAGGTGACGCCGGGAGCGCGCGTCTACGAAGCGCTGAACGCCGCCGGAGGTTTTGCCGCGAATGCCGATCAGGAGGCCGTCAATCTTGCGGCGAAGCTTGAGGACGGCGCGCAGATAAAGTTCCTGCGTAAGGGCGAACGGGCGGACCCGGAACGGAGCGCGTCGCCGCCGCCCGCCGGTTCCGCGCAGAGCGGCGTTTCCTCCTCACGGCAGTCGGAAAAGATAAACATCAACAGCGCCTCGCAGGCGGAGCTTGAGTCGATAAACGGCGTCGGCCCCAAAACCGCGCAGGCGATAATCGAGTACCGCCGCCAGAATGGCAGTTTTGCCCGTGTCGAGGATATCATGAACGTTAAGGGCATCGGCCCTAAAAAATTTGAGTCGATGAAGGGACGGATCACGGTTGGCGGCTGAAGAGCCGTTGAAGGTCGAAACCAATGCCGTTGACCGCGCCGCCGCCATAGAGGGGCCGCTCTCTGAGGCCCCTGCCTTTTTAATCCTCTTTTCCGTTTGCGCCTCGATTTTTCTTGGTACCTTTGTTCCGCCGCCGGTCGCGCTCGCGGTATCCCTGCTGCTTGCGGCGGCGCTTGTCTTTGCCTGCACTAAGAGGCCGGCGGAGGGCTGGCTTGCAGTCTTTGCCACCGTTTTTATCCTCGCGGCCCTTTTTTCGCTCTATTCCCTCTATGTCATAAATAGAAAAACCGCTTTGCCCGACACGGTCGAGACGAGCGGGCGGGTCTTGTATTCCCGGCGCTGGGGACACGGCAAGGCGCTGCTTATCGCGACGCCGTACGGAAAACTTGCGGGATATGTGCCGCAAAAAGACGCGCCGGCGGAGGGAAGCGGTGTGGCGCTGCGGGGGGCGCTTTTTGACTTTAAGCGGGCGGAGAGGCGGGGAGGCTTCGACGAGACGCTCTATTGGCGCTCCCGCGGCGCGGTGAAGAAGATCGTCTTTTTTGAAATAGGGGAGACGAGTCCCCCCGCCGGCCTCGCAAAATGGCGCGCGAAGCTCGAAGCGCTGATATATGAAAGGCTCAGGCCGCTCTCGGCCTCGTACATGGCGGCCTTTACCGTAGGCAGGAGAGATTCTCCGATAGAGGCGCTGCACAAAAGAGCCGGCACTTCGCATCTTCTCGCCGTCTCCGGCCTGCACGTATGGATGATCGCCGGGATCTTCATTCTGCTGCTGCGCGGAAACCTGACGCGCTTCTTCGTTATATCGCTCTTCGTATGGGGATACCTGCTCCTCTCCGGCCTGCCGGTCGGGGGCGTGAGGGCGGCCGTCATGATCGAACTGCTGCTTGCGGCGCTGGTGATCGGGCGTCCGCCCGCCGCCTTTAATAATGTCAGCGTGGCGGCCGTGCTTCTGCTGCTGGCTAATCCCTGGTATTTTTTTGACCTTGGCTGGCGTCTCTCCGTCGTTTGCGCCCTCTTCATCTCCGCCGTTTCTTCTCTGGAAATGGGCCCCGGCCGCGCGGTGTCTTTGCCGGTCCTCCTCTGGTTCGTGACGGCGCCGCTGGTGACGCGGGCCTTCGGCGAGGCGCCTCTTGCCGGTCTCGCGCTGAATATTATAGCGGTACCGGCCTTCGGCGTCATATTTCCGCTGGTGCTCCTGCTCTCGCTGCCGCCGCTCCTCGGGCTGCCCTTTTCCTGGGTCGCCGCGGAATCATCCGAGGCGATACTCTCCTTTTTTCAGAGAGCTCTTGAGTGGGGAACCGATCTCTTGCCGGGTGCCGTGGGGTGGGGCGTTCCGCAGTTTGCCCTTTCGGTGGCGCTTTTTGCCGCCTGCGCCGCTCTTCGCTGCGGCGCGGGGCTGAAAAGGGCCTCGATCATATCGGTTATTTTTGTACTTTTCCTATTCTATTGCCCTTCGATGTTGTAAAATATAAAAATTGACCGTATAACAGGCTGGGAGGAATGAGGATATGCTCCTCGTGTTCGACATTGGAAACACAAATACAGTTATGGGTATCTACAAAGGTGAAGAACTCATCAATAAGTGGCGTCTCACATCAAAGAAGCAGACCTCGGACGAGGTCGGTTTTATGGTCCTCGGGCTGCTGGCGGCCTCCGGGATATCCAAAGGCGATATCGACGGCGCGATATTCGGCAGCGTCGTTCCCTCCCTTGACGAGATGTTCCGCGAGGGAGTGCGCAAATACCTCGGCCTGGAATGTATAAGGGTCTCCACTAAACTTGACACCGGCCTCGAAATAAAGATGAAAAACCCGACCGGGCTCGGCGCCGACCGCTTGCTCAACGCCGTTGCCGGCATCGAAAAGTACGGAAAGCCGCTTATCGTCGTCGACCTCGGAACGACGATCACCCTTGACGTCGTCTCCCGCGAGGGGGCCTATCTCGGCGGCGTCATCGCGCCCGGAATGGAGATCGGCATGGAATCGCTCTTTTCACGGGCGGCGAAGCTGCCGCAGATAGAACTTGTCGCCCCGGAAAACTATATCGGCGGCAACACCGTCGAGGCGATACAGTCCGGCATTATTTACGGCACCGCCGGTATGGTCGACAGGATGATAAAGGGCATCTTCAAGGAGCTTGGCGGCCCCTGCCGCGTCGTCGTCACCGGCGGGCACGCGCCGATCATCGCGAAATACTCAAACCGCGTGGATACCGTGGACCAGTGGCTGACGCTTGACGGGCTGCGCATACTGTACGAGAGGAACCGCCTTGGAAAATAGCGAAGGCCGCCTTTTCTGCCCGCGGATACCGGGCTGGCCGCGCCGCGTCGGCGGCGTGGAGGCGGAAAACCCTCTCTGGCTCGCGCCGCTCGCGGGCATTACTTTCGGCTCTTTTCGCCGTTTTCACCGCGCCCTGGGAGCCGGGCTCGTCCATACGGAGATGGTGAGCGCGCTTGGGCTGAAATACAACGGGCGCAAGACGAAAGAGCTGCTTCACGGCAGCGCGGACGAAAGTCCGTGCGTGCTGCAGATCTTCGGCTCTAACGCGGATGATATACTTCGCGGCGCGGAGATCGCGCTTGAGATAAGGAGTTTTGAGGCGCTGGAGGTCAACATGGCCTGCCCGATGCCGAAGGTCACCAAGAAGGGCGGCGGTTCAAGGCTGATGGAGAACCCCAAAGAGGCGACGGCGATAATGCGCCGCCTCAAGCAGCTGAGTCTGCCCGTGTGGGCGAAGGTGCGCATAATGCCGAAGAACGCGGAAGAACCGACTTCGGATTTCTGTGAGAGGCTTTTTGACGGCGGCGCCGACTTTGTCTTCGTGCACGGGCGCACCCCCGCGCAGAGGTATGAGGGCGCGGCCTCGCGGGATTCCGTGGAGGAGGTCGCGCGTCTTTACCCGGGCAGGATCGGCGGAAGCGGCGATTGTTACCGCCCGGAGGATTTTATCGATTATATGGACAGAGGCTGCGCCGCGGTGCTGGCCGCGCGCGGGGTGCTGCGCGACGCCTTTCTGATCCCCAGGAGCCTTAAAGCGATGGGAGGGACGGTGCCGGAAGAGTTCTGCGATCCCGCTCCCGAGGCGCAGACAAAGATCCTTCTCGAACTCGGCGGCAGCATCTATAATACCGAAGGCGGGCCGCTTGCGCTGACGATAGCGCGGAGGATGCTCGGCGCCCTTTTCAAGGGGTTTGCGGGGGCCTCGCAGCTGCGGCGCGCGGGAGCGACGGCCAAAAGCTGGCCGGAGATGGAAGAACTGCTGAAAAATTGGCGGAACGCCGGCCCGGAAGAGCCGGGACTGAAGAGTGACGTGTAAGCGCCGCGGCGGCGCTTTTCCGATAAATTTAAAAATACCATACAGGAAGTGATCCAATTGGCAGAGGAACTTAAGAACAACCCCAAAGAACAGCAGAATACCACCATGCCCGAAGAGGAGATTTTTCGCCAGCGCAAGGACAAGCTTATGCGCCTGCGCGCCGAAGAGGGGTACGACCCCTTCCAGCAGGACCATTACGAGGTAAAGCAGACCCTCGGCTATGTGAGGGAGCATTACGAACACCTCAAGCCCGAGGAGTGGTCTGAGGACGAGATACAGACGGCGGGGCGCATCATCGTGCTGCGCCGCCACGGCAAGACGGCCTTCGCGACCTTTGAGGACGAGCGCGACCGCCTTCAGCTCTGCTTCCAGTTTGACGTGCTCGGCGAAAAAGACTACACATTTTTCAAGAAGTGGGTCGACGCGGGAGACTTCATCGGCCTTGTCGGCGTGCCCTTCCGTACCCAGCGCGGCGAACTGACGCTCTCGGTCAAGAAGTTCACGCTGCTCTCAAAGGCGCTGCGTCCGATGCCGGAGAAGTATCACGGACTGAAGGATATGGAGGTCCGCTACCGCCAGCGCTACGCCGACCTCATCGCCAACCCCGAGGTGCGCGAGACCTTCCGCAAACGCACGAAGATAATCCAGACCTTCCGCCGGGTGCTTGACGCGCACGGTACGCTTGAGGTGCAGACGCCGATCCTCTCGACGATCGCCGGCGGCGCGAACGCCCGCCCCTTCGTCACGCACCACAACACGCTCGACATCGACATGTACATGCGCATCGCCACGGAGCTTCATCTGAAGCGCCTCGTCGTCGGTATGCTCGGACGCGTTTACGAGATCGGCCAGCAGTTCCGCAACGAGGGCATGGACCAGCGCCACAATCCTGAATTCACCTCGATGGAGGTCTACTGGCCCTACGGAAATTACGTCGATATGATGAACCTCGCGGAAGAGCTGATCGTCGCCTGCGCTGACGAGCTTGGCGGCCGCGTGATCAACTACCAGGGAACGGAGATCGACCTCAACCCGCCCTTCCGCCGCGCGACGATGGCGGAACTCGTCAACGAACATGTCGGCATCGACTTCATGAACATCACCGACGAAGAGGCGCGCCGTCAGGCCGCGCTGCGCGGGCTGGAGATAACACCCTCCTACACGCGTTTCGACATCCTGCCGATTTTCTTTGAGGAATATGTCGAGGAAAACCTCATCCAGCCGACATTCGTCATCGGCCACCCGACCGTCATCTCGCCGCTCTCGAAGCGCAACAAAGAGAACCCCGATGTGACTGACCGCTTCGAACTTTTCATCTACGGATGGGAATTCGCCAACGCCTTCAGCGAGCTCAACGATCCTCTCGACCAGCGCGAGCGCTTCACGGATCAGGCCCGTAAAAAGGATGAGGGCGACGAGGAATCGCACCCATTCGACGAAGACTTTATCAACGCGCTGGAATACGGCCTGCCGCCGACGGGCGGCATGGGCGTGGGGATCGACCGTACCGTCATGCTGCTCACGGACTCCAAGAGCATCCGCGACGTCATCCTCTTCCCCACGATGAAGCCCAAGGATTAGAACGCCGGCGTTAGTTTTATTAAGAAAGAATTTAAACGGTAAGAACAAAAGAGGAAAAGACGGAATGAGCGATTTCGAAAATCTGAAAAAGAGAGCGGAGGAGCTGCGCGGCGAGCTTGAACGCCACGCGCGGCTCTATTACGAGCAGGACGCGCCGGAGATTTCGGATTTTCAGTATGACGGGCTCATGCGCGAACTGCAGGACATAGAAAAAGAACATCCCGAGCTGATAACGCCGGATTCCCCGACGCACAGGGTCGGCGGCGCGCCGCGCGAGGGATTTGTGAAGGTCGCCCATGCCGTCCCGATGATGAGCCTCGACAACGCCCTTGACCGCGCGGAGCTCGCCTCCTTTTACGCAAAACTCTGCGAGGCGCTCGGCGACGAAAAGGCCGAAGTCGTATGCGAGCCGAAGATCGACGGTCTCGCCGTCTCGCTCGTCTACGAGGACGGCCTCTTCGTCAGCGGTTCCACGCGAGGCGACGGGCAGATAGGCGAAGAGGTCACGGCGAACCTCCGCACGATCAGGAGCCTCCCGCTGAGGCTCGCGAAGCCTTTGCCGGGGCGTTTTGAGGTGCGCGGGGAGGTCTGCATCGACAAAAAGGGCTTCGCCGCCTTAAACGCCGCGCGCGAGGAAAAGGGCGAGAGCCTCTTCGCGAACCCGCGCAACGCGGCGGCCGGCAGCCTCCGCACGCTTGACCCGCGGGAGACGGCGCGGCGGAACCTGAAAATCTATCTCTACCAGATCATCGAACCGGAGAAATTCGGCATCTCGACACAGCGGCAGATGCTCGACGAGATCGCCGCGCTGGGGCTGCCGATGCAGGGCTCGGACCTGCTCTGTTCCTCGATGGCGGAGATATCTTCGTACCTTGACTTGTGGGAGACGAAACGCTTCGAGCACCCGATCGATACCGACGGAGTCGTCGTCAAGCTCAACAACATCGCGCTGCGCGCGGTGCTTGGCGTCACCGCGAAAGCCCCGAAATGGGCGATCGCCTTCAAGTTCCCGCCCGAAGAAAAGCTGACGCAGGTGCGCGAGATCGAGGTCGGCGTCGGGCGCACCGGCGTCCTCACGCCGACCGCGATATTCGACCCCGTGCATCTGGCGGGCACCGTGGTGCGCCGCGCTAACCTTCACAACCAGGATGAAATAGACGCGATGGACCTCCGCGTGCTGGACTATGTCTGGGTCCGCAAGGCCGGCGAGATCATCCCCGAGGTGGTGCGCGTCGAGCATGACAGACGCCCCGAGGGGACCCTGCCCTTCAAGATCCCCGACGAATGCCCCGTCTGCGGCTCGCACGCCGTGCGGCTGCCGGGCGAGTCGGCCGTCAAATGCACGAACAGCGCCTGCCCCGCGCAGGTGAAGGAGCGCATAATATACTTCGCCTCGCGTTCGGCGATGGATATTTCCGGCCTCGGAGAGAAGATAGTCGATCAGCTTGTGGAAAACGGCCTCATCCGCGATTACGCCGACATTTATGACCTTAAGGCGGAGCGGCTCGCCGCTCTGGACCGTCTCGGCGAGAAATCGGCGCAGAACCTTGTCGCCGCGATAGAAAAATCAAAGAGCCGTCCGCTCGGCGCGGTGATAAACGCGCTCGGCATCGGCAGCATCGGCGAAAAAACGGCGAACGACCTTGCCGAACGCTACCGTTCGCTGAGAAAACTTGAAAAGACGGCGCGCGAAAGCGAGCCGGAGCTTGAACTCACCGACGGCATCGGCCCGGTGATCGCCCAGTCCCTCCACGCCTGGTTTACCGAGCCGCATAACGAGCTGCTGCTCGCGCGCCTCGAGGCGGCGGGAATACGCTTTGAATCAAACGAACCGGCACGCGACCGAACGGCGTTGCCGTGGAACGGCCTTAAATTCGTGCTCACGGGCGAGCTGTCGCGGATGACGCGGGCCGAGGCCGGCGAAAAGATTAAGGCGCTCGGCGGCGCGACCGTCGAAAGCGTCAGTAAAAAGACGAGCTACGTGATCGTCGGCGAGTCGCCGGGAAGCAAATACCTCAAGGCCCAGGCGCTCGGCGTGCCGATCCTTGACGAAACGGCCTTTTTGGAGAAACTTGAAGAGGCGGAGCGGGCGATCTGAATCTTATAGAGCCGGCGCTCATGACCGGCGGCACAGATAAAAAATCCTCACTACATCAGGAGGTAACGATATGATAAAAAAGATGGAAATGGATAAGGAACGGCTGAGCGAGGTGCTGACCCTCTCGCGCATCGGCCTTCCCGAAGAACAGTATCAGGAGGTCCTTGACCGCGTCAACGACATCCTCCGCCTCTGCGACAAGATGCAGGAGCTGGCTCACGAGGACGCGGCTCCCTTTGAGTGGGACGTCAGGAAGGCCCCGGCGCGCCGCGCCGACGAGCCCGTGCGCTGGACGGGGCGCGACGTTTTTCTCGAAGAGGCCCCCGTGCGCGACGGGGACTTCTTCCGCGTGCCGCGCATCATCGCGCTTGAAGACGATGCGGAGGGGGAGGAATAAATGATGGAATTTCACAAACTTTCCGCGCGTGAGATAGCCGCCGGCGTCAGAGAAAAAAAATTCACCGCCGAAGAGGTTGCGCGCGGCGTCATCGAACGGATCAAAAAATACGATAAAAAGTACAATTCGATAGTCACGCTCTGCGAGGAACGGGCTGTCGCCGAGGCGAAAAAGATCGACGGGATGGTCGCGCGCGGGGAAGATCCCGGCGCGCTCGCCGGCGTTCCCTTCGCCGTCAAAGACAACTTCTGCACAGACGGCATCGAAACCACCTGCTGCAGCAAAATGCTCAAAGGCTGGGTGCCGCACTACGACGCCGCCGCCGTCAAAAATATGAAAGAGGCGGGAGCCGTGCTGATCGGCAAGGCCAACATGGACGAGTTCGCGATGGGCAGCACCACCGAGAGCTCCATCTTCGGCCCGACACTCAACCCGCGCGACGTCACGCGCGTGCCCGGCGGCAGCTCCGGCGGCAGCGCGGCGGCGGTCGCGGCGGGATTCGTCCCCGTGGCCCTCGGCAGCGATACCGGCGGTTCCGTGCGCCAGCCCGCCGCCTTCTGCGGCGGGCAGGGAATGAAGCCCTCCTACGGGCAGATCAGCCGCTTCGGCATCGTCGCCTACGCCTCCTCGCTCGATCAGGTCGGCCCGCTGACGAGAAACATCGGCGACATGGCCCTTCTTATGGATGTGCTCGCGAAAGAGGACCCCAACGACACCACCTGCGACGCCTATGAGCGCCCCTCCTTCACGGAAGCAGTCGCCAGCGCCTCGCTCGCCGGTAAAAAGGTAGCAGTGCTGACGGGCTTCGACAAAGATAGTATGGACAGGCCGCTTGTTGAAGCCATTGACCGTGCCGTCGCGATATGCCGCGAGGCGGGGGCTGAAATAACCGAGGCGAAACTGCCCATAACGATGGAACACACCGTCGCCTGCTACTACATGGTGGCGCTCGGCGACGCGAGCTCCAAGCTCGCCTGCTACGACGGCATGCGCTACGGCCACCACGCCGACGGCAAAAACCTCTCCGAAATGTATAAAAAGAGCCGCATGGAGGGCTTCGGAGAAGAGGTGCGCAAGCGCATCCTCGTCGGCACCTGCATACTTACCCGCGGTTACTACGAAAACTATTTCGTGCCCGCGACGAAGGTGCGCCAGCTCATTTCCAACGAATTCAAGGAGCTTTTCAAAGAGGCCGACCTCCTCATCTGCCCGATCTCCCCTGCCCTCGCCTACAAGCGCGGCCTGGGGGAAGAAGATCCCGTAAGGATGTACCTGGGCGACGTCTTTACGACCATCGCCAACCTTGCCGGACTGCCGAGCGTCAGCCTTAACCTCGGGTTCACGCCGGAGGGACTCCCGACCAACGTCCAGCTGCTTGCACCGCGTTTTGGAGACGCGGAACTTCTATCCTACGCCTCCGTCATCGAAAACAGGGCCGGCGCTCCGGCGGCGGCCGAGATCACGGAAGGGGAGTGCTAAAATGAAAAGACAGGTCGTTATCGGACTTGAAATACACCTCCAGTTAAAGACGAAGACGAAACTCTTCTGCGGCTGTTCTTCGGACTATATCGGCGCGACGCCTAACACCAACGTCTGCCCCATCTGCCTCGCGGTGCCGGGCACTCTGCCGGTCATCAACGACCACGCCGTGGACCTCGCCGTAAAAATGGGGCTGGGGCTTCACTGCGACATTCAGGATAACACGCGCTTCCACCGGAAACACTACTTTTACGCGGACCTGCCGAAGGCCTATCAGATAACGCAGTACGAGCACGCCATCGCCCAGGGCGGATACCTTGACGTCATCGTGGACGGCAAACCGAAGCGGGTGCATCTTGACCATCTGCACCTTGAAGAGGACGCCGGCAAGCTCGTGCATCCGACCGCGGACGGCCGCCTTTCGGGCGCGGCCTACTCGTTCGTCGACTACAACCGCGGCGGCATGCCGCTCTCCGAGATCGTCTCCATGCCGGACATGAACTCGCCGGCGGAGGCCATCGCCTACGTGACGCAGATACGCCAGCTCGCGCGCTACCTTGGCGCCTCAGACGGCGAAATGGAATCCGGCTCGCTGCGCGTCGACGTCAACGTCTCGCTCTCGAACCCAGACGGCTCGCTCGGCACTCGCGTCGAACTGAAAAACATCAACTCGCTCAAATCGATCGAACGCGCTCTCGAATATGAGATCGCGCGCCAGAACCGCGTCCTCGACGAAGGCGGCAGCCTCGCGCAGGAGACGCGCCTCTGGGACGACGCGGCGGGAGTCACCCGCTCCATGCGCAGCAAAGAGGGCGCGCGCGACTACCGTTACTACGTCGAAATGGACCTCGCACCGATCGACGCGAAGCCCGAATACGTCGAAAAGATCCGCGCCAGCCTGCCCGAGATGCCGTGGGACAAGCGCGACCGCTTCGTAAAGCAGTACGGCCTTTCGCTCGAAGAGAGCCAGCAGATCACCGAACAGCGTGAAATGGCCGACTACTATGAAGAGATGGTCGCCGCCGGCGCCCCGGCCATTAAAGCGGCGAACTGGGCGCGCATGGAGGTGCAGCGCCTGCTGCGCGAAGATGCTATCGACATTGCCGCCTTCCCCGTCACGGCGAAGGATCTCGGCACGCTGATCGCGAAGGTGGAGAAAAAAGAGCTCTCCAACACGCAGGCCAAAGATGTCCTCGCCGCGATGTACGGCGAAAAACTCAGCCTCGAGGCCGCGATGAAAAAATGCGGCGCGGCGGGCGGCCGCCTCACGGGCGACGCGCTCAAAGCCGTGATCGAAAAAGTATTCGCCGCCGAACCCGGGGCCGTCGAAACGATCAAGAGCGGAGCAGACAAAAAGGGAGCCAAGACAAAATTCCTCCAGGGACTCGTAATGCGCGAAACGCGCGGCAGCGCCGACCCGGCGGAAGTGGCGAAGACGCTCGCGGAGATGCTGAAATAACGCGCCAGCCAATCGTTGATGCGCTCCCCCGAAATAGATGAAAGAAAGCGGGCTGATAATTTCTGCATCGCTTTCCATATACGCGGGAAAAATAAAAAAAGCCGACGCGAATCCTATGTGGAAATACAGGTTCGATCGTTCTCTGGGATAGGGATGTTGTTACTGTAAAGTCGATTTTTCAGAAGCGGAATCTTTCGCAGGCGTAATGGCCGGGAGCCGTCCTTTTAAGGGGCTTCCGGTCGTTTTTTCTTGACGTAACCTAACATTACAAGTATCATCAGTAGGTCAAATGCGATAACCTTATATGGAGCTTCAACAGCAAAGAAGGAGTGAAAGTAATGGGGACACGTAAACCGGAAGACATTCGCAGTATCGCACTCATTTCACACGGAGGCGCGGGAAAGACCACACTGAACGAGGCATTCCTCTTCGATGCGGGATTGATTTCGCGCATGGGCAGGGTTGAGGACAAGAACACAGTTTCCGACTTTGACTCGGAGGAACAGAAACGCGGCATTTCTATCAGTACGTCTCTTTCCACGATTCCGTATAAGAATAAGACCTTATATATACTGGATACACCGGGCTTTGCCGACTTCGTAGGCGAGCAGCGCTGCGCGATGCGCGTGGCGGACGGCGCCCTGGTCCTTGTGAACGCCACAGCCGGCGTTGAAGTGCAGACACAGAGCGTATGGGACTTCGCTGAGACATTTGAGACCCCCGCAATATTTTTCGTCAGCAAACTTGACCGTGAAAATACCGACTTTGACAATGTCGTGGCAGATATACAGGAAAATATTTCCGACCGCGCGGTGCCTCTTTACCTGCCGATCGGCAGCCAGCTTAATTTCAAGGGCGTGGTGAACGTCCTTACAGGCAAGTCATATATGTATAATGGCGACGGAAGCAAGGATTATACGGAGGGCGAGGTCCCCGCCGATATGGCCGACGCCGTGGCCGCCGCGCGCGAGACGCTCATCGAGCGCGCCGTCGAGGCCGACGACGAACTGATGATGCGCTACCTCGACGGCGAGGAGCTTTCCACAGATGAACTTCTCGGAGTCCTGCGCAAGGCCGTCTGCGCCCGCTCGGTGTTCCCGATCATTCCCGGCTCGGGTACGGCCAATATAGCGGTGCCGCAGTTGATGGATATGATCGTGGAGTATATGCCGTCGCCGAAGGATATGCTGAACCGCGCGGCGCTCAAGGGCGAAGAGGTCGTCAACATTCCGCCCGACGAGAACGGCAAGTTCCTGGCTTTCGTCTTCAAGGTCATGGTCGACCCCTACGTCGGCAAGCTTTCATTCGTGAAGGTCTTCTCCGGCAAGCTGACCGCCGACCAGAGCCTCTATAACGTCACCGAGGACCAGGAGGAGAGGATCAGCTCCTTCCGCTTCATGAAGGGCAAGGAGAGCACGGAGGGCAAAGAGATCATCCTCGGAGATATCGTCGCCATCCCCAAACTTGAGAGCACGATCGCCGGCGATACGCTCGGCGTCAAGGGAGAGGTGCTCCAGTTCCGTCCGATAAAGTTCCCGAAGCCCGTCTACAGCGTGGCGGTCATGCCGAAGAGCCGCGCCGACGAGGACAAGCTCGGCAACGCGATCACGAAGACGCTCAAAGAGGACCGTACGCTTTCATTCGTCAAAAACCCGGAGACGAACGACGCGGTGCTCTCCGGCATGGGAGACATGCACCTCGACATAATGCTCTCCAAGATCAAGGAGCGCTATAAGGTTGACCTGGAGACACGCACGCCGAAGGTCCCCTACCGCGAAACGATAAAGAAAAAGGCCAGCGCCCAGGGCAAGCATAAGAAGCAGTCCGGCGGCCGCGGGCAGTACGGCGACGTCTGGTTCGAACTCGCGCCGCTCGATAAGAACGCCGGCATCGAGTTCATCGACAGGGTCGTCGGCGGCGTCGTGCCGAAGAACTACATCCCGGCGGCGGAGAAGGGCCTCCGCGAGGCGGCGGCGCGCGGATTCCTCGCGGGATTCCCCGCGACGGACTTCTCATGCGCGATCTTCGACGGCTCATACCATGATGTGGACTCTTCGGAAATGGCCTTCAAGATCGCGGCCTCCATCGCCTTCAAGAAATGCATGGAGCAGGCGAACCCGATCCTCATGGAGCCGGTGATGAACGTCGAAGTCACCGTCCCAGAGGACTGCCTCGGAGACGTCATGGGCGACTTCAACAGCCGCCGCGGACGCATCATGGGCATCGACAGCGAGGGCAAACTCCAGATAGTCAAGGCCCAGTGCCCGCTTTCCGAGATGTTCCGCTACGCGATAATCCTCCGCTCCATGACCTCGGGACGCGGCACCTTCTCGATGGAGTACAGCCATTACGAAGAGGTCCCCGGCGATATCGCGAAGAAGGTCATCGAACAGGCGGCCCAGGAGCGCAAAGACGAAGAAGAGTAGTTTTCTAGCAGAAAACAAGTCGAGGCGCCCCCTTCGCGGAGGGCGCCTTTTTTAAAGGCAGGAGGAAGTTCGATGAAGGACAGCCGCCAGATAATCCTGATATTCCTGGCATACTACGGCATCACCTGTGTCTCCAATATTTATTTTCTCTTCGGTCCGTTTTACGAAAAAATGGGGGCTTCCCCGCAGGCCGTAGGGCTTTTTCTCAGTATCTTTTACCTGGTGATGCTGCTCTGCCGTCCGCTCGGCAGCATCGTGATGGAAAAATTCGACATCAGGCGCTCGCTGATCGGCAGTTCGCTTCTCTGCGTCGCGATGACGGCCGGGATCGCCCTTTCGCTTGACCGCCCGCTGCTGCTGCTGTTTTTCCGAGCGATGACGGGAGTGTGCGTCAGCGTCTTCGTCGTATCCACCGTTGCGGCGCAGTCGATATTGCTTGACGAAAAGTCGCGCGGCATCGGCTTCGCCCTCTTTACGACCGGTTCGATGCTGCCGCTGGCGACTGTTGTTCCCCTGAGCGAATGGCTTTTGCTGCATGGCTGCCGCGACCTGTATATATGGTCCCCGGCGCTTGCCTCTCTGGCCTGCGCCGCCGTGAGCTGCCTTGTGAAGGATCTCAGCTATTCCGGCGGCCATGAGAAGAGGTGGGGCAGCTATGGAGACCTCTTCAAGGCAAGGGGCGTCAAGGTGCTGCTCTTTACCGCCGCCGCGATGGGGCTCGCCGACGCGATGACCATCTCGATGGCCTCTTTGGCGAATGCCCGCGCCGTTCCCGTCTCCTATTTCATGGTCGCCAACGCCTTTGCCGCGGTACTCATCCGCACGGCGGCCTTCCGCCTTATCTCCGGCGTCCCGCGCGTAAGGCTGGCCGCGCCCGCGGCGGCTCTGATGGGCTCCGCACTGCTGGGGCTCTCTTTCAGTTCCACTTCGTCTATGTTTATCTTTTTTGGACTGCTCTTCGGCATCGGCATCGGGATCGGCTTCCCGACCGACCTCGCTCTTGTCGGAGATATGCTGCCCGCCGCCTATCATCCCAAGGCTACGGGGCTGGTTCTGCTTGTCATCGACTCCGGGTGGATGATAAGCCCGCTGGTATACGGCTGTTTTTCCCCCTATCTGGGGGTGAGCAATACATTCCGCGTCATCGGCCTGGCGGTCTTCGCGGCGGCCTCCATGCTTTACCTCCGGTATTGGCTGCCGCTGACGCAGGGTAAGCTGAAAATCGACGGAGATTGTTGACGGGCACGTTGCTGCCGGAAAGGAGAATGGTGTCGGTGGATTTTTTTGTAGAAGCGGATGTTTTTGAGTATTTTCCCGGAATGAGGCTGGTCGTGGCGGCAGCCGAGGGGATGTCGCTCCCTGCCGGCACGGAGCCGGTGGCGGCCTTTCTCCGGGATAGCTGGCGCATTGCCGCCGAGGCTTCGACGGCCTATGGAAATCCGCAGTCGCACCCGAATATCAAGCCGTGGGGCGAGCGGATGAAAATGGCCGGAGCGCCGAGAAAAAATTTCCCCAGCTCGATCGAAGCTCTGGTCCGGCGTGCCGGAAAAAGTGAACGGCCATTCGCCATCCACCCCTTTGTAGATTTTTACAACGCGGTCTCCCTTCGTTATTTGGTCCCCGCCGGCGGCTTTGACATTGACGTTCTGCGCGACGGGCTCGCGCTACGTTTTTCGCGGCACGGCGATTCCTTTACGGCGCTTGACGAAGAGGACAGCGTCGATATTCCGCCCGGCGAGGTGAGCTATGCCGACGGCGATATAGTCGTCACCAGACATTTTGTCTGGAAGCAGTCGCGCCACGCCATTATCGCGCCGGAGAGTAAAAATATTTTCTTTATTTCGGAGATACTGGGGGAATTGCCGCCGGAGACCGCCGGCATCGTACATGAGGCTCTCGTTGAGGGGCTGAGGAACTTTTTTAACGCCAAGGTGCGCAGCGACATCCTGGATGCCGGCCGCCGGTCGATTCGGATAAAATAGGGCAGGCTAAGAAAAATCCCCCTCGTCCTTATCGGCGAGGGGGATATCTTTATCGGTTTTCCGTATCGATGTTTCTGTCCTTATGCGTTTGCCTGCCCCTTTGAGCGGCCGGTTTTTCCCCGGTTGTTTATCTCTCCAGCAGTTTGCTGACCAGGTTCGTAAACTTCTGGCCGTCCGCCACGGGCTCGCCGTCGGCGATCGAGGCGAGGCCCATAAGGAGGTTCGACCAGTCTTCGGCGTTGAAGTCCGGTTTCTCGGATTCGTCCGCTATCTTCTTGATCAGCGCGTTGTCGGGGTTTATCTCCATCACGCGCTTTTCCTCCGGCACCTCCTGTCCCATCGAGCGGAAGAGGTTTCTCATCTGCGGCGATATTTCCTCGCCCTTCTGGACGAAGCAGACAGGTGAATCGACGAGGCGGTCTGAAACCTTTACGTCCTCGACGAGCGAGCCGAGAGCCTCTTTGAGCTTTTTGACAAGGCCGACCTTCTCGATCTCTGAATCTTTCTTCTCTTCCTTCCCGCCCTCGGGCAGCATAAGGTCCTCGGCGGCGGCGGAGATGAAGTCATACTTGTCGAACTTGCGGGCGTGGTTCACCCATATCTCGTCCACGGGGTCGCCCAGAAGCAGCACTTTGATGCCCTTTTTCCTGAACGCTTCGAGTTTCGGCGAGTTCTTGAGGTTCTTGAGCGACGAGCCGGCAAGGTAATATATTTTGTCCTGTCCAGCCGGCATGTTGACAAGGTAGTCCTCGATCGTCGTCTTGTCGCCCTCCGAGAGGTCGAAGAGGCATAGCTTCATGATCTCCTCCCTGTGGCGGAGGTCGGAGATGATGCCCTCTTTAAGGACGACGCCGAAGGTCTGCCAGAATTTATTGTAGCTGTCGGGCTGCTCCTTCTGCATCTTGCGCAGCGTGTCCAGGATCTTCTTTACGAGGCTGCTTTTGATCTGCGCCGTCTGGCGGTCCTGCTGGAGCATCTCGCGCGAGACGTTGAGCGAGAGGTCCTCTGAATCGACGACGCCTTTGATGAAGCGCATGTACTCGGGGATGAGGTCCTTGCAATCGTTCATGATGAAGACGCGGCGGATGTAGAGCTGCACGCCGTGCTTGCCGTCCTGATAGAAGAGGTCCATCGGGGGACGCGACGGTATGAACAGCAGTGCGCGGAATTCGCTCGTGCCCTCGGCCTTGTAGTAGATGTGCTCGAGCGGATTTTCCCAGTCGTGCGAGATGTGGCGGTAGAAGTCGTTGAACTCCTCGTCGCTGATCTCTTTCTGCGGGCGCGTCCAGAGGGCCTTCATGGAGTTGACGGGCTCCTCCTTCTCGTCATCCTTTTTCTCCTTTTCCGTGTCGTTCAGGTAGATCGGATAGGTCACGAAGTCGGAATATTCCTTGATGATGCCGCGCAGCGTCCACTCCGAAAGGTAGTCCTTTGCGATATCGTGCTCGTCGTCTTTTTTCTCCTCTTTTTTCATGTGGAGCGTGATCGCGCTTCCCTGCGTCGTCCGGCTGCCCCTGTCTATCGTGTAGGTCCCGTCGCCGGTGGATTCCCACTTCCAGCTCTCGGAGCCGCCGGCCTTGAGCGTTTCCACCGTAACCTTGTCGGCGGCGATAAAACTTGAGTAGAAGCCCACTCCAAACTGCCCGATCAGGTCGCTGTTGATACCGTTTTTCGCTTCCTGCATCGCGCGTATGAATTCGCCGGTGCCGCTGCGCGCGATCGTGCCGAGGTATGAGACGAGCTCGTCGCGGTCCATGCCGATGCCGTTGTCGGAGAAGGTGAGCGTCCCCGCCTTTTTATCTATCGTGATGTCGATGCGCCCGTTCTTCGCGTATTCCGCGAGCTCGGTACGGCTCAAGCTCTCTATGCGCAGCTTGTCGATCGCGTCAGAGGCGTTCGATATCAGCTCGCGCACGAAGATGTCGGGGTTTGAGTAGACGGAGTTGATCATCAGCTCCAGAACCTGTTTTGCCTCGCTTTGAAATTCCATTTTTTCAGCCATAAAATTTCCTCCCTGTAGGTAATTCGTCAATATTATAAATAAAAACCGGGTTTTTTACACCCGGTCCGTTTTTTTTTCGATTCCGGTCTTTTTTAATCTGCCTTGCGGTTTTCGAACTCCATATCGAGCGCTCCGTCCCTGGCCACTACGCGGATCGTGCCTCCGTCGCCGATGTCGCCCGCGATGATGGCCCGCGCGATGCGCGTTTCCAGCGCTTTCTGGACGTAGCGTTTGAGCGGGCGCGCCCCGTAGACGGGGTCGTAGCCGTTCCTGGCGCAGACGTCGAGGGCTTCGTCGGTGAGCTCGAGGTCGATGTTGCGGTCGTGCAGCCTCAATTCGAGCTGCCTGAGGATGAGGCGCACTATCTGCCGGATGTCCTTCAGCGTCAGCGGTTTGAAGCAGATCATTTCGTCGACGCGGTTAAGGAACTCGGGGCGGAATTTTGTGCGCATGAGCCCCATCACCTCTTCGACCGCGCCCTCGGAGAGGGCCCCCTCGCCGTCCATGCCGTCGATCAGTACCTGGGCGCCGATATTGCTCGTCATTATGATGACGCAGTTTTTAAAGTTTACCGTGCGCCCGTGGCTGTCCGTCACACGCCCGTCGTCCAGTATCTGCAGCATGATGTTGAATACGTCAGGGTGAGCTTTTTCTATCTCGTCGAACAGCACGACCGAGTAGGGATGGCGGCGCACGGCTTCGGTGAGCTGCCCGCCCTCCTCATAGCCGACATATCCCGGAGGCGCTCCCACGAGGCGCGATACGGAGTGCTTCTCCATATATTCTGACATATCGATGCGCACGATGTTGTCCTCGGAATCAAAGAGCGATTCGGCGAGGGCCCTCGCGAGCTCCGTTTTGCCGACGCCGGTGGGGCCGAGGAAGATGAAGGAGCCTATCGGGCGTTTCGGGTCCTTTATGCCGGAACGCGCGCGCAGTACGGCGTCCGCCACGAGGCTGACGGCCTCGTCCTGCCCGACGACGCGTTCGTGCAGCACCGCGTCGAGGTGGAGCAGCTTCTCGCGCTCGCCCTCCATGAGCCGGGTGACGGGGATGCCGGTCCATTTCGCCACGATCTCGGCGATCTCCTCCTCCGTGACCTCTTCACGCAGCAGCTTCGTTCCGCCTTTTTCGATCCCGCTGAGGTTTTCTTCCTCTATCTTCAGGTCGCCCTCCAACTTATTGAGCGTCCCGTAGCGAAGCTGGGCGGCGAGGTTGAGGTCGTAGCTGCGCTCCGCCTCGTCTATCTGATGGCGCACCTTTTCGATCTCTTCGCGCATCGAGCGTATCTTGACGATATTTTCTTTTTCGACCTCGTACTGGGCCCGCAGTGTGTTGGCGTGCTCTTTCACGTCGGCGAGCTCCTTTTGCAGGGCTTCGAGGCGGTCCTTGCTGGCCTTGTCTTTTTCGAGCTTCAGCGCCGCCTCCTCGATCTCCAACTGCATCACGCGGCGGTTGACGGAGTCGAGGTCAGTCGGCAGGGAATCTATATCGGTGCGTATCATCGCGCAGGCCTCGTCGATAAGGTCGATGGCCTTGTCGGGGAGGAAGCGGTCGGAGATGTAACGGTTGGAGAGCGTCGCCGCCGCGACAAGCGCGCTGTCCTGTATCCTCACGCCGTGATGCACCTGGAAGCGCTCTTTGAGGCCGCGCAGGATCGAGATCGTGTCCTCGACGCTGGGCGGGTCCACCAGGACGGGCTGGAAGCGCCTTTCAAGAGCGGCGTCCTTTTCGATATACTGGCGGTATTCCTCGAGCGTCGTCGCGCCGATGCAATGCAGTTCGCCGCGTGCGAGCAGCGGTTTGAGCATGTTGCCGGCGTCGAGCGCGCCGTCCGTTTTTCCCGCGCCGACGATGGTGTGGAGCTCGTCGATGAAGAGAATGATGCGCCCCTCGCTCTTCTTGACCTCGTCGAGGACGGCCTTCAGACGTTCCTCAAATTCGCCGCGGAACTTAGCCCCCGCGATGAGAGAACCCATGTCAAGCGCGAAGATGATCCGGTCTTTGAGGTTCTCCGGTACGTCGCCGCGCATGATGCGGATCGCGAGCCCCTCGGCGATCGCCGTCTTGCCGACGCCCGGTTCGCCGATGAGGACGGGGTTGTTCTTCGTCTTGCGGCTGAGGATGCGGATGGTGCGGCGGATCTCTTCGTCGCGTCCGATGACGGGGTCAAGCTTGTTCTCGCGCGCGGCCTTCACAAGGTCGCGCCCGTATTTCTCAAGGGCGTCGTAGGTGTCCTCCGGATTGTCGCTGGTGACGCGCTGGTTGCCGCGGACCTCGGATAGGGTCTTGAGGAATTTGTCGGGAGTTATTCCGAAGGTATCAAAGATCCTGCCGAGCGGGCTTCCCTTGGTCTCGTAAAGTATCGCGAGGAAGAGATGCTCGACGGAGATATATTCGTCCTTCAGGCTGTCGGCCTCATCTTCGGCTCTGACGAGGATCTTTGAAAGCCGCTGCGAGACATATATCTTGCCCGTCTCCTGCCCGGCGCCAGAGACGCGCGGCTTCTTGCTTAGCTCGTTTTCGACGGCGTTGGCCAGGCTCTCCACCGGAACGTTCATCTTATCGAAAAGGCGGGGGATCAGGCCGTTTTCCTGCCTCAGCAGGGCCAGCGCCAGGTTCTCGGCGTCCACCTCCTGATGTCCGTGGCGCACCGCGATATTTTGGGCTTCGTAGAAAGCCTCCTGTGATTTCTGTGTGAGTTTGTTCATATCCATATCTATATCCACTCCCGAAAACATATTTTAACCAATCCTGATGTTACTGAAATATTATAATACATCAATTAACATCAAACAATAGTTTTGACAGTGTTTTTATGAGAAAAACTCTAAGCATTTTCCACAAAAGAATAACATGGCTGAAGTCTGATCACATTTATTAAATATTATTATTTTTATGATTCGCCGGTTCTGGAATATTACTTCGTTTCATGAAAAATAGCTAAATAAGCTGAAAATTGAGTAAATGACCTTGACAATCGGTGCATTAAAGTATAAGGTATGGAAGTCGGCACAAGCTGATGTATAAATATTTCCTGTTGGGAGGCAACACCTTGAAAAGCAACGGCACAGTAAAATGGTTTAACGCAACGAAGGGTTATGGATTCATCACAACTGACGAAGGCAACGATGTATTTGTCCACTTCAGCGCTATCCAGGGCGACGGTTTCAAAACACTTGACGAGGGTCAGAAAGTGAGCTTCGAGATTACCCAGGGCAGCAAGGGCCCCCAGGCTTCCGACGTAGAGAAAATCTAACTTCAGCAGTATTTCTTTATATTATATCAATATTTTATAAAAGAAATCGAGATCGCAAAGGAGGACAGCATTTGTTGTTCTCCTTTATTTTGTCCGTGCGTCCGCGCGGGATGGCGATAATTTTTGCCGTTAAGGCATAATATTAAAATTTCCCTTTGACTAATATTAACATTTGTTATAGATTAGGCATGTTGCGGTGCCTGTGCCGTGCGTTCCGACCCGCGGCCGGACGAGGTCAGGCATTTTTTTAAACTTAAATTTGAAAACGATCAGGAGGAGCTTAATGTCTCTCATAAAGGATAAACAACTTTCCGCCGATAAACTTCGCCGCGCGGCCGACCTCGCGGCCCTCGGCTTTAAAACTACAAAGGGACTGGATAAGCTCGCCGGGCTGATCGGCCAGGAACGCGCCGTGCGCTCCGTCGGCTTCGGCCTCTCTGTGCAGAGCAAGGGATATAACATATTTATGGTCGGCGAGCCGGGGTGCGGGCGCACCTCCTACGCGCTGGAGGAGCTGAGGCGCGCCGCCTCGGACATGCCGGCTCCGGACGACTGGGTCTATGTCTATAACTTCGACGATCCGAGCCTGCCGCTGGCGATCAGCTTGCCGGCCGGCAAGGGGCGCGAGCTTGCGAAGGACGCCGAGGACGCGATAGAGGACCTCAAAACGGCGCTTTCAAAGGCTTTTGACAATAATGAATTCGAGGACAACAAGGCGCAGCTCGTGAAGTCGTTCCAGGACGAGGTCAACACCATCATGGAGGAGCTGCGGAAGTGGGCCGAATCGAAGGATTTCGCCATCAAGCGCACGCCTCAGGGTTTCGTCAATCTGCCGCTGATAATGGCGCCGCCGCTGCCCCAGCATGACGAGGGGCAGGACGAGGCCGACGACAAGGACAATAAGACGGAAGAGGGCGAAAAACAGCTCGTTCGCCGCGAGATGCAGCAGGATGAGTTTGAAAAGCTTTCGGACGAGGAGCAGGAGGTCCTGCAGAAAGTTTCCGAGGAGATATCCCAGAAGACGCTGGAGAAGCTGCGCCTCATCCGCGAGCGCGAGAAGGAGCTCAAGGAAAAGATAAAGGAGCTTGAGAGCCAGATCTGCCGCGTGGCGATCACGCCGATCCTCGCGGAGCTGCGCGGCAAGCATATGCCGAACGAGAAGCTTGCGAAATGGCTCGACGCGCTGACGGAGGACCTCATCGCGAACTTCAGCGTTTTCCTCGCCGCCGTCCGCGACGACGCGGCGGAGGTCGATTTTTCCCGTTACGAGGTGAACGCCTTCGTCTCCAACAACCCGAACGACGGCGCGCCCGTCATCTGCGAAACAAACCCGATCTACTACAACCTTGTCGGCAAGGTCGATTATGAGAACCGGCAGGGCAATCTCTATACCGATTTCCGCCGCATAACCCCCGGCGCGATGCACCGCGCGAACGGCGGCTTCCTGCTGCTCGACGCCGACGAGCTTCTGCGCCAGTTCATGTCGTGGGACGTGCTGAAACGCGTCCTGCGCTACCGCGAACTCTCGATCGAAAACCTTGGCGAACAGCTCGGCTACATCCCGGTCTCCTCGCTGCGTCCGGAGCCGATACCGATAGAGATGAAGGTCGTGATCGTAGGTACTCCCTACCTTTATTACCTGCTCAACATATATGACCCCGAGTTTCAGAAGGTATTCAAGATCAAGGCCGAGTTTGACTCAGAAATGCCGCGGACCGGCGAAAGCGAATATCAGATCGCCCAATTTGTCGCGGGCTTCGTTGCGCGGGAGGGCAAGCTCAATTTCACCGTGACCGCCGTCGGCGAGGTGATCGAATGGGCCTCGCGCCTCGCGGAGGACCGGAACAAGCTTTCGACGCAGCTCAATAAGATCGCCGACGTGCTTGTCGAGTCGACCGCCTACGCGAAGGCGGAGGGCAAGAAGCTTGTCGGCGTCGACCATGTCCGCAGGGCTCTTGAAGAAAAGATCCACCGCGCCGATATGTGGGAGGACAAGGTGCTGGAGGAGTACCGCAAGGGCGTCATCCGCATCGACACGGAGGGCTCCGTCGTCGGGCAGATAAACGGCCTCACGGTCTCGCAGCTGATCGACCACTCCTTCGGCTCGCCGGTGCGCATTACCGCCAACGTCTTTATGGGCGCCGAGGGCGTCGTCAACATCGAGCGCGAGGTGAGCATGACGGGCCCGATCCACAACAAGGGGCTGATGATACTCACAAGCTACCTCGGGCGGATGTACGCGCGGGACTTCCCGCTTTCGGTCAGCGCCCGCATCGCCTTTGAGCAGACCTACGGCGGCATCGAGGGCGACAGCGCCTCGTCGACCGAGCTCTACTGCCTGATGTCGGCGATCGCCGGCATCCCGCTCGAACAGGGGATCGCCGTCACCGGCTCCGTCGACCAGATGGGCTTCATACAGCCGATCGGCGGCGTCAATGAGAAGATAGAGGGCTTCTTCCGCTACTGCAAGGCCAACGGTTTCACGGGGAAACAGGGCGTCATCATTCCCGTGCAGAACGAACAGCATCTGATGCTGAACCATGAGGTGACGGAAGCTGTCAGGAAGAACAAGTTCCACATCTGGAGCGTTTCGACTATAGACGAGGGGATCGAGATCCTTACGGGCGTCCCCGCGGGAACGAAGGACGAAAAGGGCGGCTATCCGAAGAACAGCGTCCACGGACGCGTGCAGGCGGCCCTCGAAGGCTGGATCGAGCGTTCCTTCCGCTACAAGAAGGTAATGACGGACCGCGTAGACCCGCCGAAGAAGCGGAGCCGCAGGAAGACGGCCCCAGCCATGAACGAAGAGCCCACCGTGGTGAAAGAGGCGGAATGATGGCCGAGCTGCACCATGTGCGGGAGATCCTCGACGGACTGGAGGCGCTCTACGGGAACGAAGCGCGCCCCGCTGGCGACTTCTGGTATGAGGAGCCGCTTGACGACCTCATACTGACGATACTGTCGCAGAATACCAACGATAAACTGCGCGACAAGGCCTTCGCGAAGATGAAAGCCGCCTATTCCTCGTGGGAGGAGGTGGCTCATGCCGACCTGGAGGAGCTCAAAGAGGTGCTGCGCATCGCGGGGATGAGCAGCACGAAGCCGCCGCGCATCCAGCAGATACTGGCCGCGGTCAAAGAAAAATTTGGCGGCTACACTTTGAAGGAGCTTCGGGGCTGGAAGCAGCCGGAGGTGCGCGAATACCTCACCTCTCTGCCGGGAGTGGGCCCCAAGACCTCGGCGATCGTGGAATGTTTCGACCTGGGAATGCCCGGCTTCCCCGTAGATACGCATATCACGCGGCTCAGCAAGCGTTTTGGCTGGGCCGACGAAAAGAGTCCTCCCGACAAGATACAGGCAAGGCTGGAGGCGGCGCTGCCGCCGGAACGCTTTCGCGGCGGCCACCTGAACTTCCTTGACCACGGGCGGAGCATATGCAGCGCCCGCAAGCCAGACTGCGCCCGCTGCGCTCTGGCGAAATGGTGCGGCTACGGAAAGAGGGCGGCGGAAGAGGCCGCCGATGGATTATAGGAAGAAGTTTCTCGCCGCGGCGTCCCGCCAGGGATGGCTCAACGCTCATGGCATCGTCTGCGCCCTCTCGGGCGGCGGCGATTCCGTCGCCGCTCTCTGGCTGCTGAAGAGTTTTTTTAACGGCCGCGTCGTGGCGGCTCACCTCGACCACTGCACGAGGGAGGGCGGTTCGCATGACGACGCCGCCTTTGTGCGCGAGTTATGCGCGGAGTGGCGGATAGAGTGCGCCGTCAAGGTGGTTGACGTCCATCACTGCCGCGAGACGGGCGAATCATTCGAGATGGCGGGGCGGCGCGCGCGTTACGAACATTTTTATGAGACGGCCGCGCGTTTCGGGCTGCCCTATATCGCGGTCGGACACAATTCCGACGACGTGGTCGAGACCCAGCTGATGAATCTCGCGCGCGGCAGCGGCCTCGCCGGACTGCGCGGCATTCCCGAGGTGCGCGGCAATATCGTGCGTCCGGTGATCGACTTCAGCCGCGAAGAACTCCGTAATATACTGAGAGAAAACGGCGTCCCCTGGCGCGACGATTTTACAAACGGCGAGTCGGACTACCGGCGCAACAAGGTCCGGAACATACTTATACCATGGATAAAAGAAAACCTGAACCCGGGGTTTGAGAACGTGATGCTCGGCCTTGCGAAACAGGTCGGCGCCGAGGTCGAGGCCCGTGAGCGGACGGCGCGCCGCGAAATAGCGAAGATCGCCCTCCGCCTGCCGCCGGCGCTGGCCGCCTGGCGGACCGACGGGCTCGGCGAGCTGCCTGAACTTACTCTCGCCGAGATGCTCCGCCTGCAGGGGGCCGAGCTCTCGCTGCCGGCGCTCTCCCGCGCGCGCACGAACGGGCTTGTCGGCCTGGTGCGCCGCGGCGGCTGCTGGCGCTTCCAGTGGGCGCGCGACGTGGAGGTCTGCTATTCTGCGCGCGGCATCGGCTGGCTTCATCGGGCCGATATAAAGGCGGGGAAAAATTTTAGCAAAAATACCTGCGAAAATAGGCTTCCATGGTGGGCGAGATAATACGAAATATGATATTATTCTTAATTGTTTGCAAGCTGCAATTATCGCCCTAAAGGGAGTGCTTTAATTTGGAATACAGAATAGGCAGAATAATGCTTTCGGAAGAGGAGCTTCATAGCAAGGTAAGGGAGCTGGGGGCAAGGATACGCGAGGATTACCGCGGGAAAAAGGTGGTTTTCGTCTGTGTGCTCAAGGGGGCTGTGATATTCTTCTCCGACCTTGTCCGCGAGATAGGGCCGGACGTCGACGCCCAGCTTGACTTTCTCGCCATCTCCTCCTACGGCGCCTCTACCAGAAGCAGCGGCGTCGTGAAGATCCAAAAAGATCTGAGCACGGATATACACGGCAAACATGTGATAATAGTTGAGGATATACTCGACACGGGACTCTCGCTTTCGTATATGAGCAAGCTCCTGCGCGAGCGCGCTCCCGAGTCGCTTGAAATATGCGTACTGCTTGACAAGGCCGAGCGCCGCACGCAGCACGTCGATGTTAAATATACCGGTTTCACGATACCTGACGAGTTTGTCATAGGCTACGGCCTGGACTACGCGGGGCAGTTCCGCCATCTCCCCGCCGTGCATATCGCCGAGCCTCTTGATTGACGGTATTTGAACGGTCTTTGCCTGGGCCGGCGGCGGACGGTTTTATATTTGAAAAGAAGTGAAGCATAGAAAGCGAGGATAAGGGATATTGAAGAAAATTTCTAAAAACGTGGGGATGTATATAGTCCTCATCGTACTGGTGGTCAGCCTGGTCAATGTGTTCCTGGGCCCTGACAGCGCTACTAAAAAGACGACGCAGAGCGAAGTGATGCCCTACAGCACATTTCTCAGCGAGGTGAACAGCGGCAACGTCACCAAGGTCAGGATCGATCATGAACAGCTGACCGGCACGCTGAAATCTGGCAAGCAATTTACTACGTATATACTCGACGCGGCGACGCTCCCCTCGACGGTAGCAGAAAAGGGCGTCGAAGTGGAGATCGTTCCGCCGCCGAAGAACTCGTGGCTCACGGCTCTTCTGACGTCGCTCCTGCCGACGCTGCTTCTGATCGGCGTCTGGATATACTTCATCTACAACATGCAGGGCGGCGGCAGCAAGGTGATGGGCTTTGCGAAGAGCAAGGCCAAACTCTTCCTTGACAATCGCCCGAAGGTGACCTTCGGCGACGTCGCGGGATGCGACGAATCGAAGGAGGAGCTTGAAGAGGTCGTGCAGTTCCTCAAAGACCCAGCGAGGTTCACGAAGCTCGGCGCGAAGGTGCCGCGGGGCGTGCTTCTGCTCGGCGCTCCGGGGACGGGCAAGACACTCCTCTCCCGCGCGGTGGCGGGCGAGGCCGACGTGCCCTTTTTCAGCATCAGCGGCTCCGACTTTGTGGAGATGTTTGTCGGCGTCGGCGCGGCGCGCGTGCGCGACCTCTTTGAACAGGCCCGCAAATACCAGCCCTGCATAATATTCATCGACGAGATAGACGCCGTAGGACGCCATCGCGGCGCGGGGCTCGGCGGCGGACACGACGAACGTGAACAGACATTGAACCAGCTGCTTGTGGAGATGGACGGTTTTGAGGCCGGTTCGGGGATAATCCTCATCGCCGCGACCAACAGGCCCGACATCCTGGACCCGGCGCTGCTGCGCCCGGGACGCTTCGACCGCCAGGTTGTCGTCGACCGTCCCGACGTCAACGGACGCCGCGACATCCTCAAGGTACACCTGCGTGACATGAAGATAGAACATGACGTCGACCTCGACGTCATCGCGCGCCGCACTCCCGGCTTTGTCGGCGCCGACCTGGCCAACCTCGTCAACGAAGCGGCGCTGCTTGCCGCGCGCAGAGACAAGGAGATGCTTGGGATGCCCGAATTTGAAGAGGCGATCGACCGCGTTATGGCCGGGCCGGAGCGCAAAAGCCGCATAATCAGCAAGAAGGAGCGCGAGATAATCGCCTACCACGAGGCGGGACACGCCCTTGTCGCGGCTAAAATAAAGGGTTCCGACCCCGTGCATAAGATTTCGATCATCCCGCGCGGCCACATGGCGCTCGGCTACACTCTGCAGCTCCCCGAGGAGGACAGGTTCCTCATCTCCCGCCAGGAGCTCGCGGACAAGATCTGCGTGCTGCTCGGAGGCCGCGTGGCCGAAGCCATCTGCTTCGGAGACGTGACCACGGGAGCTTCCAACGATCTTGAGCGGGCGACGCAGATCGCGCGCCAGATGGTGACGCAGTTCGGCATGAGCGACAAGCTGGGCCTCGTGACGCTCGGACGCAAGCAGCACGAGGTATTCCTCGGCCATGACATCGTTGACGACCGCAATTACAGCGAAGAGGTCGCCCATACGATAGACCTTGAGATACGTGCGATAGTCGACGGCAGCATGAACAAGGCGCGGGAGATCCTCACCGAGAACCGCGAGCGGCTGGAGGAGATAACGAGGCTGCTGCTTGAGAAGGAGATACTCGAAGGCGACGAGCTTGACGAGCTTCTCGGCTATCCGAAGAAGGAACACAACGGCGATAACGCCGCGAAGGATAAACCGGAAGAGGACAAGGATCAAAAAGAGGACAAGAAGAAAGACGACGACGGCCCGGACGCCGAGGCTGTCATTCATCAGGTACCGGATATAGAAGAGGCCGATTCGGGAAACTTCAACACTCCGATGGACGAAGAGAAATAAGATCACCGGTCGAGCCGCCCATCGGGCGGCTCGTTTTTCTCGTGTCTCCGCCGATGACGCCGCGGGCGGGTCTGTGTTAGAATATAACGGTTTTAAATAAAATACCTGATATGAGAACAAGAAAGGTCGAAGATGGAAGAGGATAAATTCAAACTGGTCGCGCCGTTCGGACTGTCGGGAGACCAGCCGCAGGCGGTGGAGAAGCTTGTACGCGGTTTCCGCGAAAAGGACGGGACGCGCCAGACGCTCTTGGGAGTTACGGGCAGCGGCAAGACCTTCACGATGGCGAACGTCATCGCCGAGCTCAACCGCCCGACGCTCGTCATGGCGCACAACAAGACACTCGCGGCGCAGCTTTACAGCGAGTTCAAGGAATTTTTTCCCGAAAACTCAGTAAACTATTTCGTCAGTTACTATGATTACTACCAGCCGGAGGCCTATATCCCCGCCTCCGACGTCTATATAGAAAAGGATTCCTCCGTCAACGAGCGTATCGAAAAACTGCGCCTCGCGACGACTAAGTCGTTGCTTGAGCGGCGCGACGTCATCGTCGTCGCGAGCGTCTCCTGCATCTACGGACTCGGAAAGAGGAAGAACTACGAGGACGCGATCTTCCGCTTCGCGCAGGGGGAGCGCTGGGAACGCCGCGCCTTCATGCTGCGCCTCATCGAGAACTACTACGAACGCAACGACGTCTCGCTCGTCCCGGGGACCTTCCGAAGCAGGGGAGAGACGATGGAGATATATCCCGCCTACAGCGACACCGCGCTGCGCGTCTCCTTCTTTGACGACGAGATAGAGCGGATCGACGAGATCGATCCCGTTTCGGGCAAGAGCCTGCTGCGGAAGGAGAAGGTCGGCATCTTCCCTTCGCAGCACTACGTTACGAGCACCGACGCCATCCAGAAGGCGGCCGGAGTGATCGAGCGGGAGATGGAGGAGTGCTGCGCGCGCTTTACGAGCGAGGGCAAGTATCTTGAGGCCGAACGGCTCAGGATGCGCACCAAATACGATCTTGAGATGCTGCTCGAGGTCGGTTACTGCTCCGGCATCGAGAACTATTCGCGCTATCTCGACGGACGCGAAGAGGGCGACCCGCCCGGGACGCTGCTCGACTTTTTCCCGCAGGACGCGCTCTTCTTTATCGACGAATCGCACATGACGCTGCCGCAGGTGCGCGGCATGTTCAACGGCGACCGCGCGCGCAAGGAGGTCCTTGTGGAGCACGGTTTCCGCCTGCCCTCCTGCCTCGACAACCGGCCCCTGCGCTGGGACGAGTATGAGCCGGTGCTGAAAAACGCCCTCTTCATATCGGCGACGCCGGGAGATTACGAGTTCGCGCATTCGGACCACGTCGTCGAACAGCTCATTCGCCCGACCGGCATCCCCGACCCCGAGGTCGAGGTGCATAAGGCGACGGGGCAGGTCGACGACCTGCTCGCGGAGATCCGCCCGATCGTGGAGCGCGGCGAGCGCGTGCTCGTCTCGACGCTGACGAAGCGTTCCGCCGAGGACTTGGCCGAATATATGGCCGAACTCGGCATCAAGGTGCGCTATATACATTCCGAGCTTGACACCTTTGAGAGAGCGGAGCTGCTGCGCGACCTGCGTCTGGGCGTCTTCGCCGTCCTCGTCGGCGTCAACCTGCTGCGCGAGGGCATAGACCTGCCCGAAGTCTCGCTGGTGGCGATACTCGACGCCGACCGCGAGGGCTACCTGCGCGCGCACCGCTCGCTGGTGCAGATGATCGGGCGCGCCGCTCGCAACAGCGCGGGAAAAGTGATATTATATGCCGACAGGATAACAGACAGTATGGATTTGGCGATGAAGGAGACAACACGCCGCCGCGAGGCGCAGACGGCCTTCAACGAGGAGCACCACATCGAGCCGAAGACGATCGTCAAATCCGTGAAGAACCTGCTGCCTGACGAGCTGCTGAGCGATGGCGGGACGAGTTACGCCGGCATGCGCGCCGCCTCTCCCAACGAAGAGGCCAGGGAGCAGAACATCCACGAGCTTGAGAAAAAGATGTGGGAGGCCGTCGAGAAGCTCGATTTTGAGACGGCGGCCCAGTTAAGGGACGATATACAGAGACTGAAAGGCGGCAATCCGATTGGAACAGCAAATAAGAATTACCGGGGCAAGGCAGCACAACCTCAAAAACATAAACGCAGATATCCCAAAAAATAAATTGGTCGTGGTCACGGGCCCCTCGGGCTCCGGCAAGTCGTCGCTCGCCTTCGACACGGTCTACGCCGAGGGGCAGCGGCGCTATGTGGAGTCTCTCTCCTCCTACGCGCGGCAGTTCCTTGGAATGTCGGACAAACCCGACGTGGACGACATCTCCGGGCTCTCTCCCGCGATATCGATCGAGCAGAAGGGCTCCAACCACAACCCGCGCTCGACGGTGGGGACGGTCACGGAAATATACGACTATCTGCGCCTGCTCTACGGGCGCGCCGGCACGCCGCACTGTCCGAAGTGCGGCCGCGAGGTGCACCGCTACAGCGTCGACGAGATAATCGACCTCATCTACAAAGAGTACGACGGCAAGCCTCTGGAGATATATTCGCCGGTGGTAAAGGCGAAAAAGGGCGAGTATAAAAACCTGCTGCTCAAGCTGCACCAGCAGGGGTACATGCGCGCGCGCATCGACGGCACCCTCTATTGGCTCGAGGAGGCGGTGGAGCTTGACAAGAAGAGACGCCATACCATCGAATGCCTGATCGACCGTATGCGCGTTAAAGAAGAGAACCGCTCTCGCCTCAGCGAGGCGATAGAGATGGCGCTCAAGCTCTCGGACGGCTTCATCATGCTCGCCTCGGAGGGGACGGCTGATATGGAGCTGACGGAGAAATATATCTGCCCCGAATGCCAGATCAGTCTGCCCGATATCGAACCGCGCCTCTTTTCCTTCAACGCCCCCTTCGGAGCCTGCCCGGACTGCGGCGGCCTCGGCTTCCATTCGCACTTCTCTCCGGAACTCGCGGTCAATCCCGAGCTGCCGCTCGGCGAAGGCGGCTTCATCCCCTGGAAGAGCATGAAGTATATGGTGCACAAGGCGGAAAAACTTGCCGAGAAAAAGGGCTGGGATATAGGAAAGCCGTTTAAAGAACTGCCAGAAACAGTCCAACAGGAGCTGTTGTACGGCTCCGACGAAGTCCTGGAGCTGACCTTTACCGATAAAAAAAACGGCGACTGGGAATACAACGGAAAATATATCGGCCTCATACCGTGGATAGAGAAGCGCTATAACGAGACAGAGTCGGAAAATTATAAGGACGAACTTGGACGCTGCCTTGTGGAGGACGTCTGTCTCACCTGCAAGGGGCGAAGGCTGAAACCGGAGGCGCTCGCCGTCACCCTCGGCGGCCGCAACATCGGCGAGCTGACGGAGATGCCGATCGACGAGCTGATCGCGGTGCTCGACGGGCTCAAACTCGGCGAGCGCGAGCAGAAGATCGTCGGCATCGCGCTGACCGAGGTGCGCAAGCGGCTCTCCTTCCTCAACGACGTCGGCGCGGGATACCTGAGCCTTTCGCGCCGCGCCGACACCCTCTCCGGCGGAGAGAGCCAGCGCATAAGGCTCGCTTCGCAGATCGGTTCGCAGCTGACGGGGGTGCTCTACGTGCTCGACGAGCCGACGATCGGCCTTCATCCGCGCGACACGAACCGGCTGCTCGATACGCTGAGGGCGATCCGCGACATCGGCAACACCGTGCTCGTCGTAGAACACGACCGCGACACGATGGCCGCCGCCGACCACATCCTCGAACTCGGACCCGGCGCGGGCGAGCACGGCGGCGAGCTGATAGCCAACGGCAGCGCCGAAGAGGTGATGCGCGGCGATTCCAGCACGGCGCTCTACCTGCGCGGCGAGGCAGACGGCACCTGGCGTCCGCAGTCCGAACGCCGCAGGCCCTCGGGGATGATAAAGGTGCGCGGCGCGAGGGAGAACAACCTCAAAAAACTCAACATAGACATCCCGCTCAACGTCTTCGCCGCGCTCTCCGGCGTTTCGGGGTCGGGCAAGAGCACATTTCTTTATGAGGTGCTCTATAAGGGGCTGCGCGGAAAGTTTGACAAAGACTACCGCGAGCGTCCCGGCAAATTCGATTCGATCGGCGGCTACGAGTCGCTGCGCAACATCGTGCTCGTCGACCAGAGCCCAATCGGACGCACTCCGCGCTCCAATCCCGCGACATACACGGGGGTATTCACCCCGATACGCGAATTTTACGCCGAGCTGCAGGAATCCAAGCTGCGCGGCTATCAGCCCGGGCGCTTCAGCTTCAACGTCAAGGGCGGCCGCTGCGAGGCCTGCAACGGCGACGGCGTGATAAAGGTCTCGATGCTCTTCCTCCCCGACGTCTACGTGAAGTGCGACGTCTGCAAGGGGCAGCGCTACAACCGCGAGACGCTCGAGGTGCGCTACAAGGGGCTTTCGATCGCCGACGTCCTTGAACTGACCGTCGACGAGGCGATCGAACACTTTGCCGGCATTCCGCGCATCGCGAACAAATTAAAGGTGATACAGGAGGCCGGACTCGGCTATATCAGGCTCGGGCAGCCCGCGCCGACGCTCTCCGGCGGCGAGGCCCAGCGCGTGAAACTCGCGACGGAGCTTAGCAAAAAATTCCGCGGCAACACCCTCTACCTGCTCGACGAGCCGACGACGGGGCTTCACTACACGGACGTCAGGAAGCTGCTCAAGCTGCTCCACAAGCTTGTCGATCAGGGAAATTCAGTCCTCGTGATCGAGCACAACCTCGACGTTCTCGCCTCCTCCGACTATATAATGGACCTGGGGCCAGAGGGGGGGCGCGGCGGCGGCAGCCTGATCGCCAAAGGCACGCCGGAAGAGGTGGCGCGCGCAAAGGGGCCGACCTCAAAATATCTGGCGCAGTTTTTTAAGGAGATGAAGCGGGACCATGACTAACGACAGAAGAGAACGCGAGAGGCGCGGCGGCGCGGATAGGAGAAACGAGCGCGCGCCGTCTGAGGATATCTGCTGGGGGCGCAATCCCGTGATCGCGCTGCTCGAGGGGGACCCGGAGCGTTGTATGAAGGTGCTTGTCTCCAAAGGCGCGCAGCCCCATATAAAAGCTAAAATCACGGAGCTATGCCGCGCGAACGGCATAATATTCCAGAATGTCGAGGGCGCGGCGCTCGACCGGCTGACGAACGGCGAGAACCACCAGGGCGTCGCGGCCTACACCGCGCAGATGAAGCTCTGGGAGGCGGAAGAGCTGCTGGCCTCGCTGCCGGCGGCGCCAGCGCCCGTGCTGCTGTTGCTCTGCGACCACCTGCAGGACCCGCACAACCTCGGCGCGGTGATCAGAAGCGCGGAGGCCGCGGGCGCTGCGGCGGTGATGATACCGAAACGCGGCGGCTGCCTGCCGACGGGGACCGTCGTCAAGACGAGCGCCGGCGCGGCGCTGCGGCTGCCCGTCGTCAAAGTCGGAAATATTTCGCAGACGATAAAACTGCTTCAGGAGGCGGACTTCTGGGTGACGGGACTCGCGATGGAGGGGCGTGAAACGCTCTTCAAAGAGGACCTGCCGCCGCGCAGCGTCATCGTCGTCGGCGCGGAGGGCGAAGGTCTCGGCACGGCGGTGACCAAGGCCTGCGACGATATCCGTTTCATCCCGATGCTGGGGGCGACGGGTTCGCTCAACGCCTCCGTCGCCGCGAGCCTCGCGATGTTCGAGTGGTCGCGGTCGCGGCGGCCGTCGGCGCAATAAAAAAACAGGAGTTTTAAAGATGTGCCGCCGCGGCTATGAAAGACAGTCCGCGGCGGCGGTTTTTTATTTCATCAGTTCCATGTGCTTTTGCAGGGCTTCGGCGCTTCTGACGCAGAGGTAGCAGTTTATCTGTTCGAGCAGGGATATGTCGCGCAGCTCTTTGAATTTCTTCGAGACCGTCACGCGGTTCATGCCGAGCATGTCGGCGATCGTCTGTTGGCTGAGCTTCTCGGCGATGAGGATCTTCCCGTCGTAGCCGGTGCCGTAATGCTCCATAAAGATCTGCAGCAGGCGGCATATCTTCCATTCCGCGGATTTTTGCTGCCCGCAGCGTATTTGCCCCATCGCGGAGAGAAATTTCCCCGCCATCGATTTGCAAATGTCCATCACGATATCGATATCATGTTTGAAGGCGTGCTTCAGCGCGCATTTATGAATGCGCACGAGCGTCGAGGGCACCATCGTCTTGAAGAGGACGGGACTCGGCTTGTCGACCAGCATACATTCCTCGAGAAAGACGGAATTCGGCTCCATGAAGCTGTAGATGCGCTGTTCGCCGCCAAAGGTCAGCTCGTAGCAGATGACGCGCCCCTCCTTCACGAGGTAGCAGTATTCCGGCACCTCGTCCACCCTGTTGAGTTCGTAATCCCTGCCGACCCGGATCACCTCGCCGAGCTCCTCGAGCCGCGCGATCCCCTGCGGCAGATAGTATAGATGGCGTATCTGGTCGTCGCACGTCCGGTCGATCTTCTTGTCATCCTCCACCGTCATCCCCGCCTTTCCGCGTAACCAAGATAACATTGTCTTTTTAACTACACAAGTAGCCAAGGCTACTTACTCCTCCTTTTTCAAACGTCTAAGATAAAAAACGAAGAGCCCATGGGAGAGCTTTGGAAAAATCGCCATACGATCATAAAAGGGAGGAACAAGAATGACTTTGCCGAATTTTAACTATATCGCCGCCAAAAGTCTCGTGGAGGCCTCGGAGCTCGCGGCCGCCCAGGCCGGCAGATGCGTGCTGATGGCTGGCGGGACTGACGTGATCCTGCTGCTCAAGGAGAACGTTTTGAAGGGCGTGGAGAGCGTCATTGACCTGAAAAACATCCCGGGGATAGACGGGCTGGAGTTTATCGAGGGCGAGGGACTGCGCGTCGGCGCGCTCACGAAGCTCTACGCGATCCAGAACTCGCCGCTGGTGCGCGAAAAGATGCCGGCCGTCGCCGACGCCGCGCACTATGTCGCCTCAAGCCAGATACGCCGCAAGGGGACGATGGCCGGCAACATCTGCAACGCCTCGCCCTCGGCCGATACCGCGCCGATATTGGTGGCGATGAACGCGACAGTCGCAGCCTACGGCAAAAACGGCGGGCGCGAGATACCGGCCGGGGAGTTTTTCACCGGCGTAAAGCGGACCTGCCTCGACAAGGCTGCGGGGGAGATCGTTACGGAGATAAAGATACCTGAGCTCAAGCCGCAGGAGGGCTCGGCCTACTTCAAGCACTCCGTGCGCAAGGCGATGGATCTCGCGATCATCGGAGTCGCCGCCTGGGTGCGGATGGAGGGCTCACGGGTCGCCGACTGCCGCATCGCCATGGGCGGCGTCGGCGTGACGCCGCTGCGCGCGAAAGAGGCGGAGCGGATGCTGATCGGCGGCGAGGCGGGCGACGACCTGTTCGAGAGGGCCGGAGCCGCCGCCTCGCAGGAATGCCGTCCGATCTCCGACGTGCGCGCCTCGGCGGAATACAGGGTGGATATGGTGCGCGTCTACACGAAGCGCGCCCTTAAAAAGGCGCTCGAGACGCTGAAGGCTTAAGAGGGGAGGCCCGCGAAGATGAAAAGGATCATAAAATTCAAGCTCAACGGCGAGGATATCGAAGAGCTGGTACAGGACAACATTACGATGGTCGATTTTCTGCGCCAGCAGATGCACATGACGGGGACGAAACGCGGCTGCGAAGAGGGCGAATGCGGCGCCTGCACCATCCTGCTGGACGGCGCGGCGGTCGACTCCTGCCTGATGCTCGCCGTCGAGGCGGCGGGGCGCGAGGTCGTCACCATCGAGGGCGTCATGAAGGACGGCGTCCTCCACCCGCTGCAGAGGGAGTTCATGGACAAGTGGGCCCTGCAGTGCGGCTTCTGCACGCCGGGCATGATCATGTCCGCCCTCTCGCTGCTGCATGAAAACCCACACCCGATGGAGCACGAGATCCGCGACGCGATCGCCGGCAACCTTTGCCGCTGTACGGGCTATACGAAGATCGTCGAGGCGATCGACTCCGCGGCGAAGATACTCGAAAGGCAGGCGAATGCATAATGGCGATAAAGTCAAAGGAATATTACGCCGAGATCGAAAGCGTCTATAAAAAGCCCGAGGACTACGAGCTGGCGGGCAAGGGCAACGCCTACGTGCGCATCGACGCCGAGGCGAAGGTGACGGGGCGCGCCGTCTACACCGACGACGTCGACCTGCCCGGCATGTATTACTGCAAACTCGTCCACAGCCCCTACGCGCACGCGCTCATCAAAAGCATCGACTTTACCGAGGCGCTCCGGCTGCCGGGTGTCAAGGGCGTGCTCACGGGACGCGACTTTCCCGAAGGGCACAACCTCGGCAACCCCGAAGCCTTCAAGGAGCTGGCCGACAAGGAGCCGCTCTGCCGTAAAAAGGTGCGCATGATCGGCGACGAGGTCGCCGCCGTCTGCGCCGTAACTGAGGATATCGCCGCGGAGGCCGCCGCGCTCGTTAAGGTCGAATACGAGCCGCTGCCGGTCGTCCTCGACCCCTTCGACTCGATGCAGCCGGAGGCGGAGCCGATCCACTATCCGGGCACTAACAATCTTTCGATCTTCACGACGATGAGGGCGGGCGAACCGGACAAAGCCTTCGCCGAGGCCTATTACACCGACCGGCATTACTATAAGACGCAGGAGATGGTCCACGCCGCCATCGAGCCGCACGGCGCGGCGGCGAAATACGAGAACGGCGAGTGGACCGTCTGGACGACGACGCAGGGGGCCTATGTGAGCCGTTTCTGGATCGCCTGGGGGCTCGGCGTGCCCGAGAGCCAGGTGCGCGTCATCAAGCCGATGGTCGGCGGCGGCTTCGGCGGCAAGCTCGACGTATTCGCGCACGAGCTCTGCCCCTGCAAATTCGCGCAGATGACGGGCCATCCCGTGAAATGCGTGCTCAAGCGCGACGAAGTCTTCACCTGCACGCGCACGCGCCATCCGATATCCTTTGAGATCGAAAGCGCCTTCACCAAGGAGGGCAAGATGCTCGCCAAACGCTGCAAGCACATTCTCGACGGCGGCGCCTACGGCGGCTCGGGCATCGCGGCGAACACACTCTCGCTTATCTGCGCCACCTTCCCCTATAAGGTGGAAAACATCGACATGACGGCGAGACGCCCTTACACGAACCATCCCGCCTCGGGCGCGATGCGCGGCTACTCCGCCTGTCAGGTGCACTTCGCCCACGAGATACATATGGACGAGGTGGCCAACGCGCTCGGCATCGACCCGCTCGAATTGCGCCGCAAGAATGAGATCACTCCCTACTATACGGGGCCGACGGGGCTGGAGTTCACCTCCTGCAAGTTCGACGAGTGCCTTGTGGCCTGCGCAGACGCCATCGGCTGGGCCGAGAGGGACAAATATCCCATCGGCAGCGGCGAGGCTGTCGGCCTCTCCGGCTCTGGCTTTATGTCGGGAACGGGCTTCCCCGTCCTCGTCACGCCGCATTACTGCTCGGCATCGACGATCGTGCGCCTCAACCGCGAGGGCTACGCCGTCGTCTTCTGCGGCGCGAACGACATCGGACAGGGCTGCGACACCGTAATGACGATGATCGTCGCCGAAGAGCTCGGCCTGCGCATGGACGAGGTCAAGCTCGTGCAGTCCGACACCACGACGACGCCGTGGGACGCCGGCTCCTTCGGCTCACGCGTCACCTTCCTCGGCGGCAACGCCTGCCGCCGCGCCGTCGGCGACGCGAAACTCAAACTGCTCTCGCACTGGGCCGAGGAGTGGGGCTGCAAGCCCTCGGACATCAAGATGAAGGACCACCGAGTCTTCATCGAGGGCGACGCGGAGAAGAACATCTCCTACAACGAGGCCTGCTTCGGCTACGAGGAGAGGAACTTTGGCCGCTGCGTCGCCGGCGTCGGTTCCTTCGCGCACGAGGGCGACAAGGATATCTATGTGAAAAACGTCGGCAACTACGCGCCGGCCTATTCCTTCTCCGCCTCGGCGGCGAAGGTCAAGGTCGATATGGAGACCGGCGGCGTCGAGCTCGAGGACTTCGTCTTCGGCCATGACTGCGGGCGCGCGCTGAACATCCGCGCCGTCGAGGGGCAGATAGAAGGTTCGGTCCTGCTCGGTCTAGGCTTCAGCTGTTTTGAGGAGTGCGTCTACAGCAAAGAGGGAAAACATCTGAACCCGAGCTTCCGCGACTACCGTTTCCCGACGGCGCTCGACATGCCGCCGATCAAGACGATCATCTGCAGCGAGGCCGACCCCGAGGGGCCGATGGGCGCGAAGGAGGCGGGCGAAGGCAGCACCGCGCCGGTCGGTTCGGCCATCGGCAACGCCGTCAACTACGCGACCGGGCTCACGCTGCGCGAGCTGCCGATCACGCCGGAGCGCATCTGGCGCGCGCTGAAGGAGCGCGAGCGCACGGGAAAGACGGCTTTCGGCGCGGAGGATCTGCGCGATAAGTTTAACAACATGCCGCCGCTCCCCGAGCGTAAATAGGCCGGCGCGGCCCTGTTCCGGGAGAAGCGTGAAGAGTGATGGACGACAAAGAGTGGGAGGTCAGCGCCGCTCAGATAAAAAAGGCGCACGGCTATTCGGCGCCCGAGAGCCAGCTCCGCCTTGCCGAGACGGCGCGCGAGGCGGGGGAGCTGGCGCGTGAGATACTGCGCCTCTCCCGCGACACGTTGCTCATCAACCTGCGCTTCCTGGAATCGGCGCTCATAAGGTTTGTGCCGGAGAACGACACCGTCACCGCCGAAATGGCCACGGACGGACGCTTTCTCTATTACAATTCCGCGCACGTCTGCCGCCGCTTCCTGAAGGGGCGGCAGACGCCGGCGCGGGATTATCTGCATATCGTGCTGCACTGTCTCTTCCGCCATCTTTTCGTCGGCGCGAAGGTCAATCCCGACCTCTGGGATCTCGCATGCGACATCGCGGTGGAGAACGTCATCTGCGGCCTCGGCCTCCGGTCCCTTTATTGTGAAAGAGAGGAACGCCAGGCGCGGCTGCTCCGCAAGCTGCGCGGCGAGCTGCCGCACCTTTCGGCGGAGCGGATTTATCGCTGGCTGCGGGAGCAGAGCTTTCCCATTATCGAATGCGAGCGGCTGCGCGCCGACTTCTATGCCGACGATCACAAGATATGGCACAAACCGCCGGAGCTGACAGGCGGTTCGGGAAAAGGCGATACGCGCGACAGCGCCGAACCGCAGGCCGGCGAAGAGCGGGAGATCAGCGGGCTTGACGACCAGGGGGACGAGGCCGCCGCGCCGCCTGAACCCGGCGAAGAGGGGGAGCCGGCGGGGGCCGGCGGCGTGGCTGCGGACGAAAACCGCGCCGGGGAAAGCGGCGACAGCGCCGCCGGCTCGGGAGATGACGAGAAGAGCCGCGAGCCGGCGCTGACGCCCAAGGAGACGGAAGAGATGTGGCGGG
>OGYB01000180.1_pt1 | contig 52692 bp, 56 predicted proteins | sample 1576421 | NCBI WGS metagenome assembly OGYB01 (sample SAMEA3541577, study PRJEB24748) | human gut metagenome | biome: human gut; feature: human-associated habitat; material: faeces | place: China | collected 2012
CCCTTTTGCCGCCGTTATACGGGCCGCGGAGCGGCCCTCGTATATCTCATCTCACTATTATGACCTTGATCGTGTGCCGCGCAGCCTCAGCCGCGTTTTCTGAGCCGCGCGCAGATAAGCGGCAGCGCAAGCAGGAGCACGCCGGCCCCCGCGCCGATACCGCGGCAGCCGGATGATGAATCAGCCTTCGTCTTGGGAACAGAGAGGACGAGGACGTAATATTCGTTAGAAACACACAGAAGATGTTTCTCTTTTGGGAGCGCCACCTTTATCACGTCACCTTCCAGAGTGTAGGCGCAGTCGGCGGCCACCAGTTCCAGCGGCATTTCGTCAGAGTCGCTCCGGCCCTTTTAAACGCACCGAGGCGGTTTATTTGCTCTTCCGTCAGAGGGACGGCAAGCTTTATATCGATCGAGACCACATCAAACTCGCGGTCGTCGTCTCCGAAGAGGATAAAGTCCAGCAGCGAACATACCTCCACCTCTCCCAGCGGGGCGCAGAGTTTATCGTTGAGCTTTCTGTACCATTCGGCCTCCTCCGCGGTGTACCCTTCAATGAGAGCGTCGGTACTGCCACCGCCAGCACAAGAAATTTTTTCAACATGCCAAGGCCCCCTCTTTTTCAGTCATGCAGTGGGTTATCCATATGGATCTCATCTTAACAGGCAAGGTACAACAAAGGTACAACAAAAAGGGCCGGAAACGGCAAATCCGTCCGGCCCTTTTATATTTTTTCGATTTTACACGGTTTATTTTGTCGCGTCTTTGCCCTTCTGCATGACGAGGCTGTCTATCGGGTTGATGTTCTTTTCTTTATGAGTCTGACGCCAGGTCTTGATCGGCATGCCCCATATCTTGATGAATCCGACGGAGGCGGACTGGTCAAAGATATCTCCCGCCGAATAGGTGGCAAGCGCCTTGCTGTAGACTGAACTCTCGGATTTCATGCCGTTGATGATGCAGTTGCCTTTGTAAAAGACCATCCTCACGGTGCCGTTGACGGACTTCTGCGTCGAATCCATGAAGGCCTGCACCGCCTCCATCAGCGGCGAGAACCAGTACCCCTCATAGGTCATCTCGGCGAATTTCACCTCAAGCTCCCTCTTAGTTTTAAGCGTATCTTTCGCGAGGGTCAGAGTCTCAAGCTTTTTGTGGGCCGCGATGATCGCGAGAGCTCCGGGGCATTCATAAACTTCGCGGCTCTTAAAGCCGACGAGGCGGTCTTCTATCATATCGATCCGGCCATATCCGGCGGCGCCCGCCGTTTTGTTCATGAAGTCGATCAGTTCAATGGAGCCCATCTTCTGTCCGTTGACGGCTACGGGGACGCCTCCCTCAAATGTCACTTCGACGGTGACCTCTTCGTCGGGGGCTTCGGTCGGCTCGGCGGTCAGCTTATAGGCGTCCTTGGGCGGCTCGTTCCACGGATCTTCGAGGATGCCGCATTCGATCGAACGCCCCCAAAGGTTGTCGTCGATGCTGTAGGGACTCTTTCTCGTCGTCGGCACGGGAACGTTGTGCGCGGCGGCGTAATCCATCTCCTCTTCGCGCGTGAAGCCCCAGTCGCGGACCGGCGCGAGGACTTCGATCTCCGGATTCAGCGCGTTGCAGGCTACCTCGATGCGCACCTGGTCCTGTCCTTTGCCGGTGCAGCCGTGGGCGACGGCGACCGCGCCCTCTTTCTCTGCGCACCAGATGAGCGCCTGGGCGATCATCGGGCGCGAGAGAGCCGAATTGAGCGGATAGATCCCCTGGTATACGGCGTTGGCCTTAAGCGACGGCCATACGAAGGTGTCGATGAAGGCCTCGCGGAGGTCCACCAGGTAAGCTTTGGAAGCGCCAGCCGCGTAGGCTTTCGCTTTTATCTCCTCAAGGTTGTCGGCCTGCTGGCCGACGTGCATCGTCAGCGTGACAACCTCATAGCCCTGATCGTGGAGCCAGGGGATCGCCACCGATGTGTCAAGCCCGCCGCTGTAAGCCAATACTACTTTTCCCTTTTTCTCTGGTGCCATCATTTGAAACTCCTCCTAAATTTTGTCGATATTAAAAAAAGCTCGTCCCTCTTCCTTGCGGAAGAGGGACGAGCAAATTTACCCGCGGTACCACCCTCGTTGACATATCTGTCCACTTCGTCGTGTTGTGCTCTGGGGTGCGGAATTGTGATCCTTTTTGCGAAAAGCGCTTTCAGCCGGTGGCGCTTTATCTCTGTCGCCGAGTGATCGAATTCATATCCCCGTCATCGCATATTATATGCGGTAAGGAATCGATTCGTCGTATACGTCTGTCTCGCTCAGCGGCATGCAGTTTCACAATAACGCCCCTCCTTTCACGGTGGTCTCAAAAACTTGTGTGGTATTCTATCACGTGAACTTTATTTGTCAACCGGTTGACCCCAAAAATTCAAAATAAACTTTTGGTTTTTGTAAGTTCACTATTTCGTCTTCATGCTCTTGTGTATCTCTGCCTCCATCGGCGTCTTTTTGGCGGCATAATATGTATCGAACGATGTCATTTCAAGATGCACAGGGGTAATGGAGACATAGTTGTGCGCGACGGCCCAGACGTCCGTATCCTCGTGCATTTCGTCATGTATGCTGCCGCCGACCCAGTAAGCCTCGCCGCCGAAGGGCGTCTTTACTACCGTTATCTTATCGTGGTAGCGGCGTTTTCCCTTGCGCGTCACCCGCACGCCGGCAATATCTCCCGGCTTCTCGTTGGGTACGTTGACGTTGTACATGACGTCGTCGGCCATCGGATGTCCGGCTATCCAGCGCGCCGTCTGCAGCGCCGCCTCCGCCGCGGTCGCAAAGTATTTTTCCGGCGATTTCGAGCCGCAGACGAGCGAGACGGCCATCGACGGATAGCCGAATATGAGCCCCTCCATCGCCGCGCAGGCCGTACCGGAATAGGTGAGGTCGTCGCCGAGATTGGGACCGCAGTTTATTCCGGAGAGGACGAGATCCGGCACAAAATGGAGCACGTCGATGCCCATTATCACGCAGTCTGTCGGAGTACCGTCACAGGAATAGGCGGTGAAGCCGTTTGCCAGCATTTTATTCTCGATCTTTTTGATGTGCAGCGGCCTGTCCATCGTCATCGAATGCCCGGAGGCGCTGCGCTCACGGTCCGGGGCCACTGCGAGCACCTCGTATCCGGCGTCGTGAAAGGAGTTCGCAAGCGTCTGGATGCCCTCGGCGAAGATACCGTCGTCGTTTGTTATCAGTATTTTTTTCATATCCCGTATACCGCCTATATCAGTAAGATGTGGAAGAGCAGTGCCATGATCGGGCGCATGATATAGGGGAACACCCCCATCACCAGCAGTCCGACGATCACGAACATACCGTAGCGCTCGAGCCAGTAGTAGTATTTCATCCATTGGTACGGCAGCAGCACGTAGAGGATGCGCGAACCGTCGAGCGGCGGTATCGGAATGAGGTTGAAGGCCGCCAGCCCGAGGTTGATATATATCATCAGCAAAATGAACTGCTGCGCGGCCCAACTGCCGAAGAGTTCCGGCGCGAAGCGCGCCAGCTGCGCGCAGACGAAAGCCGTCAGCATGTTACCTGCGACTCCCGCGAGGCTGACGATTATAATGTCACGCTTGGGGTGCTTGAAGTAACGCGTGTCTATCGGCACAGGCTTGGCCCAGCCGAAGCGGAAGAGCAGCAGGCAAAGCGCGCCGAGCGGATCAAGGTGGTCGAGGGGGTTCAGCGAGAGGCGTCCCGCGCGCTCCGCCGTGGTGTCCCCGAGCATCTTCGCGGCAAGGCCGTGGCAATATTCATGAAATGTAATGGCCCAGAGAACGGCGGGCAGGCTCAGAAGCAGCTCCGATATTCCCGAGGCGGAAAATAGATTTCCCAGCATTTAAACACATCCTTATTCTTCTCTCAAAATCACAAGAGATATTTTAACACGACAACGCCGCCTTACCTATCCGTGTAAAGTCAGGATCGACTTTTTTTATCAAAGGGATTGATATCTTCTTTGTCATGACGCGATCCGCCGTTCATCCCACAGCCAGTAGAAGCCGAGGCGGCCGCTTTCGCAGCTTACGCGCGCGGCGAGGCCGTCGCCAAGGCGGTTGCTTATCGCGTAGGGGAAGCCGCGGCTGAGCGCGACCCCGTCGAGCGGCCAGCGGACGCCGGCGATGGATACGCCGGCGCATTCCTCCGAAAAAGACAGCAGCGAGACGGCCTTCGGCCTTTCGGCAAATGTAAAGGACGCATTCGCGGGGCCGTCCAACAAGACAAGCCCCTCCCTCTCGTCGGCTATGCAAAATGGAACGTGCGGAGAAGAAAAGTTCAGGAACGTGAGGACGAGGCTCCATAAATGGTCAAATCTGCCGCCCCAGGCCCCCGTTAAAAATATTTTTTTTGCGCGGCCCTTATTTTTTTCGCGGAATAGCTCAAGCGCGAGCTGAAAGTCGGTAAGGTCCTTGTCGCTCTGGTAGCGTTCGACCGGGACGCCATTGTCCGCCGCCCAGCGCCAGCTTTCGGCGGAGGCGCTGTCGCAGTCGCCGACGAGCCTCCGGGGAATGATCCCGGCGGCGCGGCAGGCCTCGACCCCGCGGTCGACAGCCCAAACTTCGCCGCGGGAACCAAACTCCGAGAGCCATGACGGCGAGGGAGCCCTGCCGCCGAGCACCAGCAGCGCCGTGTCCATAGCCGTCTTATTTTCCAGTTCTATCGTCAGCCGCGGCAGTCCGGTCGTCTCCAATAGGCATCGCCCGCCTTTATTTAAATTTTTCCAATCTCGGCATTATCATGTATACCAGCGCCATTAAAATGGCCGTCTCCGGCAGGAGGCTGCTTCCGTTGTAAAGGATCGAATAGAGCCAGACATTCGTCCCTGCCGGCGCGTAAGAGGCGAAAAAGACGACGCCTGAGAGCACCGCCGCCGTAAAGTTCGCAAAGCAGGCGCAGAGCACGCCAAGCCACTTTTTCCCGGGAAAGAAACCCGCGAGGCCGACGAGTCCGCTCGCCACGGGGTAATCAAGCAGCGCCTGCAGCGGGTGCACCACATAACCGCCGAGCATGAGGCGCAGCAGCCCGGTGACAGCGCCGACGAATATTCCGTACCGCCAGCCGCTGCGGAACGAAAAGACCAACAGCGGCAGCAGCGTAAGGCTGACGGAGCCGCCCTGCGGCATCGAAAAAAGTTTGAAATAGGAAAGCACCACGGCAAGCGCTATTGACAGGGCTCCCTCCACTAAAATCTTCAACGGTATTTTCATTCTGATTCCTCCAGATATAGTTATTACACCGGAGATGAAAGAAAGGTGCTGCTAAGTTTTCTTCATCTTCCCTACGGCGGCATTACCCGCGTCAGGTTCAAAGGGTCATGACTTGCGTCGATTTCTCAGTCTTTCGACTCCCCCGATGTTAAGAATGTTTTAGCAACTCGCCCCATCTTTGTCAAGTTGACAGTACCGTCCGTTGGTATGATAATGTTCAAAACTCCGGGGGAGCTCATGAAGCTGAGAGGAAGTTTTTAACTTCGACCCCATACCTGATCCGGCTAATACCGGCGTAGGGAGCGAGGCCACGAAATGAAAAACCGCCCCGCTCTTTGTTAGAGCGGGGTTTTTACTTTGAAAAGGGGAATTGCTATGAAACATGGGATATACCGGGGGATAGCGATGTCGGTCGCCGGAAGCGATTCAGGCGGAGGAGCCGGTATCCAGGCGGATTTGAAAACCTTCGCGGCATTAAAGGTCTTCGGCACCACGGCGATAACGGCGCTGACCGTGCAGAACTCGCTCGGCGTGACCGGCATCCACAACGCGCCGCCTGAGATAATCAAGGCGCAGATGATGGCCGTCGGCAAGGATTTTCCGCTCGACGCGGTCAAGACGGGGATGCTCGGCAACCGCGAGACGATCTCCGCCGTCGCCGAAGGGCTTTCCGAGCTGGGGATAAAGAAGGTCGTCGTCGATCCCGTGATGGTGGCGCAGAGCGGGGACTCCCTGCTCGCCGCCGACGCCGTGGACGCGGTGAAGAATATCATCGTGCCGATGGCGATGATCGTCACGCCCAATCTGCCCGAGGCGGAGAAACTGACGGGGATGAAGATCGACGACGTCGACGGCATGGCCGCGGCGGCGCGCGAGATAAAAAAGCTCGGCTGCGGCGCGGTGCTCGTCAAGGGCGGCCACCTGCCGGGCGAGCCGGAGATGATAACGGACGTGCTGTTGGCGGACGGAGAGATATCGCTGCTGCGGGACAGGCGGATCAATACTACGGCCAACCACGGCACCGGCTGCACGCTGAGCTCGGCGATCGCCGCGGAGCTCGCCGCCGGCTGTTCGCTCGCGGAGGCGGTCGCGCGCGCGCGGAAATACCTGCGCGCCGGGCTGCTCTACGGAGTGACGGCGGGACACGGCGCGGGCTGCCTCGGACATGCCGTCACGATGCAGTGGACAGAGGTCGTCAATGGCTAGACCCCTGATTTACCAGATAACGAACGGCGTCTCCGCGCAGCTTCAAGCCGACTGCGTGGCGTTGCTCGGCGGCTCCTCGGTCATGTCGTGCCGGCTCGCGGAGGCGGCGGAGATCGCCGCGGCGAGCGACGCGCTGCTGATAAATATCGGCACGCCGCCCGACGACGCCGAAGAGCTTTATCGGACGGCGGCAGGCGCGGCGGCCGCGAACAACATCCCCGTCGTGCTGGATCTCGTCGGCTATGGATTTTCAAAATGCCGCACGGAGATCGCCGACGCGCTGCTAGCGGAATTCCGCTTCTCCGTGATAAAGGGCAACGGGGCGGAGATCGGCGCCCTCTGCGGCGCGGGGACCGCCCCGCGCGGCGTCTCCTGCGACAGTGAGATCGCGGAGGCGGAGCGTCTGACGGAAGATTGCGCGAAAAAATTCGGCTGCGTCGTTTATTCGACAGGAGAGACGGACCACCTCTCCAACGGTGAAAAAAGTTTCGCCATTATCGGAGGCTCGCCGCTGCTGAGAGGCACGAGCGGGATCGGCTGCGCGCTTGGCAGCGCGACGGCGCTTTTCTGCACCCGGGACGAGCCGCTTGAGGCCGCGCGCCGCGCGCTGAAGCTCTTTCGCCGCGCGGCGGCCGAGGCGGGCGAAGCGGCGGGGCCATATTCGTTCAGGATAAAATTCATGGACATGCTCGCGAAATTCGGCTCCCTTGAAAATGAGGTGAAATAATGGCGGCGGACAGAAAGAAACTCGCGGAGCGGCTGCGCCTCTACCTGATCTGCGGCGAGGGCGACAGCCCCGAAGCGGTGATAAAAAAGGCGGCGGCGGCTATCGAGGGCGGCGTGACGGCGGTCCAGCTACGCGTCAAAAGCTGGACTGGGCGCGAATGTTATGATACGGCGCTGGCGCTGAAAAAGATCTGCAGCGCGCACGGCGCGCTCCTGCTGATAAACGACCGCCTCGACATCGCGCTCGCCGCGGGCGCGGACGGCGTGCATCTCGGGCAGAAGGATCTGCCTGTCGGCGCGGCGCGGCGGCTCGCGGGGACAGACTTCATCATCGGCGGCACGGCGCGCACGCCGGAGCTCGCGCGCGAAGCGCAGCAGCTCGGCGCGGACTACGTCGGCTGCGGCGCGGCTTTTGAGACCGCGACGAAGGGCGACGCCGTCGTCATCGGCCCAGACGGCATCAAAAAGGTACTGTCGGCGATCGACATCCCCTCTGTGGCGATCGGCGGCATCGAACTCGGCAACGTAAAATACCTGGCAGGATGCGGCGCGAGCGGCATCTCGCTCTCCGGCGCGATAATGAGGGCGGACGACCCGAAAAAGGCGGCCACGGCGCTGATAAAAGAGGCCGGCAGAGTCCTCGGAGGCTGACGTCCGGCGGACGGCTTTGTAAAAAATTATTGAATATGGAGGCAGCAAAAATGCAGAACGAAGAAAGAAAAAAGATGTTTAAAAAGGCGGTCCTCGCCGGGGCCTTCGCCGCGGCGGGCGTAGTGCTCTCGGTGGTCTCGATACCGATGGGGCCGACAAAGTGTTTCCCCTTCCAGCACACGATAAACGTGCTCGCGGGAATACTGCTAGGCCCCTGGTGGGCGGTCGGCGCGGCCTTCACGACCAGCGTCATCAGGAACATGATGGGGACGGGCAGCCTCTTCGCCTTTCCCGGCAGCATGTTTGGCGCGCTCTTCGTCGGACTCGCGGCCAGAGCCCTGCCTGAAAGATACAAGCTGTGCGCCGCCTGCGCGGAACCGGTCGGGACAGGCATCGTCGGAGCCTGGGTCGGAGCGAAGATACTAGGCCCCATCCTCGGCAAGGGCATCGGCTTCCTCTTCTTCTCAAGCTCCTTCCTCATGAGCTCCGTGCCGGGAGCGGTGATCGGAGCGCTGCTCGTCTATTGCCTGCAAAAGCGGATGGCGCTGACAAGGACCTTCGGCGCGATGATCTGAGGAATCCAGGATATCATCTACGATAGCCACACAAAAACGGTAAATCGGCGTTTATAAGCACGATTTGCGTCATAAAACGGGGGCTCCGGTATCGGAGCCCCCATTTTATTTAGCAACTCGCACTTCTGGTGAACAAATTAAGCGATTCACACAAAACGCAAAACCGGCGTTTTGGTTCACTGCTTATAAACGCCGATTTACGGCAACCAGCATCTCAACGACCCTCTCCATGTCTTCGACGCAGGCGAACTCAAGCCTGCCGTGATGGTTGTGGCTCGCCGTTCCGAGATTGGGGCAGGGCAGCCCCATGAAGGAGAGGTTCGCGCCGTCAGTGCCGCCGCGTATCGGGACGATGAAGGGTTCGCCGCCCGCCGCTCTGACGGCCTCCTTCGCGATCTCGACCATGAAGGGATGTCTTTCGATCACCTCGGCCATGTTGCGGTAGCCCGGCGTCAGTTTGAGCTCCGCGCGCCCTTCGCCATATTTTTCATTGATGCGGCGCGCGGCCTCACGCATCGCCTCTTCGCGCTCCGCGAGTTTCCGCGCGTCGTGGTCCCGCAGGATATATTTCTGAAATGCGCTCTCCACGGAGCCGCCGCTTTCGTCGAGGAGGAAGAAGCCCTCGCGCCCCTCCGTGTTTTCGGGGCGCTCCGCCGCGGGCAGCATCGCGAAAAATTCAATTGCCAGCAGCTGCGCGTTTATCATGACGTTCTTCGCGGTCCCCGGGTGGACGCTGCGCCCCGTGAACGTTACCCGCGCCGACGAGGCGTTGAAGTTTTCGCAGGATATTTCGCCGAACCCGCCGCCGTCGACGGTGTAGGCAAAGTCCGCGCCGAATTTTTTCAGATCGAAATGTTCGGTGCCGCGCCCGATCTCCTCGTCTGGGGTAAAGGCGATCGCGATCCTGCCATGTTTTATCGAATCATCGGCGAGCAGCCGCTCCGCCATCGTCATGATCTCGGCGATGCCGGCCTTGTCGTCCGCCCCGAGCAGCGTCGTGCCGTCTGTGACGATGAGGCTTTTGCCGACATAATTCCGCAGTACCGGGAAGTCGGCCTCCCGCATAACGATATTTTTCTCTTCGTTAAGGACGATGTCGCCGCCGCGATAGGCGACGACTCTCGGCCTGATATTCTCGCAGGGGGAGGCGGACGAGACGTCCATGTGGGCGATAAAGCCGAGGACTGGGACGTCGTCCGCGATATTCGCGGGAATGGAGGCGTAAAGATAGCAGTGCTCGTCAAGGCAGACGTCAGTGAGCCCCATCTCCTCCATCTCATTTTTAAGAAGGCGCGCCATCTCCCAGATGCCGGGCGCGCTCGGTGAATTTTCGCTTTTTTCGTCGGAGGCGCTTGCCACGCCCGCATAGGCGAGCAGCCGTTCACATGTTTTCATTTTACTCCTCCTTCCACAAGCTTCAGCCAGAGGCCGCGCGCCTTTTGCCGCCACTCTTCCTCGGTGCCGTCGTTTACCAGCACAAAATCGGCTCTTGCCATCTTCTCCCCGCTCGGCAAAAGCCTGTTCTCGCGGCGCGAGACCTCTTCGGCGTTCCAGCGGCGCTTCGCGTTGCGTTCCACGCGCTTTTCAAAGGGCGCGGCGGCGTAGACCACGCAATCGAGCCATCCTTCGTGGCCGCCCTCATAGAGCAGCGGTATCTCCGCCACGATCCAGCCGTCGGCGCCGGCCGCCATTTTCTTGATCGTTTCCATCGTTTTTTTGTGTATCAGCCGCGAAGCGAAACGGTATTCCTCTTCGTCGGCGAATATCTTCGCGGCGATCTTCGCCCACAGCTCTTTATGCGGCGCGTCGAAGAAGCCCGCGCCCCAGCGTTTTTCCGCCTCGCGGCGTATGCCGGGATCGTCCCAGAGAGCGCGCGCGACGCTGTCCGCGTCTATGATATGCGCGCCCATGGCAGCCCACTCTTTGCAGAGCGTGCTCTTACCAGCGCCAACGTCGCCCGTGAGCCCTACTGTCGGCATGATAACCGCCTCCCTGCGCGTCGTCTGTAAATTCTTTGACATCCTTCGGTATCTCGCCGAGAAAGCGCGACATCGGGTTACGCTGAATGCCGCCGAAGAGCAGGCGGCTCGAGGCGCAGCTGATGTAAAGCTGTTCCCGCGCGCGCGTCATTCCCACATAGCAGAGACGCCGTTCCTCGGCGATGTCGCCTTCGCCGGTGACGGAGCGGGCGCTCGGGAATATTCCCTCTTCAAGCCCGATGAGGAAGACTACGGGAAATTCGAGCCCTTTCGCCGCGTGCAGCGTCAGCATATTGACGGAGTCTTCCAACCCCTCCGGGGAATCCTGGTCGGTGATCAGCGGTATCTCTGTCAGCGCCTGCGTGATATCGCTCTCCGGCGGGACGATGGAGAGTATTTCCATCACGTTCTCCACGCGCTCCTCCCAATCGTCGGGATATTCCTCCCGCAGGTATTTCTCATACCCGTTTGAATCGATGATCGTGCGCACGGCCTCGCCGATATTTTCCTCGTTAGCGAGGATCGCGAGCATATCCGAGGCGAGCGCCTTCACGCCGCTCCCCTGTTTGCCTTTGAGTCCGCCGCCGTTCGCGAGGAGGGCTTTCCACAGCTCTTCGGCATTGCCGGCTTTCAGCTCCGCCATCGCCTCGCCGAGCAGCTCGACGCTTTTTTTGCCGAGGCCGCGCGTCGGGATGTTGGCGACGCGCGCGAGCGAGATGGCGTCGCGCGGGTTGACGGCGAGGCGCAGCATCGAGAGGGCGTCCTTCACCTCGGCGCGCTCATAGAAAGCGACGCCGCGGATGACGCGGTACGGTATCGAACGTTCCAGCAGCGCCTGTTCCATACCGCGGCTAAGGACGTTCATTCGGTAGAGGATCGCCATTTCACCGTAGGCGTAGCCGTCGTCATGAAGCGATTCGATCTTTTTCGCGATCCATTCCGCCTCGTCGGAGTCTTTGAAGCTCCGCCGCACGTTTATCAGCCGCCCGCGCTCGGCGGCGGTCCAGAGGTCCTTCGGGTGGCGGTCGTCATTGTTCTTGATCACGCCGTTCGCGCCTTCGAGGATGTTCCCCGTCGAGCGGTAGTTCTGATCCAGGATCGTCATCTTAGATCCCTTGAAATCGCGCTCAAAGTTGAGGATCATCGCCATCTCCGCGCCGCGCCAGCCGTAGATGGACTGGTCGGGGTCGCCGACGACCATGATCTTGCGCCCGTCGTCGACAAGACAGCGCAACATAAGATACTGCGGATGGTTAACATCCTGATACTCGTCTACCAGCACCCAGTCAAGGCGCGAGCGTTCATGCTCGAGCACCTCTTTATTGGTGGCGAGGATATGCAGCGGCAGCACCATCAGGTCGTCAAAGTCAAGCGCCCCCTGCGTTCTGAGCTGTTCCTGGTATCTGTCGTAAAGCGAGCGCCAGCGGTCGGATATCTTCGGCTCGCGCGAAACGGGATTCGCCTTCGTCTTCGCCTGCGATATCATGTCGAGCGCCGCCGACATCTCCAGTTTCTTCGGATCGATGTTGAGCTCCGCCATCGCCCGTTTGACGACCGCCTTTGTGTCACCGCGGTCGAATATCACGAAGGGATAGGGATGGCCGAGCTTTTGCAGCGCCTCGGAGTAACGGTGCAGGAAGCGCAGCCCGTAGGCGTGAAAGGTCGATATCTCAAGCCCCTGCAGGTTGCCGTCCAGTATCGCCTCGGCGCGGCTCTTCATCTCACGCGCCGCCTTATTGGTAAAGGTAAGCGCGAGAATGCGCCAGGGGCGGACATGCCGCTCCTCTATAAGGTAGGCGATCTTCGTCGTAAGCACCTTCGTCTTGCCGCTGCCCGCGCCCGCGAGCACGACCTGAGGCCCGTCGCAATAGGTAACGGCCTCGCGCTGGCGCGGGTTGAGCGATTCTATCATTTCACAAACCATGAGCCACACGTCCTTAATAAAATATAAACTAAATTAACGCCTCAGCGGGCTGAGGTCAAGAGCAGGCGATAAAAAAATCCCCTCTTGCGAGGGGATTCCCAATCTGTAACAGTTTATGGCCTTTATTTGGGTTCAAGCAGCCCGTAGCCGCCCTCTTCCCTGCGGTAAACGACATTGATCGCGCCGGTCTCGTCGTTCTTGAAGAGGAAGAACGAGTGACCGAGCAGATCCATCTGCATCGTAGCCTCGATCGGCGTCATGACGTCCACCGAGAATTTCTTTCTTTTTACGATCTCGCGCACAGGCTCGTCTCTCTCGATCGCCGGAGCGGGGATAAGCTCTGGGTCTATGTCAAAGGAAATATCCTGTACCTTCATGCGGGCCTTATCTGTGAGGTAGCTCTTATGTTTTTTCACTTGACGTTCAATGTTCTTGAGCGCCTTGTCAAAGGCTTTGCGAAGGTCAGGGGCGTAATCCTCTCCGCGCATCACGACTCCATTCACATTTGAGGTGATCTCAACCACATTCATCCCTCTCTTGTAGTTGAGCGCGACCTGAGTGTCCAGGATACGGTCAAAGAACTTTTCGATCTTGAAAAGCTTCTTCTCCATATAATCCTTAATGTCTCCGGGGAGTTCAACATTGCGCGTGACAAAACGTACCTCCATAGCAACTCCTCCATTCGTATGGTGCTTTATATTACTGTTACTGATGTTATTCTAGCATGATATCCAAATAGGCTCAAATGTGCAAATTATGTAAATATTAATCGCAGTTATAATTTCAGAAGGCTTATATTTAGCCATAAGGCCACTTCAAGATAAGTAAAAGGCAATAGTGACATAAGAGATGATTTAGTATTATAATATCCGGACTTTACGTGTTTCTTGTTTCCAAACGGCAACATTGTCATTTAAAGGATGGAGGTCATAAAAGTGAAGTTTTCCAAGAAAATATTGAATATCAAACCTTCCGCAACTCTCAGCATCTCCGGCAGAGCCAAGACGATGAAGGCCGAGGGCAAACCGGTCCTATCTTTCAGCGCGGGCGAGCCCGACTACGACCCACCGAAGTCGGCATGCGAGGCGGCCGTCGCCGCCATCGAACGCGGCGAGTCGCACTACACGCTCAACCCGGGCATCGCGGAGCTGCGCCAAGAGGTCTGCAATTATTACAGGAGGCGCTTCGGTCTGGATTACACACCCGCCGAGGTCATCATCGCCCCCGGGGCGAAACCCCTTCTGTACGAGGCGCTGCAGGCTCTAGTAGACGAGGGAGACGAAGTGATACTCTTCGCTCCGGCGTGGGTCAGCTATGTCGAACAGATACACATGGCCGGCGGCGTTGAAAAGGTCGTCGATACGATAGGGACAGACCTCCTTCCCACAAGAGAGAACCTCCTCGCGGCGATCGGGCCGAAGACGGTGGGGCTGATCCTCAACTCCCCCTCCAACCCGACGGGGGCCATCTATCCCGAAGAGACGATGAAGATGATCGCCGAGGTCGCGAAAGAAAAGGACCTCTGGATCATCTTCGACGAGATATACGAGCGATTCGCCTACGCGCCGGCAAAACATGTCAATATCCTCAACGCCGCTCCCGGGATCAGGGACCGCGTGCTGATAATAAACGGCGTCAGCAAAGCCTACGCGATGACAGGCTGGCGCATCGGCTACGCGCTCGGCCCCAAGGAGATCATCGCGAAGATGAACACGCTCCAGACGCACCTCACCTCCAACGCCTGCTCGATCGCGCAGTGGGCGGCCTGCGGGGCCGTCAAGGAGGCCGACGCCGACGTCGACGCGATGCGCGACGAGTTCGCGAAGCGCCGCCGCGTCATTGTGGACCTCATCCGCGATATGCCCTACGTCAAGGTCAAGGAGCCGGACGGCGCCTTCTACGTCTTTGTGGACATCCGCGAATGCCCGATCCCCGACGACATGGAGTTCTGTGAAAAGCTGCTCAACGAGAAGTTTGTCGCGGCAGTCCCAGGCACGGCCTTCTTCGCCCCCGGCTTCCTGCGCCTATCTTATGCCTGCTCAATGGAACAGATAAAAGAGGGTATGGCGAGGATGAAGGAATTCCTCGGAAGCCTATAGGGCAGGACTAAGTTCGATTACGGAAATCAGAGATTTCCTATCTCACTTATCCTATGCCTGCTCAATGGAACAGATAAAAGAGGGTATGGCAAGGATGAAGGAATTCCTCGAAAGCCTATAGGGCAGGACTAAGTCCTCAGCTTTATTGACAGGTATTTCCCTAAAGTTTATAATGCACCATACTATTTCCGGAGGAGGAAGCGTAATGTCAACGACGACAGCAAAGGCCACAGATAAAATGATAATGTGCGTTATGATGCGTGCGCCTGCCTTTGCAGTCCGGCTGGGCCTTCCGCGCCTGTAACCGCGGGAAACGGTCTCAGAAACAAGACTTACAAAGGCAGTCCTCAAACAGACGGGGGCTGCCTTTTTTGTTGTCTATAAAATTCAAGGAGGAATTAATTTTGCAGAATCAGAAAAAACTTGACACACTTTGCGTACAGGCCGGCTATACTCCCGGGAACGGAGAACCTCGCGTGCTTCCGATCTGCCAGAGCACGACCTACAAATTCACCTCCGCGGACGAGCTGGGCGAATTATTCGACCTCAAGACCGAAGGACATATGTACTCACGCATATCAAACCCCACTGTGGCCGCCGTCGAAGCAAAGATCGCCGCTCTCGAGGGCGGCTCCGGAGCCCTGTGCACCTCCTCCGGACAGGCGGCGACGCTTCTTTCCGTGCTCAACATCGCCTCGGCGGGGCATAACATCATAAGCGCCTCCGCGGTCTACGGCGGAACGATAAATTTATTTGCCGTGACGCTCCGGAAACTTGGCATCGAGGTCCGCTTCGTCAGCCAGAATATGACGGACGAGGAAATATCCTCCCTCTTTGACGAAAATACGCGCCTCGTCTTCGGTGAAACGATCGCGAATCCGGCGCTTGAGGTCTTTGACATCGAACGCTTCGCGAAACTGGCCCACGCGCACAGGGTCCCGCTCATCGTGGACAACACCTTCGCGACGCCGCTGCTCTGCCGCCCGTTTGAATTCGGCGCGGACGTCGTGACGCACTCCACGTCAAAATATATGGACGGGCACGCCACCGTCGTGGGCGGCGTCATAGTTGACGGCGGGAAGTTTGACTGGGCCGCGGCCGGCAAGTATCCCGAACTCTGCGCACCGGACGAGTCATACCACGGCGTAGTCTACACGGAGAGTTTCGGCGCGGCGGCCTATATCACAAAGGCGCGCGTCCAGCTGATGCGCGACCTTGGCGTCACCCCGCAGCCGATGGCCGCCTTCATCCTCAACCTCGGCCTCGAGACGCTGGCCCTCCGCATCGCGAAACACAGCGCAAACGCGCTCATCATAGCGAAGCGCCTTGAAAGCGAACCGCACGTCGCGTGGGTCAATTATCCGGGGCTCGCTTCGTCAGACCAGCACGAACGCGCGAAAAAATATCTGCCCAACGGGCAGAGCGGCGTCATCTCTTTCGGAGTGAAGGGCGGACGCGCCGCCGCGATGAAATTCCTCGACTCGCTGAAACTCGCCGCCATCGTCGTCCACGTCGCCGACGCGCGCACCTCCGCGCTTCACCCGGCGAGCACCACGCACCGCCAGCTCGACGACGGGCAGCTCGCCGCGTGCGGCATCGGCCCGGAGCTCGTGCGCTTTTCCGTCGGCATAGAAAACCCGGAGGACATTTGGGACGACCTGGTGCAGGCGCTGAAAAAGACAGAGGGAGCGACCGGCAATGCCGATTAAAATACCAGACGGCCTGCCGGCGGCCCAGACACTGAACGGCGAGAATATATTCGTCATGCATGAGATCCGTGCCGCAAAACAGGACATACGTCCGCTGCAGGTGGCGCTTTTGAACCTCATGCCGACAAAGATCGCGACAGAGACACAGTTCGCCCGCCTTCTCGGCAATACGCCGCTTCAGGTGGAGCTGACGCTCCTCCAGACTGCGACCTACGAGGCAAAAAACACCAGCCGCGAACATCTGCTTTCGTTCTATGAAACATTTGAGGATGTGAAGAATAGAAAGTTCGACGGCCTCGTGATAACTGGCGCACCGGTGGAACTGCTTGAATTTTCCGAAGTGGAATACTGGGACGAGCTTTGCGCGATAATGGAATGGAGCAAAAGCCACGTCTACAGCACGATGCATATATGCTGGGGCGCTCAGGCGGCGCTTTGCTACCATTACGGCGTGAAAAAATACCCGCTTGAAAAAAAGCTCTTCGGAGTTTTTGAACACAGCGTCGATTACAAAAATTCCATGCTTTTCCGCGGTTTTGACGACATCTTCATGGCTCCCCACTCGCGCCACACGACGGTCAGGCGAAGCGAGATAGAGGCCGTCCCCGAGCTACAGATACTTGCCTCCTCAAAGGAAGCCGGCGTCTACACGATAAAGACTGAAAAGGGGAAACAGTTCTTCGTCATGGGACACACGGAATACGACGCGGATACTCTTGAAAGGGAATACCTGCGCGACAAAAACGCCGGCCTGCCGATAGAAGTCCCCCAAAATTACTATCCCAACGATGACGACAGCCTTCCGCCGCGCGTCTCATGGAGAAGCAGCGCAAACCTGCTCTTCATTAACTGGCTCAACTATTTCGTCTACCAGAACACACCATTTGAACTGGAGGCGATCGGCACCACTAGAGAAGACGAGTGGCTGAAGGGCTAAGCCCGGCCCGACTCCGGCGCGTCCGCCTCTTTTTCCAGCGCGCGGTAAAAATTTAAGGTGTCGTTTTCGGATGGACAAAACAACCTGAAGGTATTATTCAGAGATGTTCACCGTTTTAAAAACAGGTCGACGATCTCGCGCAGCGAGGATATTTTCAGTACATCTATCGGATAGCTCTCTTTCGGCGTGCGGCGGCTTATCACGGCCCGTTTGAAACCGAGCCGGGCCGCCTCTTTCACGCGCATCAGCGTGCGTCCGGCGGGGCGGACCTCTCCCGCGAGGCCGACCTCGCCGATGAAGCAGACGTCGGAGGGGAGCTCGATATCGGTGACGGCGGAGGCGAGCGAGGCGCATATCCCCAAATCGGCAGCCGGGTCCTTGAGCTGCAGGCCGCCGGCGACGTTCAGATAGATGTCGCTCGTGCGCGAAAGGATGCCGCAGCGGCGTTCCAGCACCGCGAGGAGAAGCTGCAGGCGGCTTATGTCGATGCCGCGCGCGGTGCGCTTCGGATAGGGAAAGGGCGTCGCGCAGCCGAGCGCCTGTATCTCGGCGGCAAGGGCGCGCGATCCTTCGAGCACCATCGCGATCGACACTCCCGAACTGCCGAGGTCCGTGCCGTTCCAGTAGAGGCGGCTCGGGTCGTTCACCGCCGCCAGTCCCCGCTCGGACATCTCGAAGATCCCAAGCTCCTCCGTGCTGCCGTAGCGGTTCTTTTCCGCGCGCAGCAGGCGATTGGGGGAGTTCTGTTCTCCGGAGAAGAGCAGCACCACGTCGACAAGGTGTTCCAGCAGCTTCGGCCCTGCGATCTGCCCCTGTTTTGTTATGTGTCCAACCAACACGGTCGGTATATCGCAGCGTTTCGCCGTTTCAACGGCCATCGCCGCGACCCCCTTGACCTGGTTCGGCGAGCCGGCCCAGCCGCTCTCGCTGTCGGCGCGGAAGGCCTGTACGCTGTCGATGACCATAAATTTATAGCCGTGGTTTTCCGCCGCCGCGAGCGAGGAGGGAAGGTCGCTTTCGCAGAGCAGGTCCAGCCCCTGCGTCATGAGCCCGAGCCGCCGTCCGCGCAACGCGAGCTGGCCCGAGGATTCCTCTCCCGAGATGTACAGCACGCGGCCGCCGCGTTTCGCCATTTCAGCGCAGACCTGCAGCAGAAGGGTGGACTTCCCCACCCCCGGCTCGCCGCCGAGCAGCGTGACGCCGCCATGCACCCAGCCGCCGCCAAGCACGCGGTCAAGCTCCTCGATGCCGGATGGTATGCGCTCCTGTTCTTCGACTTCGAGGCCGGAGATCGGCACGGCGGGCCTCGCCGCCGTCACAAGGCCGGCTTTCGAGGTCTGTATCGGCGTATCGTCCTCCATCGTGCCCCATGAGCCGCATTTGGGGCAGCGCCCGATCATCGTCGTACTGCGGTACCCGCATTCGGAGCACTTGTAACTGTTTATCTCTTTTTTTGCCATTTTTATATCAGCCCCACGGCCACGAGATGCGCCGTCCGTCCTCTCCGCGTATAGCTTTTTTTATCTCATCGAAGGTAGGCTCTTCGAGCATCATTTTTGTACAGTTGGCGCGCGACATCGTCTCAAGTGTGTGCGAATCGGAGGACCTTATAAAGGTGCGTCCGGGATACCGCTCGCGCCACTTTTGCGCCTCCTCGTGATCGAGGCGGCGGGAGAGCTCGAAGGCCTCCGCCGGATAATCGTCGGGCATCGGTCCCAGCGCCGCCGGATATGAGAAGGCTGGACGGTCAACATGGGCAAGGATGGGGATGCCCCCCACCTCCTTCGTTTTGCTGACGATCTGGTCGACTTCATAGCCCGCGCCCTGGATGAGCAGTGTCTCCTCTTCCTTCACTATTTCGTTGTTCGCGTCAACCACGATCTGATAGCCAAAATGCTCGACGTCGTTCGGGATCGGGCGAATGCGCCGCCAGAGCCACTCTTTGTAGCCTGCCGCCGTTTCGTAATCGGGAAAGACGCAGAGTATGTGGATGTCTTCCGCGCTTTGGGTCTCGATGCAGGGAAGCACGACGGGCACGCCGGCGGCGGCCTCATGGATGCCGGGAAAGTTCTCGCAGGTGTTGTGGTCGGCGATGCCGATGACATCCAGTCCGGCCTCGCGCGCCCGTTCGACTATCTCCGGAGCCCCCATTTCGAGCTCTCCGCAGGGGGAGAGCAGCGTATGTATATGAAGGTCCACCCAAAAGGGTTTCAGCAAGGCGTTATCCCTTTACCCCCAACGCGCTCAGCTTCGCGCAGATCTCGTAAAGGCTCTCCTGAACGGAGAGTATCGCTATGTTTTCTGTTTTGCAGCGTTCGATGAGATCTTCCGGCGCGCGGCGGCCCGCAGCGATGATTATCAGCGGCAGGTCCTTAAGCACCGCGACGGCGGCGACATTCAGATGCGCCTGTATCGTCACCCAGACGGCTCCCTCACGGGCGACGCCCATTATAAAGCTCAGCAGGTCTCCCGCTATCGCCTCCGTGACATCACGTCCGCCATCCCCCCGGCACTGGAGTTCTCCTCCCAGCGCGGCGCAGATATCGTCTATCGTCAATTCGCTCCACCCTTTCTCTTCAATGTCTGAGGCTGTGATTCGGAAAGGACCACGATCTTGTTCGCCAGCGAGGCGATGCCCTCGCGAAGTTTGAAGATGCAATCCGTGACTGAGCCGTGACCGCGCACGATCTCCTCCGCCATCGCCTGGCAGGAGGGCCGCCCGCAGGAGCCGCAGTCGATATGCGGCAGCCCCGAATATATCTCTTTCATCTGCTGGAGTTTGACCATCGCGTCAGCCACGTTGTCGGAGAGCGGCAGGCGCGGGCGCGGCAGGTATTCTTTGGTGATCGACCAGAAATCCATCGCGTAAAGTTCCTCTACGCGGCGCAGGTCCTTCGGCGTTATCTCCCAGTCTGTGCTCATATTATTCAGCCTGAGGTTGGCGAGGAAACGCGAATCGGCCGTGCCGATACCGCCGACGCAGCCGGTGTCGCAGACGCGGCATTCGATGAAGTCCACCGAGCGCAGCCTGCCGAGTTCAAGCTCCTGCAGCACGTCTATCGTGTTCCGCATACCGGATACTGCAAGCATCGTAAGTTTTTTTTCGGAGAACGACTGTATATGGCGGGCCTCCCCGCCGCGGCGCGCCCACTGTACCCAACGGTTGTTGCGTGTTTTCAGCGTTTGGACGGAAGCCGGCGTAACATTGCTCGCCATAATGCTGCGCGCCACCCTGCGCACCGTGACGGCGTGGTTTATCGGAGAACGCTCGCGTCCCTGCGGCTCTCTGATCATCGTGATCTTTGATGAGCAGGGGGCCAGCAGGGTCACCGGCACGCTGCTGTTCGTCCTCATGCGCCAGAGGTCCGCCCCCAGCTCAAGCGGAGAACATACGTGGACTACTCTCGAAAGCAGTTCCGGGAAACGTGACTGTATGAGCCTCAGCACCGAGGGACAGTAACATGATATCAGAGGAAGAGACGACGCGGGAGTACGCGCGATCATTTGGGCGCTCGCGTAGGCGCAGAGGTCGAATGCCTCTTCAACCTCATCAATAAGGACGTTGAAATCAAGAGAAGAGAGCACCTCTTCAAGCTGAGACGGATTCATATAATGGCTGAACTGCGAGAAAAAGACCGGGTCGGGGACCAGCGAGACCCTCGACGATTCCTTTATGCGATTCCAGTCATCCTCTTCGATGCCGAGCGCCTGCCGGTGGCAGGAACGCAGGCATTCGCCGCAATCGATGCACAGCTCTCCGATGATGCTGATCTCACCGTCAACGATCCGGATAGCTTCGGCGGGGCACACCCTGATGCAGTTTACGCATCCCTGACATGCCTCCCTGGAGATTTTGACGCTGTGGAGCATTGGCGCTCACCCCTTTGCCTTTAATTTTTATTAAAAAAGACCGTGCTCCTAAGTGTGGTCCCTTTGCCTACCTCTGACTCTATGTCAAAGGTATCGCTGTTGCGCTTTATATTCGGCAGGCCCATGCCTGCCCCGAAACCCATCTCGCGTGCCTGTTCCGTCGCGGTGCTGTAGCCTTCGGTCATCGCCTTATTTATATCGGCGATCCCGGGGCCTTCGTCCCTTATCACCAGATCCACGTGGTCTTCCGATATCAGCGCCTGCAGCATGCCGCCGCCCGCGTGGATCACAAGGTTTATCTCAGCCTCGTAGGTGATTATCGCGACGCGCCGGCATATATCGGAAGCTATACCTAACATTTTGAGGGTGTTTTTTATATTATTAGAGGCTGCGCCGGCAACCATAAAATCATTCCCCTCAATTCTGTATTCAAGACAGACAGGGGCTCCCATGCCTTACATCTCCTGAATCTGTATGCTCGGTTTCATACCCTTCGCAAAGAGGATGCCGCAAGATTCAAACATGCTGTATCTTGTAAGGAGGATAGGGATCCCGTTGTCTTTTGCAAGCTGGACCGTCTCTTCCAGCGGGACCTTTCCGCGCACGAATATGATGGCGGGAATGTCGAGCATCTGCGCGGTGCGCACGATCTGCACGTTCGTCAGCCCGGTCAAAAGAAGCGAGCCGGGCGTGCAGAAGGCGAGCACATCGCTCATAAGGTCACAGGCGTAGGCGTTATTTACCACAATATTGTTCAGATCGTCCGATGTTGAAATATTCTTAGCATCAAGAAATGACGCCAGTTCATGTAAAGTCATCTTCACTGCCCCCTGAGAACTTTATTTGTATGTTTTGATGTGTTGCAAACTCCTTGTGTAAAGAATAACAAAGAGAGGGGAGAAAAACAAGTGCGCATAGCCGTTACTATTGGCAATAAATGTTGTAATATATGGACGAAATCGAAGAGGAAGTGATTTTTGTGTTCTTATTTTATATTTCGGCCTTCGCTCTGCTGGCGCTCTTTGTCGGGTCCGGCGTTGTGATCGGCAGCAGAGGCGGCGGTAAAAAGGATTACAGCCTCGGCGGACGCAAAGCCGGAGCGGCCGGCGTGACGGGCATTCTGCTCGGAGCGCTCGTCGGCGGCGCCTCTACGGTCGGGACAGTACAGATGGCCTACAGCTACGGCATGACGGCCTGGTGGTTCACCCTCGGCGGCGGCATCGGCTGCCTGCTTCTCGGCCTGCGCTTCGCGGTGCCGCTGCGCAGCTCGGAGGTCACGACGATCGCCGATTACCTTGAAAGAAACTACGGCGGTTCGGGCTGCGGCACGGCGATCGCCTTCACCGCCACCGTCTCCTCCTCGATAGGCACTTTCATCTCAATCTGCGCCCAGTTCCTCTCCTGCATCGCGCTGATACGCGGGGTGCTCCCGCTGCCCGCGTGGGCGGCGTCCATAGCCGCCGCGGTCTCAATATGGGGCTTCATCGCCGCCGGCGGGATGAAGAGCTTTTCAACCCTTGGCACCGCGAAAATATTCCTCCTTTATATCGTCCTCGTGCTCTGCGCCGGGGCCGCGTGCTGGCACGGCGGATTTGTCCCCACGGCAAAGGCGCTCGGCTTTCACCCGTGGTTCAACCTATTCGGGCGCGGCATCCTTCCGGAACTTGGATATCTTGCCTCGATGATCGTCGGCGTCTTCACGACACAGATCTACATACAGGCGCTCGCCGCGGCAAAGGACGCCGCCGCCGCCCGCGCGGGAGCATTCGCCTCCGCGGTGCTGATGCCGCCGATGGGCCTTCTGGGGACCTGGGTGGGGCTGTCGGTACGCGCAAGCGGCGTTGAGATCGCTCCCGACAAGGTGCTCTCGTGGTTCATCATGGACTCGTTTCCTCCGCTTTTCGGCGGCCTGATCTGGGGAGGCGTGCTCATCACCGTCGTCGGCTGCGCGGCGGGGCTGATCCTCGGCATCGCCACGAATATCACGAAAAATTTTATCCCTAAAAAGTTAACGGAGAAGTACGCCTCAAAAAACAGCATGATACAGCAGGGGCTCGTGATATTGATGATAATAATAGCGGCGCTTTCAGGCATAGGCGGCTCCGGCTCGATGATCCTTGAATGGAGCTTCATGAGCATGGGGCTGCGCGGCGCGGGAACCTTCTTCCCATTTGTGCTCGCGGTACTCAGGCCGGGGCTGCTTTCACCGCCGTGGGCTCTCGCCTCCAGCGTGGGCGGCCTAGCGGCGATGCTGCTGTGGGCGGTGATGGGACTGCCGCAGGACCCTCTCTTCGCGGGATTGGCGGCCTCGGCGCTGTGCGTGACGGCGGGAGCCATACTCGGCAAGAGGCGCTTATCTCTTTAAAAGATTTTTCAGCTGTGTTCTCTGCCCCATGCACACATGGCGTCCATGATCGGAAGCAGGGAGAGCCCCTTTTCGGTTAGAGAATACTCCACCCTCGGCGGTATCTGCGGATACTCGCGGCGCTCCACAGTGCCGGCGGCGGCGAGCTCTTTCAGAGCCATGCTCAGCGCCTTGTAAGATACGCCGCCCATTTCGCGGTGCAGTTCGTTGAAACGTATATTATTGCCGCTCTGCGCGATCAGGTAGATGATTATCATCTTATGCTTCCCGCCAAGGATGGAGAGCGTATGGCCAAAATACGTATCCTTCAGCATCTCTCCCGGCGCGACACAGTTTCTGTTTACAGCCATAAGCACTCACCTTTTGTATAGTAACTGAAAAAATATTGCGTTCTTGTCTTTGCCGCTATAATTATATAGACTTTTATCAAAAGAGACAAAACAAAAAATAAATTTTAGGAGGAACAGACAATGGGAGAGAAAAAAGTGCTGACGATGCTGCTGGGAAGCCCGAGAAAAGAGGGCAACTCCGAAACGCTGGCCGACGCCCTCGCGGCGGGCGCGGCGGAAAAGGGTTATGAGGTGAGAAAGGTCCGCCTCGCGGGAATGACGCTCAAAGGATGCCTGGACTGCCGCCGCTGCTGGAGCACGGGAAGCCCCTGCATTCAGCGTGACGACATGGATAAGGTCTATGAGGATATAGAGGCCGCTGACGTCGTCGCCTTCGTCTCACCGCTTTATTACTTTTCCTGGTCGTCGCAGATCAAGCCGGCATTTGACCGCCTGCTGCCCTTCGGAGCAAAAGCGGCCCCCCGAGAATTGGGGAAGAAAAAGGCCGTGCTGCTCGCGGCCGCGGGAGACGACGAAGCCGGGGTTTTCGACGGCCTGCGGGCGACATACCGCCTGACGGCCGACTATCTGGGCTGGGAAAACGCCGGTGAGGTCTGCGCCCACGGGATATACACGCGCGGCGAAATGGCGGAAAAGGGAACGGCCTGGCTCGAAGCGGCAAAGGAGCTCGGCGGAAACTTGTAGGCGCATCTTTACAGGAACGCCGGTCCCGCGGCAATGACGGCGGGGCCGGCGTCCTTCTTTATCCGCGGCGGCGCGCGCCGCGCGAGGCGCCCTTTACCTCTTGTATCCGATGATATCCCTCAGCAGCATCTTGCGCCAGGCCTGTCCCTTTTCATCCTCGACGCCCTTCGTCGTAAAACCGTCGATCACGCCGATCACGCCGCGTCCCTGCCCGCTCTCGGCGATCAGCAGCTGCAGCGGATTCGCCGTCGCGGCGAATATGCGGCAGACCTCCTGCGTATCTTTGATCCTGTTCAGCACGTTGATGGGATAACCCTTGCGCATCACGATTATAAATACGTGTCCGGCGTTTATCTTCTCCGCGTTCTCCACCGCGGCCGCCTCCATCTCGGCGTTGTTGCCGTCGTGGCGGATGAGGCAGTCCCCCGATGCCTCGCAGAAGGCGATGCCGAACTCCAAACAGGGGGCGGACGTCACCATCGCCTCGTAGAGGTCTTCCACCGTCTTTATAAAATGGCTCTGCCCGACGACGACGTTCGCCTCCTCGGGAATTTCGACCTGCACGATGCCTATATTCAAATTCTCAGCCATAAAAAACACCTCCGGAGTTTTTTTATTCATAATTCATACCTGACCTTAGTATAGCATTTTCCCATAAAAAAGCGGCAGTCCCATCGCTGAGACCGCCGCCTGCCGAAAACTTATTTTCTTACTTCTTTTTAAGCTCCGCGACCACCGCGTCCGTAATATCGATGCCGCCGTAGAAGACCGCTTCCTTGTCAACGACGACCGTAAGCTTCTTCTGGTTCGCCACGGTTCTGATGGCGAGGTTGATCTCCTTAAAGAGCGGTTCCATAAGCTTCTGTTCCTCTTTGGCAAGCTCCTGGCGCTTTGACTGGTAGATCTGAGCCTTTTTCTTATCGTCCGATTCCTTGTCTATCGCCGTCTGGGCTTCCTTCTGCTTGCTCGCGGTGATGTCCTTGAGCTGCTTCTGGACCTGCTCAAACTTAGGATGCTGGAACATGATCTTCTGAGTGCTTATCGTACCGATCACATCGGCCGCAAATGCAGAGCCCGCCATGAACAGGGCGGCCGCCACAGCCAAAATTGATACTGAAACTGTCTTTCTTGAAAACATTGAATTTCCTCCTCTTGTTCGCAGGGGTATTTTTCAAATAACCTCTGACTGCCTGACCTGAGTATTTTACATTGTTTTCTTCATAAAGTCCACGTATATTATGTAAAAGGCCGGCACGCGCGGGCAAGTCCCGCATTTTTCCGGTAGAGTATTCGTTTTGTGGCGTTGCACAATATAAAGGGATATGTTATTTATCTTAGAGAGGAAGTATGGTAAAAATATATGGATATATCAGCCAGATGAGACATCGGGAGGAAATCATAAAGATGGAATGCCTTGCAACATTCGATACGACACATATGGCGCTCTTCTTTGAGAAAGCCTGCCGCGCGGAGGGGCTGAGCGTAAAGATCGTCCCCGTGCCGCGCCAGATATCGGCAAGCTGCGGCCTCGCCTGCAGCTACCCCTGCGGGGAGCTTGACCATGTTAAAAATATCGCCGTCGAAAGGGCGATCGAGGTGGCCGAGTATCACGAGCTCGCCTCATAATCAGCTCCTCTACTCCCCGTCCTCCGGCGGTTTTTCGCCTTTGAAATATTTGTGCCAGAAGAGCCAGCCGAGAAAACGCCAGAGAAGGTAACCGCCGCAGACTACGGCGATCGAAATCCAGAAGAGCGTTCCGAAATCCATTCCGGCTCCGCGCAGCGCCGCCATCCCTCCCCTGCGGACCTGGGCGCTGCCGGGGCCGAAAAATTTCCAGGCCCAGACCATCATCATTACGACCGCAACGGCCGTCAATATCCTGTTTATCATCCTGCGCGTCGAATCTCCGTCCATAGCCTATCTCCTCTCTATGAGCTTCGCCTTTATCCTCTCCAGATAGAAGCGCGCGATACGGTGCAGCGAGATACTGTCAAAACGCCGCACCAACTGCTCGCCGCCCTCCGTCTTTTTGATGACGAAGGTTCGCGATTTCGGAGAGAGCAGCACCTGTGTAGGATAGAGGCTCCGGTGCCCGACGACAAGATAGGAGACCGCACAGGCTATGCCCGCAAAAGCCGCAATATGCGCGCCGAAGAGCTCCATCGCCAGGATCGTGCCCGATATCGGGGTATTGGTCGACGCGGCGAGCACGGCGCTCACGCCGAGCGCGCTGCAGAAGGAGGGGTCCAGCCCGAATACCGTTGCAAAGAGCAGGCCGGACGAGGCTCCCACAAAGAGCGTCGGCGTTATTTCGCCGCCGCAGCCGCCGGCGGACAGAGTGATGCCCATCGCGGCGATCTTGATGAGAAATCCCAGAGGCAGGTTCCTCTCTCCCATGATCATCGACTGGATGACGTCGCTCCCGAGGCCGAGAAAATCGCCGCCGAAGAGAATGCCGGTGGCAAGAAGCAGCACGGCTCCGCCGACGGGACGCTTCCACCCTGTTATCTGATAATAGACAAACATCTTATTCACAAAATGGATGCCCTCTACATTCATTATCGCCACAAGCCCGAAGAATATCCCAGCGGCCAGCACCGTCACGAGCACTCCCGGACCGATCTGCGGTATCTCCACCAAGTACGACGGCAGATGTCCGGCGCCGATGCTGGCGGCGGTAAAATAGCCGACGATGCCGCTGATGAGCGCCGGCAGGAGCACGTCATAGAATATCTGCCCGACAAAGAGCACCTCGACGGCAAAGATCGCGCCCGCCACAGGCGTACCGAAGACGGCGCAGAAACCGGCCGCGATGCCGCAGATGATTATCTTCTTCATGTCGGATTCGTCGAGGTTGAATATCCGGCCAAGCAGATAAGAAACGCCCGAACCGATCTGCGCGCAGGGGCCCTCTATGCCGACGGAGCCGCCGGAAGAGATCGTCGCGATGGTGGCGATGATCTTCACGGGAACGGCCTTTACGTCGATGAGCGTGCGATGGCGGTTATGTATCGCGTCGATCACAGCCTCCGTGCCGTGCCCCGCGGACTGCGGCGCGAGCATCCGCACAAGGTAATAGCTGAGGATGAGGCCGGGGAAGAGCAGCAGGTAGTGCAGAGCGCCGAGCGAAGCGGCGAAATCCATCGAACGGCGCAGCGCGAGAAGAAAGCCGCCCGCGACCAGCCCGACTGCGATCCCCGTCACGATCGAGATAAAGCACCACTTGACGACGGTGCACATGAGCCAGACTTCGTCGCGCACGATGTTTCCGCTGTCCGGCTTTTCTATATCTATTCGGATAGAACCGTCGTCGTGCGCCGCCCGTTGTTCGCCTTGGCGAGCTTTTGAGTTTTCCGCAGGGGACGGTCCGGCTGACGCCCTTGACGCGTCCGATTTATTATTTAAATCTTCCATAATTATCACCGCCCCGTATTCTAGCATAAAGTTCCGGCAACTACTGGTATAATAGCCCCATGAGTGTAAAAATTTCAAGTATCGCGGAACGGACGGCCAAATACATATTTTCAGCGGCGGTGATCGCCTCTTTCGTCTTCTTCGGGTGGCGCGTGATGACCAAAGGCGCTTACGTGGAACACGAAAAGGCCCAGTGCGAGGCGTTCGCGGTGAGCTCGGCCCTGACGGCGGCGGCGGCGGTTTCGGAAGACGGGACGCTCGCGCGGCTGGTAAAAGAGCTCGGCAAAGCTGATTTCGTCGCGGACCACATGAAGATGCCGGGCAACAATACCATCTCCGTTACGATAATAGCGGAGGGCGGAGATTTCATGATAAGGTCAAACGCCGCCTCCGGCTGGAACTCCCGCAGCCCGCAAAGCGCGGAGTTTAACCTGAAATTGAATTCCGACCGCCATATCTCTTACGAAAACGAGGCGGACGCAAAAAGAGCGGAGCGCGTCCATTCCGCCATCGCCGGCGCCTCCGGCTCGGACACGGCGGCGGAACACACCTTCACCTTCCCCCACGAAAAACCATGCCCCGCGCCTTTTACGGCTATAACGGCAAAGGCAGAGGGAATTTCAAAGGAAGCAATCTACTTATTGATTTTCAAACGCGACAAATAACAGGCGGCAGGAGTATCGCCGTTTTATTATCCGTAGTCCCTACGAATACTCCATCGGCCGCCGCTGCAGTATCAGCAGGCCTTCGCGCGGCTCAAAGCCGAGGCGGCCCATGAAGGCCGTCAGCTCGCTGGTGTAGGTGACGAGCACGGGGACGTTCCGCAGCGCGGGGTGGCCTAGCGCGTATTCAAGCAGCCGCGAGCCGATGCCTTTCCCCTGATAATCGGGGTGTACAAGGATGTCCCAGAACGAACCGCGAAAGACGAAGTCCGTGAGCACGCGGCAAAAGGCGATGAGTTTGCCGTTATGGCGGATCGAGAAACACATGCTCGTTCCCTCCAGCATCTTCGCGATCTGCTCGAGGGAACGGCTCCGTCCCCAGCGGGTGAAGCGGTAAAGGTCCTGCAGGTCGGCGGGAGATACTGCCAGCTTGCTGTCGTAGAAATAGTATTCAGGATCTGATTTCATCGGGCATGCCTTCCCTTATAAAGGCGTATCTTCTATCCGGATTTGCCGCGAACGCCATGCCGCCGATGATCTTGCGAAGGTCCCCGCGTCTGGTATCTTTCGTGACCGTCAATTCAAGCAATTGCCCGGCTCCGCATTTACTGCAGGTCCACATGGCGCGCGCCGTACCGCTGGCATCGGGCGAACCGGCAAGCACTTTGAGCTCCCCGCATTTTTGACAGGCTAAAATAAGCATTTGAAATTACTTCTTTCTAGGAGATATTCCGCCGCGGCGGCCTCTCCTGCGTATTTTCCGTGCGCCGCGGCCGGCGGCCCCAGATCACTTTAAGATGAATTTTACCCTTAGTGGGCCTTCGCTGTAAATATCCCTCGCCGTAAGTATCTCAAGCTTTATTTTGCTCCTGACCTGCGATATTTTGTCCAGCGCCGTGATAAACTCCCCCGTGTCGATGGAACCGACGTTGCCGGAGATCGGATCGCGCAGCACGCCGTCGTTGGCGGCCTTCTGGTTGAGCGATCTCAGCGCCTGGAATACGGTCTCTTCTATTTCATGGCGGGGCGTGTCCGGTTCAAAGACGTGCGTATAGAGCAGCTGGTCCTCTTTGTATATCAGGCGTGAACGGTACGCCTCTATCTGCGCCCGCACAGCCTCCCCCTCGACTGCGTTGCCGAGCGCCGTCAGGCGCAGCAGCCAGCGTCCCGGGTTATGTGTCAGCCGGTCTCTGACTTTGGCTATAGACTCCGCCGTCACCTCCGGCAGCTTCGCGGATTCCGGGTCCTTTCCGCCAAAGCGGTAGGCGAGCAGCGCGCGGGCCTCGCTGCGCAGTCTGTCGACATGCTGGTCCACCTGCTGCGCCGTTATGATGGAATCCGTCAGCACTCCCTGGGCGAGTATCTCGCCGGTAAAGGCGGCGATGCGCCCCTCGCGCAGGCGCTGTATCCCTGATTTCAGCGATTCGGATTCGGCCTTCAGTGCTTTGACCGAGGATTCGAGTTTTTTGCTTTCGGAGAGCAGCCGGTCGTTTTCTTTTTGGAGCACCGCCTGTTCGGCTTCCGTTTTATTGCGCATCTCCGTCATCGCGGCAAGCTTAGCGCGTGCTTCGTTAAGGCTCTTCATGCCGAGTTCCAGTTTTTCCTCGACCTTCTGAAGCTCCTCCTCTTTTTCAGAAAGGTCTCCCCTGCTCTGGAACAGATCTATCTCCATGCGCCCCATCGATTCCTCGTTTTTCTTAAGTTCTTCTCTCGTGGATATCAGCTGCCGCTGGATGACCTGCATGCTGAAAAGCGCGGTCCGTACCTGTTCGGAGGCGGTACTGAGGACGAATATCGTCGCGATGGCGATGCCGACGCCGGTCAGCACCGATATGATGCGTGAGGTATATTTAGGGCGGAGCTTTAAGAAGGTGATGCGCTTTTTGCCGAGTTTCATGCCTATTACGTCTCCGGCCCATGAGACTAAAGCGCTGACGATTATCAGCGCGCCGAGCAGTATCCAGTTTATGTCATGAAAAATCTCAAACAATGAGTTACCTCGCTCTTAAAAGATTTTAAGTATACTAAATACCATATACGGTCCTATTATACCAGATGCTTTTTATGAAAATCGGCGGCAGGCAAGATAACAAGAGAGAGAAAGAGGCAGTTTCACCCCGCCCCTTTCTCTCCCAGCCGTCTATTCGTATTTCAGCGCGTCTATCGGGTTCAGCAGCGAGGCTTTGTAGGCCGGGTAGTAGCCGAATCCCACGCCGACCATCGCCGAGAAGAAGAAGGCGAGCACGATCGACATCACCGTGAAGACCGGCGGCGCGGAGGTGAAGGACGACAGCGCGTAACCAGCCGCCACGCCAAGCATAATGCCTATCGTTCCTCCAATCATGGAGAGGACGACCGCCTCGATGAGGAACTGCATCCTGATGTCCTTTTCCGTGGCGCCCACCGCCATCCTGATGCCTATTTCCCTGGTGCGCTCCGTCACCGATACGAGCATGATGTTCATGATCCCGATGCCGCCGACGACGAGCGAGATGAACGCGATCGAGCCGAGCAGCATCGACATTATGGTCGTCGTCTTGCGGCGCGCCTCAAGCATCTGCGATACGTTGCGCACCGCGAAGTCGTCGGCGTCGCCTGGCTTTATCCGGTGGCGTTCGCGCAGGAGCGCCTCGGTCTCGTTCTGTATATAGGAAAGGGCCTCCATAGAGACGCCCTTTATGTATATGTTTCCGATGCGCCCCGCCGTCTTCCAGCGCACGAGCCTCCTCTGCGCCGCGGTCAGCGGCACGAGGACGAAGTCATCCTGGTCGCTGCCCATCGCGGAGAGCCCCTTCGTCTCGAAGACTCCGACCACCGTGAAGGGGATCTTGTTTATCCTTATCGCCTTTCCCACTGGGTTTTCCCCGGAAAACAGCTTGTCCACGACCGTCTTGCCGACGACGGCCACCTTGGCGCCCTGGCGCACGTCGCTCGCGTTTATGTCGCGCCCCGATTCGACGTTCCATTCCTGCACGTATGAGTATTCCTTGGTGCTGCCGACGACGCTCGAACTCCAGTTCGTGTTTTCGTAGATGAGCGTGGCGGACATGTTTATCATCGGCGCCACGGCGTCCACGCCGGAGACCTCTTTTTCGATCGCCTGGGCGTCGTCGTAGGTCAGGTAGCGCGTGACGCCCGTCGTCGAACGCCCGGGCCGGTCGGGAAAGACCATGATGAAGTTGCTGCCGAAGGAGGATATCTGCTCGTCGATGCTCTTGTTGGCCCCAGCGCCCACCGCGAAGGCGGCGATGACGGCGGCGACGCCGATGATGATGCCGAGCGCCGTCAGCATGGAGCGCGTTTTGTTGCGGCGCAGCGCCGTCAGCGATGCGGAGAAGACTTCTGATACGGCGATCATGCGACCTCCCTCCTTTTTTCGTTTATTTCGTCTTTCATGATGACGCCGTCGCGAAAGTGAAGTATCCTCTTCGCGTACAGGGCGACGTCATATTCATGCGTAACTAATATTATCGTCATCCCGTCGTCGTTGAGGCGGCGAAAGAGCGCCATGATCTCGTCGCTCGTCTTTGAATCGAGGTTGCCCGTCGGTTCGTCCGCCATCAGGATCGGCGCGCGGTTGACGATGCCGCGCGCGATCGCCACGCGCTGCTGCTGCCCGCCGGAGAGCTGCGAGGGTTCATGATAGAGGCGGTCATGCAGCCCCATCTCTATCAGCGCCTCTTTAGCCTTTTCATGACGCTCCGCGCGCGGCACTCCCGCATACAGCAGGGGCAGCTCGACGTTTTCCAGCGCCGTCGTCTTGGCCAGCAGGTTGAATCCCTGAAAGACGAAGCCGATCATCCTGTTTCTGATGTGAGCCAGTTCGTCGCTCCCCATCCCCTCGACGTTGACGCCGTCCAGGAAATATTCCCCGCCGGTCGGGCGGTCAAGGCAGCCGAGGATGTTCATCGTCGTAGATTTTCCCGAGCCGGAGGGGCCCATCATCGCGACGAACTCGCCTTTTTCGACGCTGAGGTCCACGCCGTGAAGTATTTCGACCTCTTCCGCGCCCAGCGTAAAGCTCTTTTTTATATTCCTGAGCTCGACGAGCGCCATCTTATTTTTCCTCTTTGGGAACGATGATACCCGTTATCACACGCTCGCCCTCTTCGACGCCGGAGATTATTTCGGTGTTCTGCCCGTCGGTGATGCCCTTTTCGACCTCTATCTTGACCGGCTTTTTCTTTTTATCGAGCGTATAGAGGGCGGGCTTCGTCACTTCGGCGACGTTCTGCTTGTGGCCGCCGCCCGGGCCCGGAGGTCCCATTTCGCCTGAAGACTGCCCGTTTGACGGTTTGAAGCGGAAGGCGCTGTTGGGAACGACGAGAACGTCGTCGCGGTTCTCAAGGATGAGCGAAACGTTGGCCGTCATACCGGGCAGCAGCTTGCCGTCCGGGTTCTGCACCTTCACGATGACCGTGTAGGTGACGACGTTGTCGGTCGTCTCCGGAGACAGGCGCACCTGCGTCACCTTGCCCTCGAAGTTCAGCGTCGGATAGGTATCGACGTTGAAGGTCGCCGGCTGCCCCTCGTGGACGCCGCCGATATCGGCCTCGTCGACGTTCACCTCGACCTGCATCTGGGTGAGGTCGCGCGCGATCTCCGCGATCGAAGGCGTCTGGTAGCTCGCGGCGACCGTCTGTCCCTCTTCCACGTTCTTCGCGACGACTACGCCGTCCACCGGCGAATATATCCTTGTGTAATTAAGGTTGATACGTGATTTTTCGAGGGTCGCGCGGTACTGCGCCACCTTCGCCTCCGCCGCCGCGAGGTTCGCCTTCGCCTTGAGCCAGGTGCTCGTGTCCGCGTCGACGTCGGCCTTCGCGATCAGGTCGCGCTTGGCGAGCTCGCGGGTACGGGCGAGATCCTTGGCCGCCACGTCGAGCGCGGCCTGCGCGTTGAGCACGTCGGCCTGCGCCGAGGCCACCGTCGCCTGCGCCTGCGCCACCTCCGCCGACTGTGTCGCGGAGTCCATTATGGCTATCAGCTGCCCCTGTTTGACGCGGCTGTTGTAATCAAAATAAAGTTCCTTGATCGTGCCGGATATCTGAGTACCGACGTCCACCGTCTCCACGGGGTTCAGCGTGCCGGTCGCCTGGATCGTCGAGCGCAGGTCCGAACGCACGACCGGGACGGTCTTATATTGTATTTCGCCCTCGCGCGTGTTCAAGAAATAAAATCCTCCGGCGGCGGCCACCGCCGCGGCGGCTATCAGCGCGGCGAATTTGAGTTTCCCACCGTTTTTCATTATCTTAATCTTATTCTCCATATTTCAGACCTCCCATAGCCTTCTCAAGGTCGAGCTGTGCCGTTTTGCAGTTATAGAGGGCAAGGACCCTGTTAGCGGACGCCGTGGCGTAGCTGTCGACGGCGTCGGAAATTTCCAGGTTGTCGCCGACGCCGGCCGCGTAGCGCCCCTCCGCGAGATCGAGCGTCGCCTTCGCGCTGCGTTCCGCTTCCAGCGAAGAGACAAGCGATTCCTTTGCCTCGCGCAGCGCCTCCCAGGCCTTGCGCACCTCCAGCGTGACGCCGTTGGACAGGCTCTTCATCTCGGCCTCGGCGGTGCGCAGCTCCGCGCTCGCCTGTTCCACCTTGCTCTTCGTGAGTCCGCCGTCAGAGATCGGCACCGAGAGAGAAAGTTTGGCGCTCCATTCGCTGCCGTCGAAGGGCGACGAACCATAGATGTCATATCCGGCAGAGGCGGAGAGCGAGGGAGAAAGTCCCTTCATCTGCACCGTAAGGTTCGTGGAGGCGTATTCGACGCGCCGCTGCTTCGCGATAAGCTCCGGACGCTGCTCCATCGCCCTTTTTACGGCTTCGTCCAGCGGAATATTCCATTCTTCATATTCCAGAATGTCGTCCACCTCGCTGATCTCGAGCATCGGCTGCCCGATGGCGTTCGCAAGATCCGCCCGATACTGCTCCATCGAGGCCTGGCTTTTGACTACCGCCAGCTTTGAGGCCGCAAGGTCTGCCTCGGCTTTCGTCACTTCGATCTTCGGCTTCGTGCCGACTTCGTAGTAGGACTGCGCCCATTTAAGGCGTTTTTCAAAATTATCATAACGCGTCCTGGCGACCGCATTCTCACGCATTGCGCGGTTAAGCCCGTAATAGGCGTTATAGACGTTCTGGATCACGCTCTCGCGCGTGCTCCGGTAATCGGCGTCCGCAGCCTCGGTCGAAAGCTGCGCGCCCTCCACCTTAGCCTCGCGCCGGCCCCAGTCGCTGATCGACTGCTCAACCTTCACGTTGCCGGAATAGGAACCGCTGTTGTTGTCTCCGGACAGACCGCTGCCGCCCCGCGAATACGAGCTTCCCGCCGAAAGCTGCGGCCGCCCCGCGGAGGCCGCCTGCCCGATCGTGGCGCGCTGTGCCGCGATCTTCTCCTCCGCTGCCATGAGGTCGGGGTTGTTCTTCATCGCCGAGGCCAGACATTCCTCGATCGTAAGCGGCGCCCCCCATGAGGCCGCGGCGCAGAACATCAGCGCCGCGCAGGCCAGAGGCCATCTTAATGCGGCTATTCTCATAAGATACACTCTCCTTCTTTACTCAGTATCTTTTCGTGGTATCCTGACGGTGAAGCGACTGCCCTCGCCTGGATCGCTCGCGACGGTTATCGTACCGTCGTGCGCCTCGACGATAGCCTTCACTATCGCGAGCCCGATGCCGATGCCGCCGCTCGTCCTCGCCCGCGACACATCGGTCCTATAGAAGCGTTCAAATATATACGGCAGGTCCGCCGCGCCGATGCCGATGCCGCTGTCGGCCACCTCTATCCTCATCTCGGCGGCGTCGCTGGACATCGACACCGTGACCGCGCCGCCGGCGTCCGTGTAACGCAGCGCGTTTGAAAGAAGGTTTTCTATCACCTGGCGGATCTTCGCCCCGTCCATGACCATCATCACATCGGGCTGGATCTCCCGCTTCAATTCGACGCCCTTGTTCTTATACAGCGGGTCGAATACCAGCGCCGCCCTTTCTATTACCGACGAGGCGTCAATATTTTCAAGAGCCAGAGAATGCCCCGCCCCCTCGATGTAAGTAAGCTTCTCCACCTCGCAGATGAGCTGCGAAAGGCGGTCGACTTCGCTGACCGTTAGGCGGATACGTTCCGGCGTAGGCTCCCACACGCCGTCCTCGATCGCTTCGAGGTGGGATTTAATTATAGTCACAGGATTGCGCAGTTCATGAGCGATATCGCTTAAGAGCCGCTTACGCAGCTCCTCCTGCGCCTCCAAGCTCTCGCCGAGCCGGTCCACGCTGTCGATCAACGCCTGCAGCTCCGTAATATCCGACTCCATCCGGTCTTCCATGCGATACTTGCCGTGGCTTATCTGCTGCGCGCGCTTTGCCGCGTTCAAAACAGGACGGCTGATGCGGTAGGCCATAAAGACCGCGATCATCGCGGCGACGACAAGCATCAGGGCGACCGCGTAATACATTATCTTGTTGAATTTGCGCAGAAAACCGCCTTCCGGACTGTTGTTGAAGGGCAGGCAGGTGAAGCGGACCTCGCCGACCCGGACGCCGTCAATGATTATCTCGCGGCTGCTGACCAGCAGGTCTCCTTTGAAGGCCATCGGCTCGGGATTTTTATTATGATGCCCCTCCCGCTTCATCATGCGGCTGTACTTACGCACCTCGACGCCCTTTTCGTCAAACAGCTGCACCACCACCATCGGCCAGCGCAGAAAATCCGATCCCCGCGGAAAGAGGCTGCACCCCTGCCACGATCCGTTTTCAATGTACATTTTGGCAAAAAACTCCGCGACTTCCAGCTCATTCTCACGCAGACGCTCGGTGGCGAAGCCGCGGAACTGCCGGTCTAACAGCTCAGAGATGGCGGTCGGGATGACGAGCATACACACGATGACGATCACCATATACTGAAAAATCAGCTTCGTCTTCAGGGACCGCTTGATATTCATCGCGCCTCACTCCGAGATCTTGTAGCCAAAGCCGTGCACCGTGCGTATGTAGCCGTTCTCATGCTCGGGGTCGTAAAGCTTCTTGCGTATATTCTTTATGTAACTGTCGATAGAACGCTCAAAACCGTCATACTCATAGCCGAGCGCATAGGTTATAAGATCGTCGCGGCTCCACGTCTTCTCAGGACGCGCAGCCATCTTTGAAAGGATCATAAATTCGTTGCGGGTAAGCGATACCTCTTCGCCGTTCTTCTTAACGGTAAAGTTCTGCGGGTCTATCACGAGCGAACCGCCCACCGTAATGACATCCGAGCCGCCGCCCTCCGCCGCGCCGTTCTTGCGCAGGTTGGCCCGGACGCGCGCCATCAGGATCTTGGGCGAAAATGGCTTTACTATATAGTCGTCCGCGCCGGCGTCAAGCCCGGCGACGATGTCGTCCTCGCCGCTCTTTGCCGTCACCATGAGGATCGGAGCGTTTGAGCTGCGGCGTATCTCACGGCAAACGTCGGCGCCGGCCATACCCGGAAGCATCAGATCCAGCAGCACCAGGTCAAAAGTGTCGGAGCGGAACTTGGCAAGCCCCTCCAGGCCGTCCCGCGCGATCTCCGCGCCGTAGCCCTCCCGCTCTATATAGGCCTTTTCGACCTCTGCTATCGCTGATTCATCCTCAATAATAAGTATCTTCATGGCCGCACCGTCGCTCTCCTCGTAAACTTTCTTCGTTAATTATATGCCAGAAATATCTCCTATGTCTCTTTTACGGCCGGGACGGATCAAAAAAACCGCCCCGACCTTCCTGTTGGTTTCTATAATAAACGCAAGGGCTCTATGCCGAGCCGCCAGCGATATTTTTACAGCCTAGTTGATTACGCAATTATGCTGCGGGCAAGTTCCCGGCCTGCGGCAGTCGGGGCAATCCCGGTGTGAGCCGCAGAAATCGTGACGTCCCTCCGCCCGTCCGCGCCGGCGTTCTCCATCCTGCATAAACCTCGCCGGGTCCTTGAGGGCCTCCTCAAAACGCGCCTTCGCCTGTTCGCGGCGCGTCTTTGAGGCCTCTTTGTAAAGCTCGAGCGCCTTTGCCTTATTAGGGTAATCCTTGCTCATCTCCTGGCGGAGCTCGCGCCAGGCGCCGTCGCTATCTCCGCGGCCTCTTCCGCCTTCGTCACGCCAGCGGCAGCGGCTGTCCTTATCGTGGTTGGCGAGGCAGTCATTGAAACGCTCCGCCATAAAACTCTCTCGAAGATCAAGCTCCTTCTCAAAGAGCTTCCGCGCCTTTGCCTTATCAGGCTTATCCTTGCTAAGTTCGGCTCTGATCTCACCTTGCAGCTTTTTCAACGCGTCAAATTGTACGCGCTCCTCCTGTGACAGTTCCCGGCCTCCGTGACGGCGCCCCTCGTGACGCGGAGCGTCTCCGCAAGGCTGATAAGCGGCAGCCGTTCCCGCAATTGCCATAACCATCAATAACGCTCCGATGATTTTAACTTTCATTCGTTTATTCCTCCCAGAAAAATTTTACCTCGGCGGCCAGCCATATTCTAAAACCGGCCGCCTCCCTATCCGCTGAGGACATGATATCAAGAGGCTATGAAGATTTTATGAACTAAATGTGGGGATTTTGTGAAGGCCGAAACGCCGCCCCCAAACCGACCGGAGAGCCTCTCCCATCCGCGGCCATACCGGTACAAAACCAGCCGGCGTAGGCGCTCCGTGACGCCGCCCCAAAAAACAATTCATAAAGAAAATGGGATGAAATTTCTCTCCCTTCCTTGACACCACAGTCAAGGATTGTTATACTCTCTCTCGTTACGGCGGCATAGCCAAGTGGTAAGGCAGAGGACTGCAAATCCTTTATCCCCAGTTCGAGTCTGGGTGCCGCCTCCAAATTTTTTTATTTCCCTCAGAAACTATTTGCGAATACTGATGTTTCCCGCCGTTATAAACTTTTGTTATAGCAGGCGATTTATAATACTATGCCGCGCCTTTTGTCCGATGCGGCTCAATAATCGAAAATTATCACAATTGGCACGGATAGAATAAACAAGACTGCGCTTGAATTAACCGCCCCTTTTCAATTATAATTTCATAGTTTCCTGTTTCCTTTTCCGAAAAAATTCTTTCTGATTATGAAAAGGAGGGATGTATATGAATCTATTTGATGAGAGCAACTCTCGGAAAATATTCATAAGACGCCATAATACCGACGGTGCCGCGATAATTGCAGAATGTGAACTTTGCAGGCTCGGCCCGGAGGACATCGAAGAGACGGCCGCTCTTCATGATGAAGTGGCCAACGGACTTTCCCGCGATATCTTCGCGGCGAGCCCATACGAGGAGATCGAGCGTTTTCTCGGCAGCGAAGGGCTGGCGGTCGGCATACGCCATAAAGGAAAGCTCGTCACTGCGCGCACCGTAAAGATGGAACGCAACTGGGTCGAGAAGGAGGTAAAATCCTTTAATGTCGAACTTGACGGCGACGAATTCCCCGCCGTCACCGGTTTCTGTGTCGTGGACTGGGAGTTCCGCGGCAACAACGTACAATATCTGACACAGTACCTCGTTGAGGACATCGTCGCGAGGGAACACACTTCTCTGCTGACGACCGTATCGCCGAAGAATATCTTCAGTCTTGAGAATATACTGACCTGCAATTTCAGGATAATCGGCATCAAAGAGGTCTATGGAGGCTATCTGCGTTTTATCCTAAAAAAGGACTTCCGCTCGTCGCTGCTGCCGATATGGACACACGGCCACTTGCAGATCCCCATCAGAGACAAGGCCGCGCAGATGAAGGCCATCGCCGAGGGATACGCGGGATACAAACTGGTCCGCAAACACAAGAGCGGCTTTCACATCCTCTATGCGAGGGCGGCGGAGGCGTAGACCGCCTATTCGGCCCTGCCGCTCTTTAGCTTGCCGTACAACGAAAATAATTCTGTGATCGGGAAGATGAGCGTAAGAAGCCTTCTTCCCGAAAACGCCGTAAGCGCTCCTGCCGCCGCGGCGGCGGCTGCGCTTTCCATCGGGTAACTTCTTATTATATTTGCCGGGCTCATCTTATCCATAGCCGCGGCGAAATTCTTTTTCGCCTCGGCTAGGTTTGCCGGCTTAGTCCGCGTCTTCATTTTTTGACTCCGCGCGCTCCGCGCCGCCGTTATTCCGCGGCGACGATTTTGATATAAGAGTCATCCCCGCCGCGCCGAGCAGCAACGCGACGATGAAGGCGGCCGCGGGGGCTCCGAGCAGGCGGGCGAGCGTGAGGTACAGCGCGTAGCCGGCCGCCAGCAGGCCGGCGGTAAGCAGCACTCCGCCAAAAAAGAGCATGATGGCGCCGCGCGTGACGATCTGCGCCTGTTCGCGAAGCTCGCGTCCCTCCGCCTCCATAAGGTCAAAAAAACTCAGCACAAGCTCGGTCAGCCGGCTCATTCAGTTGTCCCTCCGTCCAAAGCTGACAGGAGGTCTCTGTTTTCCCGCGTCATCAGGAACGCTGAAAATGTCCGCCGTGACAGACCTTGTTCTCCAGCAGCCTGGCGATCAGAAGGCCGGCGCCAAATGCCGCCGCCACCGATATAAACGGATGCTCGCATATTTTCGTTCCGGCCGCGCGCATCGCCTGATCGCGCTCTTCCTTGTATTTCTCGACAAAGGGGGTCAGGTCTTTGTAAAGGCGCTCCGCGCCGTTTTTTATATTTTCGAGCAGAGCTTCTTTTCCCTCGCTGATCTCTTCCCCCGCCATTTTTGCCTGCTCCTGAAGTTTCGCCTCCAGCTCCAGTATCTTTGCCTCCATCGCCTCGATCTTTGCCTGGCTAGCATCCATAATTTGATCGCTCATAAGAAATGACCTCCTTCAAATAGTTATATATTTTGGCGTTCCGCCGCAAGTTTATTCTAACATCGGCGCAGGCGGATAATTATATAGAATTACCTGAAAAAAAACGCTAAAATCAATGGTTAACGTATTATCTCGCCGCACCCCCGCGTCGGCCGTTTGCCTATACAAATATATAGCCATCCCGGCAAGATGGCAAACGGCAGCCTGAATTTTTTAAACGCGAAAAGCCGGCGTCAATTCAAAACGGCGCATATGGGTGTTTTTCGGGGTAGAATAATCATATCGTTTTCTTGTATGTCCATCACAGGGAGGTTGTCATTTTGGGAGAAAAATTTAAAGAGATCCCGCTTCTGCAGCAGAGAGAGATCGAGGCAAAGGTGATCGGCCCGCTCATACGCGCCTTTTCCCTTGAGTTCGGGGAGGAGCGCGCTTACGAGGTCGTCAGGCGTGCGCTGAAAGATATCTCACGCGAGGCCGGAAAAGAGCTGAGTGAAAAATGCGGCGGCGGCCTGGAATCTTTTAAGAAAAACTGCATCGCGCGCTGGAACGCCGGCGGAGCGCTGGAATCCACTCTGAAAGAGGACAGCGCCGATTGCTGCCGCTTCGACGTCACCCGCTGCGCCTTTGCCGAGCTTTACCGGGAACTCGGCTATGGGGATATAGGGAGCGTCATTTCATGTGAGCGTGACGCGGCCTTCCTTGAGGGCTTCGACGAAGACCTGGAACTCGTTCGCAGCAAGACGCTGATGGAGGGCGGAGACCGCTGCGATTTCTGTTATAGAAAGAAGAAATGACCGCTTAAAAACGCCCGTCCCGCCGGTCAAGATGATCTCCGGCGGGACGGGATTTTTTTATTTTACAAGTTTTTCAGCCTGATGAGCTTTATTTGCCGACGGAGATGAAAAGCGTCTGCCCGTCGCGCGAGACGAGGAGGCCCAGCGCGCCCTTCTTTGCGCTCATCATCCGCTCCCAGTCGGCGATGGAGTTTATCTTCTGGCGGTTGATCTCCAGAATCACATCTCCGGGGCGAAGGCCGAGGCGCTGTCCCTGCGAGCCCTGGGCGATCTTTGTCACTACCACCCCGCCGGTCTCCGAGAGATCATGCTGTCTGCTGAATTCCGGGCTGTTGACGACCACAGTGACGCCCATCTGCGTCGATTCCTGCGGGGCGCTCTGCTGGCCGCCGCGCGGGTTGGAGCTCTGTCTTCTCGCGCCCTTGATGCTGTCCATATCGCCGAGCGTTACTTCGACGGTCATCTTTTTGCCGTCGCGATATATCTCAAAGGGTACCTTTTCGCCGGCAAGTTTGTTGCGCACGGCAAAGACCACGTCCTCGCTGTTCTTTATCTTGCTGTCGCCCACCGCCGTTATCACATCTCCGCGCCGCAGTCCGAACTTCTCCGCCGGCGAGCCCTTCTGGACGTCTGCGATGATCGAGCCCTCTTTGACTGGGATCTTATAAGCCTCTACGAGTGAAGCCGTAAGCGGCTGCACAGTCACTCCGAGCCATCCGCGCCGCACCTCTCCGTGTTTGATGAGGTCGTCCATTATCTGCTTCGCCATATTTACTGGGACCGCGAAGCCTATGCCCTGGGCATAGGGAACGATCGCGGTGTTGATCCCGATGACGTTTCCATTGAGATCGATGAGCGGGCCGCCGCTGTTGCCGGGGTTGATCGCCGCGTCGGTCTGCAGGAATCCCTGAAAGTTGATGCCGGGGGCCTGCAGAGTCCTGTTTTTCGCGGAGATGATGCCCGCGGTGACAGTGTTCTCAAAACCATGCGGGTTTCCGATCGCCACTACCTGCTCGCCGACTTCCGTCGCGCCGGAGTCGCCAAGCGGCAGTACCGGAAGGTCCTTGGCCTTTATCTGAATGACGGCAAGGTCGAACGTCGGGTCCTGCCCCACTTTTTTGGCGTCGAAGGTCCTGCCGTCGAGCAGAGTTACCTTTATCTTGTCGGCATCCTCAACGACGTGGTTGTTCGTGAGGATGTAGCCCTCTTTGCTGACGATGAAGCCGGACCCCTTGCCGCGGCGCGGCACCTTTCGCGGCTGACTCTGACGCTGCTGGGGGCCGAAGAACTCTTCGCCGAAGAACTCCTCAAAAAAAGGATTTCCCTGGAAGGGGTTGACCACCGGCTGCTCTGTCACCATCGTCTCAACGTCGATGTTGACGACCGCCGGCGAACTCCTCTTGACGATAGCCACGTATGGGTTCTTTTGATCAAACACCGTCGGGGCGGAAGCCGACGCCGCCCCTCCGGGATTTGCGGCCACGCCGACGCCGGCCTCGGTTACTGTGTATCTTGTTGCTATATAGGACCCAGCGGCCCCGCCGGCGAATAAAACCAGCGCGGCCAGCGCGGCTGTTCCGAACTTTTTCAAACCGCTGTTCAGATTGAATTTCTCCATTGAAACACCTCCAAAATTTTTCTCACTTTCTACTTACTGCATGGCTCATAATAATACCATATGGTCAATGAAAGTCAATAATGCTTTTTGTGGAATATTTGTGGAGATGTCAATGCCATTCGTGCTATAATTAATCAAAGGCGCACGATCTTGAGGAGGACTCGCGGGAACTTGAAGAATAGGATAAATCTACATTTTTTCCTGACACGCACCTTTGTCCTTCTTATAGTAATGCTCTTTTTGTTTGCCTGTATGAGCGTTATGCTGCTGCTGCGCGTCCGGGAGCTATACGGCAGACAGGACAGCGTCCAGACAAATTCTGTAGTTTCGCTTGCCGCGGACATCGTCAATGAAAGAATAAATACCCGCATCCAGATGCTCTCCTCTGTCGCGAGGACGCGCGCCAACGAATCGACAAGGGATCCGCGCAAGGTACTGGACGGGCTCAAGGATTATATCGCCTTTTACCAGGCGTCAAAAGATGAGATGGATTACAAGCGCATCTCCATCGCCGACGCGGACGGCACGGTGATAAATCCCGATGGAAAAGGTTACAACGTCTATGTTTACGACTCCTTCCAGCGGGCACTGCGCGGTTTTTCCTCAACGTCATCCGTGATGCTCGACCCCGCCGCGAAAGACAGGATACAGGGAACCGAATTTATCGCGATCTGCGTCCCCATCTATATGGGGGCCGAAGTCATCGGCACGCTCAACGCCGTGATGGGGCTCCGGGACGCCGCCGCCTTCCTGAAAAATATAAACATCCAATATAACGGCGCCTTCCTCTTTCTTGTAGACGGGGAAAATTCCGTCATCTCAAATTCAGGCCTCTTCAGCGACCCGCAGATGTTCCTCAGCAGTTCGACTAACGTATTCAACTTCATGGGAGGCATCCTCTCCGAGCGGGAGAGCGACGAACTCGCCGCGCGGATGTCTTCCGCCGCCGACGGCTCCGACGTCTGCAATTACAGTTCAAAAGACACAGGGCGTTTTATCTCCTACGTAACGCTGCCCAATACCAACAACTGGAAGCTCATCGCCATCTCGTCAAACAACAGTATCAGAGGCGAACAGCGCAAGCTGCTGATGACGGTCGCCGCCGCATTCACGGCGCTGACGCTGCTGCTGATCACCATCATCCTCTCCGTCTATTTTTACGCCTGGCGCTCGTCCCGCCTTCAGCGCATCTCCAACGCGATGCTGGACTCATCGGGACTTCACCTGCTGACCCTCCATCCTTCAGGGCGGGCCGAAGGTTTCGACGGCGGCTTCGCGGAGCTGCTGGGGCTGCCGGCAAAGACACGAGACTTCAACTTCGGCGACATCACGATTGCCGGACAGAAAACATTCCCGCACGCGCCCTTCAAGGGAGGGGAATCGCTGCGCCTCTGCTGCGCCGTTTCAGGCGGACACAGCGTATACCTGCTGATTCAGCTTGTCGAAGCCGATCCCAAGGGAATAGGGCAGGCGCTGGCGCTCGACATCACCAAGGATGAAAAAATGCAGCAGCGCATACGCGACCTCGCTTACGTCAACAAGCTCACGGGACTGCCCAACAGTGAAGTCTTCTCTCAGAAAATACGCGCGGTGATGGCGGAGCATCCGCCGGAAGATCACCAGGCCGTATGCTGCTTTGTCGAGATCAACAACGCGAACAGGATACTGGAAATATTCGGCAGCCCCGTTTACAACAAAACGATCGCTGAGGCCGCCAGCCGCCTGAAAACGGCGGTGAGGGACTTCAAGGCCGAGCTTTACAGCCTGAAATACGATAACTTCGTCGTCTATCATGATTACAAAGATACAGAAGAGCTTGCGGAGCTCCGCGAGGCGATCAAAGCGGCTTTCTTCGCTCCGTTCCGCGTCGGCAGCAGTACTTTTGACGTCAGCTGCAACATCGGCGTCATCACCTATAAGGAATATACCGCCAACCACAGCGTCACGCCAGACGATATATTTCGCTATGGCGAGATAGCGACGCGCCTCGCGAAGGAAAACAACGGCGTCTGTCATCTCGATGAGAAGAGATACCGCTCCATACTGCGCCGCCTTGACATTGAAACGGCGCTCAGCCTCTCCCTGAAAAACCGTGAGATGGAGCTCTATTACCAGCCGATATACGACGCCATGGAGGATAGGATCACCTCGGTGGAGGCGCTCTCACGCTGGCGCAGCGCCAGCCACGGGGATATACCGCCGGGCGTATTCATCCCGATGGCGGAAAAAAGCGGCTTCATCAACGCGCTCGGCGATTGGGTCGCTGACGAATCGATCGCCTTCGCAAAGAGGCTTAAGAATGCGGAATGCGGCGTTTCCGTGGAATTCAACGTCTCTCCCGTACAGCTCGCGCAGGCCGACTTCATCCCGAAACTGCTTGCAAAGGTCAGAGATTCCGGGCTGCCGCCTCATTCACTGGGTATCGAAATAACGGAATCGAATTGTCTGGAAAATGCCGTGGAACTGCGGGAGATACTGTGCCCCGTCAAAGAGGCGGGAATAGCGATATATATCGACGACTTCGGCACGGGATACTCCACCATCTCTTACCTGAAAGACCTCAGCGCCGACTATATAAAGGTAGACAAGAGCTTCGTCGATGATATAGAGAATTCCGCCATACAGAGGGAGATCGTCAGGGCGATCATCGCGGTCGCGCGCGCCACCGGGCAGAAGGTCATCGTCGAAGGGGTCGAAAGCGAAGACGAACTTGCCGTTTTGCTCAGCATCGGCTGCACAAAAATACAGGGTTACCTGATCGCGAAGCCAATGGACGGCGAATCGCTGCTGCGGTTCCTGAAAAACTTCAGCGGCGGCGAAGCGCGAAAAGACGTATAACGGAGAAAGCCAGCCAGAGAAGGCCGGCGAAAGAGGCGAGCAGCCATATCCACCTGGAGCCGGGAAGCTCCCTGAAATGGTCAAAAATGAGCCGGTAGAGACCGTACAGCGCCATGAAAAGAGGGAATACCACCGCGGCGCTGCCGCCGCCCCTGACTCTTCTCACAAACCTCTCGACCAGCAGCAGCAGGATCAACATCGTCAGGGCGGCGAGAGATTCCATCAACTGCGAGGGATACCGGTAAAGGCCCGCCGGATCAAAATGCAGATGCACGGCCCACCATGGCGCCGGGGCGTAATGCTTTCCAACGCCGGCGCAGCAGCCTTCCATAAAACAGCCGATACGGCCGACGCCGAGCATCGCGGCGGCGGGAATGGCGGCGGCCTCCGCGAAATCTTCGATGCCGATCCGGCATTTTTTCAGCCGCCAGATCCCAACAAGTCCTCCGGCGAGCATACCTCCCCCCGAGGAGAGTCCGCGCAGCGTCATTTTAAGAGAGAGGCCGCCGCTGAGGTAGAGCGGCAGCCTCTCAGCGACGCTGGCCGCGTATGAACCGAGGACGCCGGCGCAATAGACCCATAGCAGCACGGAAGTGACATCGTCGTCGTCCATGTCCCAGAGCTTTTCGGCGCGGCGCCGCGTCCAGAATACGAAGATGAGCAAAGCGGAAGCCCACAGCAAATAATAGCTGCGGGCCTCCACAAATGAAATTTTAAATATTACGGGATGCATGATCCCCCTTCGTTAGTTGAACTTTCCGCGATTGGAGTGTCTCCGTCCACGGTCGCCGCCGCGGCCTCGCGCGGCCGCTCCCACGGGGTAGACGAGGACCCTGCGCAGCGGCTCTTCGCCGATCGAACGGGTCTCCACATCCTTATTGTCGCGCAGCGCGATATGGATGAGGCGGCGTTCCCAGCTCGACATCGGCTCAAGGCTCACCGGCGATCCCTTGTGCTTCGCCTCGCGCGCGATCGACTCGGCAAGGCGGCGCAGCGTCTGCTCCCTGCGGGCGCGGTAGCCCCCGCAGTCGAACCGGACGCGTCTCGTCGACATATCATCGTGGCAGACAAGGTTCGTGATGTACTCAAGGGCCTTCAGCGTCTCGCCGTAGCGGCCGATCACCACTCCGGCGTCCTCGCCGACCAGATTGATCATGCCGTCGTCGGTAAGCTCCGGTATCAGGTCAAGTTCCATCTTGTCGAGTATCTCGTTGACGAAATGGCAGGACTTGATATAAGAGACGGGCGCGAACGGGCGTATCTCTATCTTATAGGTCGAGCCCAGCAGTCCGAAAAGTTTTTTATCCTCGGAGAGGACCGTCGCGTCCACATCCTCAGTCCGGATATCCCACATCTGAGCGCCCTTGGCTTTCGCTTCATCGATCGATGAGCAGTCCACCACTGCGCTCTCTATTTCAGGCATCGGTATCAGATCTGTCTCTTTCATGATTTAATCCTCATCGTCTTCGTCATCGTCGTCCGCGGGATTAACCGGCTTGTTCTTGTGGAGAGTCGGCTTTACCGCAAGCTCTTGGGTCGTCTTCTTCATCACGAAATACTGCTGCGCTACGCCTATCAGCGAGGAGAGGCCCCAGTAGAGCATTACGCCGCCGGGCATCGAGAGGCAGATGAACGCCATAAAAAACGGCATGATGGTATTCATCATCGCCATCTGGGGATTGTTGCCGCCCGAGAGCTTCTGCTGCGCCCAGGTGAGCACGGAGATGCTGATGAGCAGGATCAGGTTTCCAAGATAAAAGTTGACGTGCGCAAGTCCGGCGGGATTCGTAACGACGGCGGAAAGGACGGCCATTATGCTGTATTCGCCATTGGCGGCCGCCGCGATGCCGAAAGCCTTGGCAAGCCCCGCGGTCGTCGAAGAGCCGAGAAGGACGCCGAAAAAGGCCGTATCCGCGAAATCATAGGTGCGCAGTACGTTGAAGAGCAGGATGAGTATGGGAAGCTGCACTACGAGGGGCAGGCATCCCGCCGCCGGGTTTACTTTGTATTCCTTGTAGAGACGCATCGTCTCCTGATTCATTTTTTCCCTGTCGTTAGCGTATTTTTCCTGGATCACCTTCAGCATCGGCTGTATCTTCTGCATATGCTGCATAGAGAGCATCTGCTTCTGATTGAGCGGGTAAAGAGCGATCCTCACCGCTATTGTGAGCAGTATGATCGCCAGTCCGTAAGAATGCGTGATCCCATAAAAGAACTCGAGTATCGAGAGAAGGAGCTCGCTCGCTCCATTCCATATCGCGCCCAAAACCTTCACCTAACCTTTCGAAGTTTGCTCCGTCTTTGAGCAGAGCCTTCCTATCCATTTCCGCACCGCAATCTCAGCGGTCTCCGGCACGGGGTCGAAGCCCCCCTTATGCCACGGACCGCATTTTACCAACCGGGCCGACGCCAGCCACAATCCCGTGACCGGGCCATAACGCCGCAGCGCCTCCGCCGCGTACTCGGAACAAGTAGGATAAAACCTGCATTTTCCCCCGCCAAGGATCGGAGAGATGATCGCCTGATAGGCTCTGATGCAGAATATCATACAAAAAGAGACCAAGCGCACGATCAATTTCTCCCGGAATCGATATTCCAATCCGCGCCGGGCCACTCCTGTACCAGCAAGCCCCGGCGTTTCAGGGAAAGAGCCATGTCCGCATAAATTTCATCGGCCTTCGCCCCGAGGGCGTTTTCACGCAGGGAGGCCACTATCCACGTACCCTCCCTGACCCACGGCAGAAGCCTCCTGACGGCCTCGCGCATAACGCGGCGTCCGCGCGTGCGCCGCGCCGCGCCGGCGATCTTCTTGCCGACCGTCACACCGGCAAGCGCGGGCCCCTTTGCCTTAGTTAGAAACAACAACCGCACCAGTGCGCCAGTTTCACGACGTCCGGTGCGGAATACAAGATCAAATTGCCACCCGCTCTTTAGCCTTTTTGCAGATGAAAAACCAAAATCCACAGCTAATTAGACGGCGAGACGTGCTCTACCTTTACGGCGCCGATTTCTAAGAATGCGGCGTCCGCTGGGGGATGCGGAGCGTTCAAGAAAGCCCATTGAGCGCTTGCGTCTTATATTGTGCGGCTGAAAAGTTCGTTTCACAGACTACACCTCCTGCGTTTTGTCATCGTTATCAAACTATCAAAAATTCTTTGCAGAATAATTGGCCCATAAACAACCTGATAAATATAACATAGACTTGCCCGCGCGGCAAGAAAAGAATAATCTTTTTGGCGATTTTTTTTTGAACTATTGCGCAACGCCCCCCTTTTGTGCTAAGATGTTCGCTGTCTTTGTGAAGGAGGTGACGGCATTGCCAAATAAGAAATCAGCAAAAAAACGAGTCCTGGTCACTGAGAGAAACCGCATCTACAACCGTTTCTGGAAAACCCGCTGCAAGAACGCGGTTAAGAAACTCCTCGAGGCGGTAGCGAGCAAGGATCTTGATCTTGCGACAAAGAGGCTGAACGAGGCTCAGGGCGTACTGGATAAGGCGGTAGTTAAGGGCGTCGTCCACCGTAATACAGCGGCCCGCCGCAAGTCGAGCATGTCTGCAAAAGTCAAGGCTCTCTCAGCCTAAGACTCGGGTCTGTATATTCATTATTTAGAAAACAACGGCGGAGCTCCCTGCGGAGATCCGCCGTTTTTCGTTCGGCCTAACTGCAAACTTGAATTTGATCGTCCACTCTACCGGCCCCGCGCAGCGGGAGATGAGCTCAACAGAGTTATCACCGCCGTCTCCAACCCCTGCCAGCCGGAGCCCAGCCCGCTTCTCTCCTCGATGTTCATCCTTATCAGAGAGGCGATAAAGTCGGTGACCGCCGCGTGGCCGTACCTCTGATCGGCCTGCTTCGCCATGCGCCAGGCGTAATCCTTCGCGCCGAGCGCCTGGGCGAAAGCCGGTCCGTCCTTGCCAAGCCCCGAGTACCAGGCCAGTCTCATACGATTGTGTATCGGCGTCAGCGTCGGTATCAGATCCCCCGTACGCGCTATCGCCCGCAGGCTCTTCAGCACTCCGGCACAGTCGCCGGTACAGAGGCCGTCAAGCAGGCGCAAAAGGTTCCGGCTCCCGTCGTCGAGACAGAGCTGCTCCACATCATCCGCGCCGACGGGGGTTTTCTTTTTCAGAAGGCCGAGGCTCTTCAGCTGAGCACGGATCTCCTCCGGGTCCTCAAGCAGTTCGACGATCATCGAAGCTCCCTGCGGCGCCAGGTTCACGCCGAGCTCCTTCGCGAGGGCGGCCACCCACATCTGGCGTTCGCGCGGCCAGCGGGGAAACTCCGCCGCCCGGAGCAGCCTGCATTTCGCGAGGATATCTTTGGGGATAAACTTCGACGGCTGCGACTTTATCTCGCTTTCATAAACGAGCACGAGCACGACGGACGAGGCGGGGTCGATCATAAAGGAGAGTTTTTCGGGGAAGGGGCCCATAAGCGGAGCCCCCTCGACGACGATAAAACGGTTTTCGTCAAAAAGGCCGCCGGTCATATTATCGGAGAGAAGGGAGTGCCACTCCCCGCCCTCCTGCCTCCCGGCGGCCGCATATCCTTTTTTTTCAAGTTCAGCCGCGGTCTCCTCGAGAAGGCGCCTTTGAGCTGTCCCCGAGGCGGCGATCAGGAGGAGGGCCGGCATCAGCCCTTCACCACTATATTTACAAGTTTTCCGGGGACGGATATCGTCTTGACGATCTCCTTGCCCTCAAGGCGTTTCTTGGTCGCCTCGCGGGACATCACCTCGGTGAGCAGCTCCTCCTTTGAGAGGCCGGCCGGCACGGTGAACTGTTCGCGCACCTTGCCGTTTATCTGCAGAACGACGGCGGCGCTGTCCGCGACAAGCGCTGACCCGTCTACCTCGAACCACCTGCGGACGGAGAGGAAGTCTTCATTGCCCATCTGGTGCCAGAGCTCTTCCGTAATATGAGGCGCAAAGGGAGAGAGACAGCACAGCAGCGTCTCCACGCCCTCGCGCTTGATGCTCCAGCCCTTGGCATCCTCCGGCGCGAAGGAGATCAGCGCGTTCGTCAGCTCCATCAGGCGGGCGACGGCGGTGTTGAACTGACGCTCGTCGCGGATGTCCTTCGTCACGCGGTCCAGAGCGCTGTGGATGACGCGCTTCATATCGCGCTCCGCCTGCAGCGTGAGAGAATCCATCGCCACGCGCTCCGCGGAGGCCTTTTTAAGTTCTTCGAGGTTCTGCTCGACAAGGCGCCAGACGCGTCCGAGGAAACGGTTCGCCCCTTCGACTCCGCGCTCGGACCAGTCGAGATCTTTCTCCGGCGGGGCCGCGAAAAGAATGAAGAGGCGCGCGGTATCCGCGCCATACTTTTTTATTATCTCGTCTGGGTCGACGACGTTGCCGATCGACTTTGACATCTTGGCGCCGTCCTTGATGACCATGCCCTGCGTCAGGAGCCTCTTGAACGGTTCGCGCATATCGGCGGGAAGCAGGCCGAGGTCGGAGAGCACCTTCGTGAAGAAACGCGCGTAGATCAGGTGCAGGCAGGCGTGTTCGATGCCGCCGATGTACTGATCCACAGTCATCCAGTAGGCAGCGTCGTCCTTGTCAAAGGGCTTATCTTTGCACCACGGGGACGTATAGCGGTCAAAATACCATGAGGAACAGAAGAAGGTGTCTATCGTGTCCGTCTCGCGGCGCGCGGGGCCGCCGCAGACCGGGCAGGTCGTATTATACCAGTCGGGACGCAGCGCGAGCGGGTTGCCGCCGTTCGCCGGCATCTCGATGTCAAGCGGCAGCTTGACGGGGAGCTGTTCCTCGGGGACGGGAACGACGCCGCAGTGATCACAGTAGACCATCGGTATCGGCGTGCCCCAATAGCGCTGACGCGAGATCAGCCAGTCGCGGAGGCGGAACTGCACCTCTTTTTTGCCCTTATTGTGCTCCACGAACCACTCGGCGGCCCTCTCGATCGCCTCTTCCGTCGGGAGGCCGTCAAGGAAGCCGGAGTTGCATGAAACGCCGTCCGCCGCTACCGCCGCGGGCATCGTCGCGCCGTCGGGAGCAGGTTCGTCAACAGGGCGGACGACTGTAATGACGGGGATATTATATTTGCGCGCAAAATCAAAGTCGCGCTGGTCGTGCGCGGGAACGCCCATGATCGCCCCCGTGCCGTAATCGGTAAGGATATAGTCGGCTATCCAGATCGGCGCCTTCTCGCCTGTGACGGGATTTATCGCGAAGAACCCCGTATCGAGGCCCTCCTTGTCCGTACCGACGGCGGTGCGTTCGATCGTGCTGCGCGAGGCCATCCGCTTGGCGAAGGCGCGCATCTCATCGGCCTTCTCTCCGCCGGCCATCTTCGCAAATTCCTCAACGTAGGGGTGCTCCGCGGCCATCGCCACGAAGGTGACGCCGAAGATAGTATCGATACGCGTCGTGAAAGCTTCAAGTTTGAGATCCGTATCGGCGATATCCATCTCAAAGTGTACGCCCTCCGAGCGGCCGATCCAGTTGCGCTGCATCGTGACGACGCGCTCCGGCCAGCCCTTCAGGTCGTCAAGGCAGTCGACCAGCTCCTGCGCGTAGTCCGTGATACGGATGAACCACTGATCAAGGTCGCGCTTCGTGACGGGCGTGCCGCAGCGCCAGCAGACGCCGTCGTCAACGACCTGCTCGTTGGCGAGGACCGTCTGACACTTCTCACACCAGTTGACGGGCGCGTGCTTGCGATAGACAAGGCCCTTCTTATAGAACTGAAGGAACAGCCACTGGTTCCATCTATAATAGTCCACATTGCAGGTCTCGACGCGGCGGCGCCAGTCGTAGCTGTAGCCGGAGCGTTTAAGCTGCTGCGTCATATGCTCGATGTTGCTCCATGTCCAGTCAGAGGGAGCGGTCTTATTCTTGATCGCCGCGTTTTCCGCCGGCATGCCGAAAGCGTCGAAGCCCATCGGGTAAAGGACGTTGAGCCCCTGCATACGCAGGAATCTGGCAAGCAGGTCGCCTATCGAATAATTGCGCAGGTGGCCCATGTGGAGCGCGCCGCTCGGGTAGGGGAACATTTCAAGGCAGTAAAACTTCTCTTTGCTGGGGTCGGCCTCTACCTCAAATATCTTCGAGTCGGCCCACGCTTTCTGCCATTTTGGCTCAATGGCGGAAAAATCATACGGCATCTATATCTCTCCTTCTTAGATGAAGAATTTTCATTTATACATCAAGGTATTATATACACTGGATTATGAGAGGTCAAACGCAGGTAAATCGGCGTTTATACGCGCCGTCTGCGGGCCGATTGAAAAATCAACTGCCCCCAGTGGAGTAGAAGAAAGAAATAGCTCA
>OGYB01000181.1_pt1 | contig 52648 bp, 45 predicted proteins | sample 1576421 | NCBI WGS metagenome assembly OGYB01 (sample SAMEA3541577, study PRJEB24748) | human gut metagenome | biome: human gut; feature: human-associated habitat; material: faeces | place: China | collected 2012
CCGCTGCCAAACGGCAGCGGGCCCTTTCAAACGCGGTCACTCTGCGCCGAGCTTTTTTTCTATCAGGTCGCCGGCGACGTTCACTATATCCTTCGGCGTGCCGAAGGGGGGAGCGTAACAGAGCTCGAAACGCGTCAGGTCGCTGGCGGTCGCGCCCATGCGTATGGCGGCCGCCATTACGTCGCAGCGCTTATCGACGCCGTCCCTGCCGGTGAACTGCGCTCCGAGTATCTTTCCCGTGCCTTTTTCGAATACTGCTTTCATAAATATCTCTTCCGCGCCGGGATAATAACCCGCGTGCGAGGGATATTCGAGATCCACGCTGCCGCAGTCTATCTTGCGGCGGCGCGCCCTTTCCTCGTTTATGCCGGTGCAGGCCGCCGTCAGTCCGAATACCCTGAGGATGCCGCTTCCCTGCGCGCCGTCGTAACGGCTGCCGGCTCCGAGGATATTTTCCGCCGCAATGCGCCCCTGCCTGCCTGCCGGGCCCGCGAGCGGCACGAAATCGGGTTCTCCGGTCACAAAATTTGTCACCTGGACCGCGTCGCCGACGGCGTAAATGTCAGGGTCGGAGGTGCGCATGCCGGCGTCCGTTACAATTGAGCCCTTTTTATTCATCTCAAGTCCCGCGGCCTGCGCCAGCCCGGTGTCGGGGCGCACTCCCGCCGCGAGTATCACCATGTCGGCGGCGCGTCTTTCGGGGCACGTCTGTACCGCGAGGCCGCCGGCATCGTCGATATTCCTGACCTGACAGCCGACCTGTACGCCGACGCCGTTTTCCTCGATGTGGCGCTGGATGCGCGCCGCCACCTCCGGGTCAAAGGGAGTCATCAGCCTGCCGCCCATCTCGACGATGAAGGTGTCGATCCCTCTCTTTTTGAGGTTCTCGGCGCACTCTATTCCGATATAGCCGCCGCCGATGACGGCCGCTTTTTTGACATTGCGTTCTTTTATCCAGCTCTTTATCGCCTCGGCGTCGCCGAGACTTCTCAGCGTGAATACTCCCGGCAGAGCCGCCCCCGGGAAGGGCGCGCGGTAAGGCTCCGCGCCGGTGGCTATCAACAGCTTGTCGTAGCTCTCAGTATATCGTTTCCCGCGGGACTCGACCGTTACGAGCTTTCTGTCCCTTTCGATCGCCGTGACGCGGCTCTCTACGCGTACCTCGGCGCCGTACCTTTCTTTGAATTCCTCTGGTGTGTAGGGGGTGAGCGAGGATGCGTCCGTTATCTCATCACCGATGAAATAGGGCAGTCCTCAGGTGCCCAGTGAAATATGGGGCCCCTTCTCAAACATCACCACCCGCGTATCTTTCGACAGCGTGCCGATACGCGCGGCGGCGGTGGCTCCTCCCGCCACCCCTCCGATGATCACTACCTTCATAATATTACCGCCTCCGCTTCCGCGACCGCGACGCGCGGCGCAAGTTAAAAGAGGCTATCGCCCCTCTTCGTTCAGTTTAAAGTGTGCCGCGCTTCAGGCAACGGGAAAAAAGTGGGAAAAGTTGCGTGAAAATACGTAAATGGATAAAGAGTTCTTGATCGTTCCGTCGAAAAAGGTTAACATAAATATAGATTTAAGATATAATGTCCATGTTATGTCATCCGGTCGCGATCCCTGACGGATAATTGTGGAGCACCACAGTGGGGTCGCGGTCATAAAGAGCCGACCGTCTGGGCAGCATTCCTTTCGAAGCTGCCCTTTTTCATGTTTTGTATGAAAAAGGGCGCGGGAGAGGGATGTTTTTATTATGAACGGGAGGAAAGCTATATGAGGGAAGAATGGCAGGGCTTCAAAGAGGGCGAATGGTGTGAAGGCGTCGATGTGAGGGGGTTTATCCAGAGCAATTACCGGCCTTACGATGGCGGCGGAGATTTTCTCTGCGGCCCGACGGAGCGCACGGAGGCGCTGATGAAGAAACTGGAACATCTTTTCGACCTCGAGCGGCAGTTCGGCGGCGTGCTCGATATCGACACGCAGACGGTGACTTCGCTGACGAATTACCGCGCCGGCTATCTGGATAAAGAACGTGAGATCATCGTCGGCCTACAGACGGACAGACCTCTGCGGCGTGGCGTGAACCCCTTCGGCGGCATCGCGATGACGCGCAAGGCCTGCGAGTCCTACGGCTATTCCCTCTCCGACAAGGTGGAGACAGAATTTCAATACCGCACGACTCACAACGACGGCGTATTCCGCGTCTATTCCGACGAGATCAAGACGGCGCGCCACTGCGGCATCATCACGGGGCTGCCGGACTCCTACGGGCGCGGGCGCATCATCGGCGATTATCGCCGCGCCGCGCTCTATGGAGTGGACCGCCTCATTGAAGAAAAGAAAAAGGACAAGGCGCGAGCCGCGGCCTCGGATGTGATGATGCAGGATAATATCCGCCTGCTGGAGGAGATATATCAGCAGATAAACTTTCTCGGCAAGCTCAAGGAGATGGCGGCGCTCTACGGATACGACATCTCACGCCCGGCGGCGGACGCGCGCGAGGCGGTGCAGTGGCTCTATTTCGCCTATCTCGGCGCAATCAAGGAGCAGAACGGCGCGGCGATGTCCATCGGCCGCGTCTCGACCTTCCTCGATATCTATTTTGAACGCGATATCGCGCGCGGGCTGCTTGACGAGAGCGGCGCGCAGGAGATAATCGACGACTTCGTGATGAAACTGCGCATGGCGCGCCACCTGCGCACGCCGGAGTATAATGAGCTTTTCGCGGGCGATCCGATGTGGATCACGGAGGCGCTAGGAGGCATGGGCGAGGACGCACGCACGCTCGTTACGAAGAGCTCTTACCGCATGTTAAACACGCTCTATAACCTCGGCCCCTCCGCGGAGCCGAACCTTACGGTGCTCTGGTCGAAGAGGCTGCCGGAGGGCTTCAAGCGCTTCGCGGCGAAGCTATCCTGCGATACGGACGCGATCCAGTACGAAAACGACGACCTTATGCGTCTGCTCTACGGCGACGATTACGCGATCGCCTGCTGTGTCTCGGCGATGCGCGTCGGCAAGGAGATGCAGTTCTTCGGCGCGCGCGCGAACCTCGTGAAGCTGATGCTGATGAGCCTCAACGGGGGACGCGACGAGAAGAGCGGCGAGCAGGTGGGGCCGGCGCACGCGCCTTACGGCGGCGAAGTGCTGGAATACGACAGGGTGCTGGAGCTGATGGATATCTACCGCCCGTGGCTGGCTAAGACCTATGTCTCGGCAATGAACATGATCCACTATATGCACGACAAGTACGCCTATGAGAAGACGCAGATGGCGCTGCACGACACCGACGTCCACCGTTACATGGCCTTCGGCGCGGCGGGGCTCTCCGTGCTCGCCGATTCGCTCTCGGCGATAAAATACGCAAAGGTGCGCGCGGTGCGCAGCGCGGCTGGGCTGATCACCGACTTTGTCACCGAGGGCGATTATCCGGCCTTCGGCAACGACGACGACCGCGTGGACGATATCGCGCGCGAACAGATAGAGCTCTTTTTTAATGAGCTGAAAAAACATCCCGCCTACCGCGGCGCGGAGCACACTCTTTCGATACTGACGATCACCTCGAACGTCGTCTACGGCAAAAAGACCGGCTCGACGCCCGATGGGCGCAAGGCGGGGGAGCCCTTCGCTCCCGGCGCGAACCCGATGCACAACCGCGAGAAGAACGGCGCGCTCGCTTCGCTGAACTCGGTGGCCAAGCTCTCATACGCCGCCTGCCGCGACGGCATCTCAAACACCTTCTCGATCATTCCCGAGGCGCTCGGCCATTCGCGTGATGAGCGGCTGGGCAACCTGGTTTCCCTGCTCGACGGCTATTTTGCGCAGGGGGCGCACCACCTCAACGTCAACGTGCTGAATCGCGAGATGCTGCGGGAGGCGATGGAATGCCCCGAGAAGTATCCCAACCTTACGATCCGCGTTTCGGGCTACGCCGTGAACTTCCACAAACTCTCACGCGCGCAGCAGAGGGAAGTCGTCTCGCGGACCTTCCACGGCGTGATGTAGCGTGAAGGGGCGCATCTGCGCTTTTCAAAGCCTGGGAGCGGTCGACGGTCCCGGCCTGCGCTGCGTGATCTTCGCGCAGGGCTGCCCGCTGCGCTGCGCCTATTGCCACAATCCTGAGAGCTGGGAGGCGGCGGGCGGCGAGGAACGTTCCGTCTCCGGGCTGACGGCTAGGATCGAGCGGCTGCGCCCCTATATTGCCGAAAGGGGCGGCGTCACGCTCTCGGGCGGCGAACCGCTCATGCAGCCCGAGTTCGCGGCGGCGCTCTTCCATGAGCTCAAGGAGCGAGGCTATCACACGTCGCTCGACAGCTCGGGCGCCTGCGGAACGCGCGGCGCGGAGGCGGTGTTGAGATATACGGACCTCGTGATCTGCGACCTTAAATTTACAACGGAAGAGGGCTACTCTAAATACTGCGGCGGCTCGCTCGCGCCGGTGCTTGAATTTCTCGCTCTGACGGAGGCGATGAGGATACCGCTGTGGATACGGCAGGTGATCGTGCCGGGAATAAACGACGGCGAGGCCGACATACCGCGCCTCAGAGAGGCGGCGCGCCGCTTCGCCAACCTGGAAAGGATCGAGCTGCTGCCCTTCAAAAGGCTCTGCGCCGTAAAGTACGAACGTCTGGGGATAGATTTTCCGCTGAAGGACTATCCCGAATGCTCGGCGGAACGGCTCGCGGAGCTGCAAAAGGTCGCGGACCTACGCTGAGCTTGTTGCGAAAGGGGCGGTTTCCCTGTTTGCGAAGCCGCCCGTCCGTCTATTCCAGGGCCGCCTTTTCGGCTATCCGGCGGTATTGTCTCTCGATCTTGTCGAAGCTCCCGGCGATGCTTTGGCCGTCCTGTGCGGAAAACGACGTAATAATATCGTCGGCGAAGCCATCCGGCAGGTAAACGTTTTTTTCATTCACTAGCCGCGCCAGCGCGCCCTTCTCGTTGAGCATGAACATGCGGTTGAAGGCAAAAAGCACCTGCATCAGCGAGACCGCGCAGCGAAAGAGCGAACCGGCGGCGTAGACGACGTCGCCTTTGCCGGCGGATTTTCGGCCGCACATGGCAGAAAACCAGCATTCCCATAAGAACTTATCCATCGCGGCGCGGCGGTATTTCTCGGGAAAGGGAACGAGACGCGCCTTTTCTTCGCGCAGCCGTTCGTTGGCGCAGGATAATTCGCGGCAGGCAGCCGCCTCTCCCGCGTAAATCGAATTGACGAAGCCGAAGGGATGACCGCACTGATAATCTATCGTGATCTCGCCCGCGAGACATTGGCCGATGACAGAACTCACCTTCGCGGTGTCGCGGAAAAGAAAGTCGACTGGCATTCCCCCGACGCGAAGCCAGCCGCCGCCGTTTATCCACGGCCCCCATTCGCCTGGCGAAGTCACCGCGTCTCTCCGGTGTTCGTCGTCGATGAGCGCGGCGCGTCCGCGAAAATCATCGAGGTCGAACGTGCCGGCGTCATAATATATGCCGATGTCGATATCCGAATCCCGGCCCGCGGTGCCGGTGGCGCGCGAACCGCCGAGCACGACGGCATCTATCCCCCGCACGCCGGCGAATGTCTCCGCAACCTTGTCTATTATCATGTTTGCCGTATCCGTCATATCAAATAAGTCCCCCTGAGGGTATCTTTTGCCCTCTGTCATTACAATATCATAATTCCCCGCGCAAGTCAGCAGCGGAGGAATTGCGTAAAATTGCGATTTGACTAAATTTGTTCAAACAGGTATAATGCCTGTCGAGGTGAGAAAAGTGCCTGAGGATAAAACAGTCGCCCAGAATCGAAAGGCAAGGCATGAGTATTTCATCATAGATTCTTTTGAGGTCGGCATCGTTTTATCCGGGACGGAGATAAAATCCATCAGGGAGGGAAGGGCCAACCTTAAAGACGGCTTTGCCTCGGTGGAGGGCGGAGAGCTGTGGCTCTACAACGTCCATATCTCGCCCTACGAAAAGGGCACGATCTACAACAAAGACCCGCTGCGCCCGCGCAAGCTGCTCGTCCACAAGACGGAGATCCGCAGGCTGCTTGAGAAGACTCGCGAGAAGGGTTTCACACTCGTGCCGCTCAAGATATACCTCAAAGAGGGCAAACGGGCCAAGATCGAGCTTGCCGTAGCCAAGGGCAAGCAGCTCCATGACAAACGCGACAGCGCCGCCGAACGCGACGCCGCCCGCGAAATAGAGAGAGCGGTACGCCGCAAAGGCCGCGGCGAAGACTACTAAGATCAGGCATCACCCGTACCACCAACTGGGGACGACAGGTTTCGACAGCAGACGGATGGTCGGAGGGAGCGTGCCGAGGATGGGGAATCCTCGTTAATCCGGCTCCAAAACAATAATTGTCGAAGACAATTACGCACTCGCTGCTTAGTTAAGCAGCGCGCTCTTCCGGGCTTCCGCCGTTGGGTCCGGAAAGAGCGTCACAAAGACGGCTGGGATTGCGGCAGAGCTTTTCGGCTGACGTCCGAGATCCAGGAAAGGCTAGGGAAAGAGAATCCTGTCTATGGGAGCCTCCGCCCCGAATTTTAAAGCGTAGACTACGCACGTAGCGCCCTCCAGATCGGCCTCTGTTGGACCGGGGTTCGATTCCCCGCGTCTCCACCAGAAATTTTCAGGCAGCCCTTTACCGGGCTGCCTTTTTTTCGCTATGGCCTGCATACCTTACATGGCCGATGTCCGTCCTTTACGGCCTCGTCCCTGGTGTTGTAATAGACGGCGTTTTCGGGAGATATCTTTTTCGCCCAACGGCAGTTGAGCGTGTGGAAGGGTTCTCTGTCGCGCGAGGCGATAAAGTTCCCCGCGGCGGCGCAGAGGGCCGCGGCGGCGAATATCAGCAGAATGGCGACTGCGGCGGCTAGCTTTTTCATTTCTTCTGCCTCCCTCTCATGAACTTATGGTGCGGGATTTTTTTCTTTTTCATATTATGCCGATAGCCCAACTATACCATAACATGACGCGAACAAGCCCTTTTATCTCTGCCCACGGTCTTAAAAACATCCGCGCATTTTTTCGCCGATCTGTGAAATAGTCCTCCTAATGCCTAGCAATTCGTGAAACTTTATGTCATACTTAAACGTGCACTTTAATGACGGCCGGAGGTGACGGGGCGGCGCCCCTGTTATGAAAAAAGAGAATAAGATCCTTATTATTGACTGCGGTTCACAATATACACAACTGATCGCAAGACGCGTGCGCGAGCTTGGCGTCTACAGCGAGATACTTTTCTGGGATTCTCCGATAGAGAAGCTCCGTGAGTCCAATCCGGCGGGAATTATAATTTCCGGCGGACCGCGCAGCGTGCTTGATCCTGACGCGCCGGCGGTCCCGATGGAGCTGTTGTCCGCCGATGCCCCCGTGCTGGGGATATGCTACGGTATGCAGCTGCTGGCGCACCAGTTCGGCGGCGCGGTGGAGCGCGGCAGCTCCGCGGAATATGGCCGCGCGGCGGTCAACGTAGAAGAGGGACGTCTTTTTACGCGCTGCGGCGGCGATAAAAAACTTGCGGTCTGGATGAGCCACTGGGACGAGGTAAAGAGGCTCCCCGTGGGCTTCAAGGTCACGGCGCGCAGCGAGAGCGGCGCGATGGCCGGCTTTGAGTCGGCGGACGGGCGCGTGACGGCGCTGCAGTTCCACCCTGAGGTTGCGCATACGCCGAAGGGACAGGAGATACTTTCCGCTTTTCTTTTTGACATCTGCGGCTGCACGGCAGACTGGACCCTCGGCAATGAATGGATAGATCATGAAATAGAGAAGATACGCGCGAAGGTCGGCGGCGGCAAAGTCATCTGCGGCCTCTCCGGCGGCGTGGACTCGACAGTCTCGGCGGTGATCACCCAGCGGGCTGTCGGTGGACAGCTTCACTGCATCTTCGTCGACCACGGAATGCTGCGCAAAGACGAGGGCAGACAGGTGATGGAAACTTACAAATCGCTGAACCTCAACGTACATTTTGCAGACGCGAGCGAACGCTTCCTCACGGCTCTTGCCGGTGTGACGGAGCCGGAGCGCAAGCGCAAGATCATCGGCGAGCTTTTTATCCGTGTATTCGAGGAGGAGGCGCGCCGTCTTGGCGGCTCCGACTGGCTGCTGCAGGGAACGATCTACCCCGACGTGGTCGAGAGCGGCCACGGCGGCGGCGGTGTGATCAAGAGCCACCACAACGTCGGCGGTCTTCCCGATGATATGAAGATGGGGCTGCTCGAACCGCTGCGCGACCTCTTCAAAGATGAGGTCCGTCGTGTCGGCAAGGTGCTCGGCATCGCGCCGCATTTCCTCGGACGCCATCCCTTCCCAGGCCCCGGACTGGCGGTACGCTGCCTCGGCGAACTCAGGAAGGAGCGCCTCGACATCCTGCGCGAGGCGGACGCGATATTTATAGAGGAAATTCGCAAAGCCGGACTTTATGATTCAATATGGCAGGCTTTCTGCGCGCTGCTGCCCGTGCGCAGCGTCGGCGTCGTCGGCGACGTGCGCACCTACGGCGAAACGATAGCGCTGCGCGCCGTATCCTCGCTCGACGCGATGACGGCGGAATGGGTGCCTCTGCCCTACGAACTGCTCGACACCGTCTCGCGCCGCATCTGCAACGAGGTGCCGCAGGTAAACCGCGTGGTGCTAGACGTGACCTCCAAGCCGCCGGCAACTATTGAGTGGGAATAGAGATATTGCGGTAAAAATATAAAACAGACCCAGAGACCTCGCTGCTTGGAACCGGCAGCGGGGTCTCTGCGAAATTGGTGTTATTATAAGCCGAGAGGTCCGCATTCAGGTGAATATCACCGCCGGGACAGACTGACTGTCGGATATGTTTTTGCTTACGCGGAAGGGGTGTGTGAAATGCCGGAGCTGCCGGAGGTCGAAACGGTAAAACAGGTCCTCGCGCCGCAGATCATGGGGCTGAGGATAGCCGATATTACGGTGAACGATCCGAAGGTCGTCGCGCGGCCATCGGCGGAAGAGTTTGTCCGTGAGCTGAAGGGCGAGCGGATCATGGAGCTGGAGCGCCGGGGAAAGTTTCTCTCGCTTTGCCTGGAGGGCGGCGGCAGAATCGTTCTGCATCTCCGCATGACGGGTTCGCTGCTGCTGACGCCGCCGGATTTTCCTTTAGAGAAGCATACCCATCTCATCTTTCATTTAGAGAACGGGCGGGAGCTGCGCTTTACGGATATGCGCCGTTTTGGGCGCTTCTGGCTGATCCGCGTCGGCGAGGAGGATCTTTTCAGCGGCGTCAGCCGGCTCGGCCCGGAGCCTTTTGACGAGGACTTCAGCGCCGCTTACTTAAGTTCGGCCTTGGCGAAGCGGAAGTCGACCGTTAAAAGCTGCCTGCTCGACCAGGGGTTTATTGCCGGTATCGGGAATATCTATGCCGACGAGAGCCTCTTTGCCGCGAATATACGTCCAGAACGACCGGCCTGCGGCCTCTCTGTCGATGAGTGTGAGCGGCTTGCCGCGGCGATACGGGAGGCGCTTCTGACCGGCATTGCGGAAAACAGAATGAGCGCCGAGGAGTATCTCGCCGGAAAGGGGCGCGGGTACCGCTCTCGCTATCTGAACGTATACGGCCGCGCCGGTGAGCCCTGCCGCGTATGCGGCGAACGCCTCCTCCGCGCCGTAGTAGGCGGCCGCGGCAGCGTCTATTGCCCGAAGTGCCAGCGATAGCGGAGAGTGTCATGAGGGCGTATGGAGTTCTTCGGTCAAATATCATTTTCTAAAATAGTTATTGACCTTCCAGGCATCTAGTAATATTCTATTCTCATCGGCAATAGTACCAAGATTAAATATATTTACAATAGTTCTAATAATCGAAAGAATGGCACTAAACCATATACTGACAGTGTATAAGCGAATCTTTATCTTCTTAGCGTGATTCAAAAACATAGTTGATAGGTTTGGGCAAAACAAAGCGGATCTTCTCGAGCATGTTAGCAATAGCAGGAATTATCAATTTGAGCGAGGCAAAATAATGGAAAGAATTTCTATACAACTTTATCGTTGATAATAATTTATCTTCTTTAAATATATTCAATAAAGGCTGTCGAGTTAAATTAAAGATTTTTTAATTTAACACAAATTAAGGAGGAGTTTTATTTTGAAAAGATTACGATGGATCTTGGCGCTTTGTTCTGTTTTTGTTCTTTTCTTTACGGCGTCTTCTGAGGCTGTAATTTCGCGTAATAAGAATATCGCTGTCTTCATCGGTGATATTGGGCAAACCTTCTTCACCTCCGGAGGCGCGGCCGAAAACACGATCCGCGGCATACTTCTGCAGAACGGCTTTAAGATCGTAAATGAAGCTCAGATGGAAAAAATTAAAAGGAGTGTGGACACCAGGAAGATAATCGGCGGGAACAAAAATCTCATTAAATCATTCACAAAAAATTATCACGTCGGCCAGGTAGTGGTTGGACAGGCTACTGTGCATAAACCAAGATTAAACGAATTCAATATGTACACAGGTACCGCTGTCGTTTCTTTAAACGCCTATGACGCAAACGCTCAATATGTGGCAGCATCTTCCGTCACCGGCAAAGAAGTTGGGTATTCAGAAGATGAAGCCGCACACAAAGCACTGATTGCGGCCGCCCAACAAGCCGCCGTCCAACTCATCGCCGGGAATGGCGCGGGGCAGGCCGCAGCGTCTTCACAGATATGCGCCCTCTCTATCTCAAACGTAGGCTCCTTTAACGGCGCCAACGAGATACTTGTTGCTTTAAAAGGGATGCCGGGCGTCGCGGATGTGAAAATGTCCGGCTACGGAGCTGGAAACGCCTCTTTTGAAATCAGCGGCAGCGTAAGCGTCACAGAAGCGGCCCAGTATCTGATTAACCGTTTTCCCAACCTTCGGCTCGGCGTTGTAAACGGGGCCATGGCTCAGATGTCATTTTAGGGGGCATGCTTTAAATGCAGAAAAAACTTCTTTGCGCAATCTTCGCTCTTCTGATTTTTGCCATACCGTGCTGGGCAAAACCGGTCATTTCAATTCAGCCGTTTATAGACAAAGCGGGCGTAGGGTCTCAGATAGCGTCTGCCATTACGGATATGATGACGACGGAGTTGATGAACACGGGGGCCTTTGACATCGTCGAACGGGAGCGCCTTGGAGAGATCGGCGCAGAACAGAAACTCGGACAGTCCGGGCTGGTCGATTCGTCGACGGCTCCGAAAGTTGGCAAGCTTACCGGCGCCGAGTACATGATAACGGGCGCGATAACGCAATTCCATTATCAAACACCGGGAGGCGCCGCCATACTGCCGGGAGTCGGCGGCGGGTTTGTTTCCAATACGGGCTACGTGACGCTTGACGTGCGGATAGTCAGCAATACGACCGGCCGAGTCACCTTTACCAGCAGGCAGGAGGGCGCGGCGACTAACAGCTCCGGCGCGCTGATATCAGTCTTCGGCGGCTTCGGCACGATAAAACATGGCGGAGTCATGGCGGCTGCGACACAAAAGGCTGTTTCAAAAGTAGCCGACGACATCAGGGCCCGTATAGGAGGCGGCGCGACGTCCGGCGGCGGAAGCGCGTCAGGGCTGCATGTGCTCAGCGTATCCGGAAATTCCGTTACGATCGACGCCGGCTCGTCGCTCGGCGCGCGCCGCGGCCAGCATTACGCTGTCTACAGCGAGAGCGGAGTGATAAAAGGACTGGACGGCTCAGTGCTCGGAATCGAAAAAAACTTTAAATCGGTAATTGTAGTTGAGGATGTCAATCCAAATTATTCAACCGCTAAAATCATAAAGGGCAGCAAAGACTTGAAACGGGGAGACTTATTGGAAAAAGTAAGCGACCCGTCAAGCGTCAAACTATAAACTAAGCAGCAAGAAGGGAAAAAAACAAATGAGAAAAAGTATCGCGCTTTTCATTTCATTATTTCTGTTTCTCGTATCAACCGCCGCCCCGTCTTCCGCGGCAATGAGAATTGCCGTCATGGAATTCCAGAACAAAGCGCCAGAGGGCAGCAACCTTGTGGCGCAAGCCCTGACGGACATGTTTACTACCGAGATGGCCAACACAAAGACGTTCGAGGTCTACGAACGCTCGCGCCTCGACGCGATCGCGCGCGAACAAAAGCTGGACCAGTCAGGGCTCGTCGACGTGGGCACAGCTGCCAAAATAGGCAAATTGATTGGTGTCGATTATATCATCCTCGGCTCAGTAACAGAATATACCGAGGCGGTGGGAGGCGTCGTCATCTCCTTTATCGGAAGCGCCACACATACAGGAAAATGCACGCTTGATACGAGGATAATTAACACCACGACGGGCAGCGTCGCATTCGGCGTACGGGAGACCGGCATAGCGGACCGTTCGGCCGGCGGCATAAGCATAGGCGGGATCACATACGCAGAGGCCGAGTTCGGCGGGATAAAAGCAGCCGCGGCGCATGATGCCGTCGTAAAAGTCATCCGCGAGCTTCGCAAAAGACTTGGCGGCGAAGTGAACCATGTAATCGCGCTAAACGGCGACGAGGTGCTCATTGATATGGGGTCGTCGCTCGGCGCTAAAAAAGACGACCTTCTCGTCGTCTACGCGGAAGGCAACGCCATCACAGGACTGGACGGCAAGGTGCTGGCCACCGAGAAGAATAATTACGCGCTCCTCAAAGTAAAAGACGCACAGCCCGCTTTCAGCAAATGCCTTGTTGTAAAAAACACAGGGCCTATTGAAAATATTTTTAAGGGCGATCTCATAGAGCCGGTAGACAGAGGCGAACATAAGAACCTCGCATACAGGAAAGAACGCGCTCCGCAATACAGTCAGGACGCTCTGAACGTTCTTTACGGCGGCGGCGCATCCCCAGCCGCGGACGCTTCTCCCGCTGCGGCGTCCCCGGCCGCAGGCCAAACGCAGGCGTCTCCATCCGGTTCTGCTCAATTGGTATCCGTAAGCGGTATCGACCCGAACACCTCCGATCAGGTCGAAGTGATGAAAACATATCCCATCTCACAAAAAGAACGTAATCTCATTCAGATAGCCCATTCAGCCGGTGTAAAACAACTTCAGAGCGGCAATCCCAAAGAGGCTGTCAAGAGCTTCGAACGCGCTGTGAAAGGCTATCCGCAAAATTTCGTAAGCGCCTACTGGGCCGGCCTCTGCGCAATGAAAATGAAAGACAACTCGCTTGCGCTGCAGTGGTTCAACAGAGCTCTTAAAATGAACCCGAACTATCAGCCGGCACTAAACAAAAAGGCGGCATTAAGCAAATAGACCTCGCAGCAGAGGCTTGGACGGGCGACGCGGCACCTTGATATTCCGACAATAGCATAACGGCTATGCGTCCCTTAAAAAATGAGAGGGTAAAAACTTGCGATAATTAAATTTTTGAGCCCAGCTTTTTATCCGCTCCCCTGCGTCAAATATTTTCCGCTCCTTTTTAACTTGAGCGGAAAATATATCATAACTTTGCCTCCGCAGAGGGGGCGGCGAAGATATGCAATCAGAGGCGGCGATGCCGCGACAAAACGGGCAGGTGTTTTCATCAATGACGGATGAAAGCTCGTGCCCGTTTTGCATTTCCGTGGCCGGATGATGCAAGAGCATTCTGCGATTTGCATAAACACAGGCAGGGAAATACGGGAGACTTCAAAGAGGGAGGATCCCCCTTTGATTCCGGGCGAACCGGCGTCGTTTCTTGCTCAATCGCTCGGCCGCGGCTTTTTCAGTCGGCCAGTATCTCCTTCACGCGCCCTACCTGCCCGTCTCCGAGCATCACCTTTATGCCGTGCGGGTGCGTCGGGCTCTTCGTCAGAAGCCGCGCCACAACACCCTCCGTAAGTTTTCCGGTGCGCTGGTCGGCCTTCAGCACTATGCTCACATGCGCGCCTATCTTTATGTCCGATCTCGTCCTTCCGTCCACGAGTACTCCTCCTTCGGCCCCGCTGCAGCGGCGCCGGACAATTATTATAACGCAGCCGGGGCGCTTGACGTATGGCTCAACTGTAAAACTAACTCCGAGTTTGCAGAAGTAAACGCGAGCGCAGCGTCAGCTTTCGCACGATACAACGGTTAAAGGATAACTATAAGAATATCGTCAGCAGTCAATGAGGCGCGTTTTGTAATCTTCTTTGGCTGCCGACGCTGTTTATAGGCTTTTTTGAATGATTTTTAGGACACACCAACATTGACATGCCGTAAACACGATTTTTGTGTAAAAGTTATCGCGACAGGTTATGTTCGCTCTCTTAATGTCACGGTTTCACATCGGCAATTTCAAGCTATACTATTACCGTTGCCTGTTACGAAGTAACGCCGGCGTTAGAAGAACGTCCTCCGGCGAAACAGGCGAAACGCCCCGCAAGCGGAGAGTCTCCTCTCCATGAAGAAAGCTGAACACCTCGTATGAAGATCGGCCGTTCAGCTTTCTTCTCAATAATGAGTTGATGTTGTTAGACAGCAGCTGCATATCGGCCTGGTCAAGATCATCGAAGCTCGTTCCCTTCGGAAGTACTTTGCGTATCTGCTCATGGTTGTTTTCTATAGATCCCTTTTGATTCGGCGACGCCGGATCACAGTAAAAGACATGGCACGGACTGTCCTCTCCGCCGCCAAGCTCCAACGCCGCCGGATCAGTAAATTCACTGCCGTTGTCAGTAAGGATGACGGGGAAAAGCCCAACATAGAGTTCGCGCCCAAGGTTATGGTATAAAGCATTGAATATGTCGGAGACAGACTTCGCAGTATTGGCATCGCGCAGAAAGATCAGCATCAGCTGCGCATCCAGGAAATGGACTGTGAGCATGACCTTCCCTCCGACCCTGCCGTCCACGGAGTCGATCTCAACTATAGGGGTGTCAGGGTGCGCCGTGATAAACGCAATGAAATCGCTGTCCCCCCGTCCCTCTCTGCACTTCGTATCGACCTTGAAGTTCTGCTTCGACAAACGCGACAGACGTCTGCGGACCTTACGCGGAAGTTCCAGATTTATCGCGTCAAACCGCTTCTGGTCTATATGGTTGTATATAGTCTTCTCCGAGCACATCAGCGAATCCTTTTCAGAGCTCCAGATATGATAGACGGACTGTCCCTTTTTTATGCGCGGGGAGATGATATCGTTCAGCCGCTTCAGCTCTTCGTCGGAAGCCGTTATGCCCCGTCTTGACTCCGACAGCACGGCGGCAGCCTTCTTCTCCGCAGACAATGGCTCGTAATCCGCTTTTTCCAGAGTGCATTGCATCCGTTTTGGACAGGCTCCGCATACATAAGGCGGAGACAGGAGCAGCACACATTCCTGCTTTACATATCCCGGACATATCGACCGGCAATACGTACAGTCCCTGCAATGTTTTTTAAAACACGGCCGGTTTTCGCGGCAGAGCAGGGACACATTGCAGTTAAAACGATTATTGCAGTCGTTAAAAGGATGTCCTGCACCGCCGGACTGCTTTTTGACAAGATGCCTCCTTATTTCTTCAGAGACAGACGACGGATGCTTGCCTATTGCTTCCGCGATAGCTCTGAAAGAGCATCCCTCTTTGAGTTTTGCTGCTATTTCGTTACGATCGTTCAGAGTAGGATGTTTAAAGCCCTTGTTCATTTAAAACGCTCCATTCCAAAAGCCCGTGTGAAACCGTGTCCTTAATACGATAGCTCTAAACCGGCAGAAGTTATTTCGTTATATGTGAAATGGTGTGTTTCGGAGAAGTTATTGCGTGATGACCAGTGGGGTGCCGTCGGAGTTACGTTTGCAATTAACACTTTCGGTCATTTAATGTTTTTTCCCGGTAGATATGAAGCATAAAAAGACTTATACTGAATGGCGCAGATATAATGATTTAGGAGGCCTGTCCGTTGACCACAAACAGATATGTACTTGCCGCGAAGAAGATACGTACCAGTGTTATCCCGCTTGTCGTCCTTCTCGCCTTTTTCGCCATGGTGTCCTGGTACATCATAAAGCCGCTCGCGATGCCGTTGATGTGGTCGATCCTCTTTTCATATTTCGCCTATCCGATCTTCACCTTTCTGCACAAACGCCTGTTTCGTGAGAGATACCGCAATATCGCAGCCGCTATCAGCACCGGCGTGATCTTGGTCTTCATCGCGCTGCCGCTGCTGATGCTTTCTATCTTCGTCACACGCGAGGCGATCCGCATCAGCAGGCAGCTCATGGAGAGCGGTCTCATCTCGGGCTCTTATGCCGATATCATCGCGGCTGTCAAGTCGCTGCCGATTTTTGGCGGATTTGTCAACGAGCTGGATCTTATTACGGATCTGCCTATCGTAGACGCGCTGATAAAGGACAGCGCGCGTTATGTGACGGCCTTTCTGACGATGATTTCAAGCCAGATATTCGAGAGCATACTCAAGCTCGCGCTGATAATACTGATCGTCGCCATCACCTCGTTCTTCCTCGTGCGCGACGGGCGCCGGATGATAGATTATGCGACGGACCTCCTCCCTCTGCCGGAGGAGGAGCGCGTCGGCTTTGTGATGCGCACGGCGGTTATGCTGAAGGCCGTCGTCTGCGGCATAATCATGACGGCCGCGGTCCAGGGCACCTTGGGCGGCCTTGGCTGGTGGTATGTCGGCCTCGCGCACCCGGTCTTTTTCGGTTTCTGTATGTTCATGACGGCGATGATACCGTTTGTCGGCACCCCCGCGATATGGGTGCCCGGTTCCGCCGCGCTCTTTCTGCGCGGCGACCTCTCCGGCTGTGTCATCCTTTTGCTGTGGGGACTGCTGGTCGTCAGCTCGATAGATAATTTTATCAAGCCGATATTCATCTCCGAGGGCAGCAAAATACACATGCTCCTCATCTTCGTCGGGCTCTTCGGCGGCCTTTACGCCTGGGGGTTCCTCGGCGTATTCGTCGGACCGCTGATCCTTTCGCTGGCGCTCTTCCTGCTGGACATATACCACAGCATAATCAAGACCCCGGATGAGGATTGTTTCGCGGGGGCTGAGGATGATTAGGATCTTCGCCGTTTCGGGTTTTAAGAACAGCGGCAAAACGACGCTGTGCCGTAAGCTGCTTTCGGAACTCGCGCGCCTGGGGGTGCGGACCGGGTATATAAAGAGAACTTCCGACGAAGTGCTCGATGATGACGATACTGACACCTCCGCCGTGGAGAGGATGGGAGTCGCCTCGGCGCTGTGGGGGACGGACGGCCTGTGTTTCGAAGAGGCGGAGACGAAGCCCTTTACGCCGGAGTATATAGTATCGCGGTATTTTCCCGACGCGGAGATCGTGATACTGGAGGGCGGCAAATACCTGGACCTTCCCAAGATATGGGTGGAGAGCGGCGAGCCGAGGCCGGCCGGTGTGCGCGGCGTATTTATGGTGTATGACAGAGGCGCCGCCGGCGACGGGAAGCTGCGTTTCGGCGAAGGGGACGAAGCGATTATCGCGGGGAGGCTGGCTGCTACCGTCCGCGGGAGCTATTATCGCAGCTCTAAGGTCTATATCGGAGACCGCCCTCTGCCGATGAAAGATTTTATCGCCGACTTTGTTAGGGGAGCCGTGCTCGGCATGCTTGCCTCACTGAAGGGCGGAAAGGACCCGCAGGCGCCGGTCCGCATATACCTTGACGGAGAAGTAAAAAAGTAGGCGTAAATTATTGTGTGCGCGCCCAAATTAAGTTCTTTGGCGATGTTGCTTAATGTGCTTCTTGAAGATATAATAATTCACTGGTTCGACACACAGTCGATAATATAAAACCTTCAAGGGGGTCACTTCAACAATGAATATCTTAGCCATTGTAGGAGGAATAGGAGTAATCGCATTGCTCTTTGCGGTATATGCGTCGGGCAAAATCAACGCGTTCAAAGTAGAAAACGCGCGAGTAAACGAACTGTCCGGAATCATTCAGGGAGGCGCGATGGCCTTCCTCTACAGGGAATATAAAGCCCTGGTACCCTTCGTCATTATTGTAGCAGCCCTGCTGGCGTGGAAAATAAACGTTCCGAGCGCCGTCTGCTTCGTAGCGGGCGCGGCCTGCAGCGCCCTCACCGGCTACGTCGGCATGAAAGTTGCCACCAAGTCGAACGGCAAGACAGCCTTTGCGGCGATGCACGGCATGAACGACGCCCTCACAGTCGCCTTCATGGGCGGCAGCGTTATGGGCATGACGGTCGTGGGAGTAGGTCTCATCGGAGTAGTGGCGATGTACATCCTCTTCCAGAGCCCGGACACCATAACGGCCTTTGGATTTGGGGCGAGCTCGATAGCGCTCTTCGCGCGAGTCGGCGGAGGCATCTACACCAAAGCCGCTGACGTGGGAGCGGACCTTGTCGGTAAAGTTGAAGCCGGTATTCCCGAAGACGACCCGCGCAACCCCGCCGTCATCGCGGACAACGTGGGCGACAACGTGGGCGACATCGCCGGAATGGGAGCCGACCTCTTTGAATCATACGTCAACTCCATCATCGCGGCCATGGTCATCGGCGCCATCAGCCTTGATCAGGCAGGGATCATCTACCCGCTCATGCTGGCGGGCATAGGCATAATCGCCTCGATCCTCGGCACATTCTTCGTCCGCGTCAAAGAGGGAGGGGACCCGGCCAAAGCGCTTCGCTACGGTCTCGGCTCCACCGGCCTCTTCATGCTCGTCGGTACTTTCTTCATAACCAACTGGCTCTTCAGCGACCTCACACTCTTCTACGCCGTAGTTTCAGGAGTCGTCTCAGGCCTCCTCATCGGCGCGGCGACGGAATACTATACCTCCAGCGACTACCCGAGCGTTAAAGAGATCGCCTCGGCCTCGGAGACCGGTGCGGCCACCAACATCCTGGCCGGTCTTGGAGTAGGCATGAAATCGACAGCCATCCCCGTGATCCTCGTCTGCTGCGCCATAATCGCGGGAGTATTCTTCGGCGGACTCTACGGCATCGCCTGTGCGGCGGTAGGAATGCTTGCCATCACCGGTATGGCGCTCTCCGTTGACGCCTACGGCCCGATAGCTGACAACGCGGGAGGCATCGCGGAAATGGCCGAGCTCCCTGAAGAAGTGCGTGAAATCACCGACCACCTCGACGCCGTAGGCAACACCACGGCGGCCGTGGGCAAAGGACTCGCCATCGGCTCGGCGGCCCTTACGGCGCTGGCCCTCTTCGTCGCCTTCGCTGAAGCCACCAACCTCCAGTCCATCGACCTCAAAGATCCCTTCGTAATGGTGGGGCTCTTCATCGGCGGACTCCTGCCCTTCATCTTCAGCGCCCTCTCCATCCAGGCGGTAAGCCGCGCGGCGGAAAAAATGATCGAAGAAGTACGCCGTCAGTTCCGTGAGATCCCCGGAATAATGGAAGGTACGGGCAGACCTGAATACGAACGCTGCGTAGACATTTCCACGGCGGCGGCGCTCAGAGAGATGGTCATTCCCGGAGTCATGGCGGTCCTCGCGCCAGTCCTCGTTGGCTATCTGCTCGGAGCGGCGGCGCTTGGAGGAATGCTCGGCGGTTCCATCGTGACTGGCGTCATGATGGCGATATTCATGTCCAACTCCGGCGGCGCGTGGGACAACGCGAAGAAATACATAGAATCCGGCCACTTCGGAGGCAAGGGAACGGCTCCGCACGCTGCGGCGGTGGTAGGAGATACTGTTGGCGATCCGTTTAAAGACACTGCGGGACCGAGCCTCAACATCCTCATCAAGCTCATGTCGGTCGTCGCCACCGTCCTTGCTCCGCTCTTCGCGCTATAGTGCAATAAACAGAGCAAAATTTGTGATAATATAAATTAGAGGGAGAGCCGCTACTCTCCCTCTAATCTTCTTAATGAGATACCGCCGCCGTCAGGTATTATTGAGTTCGGCTCTTTGCGAAGGGGAGGCAGTCTATGGCATCTGACGATGTTCGTGAAATAAAATCAAAACTCGACGTCGTTGAGATAATATCCGAGTATGTGAAGCTCAAAAGAAATGGCCGTACATTTTGGGGCTGCTGCCCGTTTCATAACGAGAAGACGCCATCCTTCAGCGTCTCGCCGGAGCGCCAGACTTACCACTGCTTTGGCTGCGGAAAGGGCGGGGATATCTTCTCTTTTATTATGGAGGCCGAACATCTTGAATTCCGCGAAGCTCTCGAAAGGCTTGCCGAAAGAGCCGGCGTTACGCTGTCCCGGGGGCAGCAGAACTTTGCGGAACAGCGTGTGAACAGGGATATAAACCTCACCGCGTTGGACTTTTTTTTAGAATCACTGACGGCCGCCGGCGGCGAGCCGGCAAGAAAGTATCTCGAGCGCCGCTCTCTTCCGCCCGAGGTATGCCGCCGTTTTGAGATCGGATGGGCTCCAAACTCATGGGACCTGCTCTCGCGCAGGCTCCAGAAAAAGGGTTTTACCGCCGCCCAGATATTAGAGAGCGGCCTTGCGGGAGAGGGGCGTGACGGCGGATGTTACGACCGCTTTCGCGGAAGGGTGATATTCCCCATATACAATATCACCGGACGCCTGATCGGCTTTGGAGGAAGGATATTAGACGGAGAGGGAGCGAAATATCTCAACAGCCCCGAGAGCAGGATTTTCAACAAGAGGCACAATCTCTACCTGCTTGATAAGGCGAAGGCTTCGATGAACGCTAAGGGACACGCGCTGCTTGTCGAGGGATATCTTGACGCGATACGCGCGCATCTCTTTGGATATACAAATACGGTGGCCTCCCTGGGAACGGCGCTTACCCAGGAGCAGGCCTCACTGATAAAACGCATGACAGGATTATGCTATATCTGTTATGATTCGGATTCCGCGGGACAGGAGGCAGCTTTGCGCGCCATGTATACCCTCCACGCGGAAGGGGTCGCGGCGAAGCGCGTCATCTGGCAGGGCGGCAAGGACCCGGACGAGATATTGCTGCAGCCAGGCGGTCCGGAGATGTTTGAAAAATCTATAGGCGCGGCGCTGCCCCTGCCGCTCTTCCACGCCCGGCTGAGGAGCGAGGCGCTGAAAGAGCCGGCACGCGCGCCGGAGGCGCGGGCGGACCTTCTCGACGGGCTGGCGTCGCTTTCGATATTTGACGTTATGCCCTACCTTGACGAACTGGGGAATATTCTTGGCATCTTCCCGCACGAGGTACAGGGACTGCTTGAGGAACGCAAACGCCAAAAGCCCGAGGCGCGGGCGCGTAACAGGCGGGAGTATGAGGAACAGGACTTTGTCCCTCCAGAGCCGGCATACGCCGACGACCTGGAATATATGCTCTGCAGCCTGTTGTGGAGCAGAAAAGATATGCGCCAGACATATAGGGCCGAAGAACTTATGTGTTTTATAGATGATCCCGGGATACAGAACATCGTATTCGCGCTGCTGAGCGGCGACGAACCGGAGGCGCTGGAGAGGCGCTGGCAGCAGATGAACGATATGGGCGGGATGCAGATAATCGCCCGCGGAAACAGCCTTCTTTCCAGGGAGGGGATCAGCGGGGAGGCCGCCGAAAAACTGATGGATACGCTGAAACGCAAATATTTGGAAAAACGCCTCGCCTCTCTCGTAAAAAAGATAAAAGAGGGGAATATCTCGGAGAGCGAATACGGTGAATATTTAAAATATACGAGACTATTAAAAGGAGGGAACATAAAGGCATGAAAAAGACAAAAAGCAAAAAAGAAGAGATTGTGCCGGAAGAGACGTCCCCTATTACGGAAGATGGCGCGTCGCCCATGGATATGGGGCCGTCCGCGCTTGATGAGGCGGTGTCGGACGACATTTCGTCGGTGGACGAGGCGGATATCGACGAAATAAACCTCGAAGAGCCGCCGGCGGAGGAGCCAGACCTGCTGGCCGTCATAGAGCCGATCGATGAACCCGAGGAAGACAGCGCCGTATCGCCGTTGGGCGACGACACGGAGGGGGCTGATTACAGCGCCTATATAGATAACGTGCGCGACCTGCTTCACGAGGGGCGTGAAAAGGGCTTTGTCACCTATGAGGATATTGAAAAGAGGATGCCTAAGGATTTCCTCACCGCCGATATCCTTGATAACCTTTACATGAACCTGATGGAACTTGGCGTTGACGTCCTCGACGAGCCGAAGACCAAGGTCGACCCCTCCGAGGGGGAGGCCCTGGTGCCGACGACGGTCAACAACGAGGACATGGGAGATCTTGAGGACCTTCCGCTCTCAGACCCAGTGCGCATGTACCTCAGAGAGATAGGCAAGATACCGCTCCTCACCTCGGAGGACGAGGTCATGCTCGCCAAGGGCGTTGAGGCTGGGGACGTGGCGAGCAAGGACGCTTTGGTAGAGGCAAACCTCCGCCTCGTCGTCAGCATCGCGAAGAAATACATCGGCCGCGGCATGCTCTTCCTGGACCTGATACAGGAGGGAAACCTCGGCCTTATCCGCGCGGTGGAGAAGTTTGACTATCATAAAGGATATAAATTCAGCACGTACGCCACCTGGTGGATACGCCAGGCGATCACGCGCGCGATCGCGGACCAGGCGCGGACGATACGCATACCGGTGCATATGGTCGAGACCATCAACAAGCTGATCCGCGTCTCGCGCCAGCTCGTTCAGCGGCTGGGACGTGAACCGACGGCGGAGGAGATCGCGGCCGGGATGGAGATACCTTCGGACCGCGTCGAAGAGATACAGCGCATCGCGCAGGAGCCCGTCTCGCTTGAGACCCCGATCGGCGAAGAAGAGGACAGTCAGCTTGGAGATTTTCTTGAGGACAAGGACCTACCAAGCCCCGAAGAGGCCGCCGCGAGCCAGATCCTCCGCGAGCAGCTTGACGAAATGCTCGACGACCTTACCGACCGCGAGCGCGAGGTGCTGAGGCTTCGTTTCGGCCTCGAGGACGGACATGCGCACACCCTTGAGGAGGTTGGCCGGCGTTTCGGCGTTACCCGCGAACGCATCAGGCAGATCGAGGCCAAGGCGCTGCGGAAATTGAGGCATCCGAGCCGCAGCAAGAAGCTCAAGGATTTTCTGGAATAAATGTTGAAAAAGACACCCGGCATATAAATGACGGGTGTCTTGCCGTTTTTGCACTTTGCTACTTATTGCACAAATGCTATAGAAGCATTATACTTTTAAAATATAAGTGGGGTGAAGCTTTTGAGACTGGATAAATATCTGAAGCTGTCGCGCCTGATAAAGCGCCGGACGGTGGCGCAGGAGATGGCGGAGATCGGCGCCGTGCGCGTCAACAAGAGGCAGTGCAAGCCTGCCGCCGAGGTCCGCGAGGGCGACGTCGTGGAAATAGCCTATCCCCGGCGCGTCCTGACCGTGAAGGTGCTGACGGCGGATGAGACCGCCCTTAAACGGAACGCTCCCGCTTATACGGTCATTGATGAAAAAGAGGCCGCCGCCGGTGAGAAACCGTGGTAGGCGGTGGAACGATCAGCCCGAAACAGGAAAGGGGAAATCAGGTTGTCGCGTATAAAAAGTATTCATGCCAGAGAGATATTGGACTCCAGAGGCTTTCCGACCGTTGAGGTAGAGGTCAGGCTCGACTCGGGTACTATGGGAGGTGCGAGCGTTCCCTGCGGAGCGTCCACCGGCACCTATGAGGCGTTTGAAATGCGTGACAGGGACAGCGGCAGATACCGGGGCCGCGGCGTCCTTGACGCGGTAAAAAATATAAATGAGGTCATCGCGCCGGTGCTGACCGGGCTAGATCCGGCGGAGCAGGCGTTGGTCGACAATACGATGATCGAACTTGACGGTACGCTCCACAAGGTCCGCCTCGGCGCCAACGCGACGCTCGGCGTTTCACTGGCGGCGGCGCGCGCGGCGGCGAATGACCTCGTGATCCCGCTCTGGCGTTATCTGGGCGGCTTGAATGCCGATCTGATGCCGGTGCCGATGATGAACGTCATCAACGGAGGCATGCACGCTGATAATAATCTGAACATACAGGAGTTCCTCATCATCCCGCACGGAGCGCCCACCTTTACGGAGTCTCTGCGCATGGGGGCTGAGACCTATCATTCGCTGAAGGATATCCTGGTGCGCGCGGGAAAGCCGACCGGCACCGGCGACGAGGGCGGGTTCTCATGTGACTTCCGCGGCCCGGACGAGGTGATGGATACGCTGATGCTCGCGATAAGCAAAGCCGGCTACCAGCCGGGCCGTGACATTTCGATCGGCCTCGACGTGGCGGCGAACCAGTTCGCGTCGGAGGGAGCCTATCAGTTCCCCGGATCGAACTGCCGCTTTACCGCCGGCGAGCTGATCGATATGTATGAAAACCTCTGCGCGAAATATCCCGTAATTTCGATCGAAGACGGGCTTGCCGAGGACGACTGGCAGGGATGGGTCTCGCTGACGGAGCGGCTCGGTAAAAAGATAGAGCTGATAGGCGACGATCTCTTTGTAACGCATAAAGACCGCCTGAAGATAGGCATCGAAAAGAAAGCGGCCAACGCGGTACTGATAAAGCCGAACCAGATCGGCACGCTGACGGAGACGCTCGACGTCTGTGAGATGGCGCTGCGGGCCGGATACAACAGGATAATCTCGCATCGTTCCGGAGAGACCTCGGACTCCTTCATCGCCGACCTCGCGGTGGCGACCGGAGCCGGGCAGATAAAGGCCGGAGCTCCGCACGGGATGGAGAGGGTACGTAAATATAACCGGCTCATACGCATAGAGGAAGCTCTCGCGGGCCGTTCGGAGTTTGCGGGGAAGCCCGCTCCCAAAGGATAGAGGAGGATACGATATAATGAAAGTAGCGGAACCAACGGTAGAGAGGCTCATACAATACTACCGCCTCCTGATGCTGATGAAAGAGGAGGGGCGCAAGGTCGTCTCTTCCCTTCAGATGGGAGAGATGCTTGGGATAAAGGCCAGTCAAGTACGTAAAGACCTTTCCTATTTCGGCGAAATAGGAAAGCGCGGCGTCGGTTATCACGTGAACCGCCTGTGCGCTCATATCGAAAACATTCTGGCTTCGCCCCGCGTATGGCATGTGGCGCTTGCCGGCGTTGGCAATCTGGGAACGGCCCTTATGGGACATACGGCCTTTCAAAGTTATAAGTTCAGCGTGGAGGCGCTCTTCGATATCGACCCGGAAAAGGTGGGACGCAAAGTGATGGGAGTAGAGTGCTTCCATTCGGACGATATCGCCAGGGTGATGGAGGAGCGCAACATCGAGGTGCTGCTGCTGGCGGTGCCGGCGGCAGCAGCGCAGGCGTGCGTGGATAAGGCCGTCGCCTCGCCGACGCTGAAGGGGATACTTGCCTTTACGCCGGCGACGGTGGTCGTTCCCGAAAGGATATTGTTCTACCGCGTGGATATCTTCGTTGAACTTGAGAAGCTTCTCTTTTTCCTCAAGGAGCAGGAAAAACAGCATTAGCGTCAAAAGAGAAAAAGGATATATGCACAACGGGCGATATCATGATAAAATACCCGTTGTGGCGAAAGAAACAAATTAAAAACAAGTTTTGTAAGGAGGAATTTCTTTGGGCCAGCAGGGCGGTTTGACAGGTATGTTGCTACCTCTCGCAATGTTTGCGGCGATATTCTATTTCATGATTATCAGGCCGCAGAAGAAGAAACAAAAAGCGCATGAAGATATGCTTGCCAGCATCAGTAAGGGAGATACGGTTATAACTGCCGGAGGGTTCTTTGGCGTAGTTCGCGAGACCCTGGACGACAGCTATATAGTCGAACTTGACGAAGGCGTTAAGGCGCGTATCCTCAAGAGCTCCGTCTCAATGAAAAAGAGCGACGGCAACATGACGGGCTCACAGCCGAAGAAAAAGAAATCCAAGAAATCTGAGGCGTTGGTTGAAGAAACTAAGCCGGCGGCTGAAGAGGCCAAGCCGGCGGAAGAGGCTCCCCTGCTGGAGGCCGCGGCGGTCGAAGAAAACCCCGAAGCCGCCGTGATCGAAGACAGCGTTGCCGCCTCTGAAAATAAAGATGAGGAATCCAATAAAGAGGCTTAGCCATAGCCTATAACGTTACTCTGTTTTTTTTACGGAGAGGACAACTTACGGGTCCACTCCGTTTTCTTTGTGAGGAGGCGCATGTAAGATGCTAAAAAGAGACAAATGGCGGCTTATTCTGGTCGTTGCAGTTGTCATAATCGCCGCGGCGGTGGCGTTCCCGATAAAAGGGAAGGTACGCCTTGGCCTTGACCTTAGAGGCGGCGTCCATATCATACTTCAGGCGAAGGGAACGCCGGAAAATCCGCTCACCCCTGACAGTCTGGAAAGACTTCTCGTGGTCCTCCGCTCCCGCGTAGACCAGTACGGCATCGCCGAACCGGTGATCCAGCGCGAAGGCGACGACCGTATCGCCATAGACCTGCCCGGGATCGAAGACCCAGAGGCGGCTCTTGACCTGATCGGACGCACAGCCGTTCTTCAGTTCCGCCAGGTGCTTGGCGAATCGCCGCGCGTGCCGGCAAAACCCGTGCGCTCGAACTACGACAGCGACGAACAGTTTAAGACCGCCGAGGAACGCTGGTCTGCGGCAAAGGACGAGGTCGACCTTTACATCAAGCAGATGGAAGAGGCGGTTAAGTCGAATTCCGACATGGCTGTCGCCAGAAGTGAAAGCGGCAGCGCCTACCTTCTTGGCAAGCAGTATGTCGGCGGCGGGGATCTCACAAAGGCGGAGACGAATTTTGACCAGTTCGGAAAAGCCGCCGTCTCCCTCAAATTCAACCCCGGCGGCGCCAAGCTCTTTGACGAGGCGACGGCCGCCAACATAGGCAAACAGATCGCCATCGTGCTTGACGGCACCGTTATTTCCGCTCCGGTCGTCCAGCAGCGCATCTCCGGCGGAGAGGCGCAGATCACAGGCTCCTTCTCGACCGCCGAGGCCAACCGGCTCGCGATCATGCTTCGCGCCGGCGCGCTCCCTGTTTCTGTCGAAGTCCTTGAGAACCGCTCGGTGGGGCCGTCCCTCGGCGCCGACTCCATACATGACGGCATAAAGTCCGGACTTATCGGCGCCGCGCTAGTCGTCATTTTCATGGTGGTCTACTACGGACTGCTGGGGATCGCCGCCGATGTCGCGCTTGCCGTGGCGATGCTTCTCGTCGTCGCCGCGCTCATTATGCTCAAGTCGACGCTTACGCTCCCCGGTATCGGAGGTATGATCCTTACGATAGGCATGGCGGTAGACGGCAACATTCTCATATATGAGAGAATGAAAGAGGAATTCCGTTCGGGCAAGACGATGATGGCGGCTCTCGATACGGGCTTCCGCAAGGCGCTTATCGTCATTCTCGACTCGAACATTACGACGCTCATCGCCGCCGCGATACTCTTCTACTTCGGAAGCGGCCCGATACGCGGCTTTGCCGTCACGCTGAGCATAGGCGTAGTCGCCTCTGTCTTCTGCAATACGGTGGTCACGCGGACGCTGCTGGGCATAGTCCTGTCAGCGCGCAAGAGCCATACCCTTTAGAGAAGGAGGCAATAAGAAATGGCTACATTTGACGCTTCAAAACTAAATTTCCCGTTTATGAAGTACAGGAAGATGCTGATAGGCATCAGCCTTGTATGTATCCTCGCGTCGTTCGGCCTCCTGCTGGCGAAGGGGCTTAACCTCGGGGTCGATTTTACCGGAGGCCTCGTTCTGCAGGTCAAATTTGAAAAAGCGGTGGATATCGCGGATGTGCGCTCCGCGCTCAGCAAGATAGGCCAGGGCGGCGCAACGATACAGGCCTTTGACAACTCGGACGTGCTCCTTCGCTTCCAGGCGCAGGACGACCAGGTTCGCAAAGATGTGCTTGACGTGCTCAAGTCCGATATCGGAGGCTACAAGGTGCTCCGCGTGGATAAGATCGGCCCCGTCGTCGGCGGAGAACTTCGCGCGCAGGCTACCTACGCGCTGCTGCTCGCGCTTGCCGGCATCCTCGTCTACATGGCATTCCGTTTCCGTTTCCGTTTTGGCGCGGCGGCGGTCATTTCGCTGATGCACGACGTCATTCTGATGCTCGGAGTATACAGCCTCACCGGCAAGGAGGTCTCAGTCACCTTTATCGCGGCCATCCTTACCGTCGCCGGTTATTCGCTGAACGACTCGATCGTCGTGCTCGACCGCATTCGTGAGAACTGGGGACAGGTCCGCAGCAAGGGCATCGTCGATCTTGTCAACACTTCGATCAACCAGACGCTCTCGCGCACCATCAATACCTCGGTCACGACGCTGCTGCCGGTCGTCTCCATGTACATCTTCGGCGGCGAGGTCATCAGCAACTTTGCCTTCGCCTTCCTCATCGGCATCGGCGTGGGGACCTACAGCTCCATCTATATCGCGAGCTCGATGCTCGTCGAGTGGTACCTGCGCTCGCCGAAATATTAAGATACCGCATACGTCAAATACCTAAAAAAATCTCTCTCCCCGGTAAGGGGAGAGATTTTTTTTATGTTATGTTGTATGATATAAGGGTATATGAAGATGGGTGAGGGACGGTGTCCCTTGCCGACTGGAGGGATTTGTTTGAAAAGCTATATACTTGCGATCGTACTGACCATGTTCCTCTCTGCGCTGTTCGCCTTTCAGAATATCGGCGACGTTACCATCCGTTTCCTTATCTTTGAATGGACGCTGCCGCAGGGAGTCTGGGAGGTAGTCCTGTTTTCTTCGGGAGCGGCCATCATGTGGTTCTTCTCCCTCTTCTCTGTCTTTGAAGTGCGTTCAAAGTACAAGAAGGAACTTAAGCAGAAGGATGAAAAGATCGCCGCTTTAGAACAGGAAAAGAAGACGATCCTCGACTCCTTCGTCGCCAAAACACAGGCCGCGTCGGAGAGCCGCCCGCAGGAAAGCGGTGCTCCCGAGCCGGAAACGGCGGAGTAACCTTTGGTCGTACGCTGTACCAAAGACTCACTGAACATTTTTACCCAGTCAACGGTCTCAGCGGAAATAGCGGCGAAATTTAATTGTTCACCTTTACAGGCGTCACTGTTGGAAATGCGCGGGCTTACCGCGGATGTGATGCCTCGTGAGGTGGAAAATTGGCTTTCCCCACATTTACCGCGCCTGTTGGAGAAGCTTGACCTGGGAGCAGAAAATAATAAAGCGGCCGAACTGGTGCGTGGGCTGACCGACGCCTCCAACGTCGTAGTCTACGGCGACTATGACGTCGACGGCATCTCCGCGACGGCGATCGCGATGGAACTCGCGCTTGTGCGCGGGGCCCATGTCCGTTATTTCATCCCGCACCGTTTCAATCAGGGCTACGGACTGCATAATGACATCGCGGCCACGATCGCGAAGCGCGGCTGCGACCTGGTGATCGTCGTAGACTGCGGATCGCAGGACGTCGAGGCAGTCGAGACGCTCAAAAAGAGCGGCATCCCGGTGATCGTCTTCGACCATCACCTCGTCGAAGGCACCCCGGCCGGCTGCGACACGATGATAAACCCGCAAATATCGGGTGACGCCGCGGCGAAAAAATTGTGCGCCACCGGCGTCATCTGGTGTTGGATATGGCAGAACGAACTGCTCACGGAGCGTCAGCTGCTGAGGATGCTCGACGTGGTGGCGCTGGCCACGATCGCCGACTGCGTATCCCTGGCTTCGTCGCTTAACCGCGCCCTCGTGCGTGAAGGGCTGAAATCGATCCGCACCCATACGCGGCCCGGGCTCAACATCCTGATGGAGCAGCTCGGCATCGCCGCCTCCTCGATAGACACGGAAGATCTTGCGATGAAGATAATTCCCTGCCTCAACGCGGCGGGGCGTCTCTATCTCGCCGATCTCGCGGTCGACATTCTCTTTCCCAGCAAAAACCTCGCGAGCAACGTCGGCAGACTTATCGCGCTGAACCGCAAGCGCCGCGAGCTCTCGTCGAAGATACTTGAACAGGTCGAGAGCGCCGCGGAGGGCAAATACAAATATGTGCTCACGAACAGCGACTGGTCCGTGGGTGTTTTGAGCAGCGTCGCAAGCCGTATCTGCAGCGAGCGCAGCTCCCCGGTGGCTCTTGTTGCCGCCGTCGGCGATATTATGCGCGGCACCCTGCGCATGCCCGCCGGCGGGGACGCGGTCGGAGTCCTGAAGCAGCTGGCCCCGCTTCTCAACACATGGGGCGGCCATCGCCTCGCGGCCGGTTTCAGTGTGAAAACGGAAAACTGGGAGAAGCTGCGCGGCATGATGGAGGAGATGCTCTCCGCCGTCGAGGTTGTGGGCGAAAAGGAGGACCTCCTCTATTGGAACCCGGTCAATCTCGACATGAGCACCTGGTCCGAGGCGGTCGCCTTAGGCCCGTTCGGCATGGAAAACCCCGCCCCGATGCTCTATTCCCCTTACGGCGGACAGATGAGTGTGGTACCATTAGGCAAAACTGGAAAGCATGTTAAGATCGAACTGGGCTCGGCCTCCCTGCTCGCCTTTAGCGCCGCCGATATGTTTGACGACCGCGGGGGGATCGACGGCTGGGTCTACAAGCCACGCCTCGATACGTGGAGGAATGTTACCTCTCTTCAGTTCATACTTGAAAAGATGGTAATGCAGGAGCAATAATTCGCGCGGCGGTGATAGAGTGTATGAACACAGAAAATAAAGGTACGGCGGCAAATGTGAGATCCGCGCACATGTCGGAGATCGCAAGCATGGGCGGTTTCTCCTTCGGGGAGCGGGAGAGCCGCGCGCTGATGGAGAGCTATTGGGGGCGCGTCTCCGAGGACCAGCGGGTCGCCTCGCTGCGCCTTGCCTGGCAGGATCTATGGGCGAAGGCCTCCCTGTATCTGCCTAAAGATGATATGAAGATGATCGGCGAAGCCTTTGTCTTTTCCTCCGTAGCGCACGGAAAGCAGCGCCGCCACACGGGAGAGCCGTATATAATACACACCGTGAGCGTCGCCGCGATACTTTCAAGCATGGAGATAGACAGGGAGACCATCGTCGCCTCACTGCTGCACGACGTGCTGGAGGATACCGCGACAACGCCGCAGCAGCTCTCGGAGAAGTTTGGCGAGGATGTGGTCATTCTGGTGGACGGCGTGACGAAGCTCGGAAAGCTTCAGTTCAAGTCCGTCGAAGAATACCAGTCAGAGAACCTCCGGAAGATGTTCGTCGTTATGGCGAAGGATATCCGCGTGGTGCTTATAAAGCTCGCCGACCGCCTCCACAATATGCGCACGATATCCTCGCATAAGAGGGAGAAGCAGCTCTCTATCGCGCGGGAGACCCTTGAAATATACGCGCCGCTCGCTCACAGGCTCGGCATATATCAGGTGAAGCGGGAGCTGGAAGACCTGTCTTTCCGCATCCTTGACCCCGAGATGTACTATGACATCAAACGCCGCGTGCGAAAGAAGCTTCCCGAGCGCGAGGGGATCATCAAAGAGGCGATGGACACCCTCGAACAACGGCTGAAAGACGACAACATAAACGCCTCGATAAAGGGGCGGCCGAAGCATTTCTACAGCATATATGAAAAGATGCGGCGAAAAAACCTTTCGCTGGAACAGCTCTACGACCTGCTGGCGCTGCGTGTCATCGTGAAGACGATCGGCGAATGCTACCAGGTGCTGGGGCTGGTCCATACGATATGGAAGCCGATCCCGGGGCTTTTTGACGACTACATAGCAAACCCCAAGAGCAACATGTACCAATCGCTTCATACGACCGTGGTCGGCCCGGAGGGGGAGCCTCTCGAGGTGCAGATACGCACGAAAGAGATGCACCTCCTCGCCGAATACGGCATCGCCGCCCACTGGAACTATAAAGAGGGCGGCCATAAGGTAGACAACCTCGACAAGGGGCTCACCTGGATACGCAAGGCGCTGGACGCCGCTCCGGAACATAACGAGGGGGAGGCCGGGAGCGCCGGCGAGGGGGGCACGGAGAGCGCGTCGGACGGGACTCTGTTCCTGGACAACCTCAAGACGGACGTCCTCTCAAACGACGTTTTTGTCTTCACCCCCAAGGGAAAGGTCGTGCGCGTGCCCAACGGCTCGACCTCGATAGACTTCGCCTACGCCGTGCACACGCAGGTCGGCCATAAATGTGTGGGTACGATGATCAACGGGCGCATCGCGCCGATGGATCAGGAGCTTCACAACGGGGATATCGTGCGCATCCTCACCTCGCCGCAGGGCAAACCCTCGCGTGACTGGCTGAAGATCGCGAAATCAAACCGTACGCGCAGCAAGATAAAATCATGGTTCCGCCAGTTGGAACGGCAGGAGCGCGACGAGAAGTCCAAACGCGGCCGCGAACTGCTTGAAAAAGAGGCGGCGCGCCGCAGTCCCGGAGTGGAAAATCCGCTTGAGGCCGTTAATTCGCAGCTTGCACACATTGCGCGCGAGCTCGGCTATTCGAGCCTCGACGAACTGGTGATCGCCGTCGGCTCCGGCAGCCATTCGCCGGCCAGCGTCCTTGGGCGTATCACGCCCGACAGCTCTAAGGTACAGGCGGAGGCGATCCCGGAAGCCGCCGCGCCGCAGCAGCGGAAAGAGGCCGATTCCGAGATAGTCGTGGAGGGCGCGCCGGGAGTGCTTGTCACTCTCGCGCAGTGCTGCCGTCCGATCCCGGGAGACCCTATCGTCGGCGTCGTCACGCAGAGCCGCGGCATCTCCGTACACCGGAGGGACTGCGCGAACATTGAGAGAGCCGATCGCGCGAAGCAGGTGTCTGTGGCGTGGGGAAGGCCTAAGGATACGCGTTATACGGCGCGAATAAAGGTCGAAGGGGTGGAGAAGCAGTCGCTGCTTGCCGACATAGTCCAAACGATAGCGTTGATGGACGGGCTGATATCCAATGTCAAGGCCAGCGTAGTCAACAACACTCGTACGCGCGTCGTCGCGGACCTGCAGGTTAGGGACCTCGAGCATTTGTACAGGATAATCGCGAAGCTCAACAATATTTCGGGAATACTGGAAATCACCAGGGGGTAAAGAGCAATGAAGGCGCTTTTGCAGCGGGTATCATCTTCCAAAGTCTCCGTAGAGGGGCGCGTAGTCGGCGGGATCGGCCGCGGCATCACGGTGCTCCTCGGCGTGGTCCCCGAAGACGACCAGCGGGATATTGACTGGCTTGCCGAAAAAATCGTAAATCTTCGTATTTTTGACGATGAAGATGGTAAAATGAATCTTTCGGTCTCCGACGTTGGGGGAGAGATATTGGTGATCTCACAGTTTACCCTCTGCGGAGAGTGTAAAAAGGGACGCCGCCCCTCTTGGGCTAAAGCCGCGGAACCGGGGTTCGCCAATGAAATGTACATTAAGTTTATCGAAGCTGTGAAAAAAGAGGGTATTCCGGTCGAGCACGGCCAGTTTCAGGCATATATGGCGGTGGACATACAGAACGACGGGCCGGTTACCCTGATGATAGATACCAAGGAGTGAATTGTATGAACATTAAAAGATTTCCTCTGGGAACGTTATGGACGAATTGTTATCTGATATGGGATGATTCCGGCAACGGATTCGTGGTCGATCCGGGCGGTCCCGCGAAAGAGGTGGAGGACTTTATCCGCAGCCACGATATAAGGCTGTACTGGATCATCCTTACCCACGGACACAGCGACCACATCGGCGGCATCGCCGACCTGCGCAATATCTCGGAAAACGGCGTCGCGATCCACAGCGAAGATGCCGAATGCCTGACGAGCGCGAGCAAAAACCTCTCGACCTACATAGGCGAGGCCGTGGAAATGCCCTCGGCCGAGAAGCTGCTTAAAGAGGGCGACAGGCTGAAAGTCGGCAAGATGACGCTCGATGTGATCCACACTCCCGGCCACACGCTGGGTGGAATCTGCATCATAGTCGCCGACGGTGAAGAGCAGATATTGATATCGGGGGACACGCTGTTTGCCCGCTCGATCGGCAGAAGCGACCTTCCCGGCGGGAATGAGGATGTGCTGATCGAGTCGCTTAAAAAACTGGACGGGCTGCCTGACAAGATGAGAGTTTTCCCCGGGCATGGCCCGGAGACGACGATCGCGGCGGAGAAGCAGTATAACCCCTACTGGCCCAGATAGGCTTTGCTATGGATTTCTCGCAGCTTCCGCACAGCGAACGGCCACGGGAAAAACTTATCAAACACGGCCCTGACTCGCTTTCCCTTGCCGAACTCCTTGCGATCCTGCTGAGGACCGGCAGAAAGGGAGAGGATGTGGCGGCTCTGTCGCAGGGCCTGCTGCGGCGGATGGGCGGACTTGCGGGGCTGGCTCGTGCCACCACCGCGGAGATGATGCAGGAGAAGGGGCTGAAAGAGGCCAAAGCAGCCTCTCTCGCCGCCGCGCTCGAACTGGGGAAGCGTATGGTGCTCATGAAGGGAGCGGAGAGTTCGGACTGGCGCGGGGCGCTGCTCGCAAAGGCCTTTGAAACGAAGTATATGGAACGGGAATGCATTTTCGCGTTCTTTCTCAGCGCGAAGGATCGCGTGCTTGGAGAATCCGAGCTTTCTTTCGGCGGTATTTCCGGGGCCTACCTTGACCTGCCGGTGTTTTTTCGTCAGGCCGTGAGGATCTCGGCGGCTAAGGTCGTTGTCCTGCACAACCACCCGGACGGCTGCCGGCTGCCGAGCCGTGATGATGTCAAGCTTACGGAGCATATAGAACAGGGACTGCGGTTTCTGGGGATGCAGCTCAAGGGACACTATATCGCCGCCGACGGGGAACTCTTTCCCGTTAAGGGGGAGCGCCTGGCGGAGTGCGGTCTCGAAGCGGCGCCTGGTAAAATTTGAAGGTATAATTTAGAAAAGTCAATTGAAAGCGGGGGCTAGTTTTGTTCAGTTTCAGACCCAACCTCTTCAACCACGAGATAGGAATAGATATTGGGACGGTAAATACGGTCATATACGTTAAATCAAAGGGCGTCGTCATCAACGAACCCTCGGTCATCGCGGTGCGCAACCTTGGCCGCAAGGGGCAGAAGGAGATAATAGCTTTCGGCGCCGCCGCGAAAAAAATGGTGGGGCGCACGCCGCAGGGGATAACGACGGTAAGACCTCTTTCACACGGAGTGATCGCCGATTTTGAAATGACGCAGCACATGATACGCCATTACATGTCGCAGGCGACGGCCTCCGGCGGGATGTTTTCCCATCCCCGCGTCGCCGTCTGCGTGCCGGCGAGCGTTACGGAGGTCGAAAAGCGGGCCGTGGTCGAAGTGACGCTCGCCGCGGGGGCCAAAGAGGCCTTCGTGGTGGAAGAGCCGCTCGCCGCGGCGGTGGGCATCGGCCTGGCTATCGACGAGGCGCAGGGCAATATGGTCGTCAACATGGGCGGCGGCACCTGCGAGGTCGCGGTGCTTTCCCTCGGCGGGATAGTCATCAACCAGTCGGTCAGAGTGGCCGGCGACGCCCTTGACGAGGCGATCATCTCGATGCTGCGCCAGAACTACACGCTTGCTATCGGTGAAAGCACGGCGGAGGAGATAAAGATCGCGATCGGCTCCGTGATCCCGCTCGATCAGGAGCTTAAAATGGACGTCAAGGGGCGCGATCTCGTGGATGGCCTGCCGAAGGTGGTAAGCATCTGTTCGGAAGAGGTCCGTGAATCGATAGAGCCGATCGTGATGCAGATAGAGGAGACGATACGTTCGACCCTCGAACGCACGCCGCCCGAGCTTGTCCGCGACATCGTCGATCAGGGCATCGTCCTTTCCGGAGGCACGGCCAACCTTCGCGGCCTCAACATCCGCTTCGCGGACGCGCTTAACGTTCCGATACACATCGCGGAACAGCCCGTCTTTTCTGTGGCCCTTGGCCTCGGCAAGATACTCGAGATGCCGCAGGACAAGAACAGGCTCTCGATCACCGTCGAGAAGCAGGGCGCTTAAGGGCGGAATCAATAAATGCAGCTTCTTGGCAGGGAAAGCCGTCCATGGCTCGGCGGAGTCGCATCCGTTCTCGCCGGGGTGGGGCTCCTGCTTTTCATGACGGCGGTGCCCTCCGCGAAGTACGCGGCTGTCGAATATGTGAACGCCGCTCTCACATATCCTGAGAAGCCTGTGCTCTATATACGCAACCTGGTGCAGCTCAGCGGCAACTGGGTGATGGAACGCGCGAGCCTCAACGAACGCGTCGAGCGCCTTGAACTTAAAAACCAGGCGCTCTCCGAGGCGCTGCAGCGCGCGGCGATAAAGGAGCCGGCGGCGAGGGAGTCTTATGTGCGGGCCCTTGTCACCCTGCGCTACCCGCAGGATTGGTGGCAGGAGTTCCGTATCGACAAGGGCGCGCGCGACGGCGTCGTGGAAAAGGCGGCCGTCACCTCTGAGGGCTTCCTCGTCGGCAGGGTGACCAGAGTCGGCGACAGTTACGCCTGGGTGGAACTCATCACCTCCTCTTCGTTCCTGCTTGCGGCGGCGGTGGATCAGACGCGCGACCTCGGCGTAGTCAACGGCGACGACTTCGGCCATCTAAAGCTGCTTTATATACCGGAGGAGCGCAAACTTAAGCGGGGCATGACGATATCCACCTCGCTGATGAGCGACCTCATCCCTCCCGGGCTGCCGGTCGGGACGATAATCGACATAGATGAAAACAAAGAGGGATATACGGAGATGAAGCTCAGCGCCGGAGCGCATTTGACGCAGCTTTATAATGTGGAGGTCTTTACGGGCCGGAGGGCGCCGAAGTGACGCTGCTCCTTGCCGTCTGGCTTTTGCAGGATTTCGCGCAGCTGCTGTTGATGGGCATATGCATGGTGCCCGATACATTCCTGCTGACGGCGCTCTTCATGGCGCTGCTGCCCAACACCACGAAGGAACGCCAGACCAGGTTAGTCTGGGGCGCGTTTATCGGCGGCCTTATCTGGGACCTGCGCTGGACCAACCTTCCGGGACTGACCGCGGCGATCGGCGGAGGCTTCATCGGTCTCGCCTGTTTCCTCTGGCAGAAGACGCCGGTCCAGGGGCGCACGCCCGTAACCTTTACGATGATGTCCGTCGGCTGCGAGCTGTTTTACGCGGGCGTACACTTTTTCTTCTGGACTATCCCGAGCCAGACGGCGATGCGGCAGTTCGTCGTCCAGCAGCTGATGGCCGTGCCGGTGATCATCTTCTTCTCGTGGCTCTTCTGGAAGGTGTCGGGGCGGAATGGTTAGTTCGCAGTATTCCAAGTTCGATATCATGCGCCGCATGCGCTTCCTGCAGGCGGCGGTATTTGTATCTTTCATGCTGCTTGTCGCCGGGCTCTTTTTCTTCCAGGTGGTCCAGGGCGACACCTATGTCAAACTCGCCTCCCAGAACAGGCTGCGCATCCTGCGCATCCTTCCGCCCCGCGGCAGCATCGTCGATATAAACGGAGCGCCGCTCGCGGTGAACGTCCGTACCTTCAACATCAACGGCTACCCGATAGACCTTCAGAAAGAGGAAAATATTAAGTCTGTGACGGCGCTCCTGGTGCGCAACGGCATCCCGATGACCGAAGATAAATTCAGAGAGACCGTCGCTAAACAATATTCCGCTCCCTACCGCGCGATAACCGTCGCCACGAACCTCACCTTTGCGCAGGTCGCGGAGATGATAATGGACAGGGACTTCAAAAAGGTACTCTTTCTGACGCCGGTCTGGCGGCGTACCTATCCGGCGGCGCAGTATGCCGCGCATGTCGTGGGCTATGTCGCGGAGATCACGAAGGAGGAACTCGAGGCCGGCGACGCCGAGGTCTACCGCGGCGGCGACATGATCGGCAAAAACGGCATCGAGGGCGAATATGAGGAGATACTGCGCGGTTCAGCCGGCGAAGAGGTCATCGAGGTCGATTCGCGCGGCCGGAAGCTGCGCAATATCAGCTATGTAAAATCGACCAAGGGCGACGATATGACGCTGACGATAGACCTCGCGGCACAGCGCTACGCGGCGGAGCTGATCGGAAAATACCGCGGGACCATCATCGCGATGGACATAAACGACGGCGGCATACGCTGCCTCTATTCCGCCCCCTCCTATGATCCCAACCCGCTCACGTGGGGCATCACCACTAAAGAGTGGGCCGCGCTTAACGACCATGACGAAAGGCCGATGATGAACAGGGCGATTTCAGGGGCCTATCCCCCCGCTTCGACCTTTAAGATCGTCACAGGTTCGGCGATACTTGAAAGCAATGTGGCCAACAGGAATACGACCGTCAGCTGTCCGGGATATTTCGAACTTGGAAACCACCGGTTTCGCTGTTGGAAACACAGCGGTCACGGGCGCGAAAATATAATCAACGCTCTCAGAGATTCCTGCGACGTCTATTTCTACCAGCTTTCGAGCCAGATGGGGATCGACAGGCTCATAAAGACGGCCGCCAAGTTCGGCGTCGGCGAAAAGACGGGGATAGACCTTACGGGCGAGGCCTCGGGGACGCTCGCGGGGCCGGAATGGAAAAAAAAGAGGATAAAAGAGAGCTGGTACGGCGGCGACACGGTCAACTACTCGATAGGACAGGGCTACGTGCTGATGACGCCGCTGCAGGTATTAAGAGCCTACGCGGCGCTCGCAAATGGTGGTAAACTTTTAAAGCCGCGGCTGAACACCGCCGCTCCGACCGAAAGCGCGGCTCTCGGCATCTCGCCCGAAGTGTTAAAATTGATACAGCAGGGCGTGCAGGAGGTCACAAAGAGCGGAACGGGAAAGAGGGCCAGCTCTTATGGGGTCAAGGTCGCGGGAAAGACCGGCACGGCGCAGAACTCACACGGCGACGACCACGCCTGGTTTGTCGGCTACGCTCCCGCGGATAATCCGAAATACGCGGTCGTCGCGATCGCGGAGGCCGGAAAGGGCGGGGCGTCGGTCGCCGGACCGATAGTCGGAAAGATGCTGAATTTTCTCATTAACGGCGTAAAGTATACCGAACCAAAACCGGCGAATGAGATAAATAAGCCGGCCGCGCCGACGGGGACATAAGTGAGATGGGAAGCCTGTGATTTCCGTAATCAAGCTTAGTTTGTTTATTAGGGGTGCTGGAAGATGATTCAGTTAAAAGGCAGACAGGCGGGATTTTTAAGATGCGTCGTCCCCGCCGATATGAGCGAACGCCAGATGTTTGACGGCTTCAATTCGCTTCTCTCGACGGGCGGGCACCTGCTCGCCGGGAGCGAAATTGAGATAGACCTGCAGACGCGCCGTTTTTCTCCGGCGCTGCTGTCGAAAATTTGGAAGAATTTTATCGAGCCGAGCGGAAGTACGGTCTCTCTCTGGATAGTCTCCGATCCGCAGTCCAAGGAGGCCCTTGACAGAATGGGGTTCAGGACCTCCGCCGGAGAACACATGACTGAAAGGCTCGATAAAAAAGAGACGCGCGCCGGCGCGGACGAGGGGATCTATCCCGGATTCGTCTATTTCGGCACGCTTCGCGGCGGCCAGAACATCGGCCACGCCGGCGATGTGGTAATAATCGGCAACGTCAACCAGGGGGCCGAGGTCGCGGCCAAAGGCAACGTCACGGTGATCGGGCGTCTCAACGGCCTCGTCCACGCGGGCTGCGGCGGCAGCGACGAGATGACGGTGGTCACGCGTTCTCTGGAGGCCGGGCAGGTGCGCATCGGTACGAAGGTCGGCATAATAGACAGGAATTCCCCCTTTTGGGGCAAGGCCGTCACTGTTAGGATATCAGACAACGAGGTGCTGGTCTCTCCATGGCCGGTACTGTAATGTAAAGGAGGATGCAGTTTTGGGGTGCAGAATAATCGTAATTACTTCCGGTAAGGGCGGCGTCGGCAAGACGACGACCACGGCAAACCTGGCGGCGGCTCTCGCTTCGGAGGGATACAAGGTCGTCGCCATCGACGGAGACGTGGGGCTGAGAAACTTAGACGTCATAATGGGCCTTGAGAACCGCATCGTATATACTCTCATAGATGTTATCGAGGGGAACTGCCGCCTCAATCAGGCGCTTATCCGCGACAAGCGCCTTGAGAACCTCTATATGATACCGACGGCGCAGTCAAAGACGAAGGACGCCGTATCGGCAGAGCAGATGGAGAAACTTTGCGGCGACCTGAGCCCGGATTTCGACTTTATACTCATCGACAGCCCCGCCGGCATAGAATCCGGTTTCAGGAACGCGGCGGCGGGAGCGACGGAGGCGCTCGTCGTGACCACCCCCGAGGTATCGGCGGTGCGCGACGCGGACCGCATCATCGGCCTGCTTGAATCGATGGATAAGGCGCCCATCCAGCTGATCGTAAACAGGATCCGCCCCGATATGGTGAAGCGCGGCGAGATGCTCGGGGTCCAGGACGTACTCGACATCCTCGCGGTCGATCTCGTGGGAATGATCCCGGACGACGAATCGATCGTCATCTCCGCCAACCGCGGCGAGCCGCTCATTTTTTCTGGGGGGACGAAGGCCGGAGCGGCCTATAAAAACATCTCCAAGAGGATCTGCGGCGAAAAGATCCCCTTCCTTGACCTTTCAAAGGAAGAGGGCGGCATATTTGCCTCGCTGCGCAGACTTTTTTCCAAAGGTTAGGTGAACGGTATGGGTATATTTGACTGTATCAGCAGCCTTTTCGGCTCGCAGAAGAGCGGCTCGGTGGCGAAGGAGCGCCTGCAGCTCGTACTGATCCATGACAGGAACGACATCTCGCCGGAGATATTGACGGCGCTGCGTTCGGACCTGATAAAGACGATAAAAAAGTATCTTGATATAGACGAAGAGGGGATAGAACTCGACCTCAACAGAGAGGACCGTTCTGTGGCGCTGCTCGCCAGCATTCCGCTGAAGAACATGCAGCGGCCCGTCAGGGGAAGAAAAAAGACGGGCGAAACGGAAAAGCGATGATTTTATTCACCGCGCCGGGGACGGCAATAAATGGCTGAAAAATTTTCCACGAGCTGGAGCGACATCCGTTCATACACGGACTGGATAATGATCGCGGTGACGCTAGTCCTCTTTTGCTTCGGCCTCGCCGCTATCTACAGCGCGAGCGCTTCTTTTGCGAAGGGGGACGCCTCGGTTTCGGGCTTTGTCATCCGGCAGCTTGTCTGGGGCGCGATGGGAGCCGCGGTCTATCTGGCGGTGCTCAAGGCCGATTACCGCAATTTTCTTAAATACGCGTGGCCGCTCTTTATCGCCATCGTGGTCGTTTTTGTGCTGCTCCTCGTCGTGGGGCACACCGCAAAGGGCTCGCAGCGATGGTTCAACTTTGGGTTCTTTCGTTTCCAGCCCTCCGAGCTCGGCAAGGTCGTATTCGCGCTCGCGCTGGCCAGGCTGTGCTCGGCGCTGCCTCCCAGCAGCGGGCGCGGCATCGGCGCGGCCATTCTCGTCGCCGGAGCCGCTATCGTGCCGATAATGCTCCAGCCCGACCTGGGGAGTTCTCTGGTCTATGCGGTCATGCTCTTTGCCGTCTTCGTCGCGGCCGGCGCGCCGGTGAAAATACTGGGTTCGATCGTCGGGGCCGGGGCGGCGATGCTGCCGCTGGGGTGGATGATATTGAAGCCCTACCAGCGAATGCGGCTGCTGGTTTTCCTCGATCCGATGATAGATCCGCAGGGCGCGGGGTATAATGTTATACAATCGCGCATTGCAGTCGGTTCCGGCGGACTTTACGGCAAGGGCTTCATGCATGGCACGCAGGGAAAGCTCCATTTCCTGCCGGAGCCGCACACCGACTTCATTTTCAGCGTATTTTCCGAGGAGTTTGGCTTTATCGGCTGCGCCGTGGTCCTTCTGCTCTTCGCGATACTGTTATGGCGCATTCTGAACGTTTCGCAGTACACAAGGGACCTGCAGGCGAAATTGATGTGCGCCGCGATCGCGGCATGGCTGTGGTTTCAGATAATGGAGAGCGTGGCGATGAGCATGGGGCTCGCTCCGGTAACGGGGCTTCCGCTGCCGCTCTTCAGCTACGGCGGCAGTTCTCTGCTCGTAATAGCGCTGGGACTGGCGCTCGTTCAGAGCGCGAATATCGTCGCGCGGCAGGAACGGTTTTAAAGCAGAAATATATTCCGCCGGCCGGCCATATGCGGCAGGCGGCTCACATAAAAGATTTTAGGAGGAAATTTTATGCAAGGAGCAATCGAAGAGGAACAGCTTCGCAAGCTGCTCTCCTCTGTAAAACGCCCTTCCCGCTATATCGGCGGAGAGTGGGGAAGCGGTCCCGTCAAAGAGGGCGACGGGCTTGTGCGTATATGTTACGCCTTCCCGGACCTCTATGATGTCGGAATGAGCTACCTTGGCTTCCAGATACTCTATCCGCTGACGAAGTCGCTGCCCTACGCGGACGCGGAGCGCGTTTATACGCCGTGGCCGGATATGGAGGCGGCGATGCGGGATTCCGGCACACCGATATGGGCGCTTGAAAGCAAGCGGCCGCTCGCCGATTTCGATGTCGTCGGATTTACGCTGCAGTACGAATTGTCATATACAAACATCTTAACGATACTCGATCTCGCGGGGATACCGTTCCGCTCAGCCGAACGCGGCGAAGAGCACCCTCTCGTCGTCGCCGGCGGCATCGGCGCGCTTGCTCCGGAGCCGGTAGCTCCTTTCATAGACGCTTTTATGGTCGGAGACGGAGAGGTACTCATTCCGGAGGTGCTGAAACTCCTCCATGAGCTCAAAGGCGCCAGGCGCGCCGAGAAGCTGGCGGCCCTTGCCGGTATAGAGGGAGTCTACGTTCCGGCGCTGCATGACGGGACCAAAAAGATCAGGCGCCGGATCGCCGAGGATCTGGACAACACCTTCTACCACACCTCGATGATCGTGCCGAATACCGGTATCGTTCACGACCGTGTCGCGGTGCAGGTATTCAAAGGCTGCACGCGCGGCTGCCGTTTCTGCCAGGCCGGGATCATCGACCGCCCGCTGCGCGAGCGCAGCGCGGCCTCCGTCTGCGAACAGGTCAAGGGGCTGCTGAAAACGACGGGCTGGGAGGAGGTCGGCCTCCTCTCTCTTGCCACCTGTGACTGGAGCGGCCTCCCCGAAGCGATGGAACAATTTGCCGCGATGCTTGCGGACAACCAGATAAAACTGTCCCTGCCAAGCCTGCGCGTCGACGCCTTTTCCGTGAATCTGGCGGCGGGGCTCGAGTCGATGAGAAAGGGCGGTCTCACCTTCGCTCCCGAAGCGGGAACGCAGCGCCTCCGCGACGTCATAAATAAGGGAGTTACCGACGAGGCGATAGATGCGGCGCTCGATGAGACATTCTCCCACGGCTGGGATAGGGTAAAATTATACTTTATGATGGGGCTGCCGACGGAGACGGACGAGGACCTCGCGGGCATTCTCGATATCTGCGGCCGCGCGGCGGCGATCGCCAAGCGCCATAAACGGCGCGGCGACGTCAACGCCTCGGTGGCTGGCTTCGTGCCGAAGGCCCACACGCCCTTTCAGTGGGAGGCGCAGGCCACGATCGAAGAGCTCCGCGAACGCGGACGCCGGCTCAAAAGTTCGCTGAGGAACAGAAAGATCTCATTGTCATACCATGAGCCGGAGCAGACCTTCCTCGAGGGAGTCTTCGCGCGCGGAGATTCGCGCCTCGCCGACGCCGTCGAGGAGGCGTGGCGGCGCGGAGCCCGTTTTGACGGCTGGACGGAATATTTCAATTTTGACCGCTGGATGGAGGTCTTTGCCGACCTGAAGATAGAGGCGGCCTCCTATACGGCGGCGCGCGGATTGGATGACAAACTGCCGTGGGACCATATCGACTGCGGCGTGACGAAAGAATTTCTGATGAGCGAGCGCGCCAAGGCGCTCGCGGCGGCGACCACCGCGGATTGCCGCAATGGCTGCAACGGCTGCGGCTGGCAGGGCCGCACGAAGGCGAAGGGGTGTCCGCATGTCGAGAATTAGGATCATCTTTGAAAAACGCGGGCTCTTTACCTTTGTAAACCACATGGACCTGCCGGTGGTTTTCTCCCGCGCGGCGCGGCGTGCCGGGCTGACACAGGAGTTTACGCAGGGCTTTTCGCCGCATCCGCGGATCAGCCTCGCCTCGCCGCTGGCGATCGGCGTTGACGGCCTCGCGGAGCCGGCGGATTTTTGGTTTGCGGAATGGGATTCAGGATCTTCTCTCCGCTGGAGCGCGATGCTCCCGGAGGGTTTAAAAATATTGAAATGTGCGGAAGTTGAGGACGGAGTAGGGCTCGCAAAGCTGACAGACGCGGCGGTCTACCGGATATCCGGCGAAGGCGCGTCCTTTGGCGAACGGGCGGCACAGGTGCTCTCCGGCGAAGCCGCGCGCCTTAACGCGCTCTTTGCCTGCTCCATTGACGGCGATACCGTGTCGCTGACGGTAGGCGATCTGGAACACTGCGGCGCTGGGCTGCTCGTTAAGGCGCTCGCCGCGGCGGAAGTCGTTTCGGGTTGGCGGGACCTGCGCATAGAGCGCGCCGTCGTGGGCCGCTGGGATGCGGAGACCCGGTCCGTCCTGCCGCTCATTTAATTGGAGGTTTGAGATATGTCAGGCTGGTCAAAGAAGATAATAGCAAATCTCGTTGACCCCGAAGAGATCAGGATCGCCATAATCGACGAGAAGGGGAAGCTTTACGAAATTTTTGTCGAAAGGATGCTGGAACATCAGCGGACGGGCGAGATATATAAGGCGCGCGTCGACAGCGTCCTGCCGGGAATGAATTCCGCTTTTCTGAACCTTGGAGACGGGCGCAACGGCTTCCTTTACCTTGACGACGTCAAAGGCATGGAGGTCCGGCCGGGCATGGACATGCTCGTGCAGGTCGTCAAGAACGCCCGCAAGGGCAAGGGGGCGCGCGTCTCTCCGCGTGTCTCGCTCGCGGGGCGTTACATGGTGCTCATCCCCGGCGGCCACGAGACGGGAGTCTCCAAACGTATCGAGGACGATGACGAACGCGCGCGGCTGCGCTCCATAGCGAAGGATATACGCCCACAGAATTTCGGGATCATCATCAGGACCGTCGCGGAGGGCTGCGACGCAGACGGGCTGCGCGAGGACGTCGAAGGACTCCTCTCGCAGTGGGAGACGATACGGCGCAACGCCAAACAGAACAGCGCCCCCTGCCTCATCCACCGCGACATCGGATCGCTCGAGCGAGTGCTGCGTGACGAATTGACCGATGAGATAGACGAGATCGTCATCGACAGCGAAGAGGAAAAAGAGGGTGTAGAGGCCATCGTCAGAAAGTTCTTCCCCGAGAAGGAGATCGACGTGAATCTCTTCAAAGGCAAGATGCCTCTCTTCGAGGTCTATGGACTGGAAAACCAGATATCGGAGCTTCAAGACCGCAAGGTCTGGCTCCCCTCGGGGGCTTACCTCGTCATAGACCAGACCGAGGCGCTGACGGTGATCGACGTCAACACCGGTAAATTTGTCGGTTCCAAGAACCTGAACGATACGGTGCTCAAGACCAACCTGGAGGCCGCGGTCGAGATAGCCCGACAGCTCCGGCTGCGCGCGCTCGGCGGCATCGTCGTCGTCGATTTCATAGATATGGAGAACGAGGAGGACAATCACGCCCTCGTGCATCAGCTGCAGGAGCTTTTCAAGAACGACCGCTGCAAGGCGCGCGTCTACGGCGTCACGGGGCTCGGCCTCGTGGAGATAACGCGCAAACGCGCGCGCACGGATATCAGGGCGGCGCTGACGCGCGGCTGCCCTTTCTGCGGCGGCCTGGGAACCGTCACAAAAGAGGAGGGCGTGGCGATACAGATAAAGCGCTTCATCAGGAAGATCACGCTCTCGTCGAAGGCGGAGGCGCTGCTGGTGGAGTGTTACACAACGGTGGCCGAATATATCTGCGATACCTTCCTCTCCGCCTGGGAAGAGGAGTTTGAGCGCAAGATCTTTATCCGCGGCTGCCCCGACCTCTCCTGGGGCAAATACCGTCTTGAATGCCAGGGGTCGCTGTCGCAGGTTGAGCACCGGATAAACGTGCTTCAGAAACGGGAGGGCTGGGCCATTGTACATCGGTCGCCTTCAGCTTAAAGGGTTCAAAAGTTTTGGCGGTTCGCACGACCTGATCCTATCTTCGGGGTTCACGGCGATTGTCGGGCCTAACGGCAGCGGCAAGAGCAACCTGCTTGACGCGCTGCGCTGGTCGCTGGGGGACAGCAGCGCGAACCGCCTGCGCATCAGCCGCCAAAGCGACCTGCTCTTTCAAGGGTCGGTCAGCAAAGAGACGGCGCGCGAGGCCGAGGTCACCCTTCACCTGCGCGAAGATGAGCGCGTCTGCTCCGTCAAGCGCCGCGTCACGGCCCCTGACGGAGCCACGAGCCTCTTTGTCGATAATACGCGCAAAACGCTCACGGAACTGGACGAAATAAAGCGGAGCTGGAAGCTTGAAGGCGCGCGTTTTGCCTTCATCGGGCAGGGCGAAGTGCAGGAGGTGCTCAAGCAGAGCCCCTCCGAGCGCCGCATGCACCTCGAGGTGCTCTTCGGCATCGACATATACAGAAAAAAACGTATGGAGGCTCAGGACCGCCTCGCGACGGTCAAAGAGGAATACGACCAGCTGCGCCACCTGATGGGCGAACTCTCCTCGCGCCGCGAGGAAATCGCTCCGGACGTGGCGCGCGCCGCGCAGATGCGCGCGATCATGGACAGCATCGAGGGCGACCGCCGGCTTCTTTATTGGCTGCGGCGCGCCGAATGCGAGCGGACGATAGCCGGCATCGAGGCTGAACTTGAGGCGGCCGCCTCACTGCGCGAGGGCGCGATCTTCTGGTCGCGTTACTGGAAGAGTGCGAACGGGGCGATCGAGCTTAAACTTACGCACGCCGCTCAGGCCCACCGCCAGCAGAGCTGGGAGTTGGAGCAGTGCCGCAACCGCTTCGACAGCCTCATAAAATCCGGTTACGCCTCGGCGGCGAACCTGCGCGGCTCGAAGGCGCGGCTGCAGGAAGCCAGGGCGGAACAGACAGAGGCGAAGGCGCGCTATGAAAAGCTGCTGGAAGAACAGAAAAAATCCCTCGAAGACAACAAATTGGCGCGCGAAGAGGTCGAGAAGGCCGAGAAGGCTCAGAAGGCGATAGAAAAAAAGTGGAACGAATACAACGAGAGGCTTGAAAAGACACGCCTTGAACGCGAGGCGTGGAATAAAGAAAAGGGACGTCTTGACGGCGAGCTCCAAAAGTGCCGCGCGAAGCTCTCTTATTTGGGTAAAGAGCTGCTGGAACTGCGCAATAAAAAGGCGAGCGTCCCGGACGAACGCAAAGACCTCGATTTTCAGATAAAGCACCTTGAGAGCGAACGCGACAGGCTGAATGCGGAGCAGGAGAAGCTCGTCAAAGAACACGGCGAGCTTTACGCCATCTGCCAGAGCCTCGCCTCCGAACTCCAGCGCGCAAAGCGCGAGTCGGTGAACCTGCGCTCCAAGCTCAACGACGCCGCGGAATCATTACAGGCGGGGCTCTATCCGGCGCCGGTGCGCCACCTGCTCTCCGCCGCCAAGCTGAAGCGGCTTGACGCGGACCCGCACGCCGTCATCGACGTCCTGTCCGCTCCGGCAAATCTGGCCGCGGCGCTCGAGGCCTACCTCGGCGGACGCCAGTTCCAGCTCCTCGTTGAGGATATGGAGGAGGCGGGGCGCTGCATCAACAGGCTCAAACAAAACTCCGCCGGCACGGCGACATTCCTGCCCCTTGAAAGGGCGCGCCCCCGCTATCCCAACAAGGCCGTCCGGCTGCCGTCGCGCGGCATCGTCGGCTGGGCGATAGAGCTCATTCGGATCGAAGACCATTGGCTGCCGGCCATCCAGCATATCATGGGAGACCTCCTCATCGTCGACTCGTACGACATCGGGAAGGAGCTCGTGCGCTCCGGCTTCAAGGGGCCCGTAGTGACGATGGAGGGCGACGTCTTCCAGCCGGGCGGCACCGTAAGCGGCGGCCGCAGCCAGAAGAGCGGCCGCGTGCTCGAGATGAAGGCGCAGGTGACGCGTCTTGAGGAAGAGGCGGCCAAGGCCCAGAGCGCCGCGGAGGCCCTCGCGAAAAAATACAAAGAGGCCGAGGGAAAAGAGCTGGCGGCCTCCGAACAAAAGGAAGAATACACCCGCAAGATCCGTGAGGTGAACGGCAAGATCGCCGTCATAGAGGATCAGAAGGAGTCCATCGTCAAAGAACAGCGCCGCGCCGCGGGAGAACGCGGGCGGATACTAGATTCTATAAAGGCCGAGGGCAAAAACTGGTCCGCGCTGCTAGCCGCCATAGACGAGCTTGAGGAAAAGCGCGACAGCGCCTCCGACGTGGAGGATGACCGCCATCTCATCGAAGAGCGCGAAAAATGCCGCGCCCGCGCCACTGTGGCCGCCTCCAACCTCTCTGCCGGCTTTGCGCTGATGAACCGCGTGAGCAACGACGTGCGGGCGCAGGAGGGAAAGCTGCGCAAGCTCGAGGAAGAGACGGCGGAGCTTGACCAGAGCTGCGTACGCGAACGCTCCAACCTCGCGCGCGTCGGCGGCAGCTGCCTTGAGATACATACGCGCCGCAAAGAGCTTCTTGCTGATATAGAGGAACACGGCGGTCACTACACTAAACTTGAAAAGATCAAGGAATACATAAAGAGCCGCCAGGCCAAGGCGGAGAGCCGGATGCGGGGCGAATCGGAAAAATTCACGCTGGCGCAGGCCAGAAAGGGAGAGACGGAGCGCGATCTCGGCGAACTCGTCAATACCTGGGAAGAGCAGTTCCCCTATCCCGGCCCCGCGGAACTCCCGGAAGATGTCGGCATCGACGAGCTGCGCCGGAAGATACGCGACGGCGACCGGAAGATAAAGGCCTTCGGCGACGTCAACATGGGCGTCCTCTCCGAAGACCAGAACCTTAAAGACCGCCTCTCATTCCTCGGAGAACAGCTCGACGACGTGCGCGCGAGCGCCGCCGAGATCGAGCGGCTCATAACAGACGCCGATATGATGGCGCACAAGCAGTTCTCCGCCGCCCTCCTGAAGGTCGACGAACGCTTCTGCCATCTCTTCAAGACTCTCTTCGGAGGCGGCGAGGCGCATCTTGTGATGACCGAGGGGGAGACGATCTGGAACACCGGCGTCGAGATCGACGCGCGGCTGCCGGGCAAGCACACTCAGGTGCTTAACCAGTACTCCGGCGGCGAACGCGCCCTCATCTCCATCTCGCTGCTGTTCGCGACGATGGAGGTCGCGGGATCGCCGATCGCGGTGCTCGACGAGGTGGACGCCGCCCTTGACGAATCCAACCTCCGCCGCTTCAGTGAGCTGACGAAGGAATACGCCAAGAGCCGCCAGATACTCGCGATGACGCACAGGCGCGCGACGATGGAGCGCGCCGACGTCCTTTACGGCGTCACGCTGCAGGAGCCGGGGCTTTCGCAGGTGGTCGGCGTGAGGCTTGAGGACTGGAGCTGATGGAAAATTGCCACGATCTGCTCCGCGGGGCGCTGAAGATCATCCAGCCCGAAGAGGGCGAAGGGCTGCGCGTGAATGTCGACACCGTCCTTCTCGCGCACTTCTCGCGCCCTAAACGCGGTGAAAAAATATTGGAGATCGGCTGCGCGCACGGCGCGGTGTCGCTCATCCTCGCAAAGCGGGGATTCTCCGTGACGGGTGTCGACATTCAGCCGCACCTCATCGCGCTCGCCGAAAAAAACGCCGAACTGAACGGGCTCGACGTGGAGTTTAGCGTCGCCGATATCAGAGAGTATAAAAAAATCGCCCCCCCGCAGGACTTTGACCGGATCGTGGTGAACCCCCCGTACGATGAGGCGGAGCGCAGCCGTCCAAGCCCTAAGGAGGCGGTCTCCGCCGCGATGCACGGCGTCTGCTGCCGGCTGGAGGATATCATCGCCGCCGCCCACTATCTTCTGAAAAATCGCGGACGGCTTGATATCGTCATGCGCGGCGACCGCGCCGGCGAACTTTTTGCGCTGCTGGACCGCTACAAGACGCCGCCGAAGCAGATGCGCTGCGTCCACCCGAAGCCAGGGGAGCGGGCCTCCGTCGTGCTTGTCGAGGCGATGCGCTCCGGCCGCCACGGACTTATAATAGAACCGCCTTTATTCATAACGGACGCCGCGGGACGCGAAACGCCGGAGCTTAAAGAGGCATATTCCATAGGGGAGGGCCGCTGATGCCGCTCATAATCGTACCGACGCCCGTAGGGAACCTTGAGGACATGACGCTGCGCGGACTGCGCGAACTGCGCGAAGCCGACGTCATCGCCTGCGAGGACACCCGTCACACCTTGCAGCTTCTCAACCACTTTGAGATCAAAAAGCCGCTTGTCTCCTGCCACGAGCATAACGAAACGGCGCGCGTCGAACCGCTGATGGCGCGGCTGGCGGCTGGCGAGCGCGTCGCCCTCGTCTCCGACGCCGGCACGCCCGGCCTCTCGGACCCCGGCGGGATAATCGTCCGCGCGGCGATGGAACGCGGCTTCCCCATAGACGTGCTGCCGGGCGCAAACGCGCTGCTGCCGGCGTTGCTGCTTTCGGGGATCGGGATGGAGTCTTTTCTCTTCGTCGGTTTTCTGAAAGGCAGGCAGGAAGAAAAAAGAAAGCGCCTGGAAGAGATGAAGAACGTGCGTGAGACGCTTGTTTTTTATATGTCGCCGCACCGGCTGCTCAAAGAGCTTGAACTGATGGGCGGCCTCCTCGGCGACCGGCGCGCGGCGCTTGTGCGTGAGATAAGCAAGGTGCATCAGGAGACCATCCGCGGCACGCTGCTCTCATTTTGTGATACAATGCCGGAGGGAAAAATCCGCGGGGAGTTCGTCTGCGTCGTCGAGGGCGCGGCGGAGGAAAAAGGAGACGACAACGCCTGGAGGGACGAGGCGTTAGAGCTGGCGCGCGCCGGGGAATCTACGAAAAATCTTGCCAACTCGCTCGCGATAAAGTATGGTATACAGAAGAACGTCATAAAAAAATTCATTATAGAAAATTGCTCCAGGGAGGCATAAATCATGTCAGAAAAGAATTTTTACATCACCACGCCGATCTACTATGTCAACGATGTTCCGCATATAGGCCACGCCTATACGACCATCGCCGCGGACGTCCTCAACCGCTGGCATAAATCAGGCGGGGAGGACAGCTATTTCCTCACCGGCACCGACGAACACGGCCAGAAGATACAGACCGTCGCCGAAAAGCGCGGCATGACGCCGCAGGAGCTCTGCGACGAGGTCGTGCAGAACTTTCAGAAGCTGTGGGTCGCGCTCAACATCAAGAACGACGACTTTATCAGGACCACCGAGCCACGCCATGAGAGGGTCGTGCAGGAGGTATTTCGCCGCCTGATGGCCTCCGGAGACATCTACAAAGGGGAGTATGAGGGCTGGTACTGTGTGCCCTGCGAGACCTACGTCCCCGAGGCGCAGATGGGAGAGGGGCAGACCTGCCCCGATTGCCACAGGCCGCTGACGAAGATGACGGAAGAGACATACTTCTTCCGCCTCTCGAAGTACGCCGAGCCGCTGCTCAAATTCTACGAGGAACACCCCGACGCGATCATGCCGAAGAAACGCTACAACGAAGTCGTCAGCTTCATCAAGAGCGGCCTCCGCGACCAGTCGATCTCGCGCACGACGCTCAAATGGGGCATACCCCTTCCCGGAGACGAGGCTCATGTCATCTACGTCTGGTTTGACGCGCTCATCAACTATCTTTCCGCTCTCGATTTTCCCGAAAAAGGCGGCAAGTGGGAGAATTATTGGCCGGTGGTGCGCCATCTCGTAGGCAAAGACATCATCCGCTTCCACTGCGTGATCTGGCCCGCGATGCTGATGGCGCTCGGAGTCAATCCTCCCGTCCGCGTCTTCGCGCACGGCTGGTGGACCGTCGAGGGAGAGAAGATGTCGAAGTCCCTCGGCAATGTCGTAGACCCCTTTGAGATGGTCGGCCTCTACGGCATCGATGCCTTCCGCTACTTCCTGCTCCGCGAGGTGCCGTTCGGGCACGACGGAGACTTCTCCGAGCTCGCGATGGCGCAGCGCATCAACTCTGACCTTGCGAACGACCTCGGCAACCTCCTCTCGCGCTCGCTGCAGATGATAGACAAGTTCCGCGGCTGCGACCTGCCTGTTTCCTACACGCCGACGGAGCTCGACAGGGAGATCGAAGCGCTTGCGGATAAGACCTTCGCCGAAATGGGTGAACTGATGGACCGCTTCGCCTTTGACGACGCGCTCAAGTGCCTCTGGGCCTTCATCGGCCGCGCGAACAAATACATCGACGAGACCGAGCCCTGGAAGCTCGGACGCGAGGGCGACGTCGAGCGTCTTGACGCGGTGCTGCGCACGCTCTGGGAATCGCTGCGCCTCGCGGCGGTGCTCGTCGCCCCCTTCATGCCCGACACGGCGGCTAAGATCTGGTCGCAGCTTGGCCTCTCCGGCTGCCCGCTCGACGGAGGCCGCGCAAACTGGAAATGGGGCGGCATCGAGGGGCCGGTCAAGGTAAACCGCAGCGGCATCCTCTTCCCGCGCATCGACATGGAGAAGTGGAAAAAGGAAAAGGAGGAGCGCGACCTTGAGAAGCGCGCAAAACTCGACCCGGCCGCCTTCTTCAAATACACGGAGCCGAAACCGCAGATAGAATACGACGACTTCGCGAAGTTGGACCTCAGAGTCGCGCTCGTAGAAAAGATCGAAGTCGTGCCGAAGGCCGACAAACTCTACATACTGAACCTCGATCTCGGATATGAGAAGCGCGTCATAGTTTCCAGCATCAGGGAGTTCTACAAGCCCGAAGAGCTGGAGGGCAAAAAGATCATCGTCCTCTGCAACCTCAAGCCCGCGAAGTTCCGCGGCGTACAGAGCAACGGTATGCTGCTCGCCGCCGAGAGCCCCGAGACGCGGCAGGAGGTTCTCACGCTGCTGACCGTGATGGACGAGTCTATACCGGTAGGCAGCCGCATCAGCTAAATCTGGTAAATCGGCGTTTATACGCGCCGTCTGCGTCATAACTTCGGGGTCTGCGGTCCT